>ERZ1034855.266-NODE-266-length-25549-cov-50.219071_pt1 | contig 25549 bp, 45 predicted proteins | sample MGYA00520699_ERZ1034855 | MGnify/ENA primary metagenome ERZ1034855 (study PRJEB33766, sample SAMN09781730) | gut metagenome | biome: gut microbiome | host: Homo sapiens | place: Madagascar | study: EMG produced TPA metagenomics assembly of the PRJNA485056 data...
CACCGCCACCACCGCCGCCGTTGGGCGACAGGGCATTGATTTCATCGAAGCCCATCAACTCTTGCTTTAGCGCTTTAGCAGCGCCGCCAGCCGCGCCGGTCGCTTTCGTGAAGTCCTTCGTCTGCTTTGTGGCGCGAATATATGTTCCCTTGCCGCCCAGCAATGAGAACAGCATGTTCAGCACATTCAGTGCGCGCACGATCACGCCAACTAACGAACTGAATACGCCAATCAGCGATGATATGGCTGGATACAGCGCCGCGCCCAGCGAATTTTTTAGATACAGCGAACCGGTTGACAATTGCGATAGCGCCGCGTTCGCTTCCGTGCTGTAATACGCTAAATTCTGTAAGCCCGTCTTGATTCCGCTTGTAATGCTCTTGATGATCGAACGCAGGAACCTGTACTTCGCGATTCGCGCAAGATCGCTCAGGAATTGCGAACTGCCGATGTGTCCAAGCCCGAATCCCTTGTACAACTCTCGCAACGCGGAGGACAACCCGTGCATGGTTTCGGACGCCCCTCTGCCCGCAAGGCGAAGGGATGTGCCAAGGCTTTTTTTCAAGCTATCAGCATAAGTATTCATAAATGCAGAAGTCGAATTTCCGCTGCGTCTACTCATACTTCCACTGCCTGAAGCCGAATCGGACATAGGAACTTCTATATCGATCTTCGGCATATTGGACAATTTCCCTAACGCGTTTCCCAGCCGTTCAATCTTCGAAATCGATTCCTCGGATATCGAATCAACAGCCGCTGCAATGCTACTCAATCCTTGTGTGATTCCATCCGCAAACTTACGATTCATTTTAAAATTGCTCATTGCATTCGAAAGTGAACTCGTAAGATTCGTTACGCTTTGCAGTGATTGAGTTATCCTTGATACATCAAGTGCAGCCAAGGATGTTTGCAAGGCTTTCAGTGATTTCGTTAGTGTTGTTATACTACCGCTAGCAGCACTGGATTCTGCGCTGATTGTCAGATTCAGCGATTCGAAATCAGCCATTTTCATCACCGCCCTTATTTTTGGGTATCATCGCATTGAAGAATTCAATTGCCTTCCGGCGTTCTTCCTCTTGTCGCGCTTTTTCTTCTTCCTCGGTAAACGGGATTATTCTATACGGTTCTTCCAGCCAGTTCATCGGCTGCGTACCCTTTTTCCGGAAGCTGTTGGCAAGCGCGAGCGAAACCGCGTCGAACATATATCGGCCTTCGATATACATCTTTGTTTCCATTTCGCGCTTGCGCAATCGGTCAGCATCTACAAAAGCGCGCAAAAGGCGCGGAGTAAGCCGCCAGAAAGTGTCATACTCCACGCCGATGCTCAGGGCATAGGGAAGATAATCTTCAATGATGATGGTCGTTAGGTTTCGCTGATCTCCTCGATCTCCGCTGCTTCCGTCGCTTCCTGTTCCTCGCTGTTCTTGCGCAGTGCCTGAAAAAAACCGGATTCCTCAACCTTTGCGTTAAAGTCCTCGATGATTTCTTTCAGGCTGCCGCCCGCCACGATATGCGCTTCAATTTCCCGACCGGCAATTTCAATGGGCTTGCGCATGCACAGCGCGATATACGCGCGCAGGGTAGACATGATATTCGTGCTGATTTCGCTGATCGGCGCGCCCATGCGCTCCATCCTGCATACGTTGTTGAAGTCCAGTTCAACCGCCTTGTAGGTCTTGCCATTGATCGTGATCATATCCATATTAGATTATCCTCCTATTGATGAATTAGGTGTTCGAATCGGTAGGTTCAGCTGCGGTATCCCAGCCAATATCACCGGTGGGCGTTACGTAAGCTTCGATCTCCAGATGCGAAGATACTTCAGCACCGCCAAAACCAAGCGGCGCAGGCTCACAGGTAAAGAAAAATGCATCCGTCATTTCAGGGATGTAAAATTCGCACCATGCCGCCTTGCCCGCGGCTTTCGCGGTCTTGTAATCATCAACAAACTTTGCCCATGCGGTCTTGAAGTCGTTGTTCAGCGAAAATTTGATTGCCAGCGCGCCGCCCGTGTCCTTCAGACCGTTAATGTATTCCTTCCATTCGGTCGCGTCCAGCGGCGTAACGTCGATGTTTTCCGGCGTGGGGTTCAACGCGGGAAGGCTCATTGCGCGCTTAATGCGTGTGAACGCAGTCGGCTTCGTACCAGCAGCCGTTTCGATTGCATAACCGAACTGAATGCCCGCAGTAGATAGGGAAATTGCCATGTCATATTACCTCCTGTATATCATTACTTCGTTCGCGGCTCCTGAATAGCTCTCACCAGCTACGCCGCGATAGCTGGATGTGATTACGAATACCGTTGATTCGTTCGTTCCGAAGGTGTATTGCTTAGAGCCGCGAAAAAAACCAAGCGCAATCAAATGATCATCGATTGCGCTTGCGATTTCTTTGGCTTTTTGCTTTTTTCCGGTTGCATCGTTCGTGTACACTTCAATGGTGTATCGAACGTTGATATGATGTTCGCCCTGTTCATCACAGGTCGCTTGTAATGTGGAATTGGATGATTCGTAGATCATTACGCACGGGAAACACGGCGGAGTGTTCAAATGCACGCTTCGAATTGCGTCAGCTTTCAGTTTGAATCGCTTTTTCAGCATCTGCGAAACGCTGTCGATTACCGCATTCTCAATATCGATCATCCGAACACCCCCTGTACTACACTGCTAAAATTGGCGCGCATCGCTTCCACCGCTGCCGGAAACGCATTTGCGGGCGGATTGCCGTCCGTCCGATACAACGTGCCGCGCGGCGTGGATGCAATGAATTTACCTGCATTGCCGCCCTCTCCGATATACTTCCAAGGCGGGTTTGCGCCCTTACCCTTGCCATACGTGCCATGCGCAGGCGCGCCAACCTGACCGGCGTATTCGCCCAGCGGATAACCTGCGCCAGTACCGAATTCTATAAAACCAAGCACAGAGCCGTTCGCAGACAGCCTATAACCGCCTTCTACCGGCTCCGAACTTACTTGTATATCATTCGTACCCGCGTATGCGGCGGCGCTGTACGTGGCGTTTAGAACGTCTTCACCAATCTTTGCAAGCTGTTCGCAAACCTCAAAGCACATATCCTTGAATCGCGCTGCGTAATTCTCCAATTGCGAAATCGCCGAATTCAATGAAGATGCATCGTTCAGGCTGATATTGATGTTCATGTGTTCACCCTCGCGATTGCAATGCGCACGCCGTTAATCGATTTCGCAATGCGCTTCACTACATAATCCGGTCGTTCAGCCGTCAGATCATCCACCCACAATTGCGAATTCTCGTCCATCCCAAAATCCGTTCCCGCAATAATGATCCTGTCATACTCGATGTTCGCGCCGAATGCACGCTCATGCGATTCTCCGGTCGCAGGTGAAATGCTTGCGCGCGCTGAAATCGGCGCAGAAAAAACAGGCGTGTATTCGCCTGTTTCAAAGCCGTCCGGGTCAAGTACCGGAACTGTACTGTTCGTCAATAACCGGTACTTGAATTCCTGCTTATTCCGATTCAGCATCCGCATTGTTTCGCCCCGTTCCTACCATCGGTACAATCTCATTCAGCAATGATTCCGAAATCCAACTGGATTCATAGGTTCGCTGAACGCCGTTCTCAGAATGGCTCATCTGCCCCTCCGCGCCCATGCGATTATACATATCCATTGCGATTCTAATCTGCAAGTCCTCATATTGCAACGGCATTTCCGCATCCTCGGAATAGCCGAAGGGGAACCTGCGCGCCATGATCGCGGATTCGGCGGATGCAAGCAGTTCGGATAATAATTCGATTTCATCATCCTTACCCAGCCCCAGCCGAACTTGTAATCTTCTGATTGTCGTTGCCATGATCACAGATCCCCCTTATCCGTTATTGATCAATCAGCCCGTGGTAGTAACTGCCTTCGTAAATACGGGCGCAGATTCGCTGGACTGGATGTTCACCGTCTTAACGCCGGTCGGCGCAGTGAACGAAGTCGAAATTCCAGTGAACTTGCAATGATACCATTCGGGGCCGTGGTCAAGACCAACCTGTCCGAAAATCTGATACTTTTCGCCCGCGCCGGTCTTTGCAAGCTGTTCCAAGAAGAAATTGCCCTTGCCCGGAACCGGCTGGAATACCGGCGAAATCACACCCATGTTCAGCAGCAGCGCCGTACCGGACGGGATATAGCTGCCGAGATACAGGTATACAGTTCCAATCGGCGTAAGTACGCTGGAAAGCTGGATGCCGTTGATCTCTCTTGCGGCAGGAACAATCGTCAGACCGTTGTTCGCTGCGTCCGCATTGATCTGATACAACGTAGTTGCGTCACACCACAGAACAAGATCGTTTACCGGCGCATTCGATTCGTAAATCTTCTTTACACCGTCTGCAATGCTCCACAAGCCCAATGCCTTATTTGCCATCGCGATCTTGTTGCTGTCGATCGCCGCCACCATGCCGCGCGTCTTATTGATCTTTGCATCCGTATCCGCCTTGTTGTACGTACCGTTAATGAACGTGTACTCCATATCACCACGGATTTTTTCCATCTTTGCTGCTACCTGAAAATCCAGTTCGTTAATCGGATTTGCGGTCTGGTTCGCGATATTCACGCCGGAAAGCGTGCCCATGTTCGACATCTTGCCGTAAGAGATGCCCACGGTTTCCTGAAAAATCTGGGTGACGTTGGTTTTCTGCGCACGGGTTACAACGGTTGCATCCGGCGCAGTAAGCGATGCAGATTCGCTGATCGCGGGCTGCGTGCCAGTGCTGCCGCCCGTGTATTCCTGACCGGTCACGAACTCAACGCTGTTCGTGGTTTTGGCTCTGCCGCCAATCATCGTGCTAAACGGGGTTCGCGTGTTGCCCTTGTTGAACAGCTGACCGCTGTAATTCAACACGCCAAAGCTAGTTGCGAAAGTATCTGCCATGTTTTGTTTTCCCTCCTATTAAGTCGTAGTGGTTTCCTGCTGCGAAAGTCGCGTGTAATATACGCTTGCCACGTTATCACCGCGCGTTGCAGCATCCTGCGCCATCTTCGCATAATCAATTCCGGTCGATCCAGGCGTGCCCGCGCCCGGACGGGGCGTTTCGCGCAACAGTTCAGCCTTGACATTCGCCTTGACCGCATCCTGATGCTTTGCAAAATTTGCAAATACCACATCCATCTTGCCATCTGCAAAGGCAGTCGCGGTTTCGTCCGCCAGCTTCTCATCGAAGCCAAGACCGACATATTTTGCGGTATACTTCGAAATAGAACGCTCACGGCGCAATGCGTTCAATTCGGTTTCCATCTCGTTGAACTTCTCCGCCGTTTCGGTCGCTTTCTGTTCGCTGTCGGTCAGCGTCGAAGTATACTTTTTCTTGTACTCCGCCGCTTCGCTCGCGTACTTGTTCGCAACGTCCTTCTTGACATAGCCGCTCATGTCAATCTCGTGTCCCTGAATCAGTTTCAACTGTTCCTCGGCGCTCATGCCGTCCTTGTAGCCCGGAATTTTCGTAATGTCCAGTTTCATATTTTCCCTCCTGCGCTTGTTGAGGATGATCTCCCACCCATATGCTTGCGTTATTTGTCCGGCGTTCTCTCGCCGCTTGCGCTTTTAGGTCATCTCCGACCGCATAATAAAAGCCACACGCATAAGCATGTGGCTGAATGCCATGTTATTCTTCCGTCACCGGTTCAATCGTGCAGCGGCAATTACGATGCGGTTTGTCCGGAACCGCGTCTATCGGGAATATCATCCCGTCCAAACGCCCGCATTCCTTGCACACCTTGCCATCCTTCTGTGAATTCCAGCGCGCCTTGCGCACCCCTGCATCTTTGTATGCCGCGATTGCCGCGCGGTCTTCAATATCGATCATTGCTTGCCGCGTCTGGCGTATCCATGCATTCTCGGCTGCGCGATAATCATTCTCCATCTCGCGCCGCTGCTTTGATTCCGCATCCGCGACAAGCGATTCGAAGAACCGCGCACGCTTGCGCTCCGCTTCAGTCACATATACATATTTCGTCACGGGATTGTATTCGGATTGAATCCCGTCGAGCCATTTCCCCGATATCTCCTTTTTTGCTTTTTGTAAATTTTCAGATTCAGGAATATTCAGTTGTACTTCTGCATATGCTTCCATGTAGACCCAAAATCCAAGGTCTAGAAACGCATCGCGGTTCTTCTCATTCAGAAGCTTATATACGCGCTTCGATTCCGCTTGTATCGTGCGCACAGGCTGATTGATCTGATCAAAATTGAGCGTCAGCCGCGATTTCTTGAAGATTCGTGTGATCGCAACAATCAACGCCTTCAATTTTCGGTCGCCGACCGCGTACCAGTTACGCATCGTCCTTCACTTCATCCTTTTTCAGATCGACGGTCGTTTGTTCGCCGTTATCCTCCGGATTCTCCGAATTATCATCGGTCGCATCCTCGTATTCCCACTTTTTCAGGTACGGCAATGATGCTTCATAAACCTCTGTAGGATCGCCGAACAATCCACACTGCGCGATTGCGTGCAGCGGATCAATGCCGGAAGACAGCATGTTCGTCAACGTCTGCGACTTGCTCAGAATATCTTCGTAGTTGCGGCGCGTGAACTTCATATCGATTTCGGAAATCGAAAGATTCAGTACGCCCATATTCCGACATATGCCCAGTACCACGCGCAGGAATTCCGTTTCGCTGCGCTTCCATAGCAGTTCGCTGTCCTTTGCACGCGCATCCGCAGAATACCAGCCGCCGCGCATGAACGCCGCGCCGTTATTCGATGAATCACTTGTATTCTCGCTCGCCATCGCGGGCATACCGGTAATGGTCAAAACCTCTTTATACAGGTTGTCCATCAATACTTGTTGATCACCCTGATTCAATTCGGGGCTTAACAGCTTCAAATCCGAATCAACACCCTGACCGCTCTTGATCATCACCGCGCCGTTATCTTTGATCGCGTCAAGATCATCTTCGCCATCATATTCACAATTCTTGAACACCATAAGCGATTGCACGGTTTGTTCCGTTCCGTCAATACGATTACTCTGCAATGTGTTCATCGTATCCAGAAGCGTTTCAACGATCTCGAATGAACCAATCCGCGAATTATTATTGATGTATTCAATAATTGGCACGTGCCCAAGCGTATGATCAATGCGCTGAAGGATTGTCACGCCATTCTCGCCGCCCGAAAGATCGATCTCATAGAACGTCTTATCGGTGTACACATTCGCGATCTCATGATCGATTCCGGTTACTTCATCCTTGCGTATAATCATGAACACGCCGCACACCACCGGCGCGCCGACGCCCGTATAACGAACGACGAACGTCTGTTCAGGATTCAGCGTATACACGTTGAACGGCGATTCATCCATATCCGCATAATTGGGATTGCTATTCGGCAATACCAGTCGATACGCAACCCCGCAAATATTGAAATCGTCCGCAATCTCTTTATCCTTTGCCGATTTTGCTTCCAGATGCATGTAATCGCTCAGTTTGGCAATCGCTTTCGTCGCCTTCCTAGCGCCGCGCTTGACGTACATGATCGGCTCTGATAGCAGATATGAAACCTTGAAGCTTACGATCTCATTGGCGTGATTCAGCACGCACTTGTTATTGATGTTCGGTCGTACTTCCTTGACGCGCTGCAAGATCGGCTGATTGCCCCTGTATACATCAAACAGATGCCGAATCTCGGCTTGATTGCGCTTGAAATCGCCCATCGCTTGCACCAGCACATCCCTTATATTGCCGTCATTTATCTCGGCATATGCCGTGAAAATCGGTCTGCGCCCGAAGGTTGGCATTGGTATATCACCTCTCAAATTAGAATAGCCGTTTGGCGAACGTCACGCGCGCTACACTGCCGCCGTACATCATGTCAGCCAGCATTGCAAGGCTGTCTGGCGCGTCGTCGTGAACGTTCTTGCCACTTTGCGTGAACATCGTCACTTCGTTCATAAACGCTCTGTATTCGCTGTCGCGATGGTTCGCATCACGGAAATAGAACTTGCGTATCTCCGGCGCGTACATGATGATTCGGCTCAATTTGCTTTGCGTCGTCGGCGCGCGCCTTGAAGTAATGTTTAAGCGTATATTCTCAGCGCGCAGTTGCGAATCAACAATATCGGCGTATTCATCGCCGCCGTTATTCTGTTCGAACTGCGTCTGATGCGGTTTATGTGTTTTCATCTTCGCAATGACAATCGGGCGCGTAACCGTCTTATCTCCGCGATTGAATACCACGTCATGGATATACACGCTGTCGCCGTACACATACGCGAACGGCATACTCAGACTGTCGCCGCCGCCCCATGCGGTATCGCAAGCCGCCATGATTCTGTCCGGATCACCATCCGGAAGCACGCCATTGTAATACCGCAAGTCCGGTTCGGGGAATAACAACCCTTCGCGAATGTACGGCGACCCCATGTATTTCGCCCACCATGTCGCCGCGTCGATCGATTCGCGCATGTCATGGTAATATGCGTCGTCGAATCCCAGATCGAAATCATATACGAAATTGCTATGATCGTTCTCATCCAGCGCAGGAATAACCCTGAATCGATAATCGGGATCGTCTGCATACTGCTGCTGAATCATGCCCAATGGATCGAATACGTTCCACCGCGTACCAACCATCAATTCAAGCGCACCCAGCTTTTTACGATCCTTCAACTGGTTCAGATATGCGTCGTATTTCGCCTGTAGTCGAATCGGGTTCAGCGATTCCTCCAAGTCCTCGATCAAGTCATCGCAGTACAGAATGCCGCCGTTGCCAATCTCAACCGCGCCCGTCAATGTACCCCCGATAGAACGGCATGTAATCGTTGGGAAGCGCTTGATCTGGTTCAGGTCGATTGTTTCATTCTTCGCGCTCTTATCAATGATCTTCACGTCGTCGAATATCTCCGACCATGCATAGGTTTCTTCGTCCGTCATGATGGACAGAATCTCTCGAAAAAATCCGTCCGTCAACTTATCGCTATGCCCGCTCATCACGCTCGCTATATCCGGTCGATTCCCCATTACCCACGTCATGAACATAATGCACAGTGTGCTGTTATGTGTTGGAATTAATCTCTTCCCAACACAATACAAGCCGCCTTCAACGGAAATACAATTCCCTTGCTTTGGATCAATGTACTCAATCTTACTAATTGACAACCTTCGCTGTTTTGAGAATGTTCTCAGTTGTTTGCGTTCAACTTGACACGGAATATAACAATCAGGATTAAAAGAAATAACCCAATACGAATGCTTACCCATTATTCCGCTACTCGACAAATGCGGCTCTTGCCTTGTAACAGAACACCTCCATCCGAACGTAGATACAAGCGAAATGAAATCATCACGCAAGCCTTGTTCTGAAGTTGTAAACTGATACCTGTTTTCACCTCTGATTAAGCAGCCATCAGTATCAATCAATCCTGCAAGCAATGCTAGCCTGTGCTGAATCGGTGCAGTTAGATATAAATCCGGAATGTGTTTCTCTACCCTACGTCTACTATGGCACATTCCAAGTTCCTGCAAATCTTTTCGCAACCCGCTAAAACCATAGTATTCAACACCTGTAGTTTTGTGAGTGGTATGCCATGCTACCGGATATCCGTCAGCTATGATCCGTTCAACGATCGCTCTATCCTGTTTATCTCCACATATGTCAGGATTGTTGTTGCGACCATCGCCAAGCCATGCTCCAAACGTGTAAGCGGGAACAGGAAGATACTTACATTCACCACGCACATATCCCTTTTGTGGAATTACGTAATGATACCTATGTCCACGCTTTCCAGGCTCACCGCTTTCGTAATCAGCCATCATCGCTTTGGTTTCAAGCACATCATAACGCTGTTTGTGCCGGTTATATACAAACCATTCATGGTTTTCGTGAACATCAACAAATGTTCCATCGCTAAAATAAACGCGAACATTTGCATAAGCCTTCGGAAAGACATGAGTTACCTTAACGAATTGTCCATTCGGCGAAATTACTCTATCCCCAATAATAAGATCGCCATGATTCTTCCACCCATCACTTGTCAGTACAGCTGTGTCATCACTGACAAGTTTCCCTACGCGAGGTGGCAAGCTGATGCCCAGAAACTTGATTTCCCCATTAAAAAGCGCCTGTAGATCATCTACAAGCGGTTTCAATACCCTGCGTCTGGGCAGATAGAATTTTTTCTCCGGTTCGCGCTTCCATTCCAGCGCTATGATATAGTCATCAAGGCAGTATCTTGCATTCAGTCTATACAGGTTTCCCAGCATCGTATAGGCTTCTCCAGATTGCGCAGAAAGCTTTTTCACGGCTTTTCGAAGCTGCTTATTACATTCTCCAGCCAGCTTCTTATCCTCGCTGTAAAGCCCTTCCACGCATTGGTACAGTATCCTCGCAAGCTCCATGCTGCAATGCGTCTGCGCCCTCTTGATGCCCTCTGCAAACACATCGGCATAGTTGCTCATGTTCTACTCCTTTTTTGTCTTTTTTTTGTTTTTTCGGCGGTAGAAGTGTTCACCCCGGCCAAACATGGCACATAGAAACCCCAGGGGGTGTCAATGGTGCAGGTTGACAGTCTGAAACAGGATACCCCCATCATTAAATCATCCCCACGGATGAATGACAGAATGAATCATGCATGAATAGGGGTATGCGATGCTATTCAGCTATCCATTACACTGAATGTTTACAAAACTGCACATCTATGCGTAAAAGCATTGTTTTGCGCATAGATAATACACGAATGCACAATAAAACAGGCTGCAATATATGCAACCTGCTACATACACCATATACACCCAATCATGCAGCCCATTTATACACCAGATCATACAGAATCATGCATGTTTAATCATCATCGGGCAATGCATTTAAACGCTGCTGCAATTGATCCGGCTGCATTTGTTCCGTAATAGGTTTAGCTGTTACGTTATAGTCCACTACATCCTGATAGCCGAATTGATTTTTCCCTAAAAAAATCCCACATGGCGGGTTTATACCGCCAGACTGCATTGCATATTCCCAGTTAGATTCCAATGCAGCATAGGTTTTTTTAATTACGTCCCTAGTCCCCATAGGTAAATCATCATACCCATGACAGGGAATATCTGATTTAATTTCCCATAATCTACGACGATCAATCCCTAATACAGATGCTAATGCTGATATACCAGGTCTAATTTCGTTTTCCTGACATAAATTGAAATAGTCCAGGATTCGTTTAGACACCTGATCGGGATCGCATAAATCAACAGATGGCCATGATATCACAGCAGCCATTAACGCCATTGATTTATTCGTGATTCGTAAATCCGTACCAAATATTGGACTGCCATTCGGATTATTATTTTTACTGGGCATTTTAGATTTACTAGGTTTTGTCGCCATCTGTTTCACCTCCCATTTTAATTTTAATTATTTAAATAAATTGAATAAATGAAACAGGTATAGACTACACGCCCACACCTGCCAGCATGATTATAACACATGTATCGAATTGGATTTCAATGGAATGTTACTGGATTTTACTGGACACGAACGTTAAAAGTTTGTGAAATCGTGTGTTTATGGTGAAAAATGTGCATTTAGCTATTTACATAGGTAAATACCTATGGTATAATATATATGAAAGTTGAGGGAAGGCGTGCGGCTGGCTGGGGCTGGCGGGCGGGCTGTTCCCCGGAAAAAGTAGGAGGAGAAGGAAATGAAGAAGCTGTACAAGGTGGGCACGAATGCAGGTGTCGAAATGATCTGTTTGGATCATGACAACAAACTGGGCTGGATTTATCCCGGCGTGGACGGCTGGCAGCATGATCATTCGCTGGCGGAAGTGGAAGACGTTAGCGGCTGGGATCGCGGCTGTGATGATCTGGCGCAGCAGTACATCGATTTGCTGAACATGATCGAAAACGATTCAAACATTGAAATTATCGAAGAGCGCGAAAGCGTTGACGGAATGGATTTTTGATTGATTCGACAAAAAAAAATAGGAGGAGGAAACGAAAATGAAGAAGTATCTGACCGAGTATCGCCGTCACAATGGCGATCTGAAGCGTGTTGTGCTGAATAGCAGCTATGATGGATTCTGTGACGTGTTCGACACGCTGGATGAAGCGAACGAAGCAGCGCGCGCGCAGTGGGATCATCTGACCACCACCGAGCGCAAGCATTCCGAAGTTGAAGTATTGGCAGTAACCGAAGATGATTTAGCCGATTGGGCGATTGATGACGAGACCGGGAAAATCGATTGGACGGCCTACGCGAATGCAGATTTTCCGGAAGGCGGCCTGAAGTTCAGCGGGTTGAATGACGATGATATTCGCGCGTGAAAACAAAGCCCTTTCGCCGGTGTAGGATACCGGCGAAAGGGAAAGCGGAAGCCAGCAGAAACAACAAAACCGCCGAATTCCCGCCACGCCTGTAATTATAGCAGGTGCGGGCGGCGGAAGTCAAGCACGAATTTTAATTACAGGAGGAATCATAAAATGACCACGTACACGATCACGAACAACGCCAAATTTGACAGCCGTGAAGTTTCATTCGACGACAAACCGCAGGTATCTGTTTTGTCGGCGATGAAGGCGCTGGGCATGCGCTGGAACCCGAAGCGCGTTTTGTGGTACGGATTCGCCAGCGAAACCGAAATCAAAAACGCGATTATGCAGGCGCAGCCGGAAGAAGTCCCCGCGCAGATCGCACAGGATGGCTATCTGGGCGCTATCGCAGTTTCCGGCGCGAAGTCCAATCGCAATTTGTACGGCGCGGATTTGTCCGCAGCGATCCGCGCGGATATCAAGGCCGCAGGGATCAAGGGCGTTACCGTGAAGGTGAAAGAGTTCAGCGGCGGACAGAACATCACAGCGACGATCAAAGGCAGCGCCGCCGATTGTGCAGATCGCGCCGCATACATCGAAAAATGGACGCCGGGAGGGCGAAACTGGATTGATCTGGGCGATGAAGGCACGATGTTCGCGTGCGATTTCTACGCGATGGAAAACGGGCAGGACGAAATCCGTAGGAAGGCCGCAGCGATCGAATACGACGCAAGAACCTGCGCAGGGTTCCACAGCGTAAATCAGTACCACATTGACAGCTATACGGAATACACGCCGGAATTCATCGCGAAAATCAACGCAGTCAACGCGATTATTCGCAATTACAACTATGATAATAGTAACGGCATGGTTGATTATTTCGATACAAATTTTTACTACGATCTGTATGCAAAAATCTGCTAACAACGAACGACTGCCGCGCCCACCCGGCAAAAGGTGGGCAGAAAGGAAGCTATGAAGCGTTTTGTAAAAGAATTTGCGCGTCATATAATGGACACATGCGAATATGCGCGCACAAAAAAAGAGACAGCATTTATTAATGCAGTAATTCAGAATTGCGAAGCAAGCAAAATTACGGATTTCGAAGCCGTTTCGATTATCTGCGACCGTTTCAACGACAAAGATTATGATATACCATTGTTTTAATCAAGAAACCAAAAAGAATAATAGGAGGACAAAACAATGACCATCAATGAGTACATCAGCCAGTTAATCAACACCAACACTATCATGCACCTTAACATGAACAGCAAGGAACCAGCCAACGTAAATAAAATGATCTATGTAGCATATCATATGGGTCGAGATTCGGTAGCGCGCGAAATACCAGACGAACATTTCGCACAAGAAATCGTTAACACATTCGGCGGTGATCCCGCGTTCAAAAAATACGAATGGGATTATGACCCTGATGGAAATTTTAGTAATTACTATGATGTGACAGTCAAAATCATTGATCATTCAACTACAGACGAATGGCACAACGAATGCGAATATACTACGTCATTAGATTTAGATGACTTTCTGCCGGGCGGGGCGGTTGGAGATTATTTCACGTTGAAAGAAATTTACGACGCTATCGAAAACGAACTATACGAAGAAGCACTAGACAAGATGTATGATGAGTTTTCACAAAAGGGCCCCGCAGAGAAAGAAGCTGCAAAAGATATAGCACATGCCATAATTGATTATTACGAAGATAGTATTAAAAATGATTATGAAAATCGTATTGAAGATATTCAAAATGGTGATTTTAAAATTGATAATTACGTCAGAGGAAAAATGATTGCAGACGGAAAACTGCCGAAGGAATAAAAAAGGGTGGGTAACGACCATGTCATTGACCGTTCTATTACTGATTGCTGTGCTGGCGCTGATTCCATGCGCCGCACAGCCGCGCCGGAGTGGTTCCGGGCGATCGCGTCAGCGCGTGGCGCGCATTCGCATTCATCCATCCACGCGCGCCGCTCCGATTGATGAAACCGCCGCCGAGGATGTAGCCGAATCAATTAATGCATTCGCCGAATACGGCATTGCATTGACGCAGCGCGCGGATTTCGCGCTGAAAGAATCTAAACGGCAGCGCAGGGATGCGGACATTCTGCGCTGTGAATTGGATTCCGAAGCGTTGACGTACAAAAAACGCCAAACGCTGGAAAAGCAGCTAGCCGCCGCCGAGCGTGCGGAGGTCAAGAACAACGCCGATGCAATGCGCCTGTATGCACAGGCACAAATACAATACGCAAAAGCGCGGAAAATGGAAGAAAAAGCAAGCAAAGGAGCAATATAAACGATGGCATATTCGCCCAAAGCCGACAGACGTTATAAACAAACAGCGATTAAAAATCTAGTTGTGGCGCTGAATATTCGAACGGATGCCGATATAATTGAACATCTGAGCGAACTAATCAGTGAAAGTAAACAGGGATATGTTAAACGTCTGATTCGTGAAGACATGGCGCGCCGCGCAAAGGAAGAACCGAGGGAATAACCCTCGGTTCTATTTTTTATGCCGGTTCGCTGTTTGACAGCGATTTCCCTACATTGTACAGCGCGCGGCCGTGCAAGTGGTACGCTGTATCCAATTCGACCCCCAAATCCGCCGCGATCCGCGGGAACGTCCAGCCCAGCACATAGCGCCGCTGCATAACTTCGCGCTGTCTGCCGGAATGCAGCCCGTCAATCAGCTGCAACACAGATTCAACCGATTCAGCGTACAGCGCTACGCGATCACGCAATTTATCCTGCAATTCGATCAGTCGCGCGGTAGCATCCGCGCGTTTATCTCCGCTGAATCCGGTCGGGCTGGTCGTCACCTCGCGCAGCGTAGACGTGATCCGCGTGCGCATGGCGTGCAGCCGCTCCATTTCCTCCAGCATGGCTGCGATTTCGCGCTCTTTCCATAGCACTTCAGATAATACGATTTTCGCCTTTTCGGAATACGGGTTTGACGGCTTGCGATGCAGCATGATTCGCCTGTCCTTCTGCCTTGTCTCCATTGTTTCACACCTCTCAAATCGCCCTGTAACGGGCTTTATTCGTCCTCGGATGTTCTGCCCAGCATGGCTGTGATTCCGTGCATAATGCCTTTTATCGTGCCTGTGATCACATTGAATACAGTCACAGCCGCCGCCAGCGCAAGACCTGCCTTCACGCCGAACAGAATCGCATTAATCATCTTCATCATCCCCCCATATTCTGCCTGGATCGATCACCGGTTTCAGCGACAGACGGAAGATATCCGTTACGATTCGTATCCATTCACCGCGATCGAATCCGTTTAGGTTCTTCCTTTCTGCCCTTTCTGCCCGTTCTGCGCTTTTCGCGGGCGCATTCTGCGGCTTGTCGCGCAAAATCAGCCGTTCTGCCATCCTTTCGCGCTTATCCCCAACGATTTTATATATCTTGTTCATCTGAACGTCGTTCAAGTTGAGCACTGCAATGTTGTGCATAACGAATACATCCGCCAGTTCCTCTATATAATGATCCATTGCGTCTTCCAGCTTCTCCGGCGTTTCGCCGTTCTGCGCCCGCACAACCTTCAGCGCCGCCTGCGCCAGTTCTGCGCATTCCTCGGCCAGTTGGCGATACAGGTAATCACGCTTGCAATTCTCGCGCATGATGGCTAACAAGTCGCGTCCTGATAGGTCTTTCTGCGACTTTTCCATGTTATTTCCCCTTTCGTTTATCGTGTAGATAGTAATACTGAATCATGATATCCACAACATGCTTTGCGGTTTCTGCGCTTGCAATGTTGGTTTTTAACAGCTTTTCACCGTCCATAATATCCCACGTTGCGCGCGCAGGATTCAATGCGGTCGGATGCCGCACATGAATGATGGTATATCCGCGATAGTTGAATGACGTGCCCATTATTGCCCTCCGTCAATTCGTGATATAGCCCTTCAGCATTTCGCTTCTCGCCTTTTGATAGAAATTCCGGTCGATTTCGAATCCATATGCGTTTCTGCCCAGTTCTGCCGCCGCGCGCAAGGTACTGCCGCTTCCGGCGCAGGGATCGATTACCGTATCGCACGCGTCCGTGAAGATCTCGATCAGACGCTTCAGCAGGTTGACTGGCTTCTGCGTCGGATGAATCGACGGTATTTCCTTTCCGTCACGCCGCCAGTTGAACCAGTTGAAGATCATCGCTCCGTTATTGTTGAACTTCGGCAGTTTGTCGCGATAAAGCACAACAGCGTATTCCATCGCGCCGACAATCTTCATGTTCGCTTTCAGCACCTGCGCGGAATAGTTCTTGCAGAAGAACAGCGGATAGGATTTTACAAACCCGTATTTCTGCCCGTATTCAATCACGGTCTGAATCTGTTCAAACGCGCAGAATACAATCATCGCCGGTGCCTTTCCGCGCTCTTTCGGCTCTTTTTTCAGCAGCCGATTGCAAAAATGCATGTACTCCGCAATCTTAAAATTCCCATCCGTGTTGAAAAACGCCTTGCGCGCATTGCCGCTTTCGCCGTTTTTGTTGTCGCCGCCCACGTACCATGTCGGATTGCTGGCGTATGCGTCCGCGCCGATGTTATAGGGAATATCCGCGATTACCAGTTGCGCCTTCGGAATGCTATAGCCCTTGAAGTTCTGAAAATTGTCGCGATACAGTTCGCATCGCGTTCTGCGCTTGACCGGTTCTTCTGCGCTTTCGATGTAATCCAACAGCGTCATATATATTCTCCCATATTGCAGCGTGCCGCCACGTCTCGGTAATCGCAGATTCCGTCCTTGCGCAGCGTCTCCGGCGGGGCGATTCGCATGAGCACCTTCCGCATTGCGCATCCCTTGGATTCTGCGGGATTCTTCAGGCAGATCGCGCAGCATCCCTCCATTGCACGGTTGATCAAAAAACGCAAATCATCGTTGTCAACCACTTGGCTATATGCACCTTTGGTCAGCGCGGGCTTCGGACGAATGATCACCTCGCCTACCGCGCACAGCCGCGCCATGTGCCGGATCGTCTTTTCGGGCAGGGTATCGTACACCGCATCGATCACCTTTTCTGTCATTTTCAGCGCCAGCCTGTAATTGCGCCACCCGTTCGGGATCGATTGCAGACGTTCCTTCAGGTTCTGCTCATTCGCGTTCAATTGTGCGTCCAGACCAGCGAGGAACTCAATCGCGTGCACCTCTCTTGCATTCGGTTCTGTAATCATAATTCTGCGTCCTTTCCGTTCGGATCGATCACTGTATAGCCGTGTTTCTGCAATAGTCTGATTGCTGATCGCAATTTGATCTGTTGGTATTTTTCGGGATGCGCCTTGCGGTATGCAATCTGATAGGCCACCAGCTTTTCACGGTTCTGTTGATAAATAAGCGCGATAGTACAGCCTTTGATATTCTGTTGATTTATCATTCATATCTTGATCACCTTATATTTATACATTCGTTCGATCTGTTCATACAATTCATCAGCCAATTCCTGCAATTGCGTCGTCGCCAATCGAATCATGCGATCGCACGGGAATTCCGTTTCTTCAATCTGCATTTTAAATGCAATCGTATATGCCTGCTTCAGCATCAACATTCGTTCTGCGAAATTCCCGCGATCGAATTCAATAAACAATAATGGATCATTGGCTTTGGGCTTCTTGATCGTGATCGTCGCGGCACAATCGTTTTTATTCATCGTCGTCCTCCAAATCCATCCTCGCTTCGCAGTTCGGGCAGCGCTTCATGGTAGGAACCTTGTCGGGGTCATCCAGATCCGGCCTTTCGCTGATAGCTTCTTCGATGCTGTCTGCAAGCGACACTCCGCATACGCTGCACCGCCAGCCGTATTCATCGCATTCACCGTTCCACCAATCTTCATACCATTCCCACACACCGCGCCGAACCAGCTCTGCATCAATGACGGGCAAGCCGTTCAGTTCATTCGCGCATTCCATGGCTACAATCTTCGCTATATTACATTCAGTCATTGTAGCGAACATCGATACAACGTAACCTTGCGCCTTCTCCTGAAGCATCTTTATCGCCGCTTCACGGCTAATCAGATCATTCATTGTAGCTTCTCCTTTCGTCACGTTCAGTATCGTATACCCATTCCCGCAAATGCCGGTCATAGTGTGCATTCGCGCGACACATGTGCTGATACGGGTTAACAACCAGCGGGCAATCGTTGCAATGTACATATCCGTTTTCGTCGCGCGCACTATAGCGGGCGCAAATGCGCTTCTGCCGTTCTGTTGTCAGCATCTACAGCTTCTCCCTTCCATACAGCACGCGCCTGAATCTTGCGGCTTCGCGCCACAGCGACAGCGAATCACGATTTGCCTGTGCGCGGTGAAGGTCATAAGACCACGAAGCTGATACGTCATCGTCCATGCGCTCGATTTCATGTTCGATATTCTCTGCCAATTCGCGCATATGCCTTGCCATCATCATAGCGTCAGCCTTGATCGTGTTCATTAATTACACCTCCCACGGAAATTCCTGCCGGAAATCTGCGCCCATCAGATCGCGCAGAGATTCCTTCATGAAAATCGGCGTTCTGCAGCGTTTGCACTCGTATGCGATTTCGTCAATCCATTCCTTACGGGGTGCAACCTTGCCTTTTCGATTTCCGGTTTCTGCGCCCACAATCACCCAATCCGGGAGATCCTTGATTTTCCCGAATGATCCCATAATCGGTTCGATTGACACGAATGTATGCGGATTATCGTCCGGCACCCTACTGTAAAAAAACGGTTGTTTCGGTGAGGTCACGGTCGTACCGTACCAGTACCCTTTTCCGATCGGCAATATGTTCTTTGCGTACAGGTCTACGTATCGCTTCGGGTTCTTGGTGAGAAACAGATACCGATGCTGAGGCGTTGCCTCGCATGCCTTGAACACATGCTCAATCCATTCGTCCGGAACCCATTCGCCGAACAGGTCTGCCATGCTGCACACGAAGATGGTGCGGGGCTTCTTCCAGTGCTGCGGCTCGTCCAGCTTGTAGCGATGTAAGGTTGGGTCAAACTCAAAGGGATACGGGGCTATTTTGTTGTTGCCGCAATTCCTGAGCGGGTAATCAAGCTCATGTATGTCTCCATCTGCGTGTAGACATTCGCACTCATATTCACCCCAGCGGTTTGGTAGCTCGTCCTCGTAATACGCGCCGCCAAACCGCTCCGCAATCCTACGCGCATAGCAATACGGGCAGCCGTGCAGACAGCCGGTGACAGGGTTCCACGAAGCATCGCACCAGTCAATTTTTGTTTTAATTCCCATATCATTCATCCTCCATTTCATCGTCCGGAACGCGGTACAGATCGGCGTACTGCCGCTGGACGTCCACAGTTTCGTATTCCGGATCGCATTCATCCTCAATGATCCTTTGCAGTGCAGAATCGGCATTGACGATCAGCCTTTTCTTCATTTCCTCCAGCGGCTGAATATTCAAGCCGTCCGGAATATGGAAATCAATCGTGACCGTCGCCACGTATCGACCTTTAGTCATAGCGTTCCTCCTTCGGCGGTTCGGGCATACATGCCCAATACTTGATAGGGTGCACTTCGCCCAGCGACGGAAAGAAAAACCCTGCATTCGTTCTGAAGCATTCGCGCACAGGCGGGAATTCCTCCGCATCGCTCATGCAGCCCAGTACGCTCACGTATTCTTCGGGCAGCTCATCGTCTGGGTTGATCCACTTCGGAATCCTTTTTATGCCCTCCGCGAACCGATCTTTCAATTGTTGGACATAAGCGATAGAGTCGTGTGTAAGATCGCTCATGCAATCCGGTATCTCGATTGTGCGATACGGGCAGCTGTCACAATCATCGGAACCCGTACAGCATTCCAGCGCCTTCCTGATTTCTTCAGGTGTTTTCATTTGTCAACCTCCTTCGGCTTTGTGTCCAACTCCTCCGGATGCGCTGCTGCCCATTTCATTACAATCTTCTCCGCCTTTTCAACATTCGAATCCCTCACAGTGTCAATTCTGCAATACCACGCTTTTCCGCCTTCCCATAACGGGCAACTCCTGCCGCAGCCCCTCTGCGCCCTACACAACCTTCGCGCCTGTCGCATTACCTCAGCAAATTCAGCCATTGTCAGCCCTCCATCAAATCTATCACTGTAGTTTTGTATAGCGCTGCAATTGCGTTAAAAGCCCTGTTCGGTTGGCTTCGCCCGTCGGGATAGATTGTCGATTCCCAACACTTTATCTTTTCTTCTGCGGATAAAGCAAGCAATTCTTTCACGGTGATTCTATGCAGTTTTTCGATATCCTGTTCCTTTGTTTTATCGTAGGTATGACAATATTCATGACAGAGATAGTCCATCAATATCCCGCCCAATGTTCCATCATTATCTATCCATGCTTTTTCTTCAGCGATATGCGTAAACGACTGAATAGTATCATTCAACATATCGCTTGTCATGATAAAAAAAACACGAATCAACGTAATTAAAACCGTGTTTTCGCCAAATTCATACTTCACCGTCTTGATTTGCTCATTCATTCCCGCATATTCCCTTCATTCCATGCTTTTACCGCATCTTCCGGCTTTTCAAACGTTTCCTTCGCTTCGTTGCATCTGCATAAAAAATTGCTGCAAACAACCGTATACTTATCATCGTAGTTCATTCCGCAAATCGGGAAATGCAACAGGTCGGCTTTAAAACCACAAAGTGAACACGATTTCAATTGCTTCTCCAACCTTTCGCGCTTTATTTCTTGTTGTCCGCGAATAAACGCTCCAATTGCTTTTTCATCTCTAAGATTTATAGTTATCATTATTTTACCTCCATCAAATCTTCCAGCGTCACCCTCGGGCGCTCCTGCCCGTCTACTTCATCCTCATGCGCCGCAACGCCATCATCATACGGCTCCCACGCTTCATATCCGCCGCCAGCTTCGCATTCGAAGGTCAGATTGATTCGGCAATGATCGCGCCCGCCGCCTAGGTCATGCACGCACGTGCTGCAATCTCTGTTTTGCATCGTTCCCCTCCACCTCAAAAATACGTCCCGTTATCGGTGTACTTGTCTGGATCATATTCAGGGCTATGCGGGCGGCGATTCACCGGAAGCAACAATTCATACTGTTCCGCGTCCAGCCCGTAAGCATCCGCGATTCTCTGCGCGATACCTGGCACGGTCACTTCGCGCGTATCCTGTTCCAGCATTTCCAGCAACCGCCATGAACACCGGCATACACGAGCCATCGCGACCAGATCAACATCCAACTGCTTGCGCGCTTCAATCATGCATGTGCGCTCCATTATTTCCGCGTCACCTCCCGATACTCTCTGCGTCCTTCGTAGTACTTTTTCCATTCAATGATGGCGTACAGTCGATCAATTGCAACGCCGAGGGCGACCAGCCCGAATGCTCCCCAAATCGTCATGTTGTTTCTTCCTTTCGCTTATGTGAACTATTCTCAGTTCATCGTATTTATCGTTCGGTTATAGTGATCTCCGTCCGAGGGTTATCCTTGTCGTATTTCACGCTACTTCCATCGTGTGAAGATACGATCTGACAATTATCATCCTCCAGCACGCCCGCCGCGACCAGTATGTCGCATGTAGCTTCGATCAGATTCACCAGATCCACTCTGCGGCGCGTCGGCATGTAATACACTGCCTTGAGGTTTACCGGATAATGGATCTTCCTTCGCAGCTCGCCGCCGATTTGGCGCAGACAATCCGCTTCGTAGTCCTTGTATTGCTTCGATGGGATTGGGATAATCCGCCCTCCGGCGCGAATCATCCGCTGGCTGTTCTTCTTCGTCCTCGGCGCGCCGTACAGCGTGAATTCGATCTGTTCCATGCCCTGTGTATCTCACCTCCGTTTTTCCACATCGCTTCAGAATCCTTTATTTGCCACTGTAAGCCGTTTTTATCCTCAGACAAGGGTTTTATCGTTCGAACCGTCAGAAAGTGTTTTAGGCGGCTTTTTGTGCGTCTGACGCACATTTGCGCATTGCCGCTTGAATTTATCCGGTATCAGCCTTGAATTGGCTGATGCAATCCGCATCCTTCGTCGGATCGTAAAAGAAATCCGCTCCGAAGTCCGCTTCGGTGTAGGTGTGCTGCTGATAGTTCAGTGCAGCGCTTTGTTTTTGCTTTCCCTCGCTTCGATCGCGCGCCGCCCAATTGCGAACTGCCGCCTTCCAGTCTTTCATCGGCGATGAACCGACCCGCCAGCCTTTGGAAGCGTAGAAGTCAACGAACCGTTGCGCGTCAACCGCGATTCCGCGCTCTCGGCAATAAGCGTTCACATCGTCAACTGTCGGTGGGGTGAAGCGCGCTCGCGCGCCCGTTCTCCCCCCCTTAAATGATTCGTCAGAAGCATTTAAGGGGGTACTACCCTGTCTTAGCTCTTCCTCTAGCTCTTCCTCTAACCTAACCTGTGTATCCAGATTGGATACAGGTTGTATACATTTTGTATACATGCCGTTTTCTGTAACAGAAACTTGTTCCTTTTCCACACATTTCGAAGGCTTGTATCGGTCTTTCTGTATATAATTGTGAATTCGCCAATGCCGAATCACAATCACGCCGCTGTCGAATAGAATGACGTAGCTTTTCGCCACCAGAATCCGCAAATCATCATTCGTTGCGCCGATCTGGCGCATGATGCTTCGCGGGTTATTGATAAATCCGTCGTCATCCGCAAGCATTCCGAACGTGAAATACAGGTTCCTTGCGCTCATCGGCATATCCAGAAAATCATCCGAAAGGACGATGGATTTCGCGAACATTCGCCGCTCTGCCATCTCTATCCCGCCCTCCGAAGGTAATAGCGCTTTACCCGGCATTTATCGCCGTTCCGGTTCTGCACCTCGATCATCTCTCCGTCAATCCTGTGCCCCAGTTCGCGCAGATCGAATATCCTTGCGCCCAGCCGCATTACGCCCAGATGCTTCAGCGCATCCAACTGCGTGATGCTTCCGTGCTGGCGCAGGTAATCCAGAACCATCTGGGTCTGATTGGGGCTGTCGCCCCGAATACGTGTAATAACGTCCATGATCACACCACTTTCCGGCGCAATTATCGCAATTGCGCACACATTCGCAGAATTCGCACATCAGGCTCATTGTTCGTGTTTTTACCGGAAACGCACGCCGCTTGTAATCTTGATCGTGATTCCAGGCAGGATTTCGCCCGTCTGCTTGTACGCTTTCATGATCGCCGTTTTATCGACCTTCGGCGGCTGTGGCGTTGTGTATTCCTCCGGCACTTCCCATGCGTCCAGCACATCAACGCTGGTCGTATCCAGCACATAAAACTTGCCAATGTCTGTTGAAATACCGCGCAGTCCGGCGTACAGCATCGCGCTTGTCAGATATTCCCTCAGGCGCTTCGCGTGATTTTCCTTCGCTTTTGCCTGTGCGGTTAGGCGGTCGGCTTCCGCCTTGAAGATGCTCGCCTTTGCCGTCAGTTCATCCGCGTCAGCCTTAATATTTTTTAAGATCATGGCGTAATTGTTCGCCTTTTCATTCATGTCCGAGGATACAGCGTCGATCTCCGCAATGATCGCTTCCGCCTGTTCCTCGGATTCACAATCATCCAGCGCGGCGACCAGCCGCGCATAAGCATCCGTCAATTCATACATCTTCATGATTCATCACTCCCAGGGCATTTTTTCGTCTTCAACAGGGGTAAACGCCGTGTTCGCCGGTGCAGTTGCGCTGTAAGCGCGCAGGCGCTTTATTTCAGGCGTTTTCACGCCCTCGCGGATACTTTGTACGCTTCGCGGGAAAGCCGGTCTGACGGTCGTTTTAATCTCTCCTGTGTTCGTTTCGAATTCTTCCTCGCGGAATACCATGCCGACCATCTTATTCGCAAGCGTCGCTTCCTGCCAGTTCCACTTATATCCGGCGTTCGATTCCTCGATGGACTTGATCAGCCCCTTGAAATATGGGCTTGTCTGACCGTCGAAACCGAGCGTCAATTGCCGGAGCGTGCAGCCCCATGCCGCATTGGGATTGTTTGCCTTTTTTCGTTCGAACTGCCGCTTCGCGTATCCGGCGTATTCGCCTTCGGCGATTTCCAGCGCCAGCACTAGCATTTCAGATCCATTTGCGCTCTTTTCGCACCATGCCTTCAGGATTCGGCAGATATAGCCGCCAGCGGGCAAGCGATCAACGCTGCCATCATAAGATGCGGCGTTATCATAACCGGGGGTAATGTTCATCAGTTCTCATCCTCCTTGTAATATTCCACAATCTGTTGATCCACGTAATTCAGGTCATTATCGATTTCCAGCGCGTCAAACATGCCCATCGGGCTTTTCGCTGTGTCCATTCCGTCGCTCTGCGTCCGAAATACGTGCTTGCCGTCCGAGATCATGCAGCGCAGGCAGATGGTAAACATGCCTTCCAAGCACACTTTTTCGTCGATCAGCTTGCCTATGGTTTTCGGCTTCACCTGCCCAAAGTCGTTCATGTCCTCATGCATGATCAAGTACACGCGTGCATTGCTCGGTTCGGCGCGGATCGCTTCAATCAGGTTCCAGAACCGATCACCGATACTGTTGTACAGCGTGAATACGCCGTTCCCGGCTCCGGCATTGCTGTGACCGCGCATGAACATGTTCGTGATCAGATACCCAGCATCATCCACGATGATAATATCGCGCCCTTTCTTCGGCGCGGAAGCGATGCACGCGGCGACCTTGTTGTAATCATCGGTCACGACCTGCGTGAATTTCCCTCGGAACGGCAGGGGCTTGCCCAGTACGTTTACTAGGGCAACGCGGTTCGGGTCAAGGTTGCGCAGGGAAGCGCTCTTGCCGCTGCCGCTCTTGCCTATGATCAATACAGGGATCGCCATTTATTCATCCTCCATGCTATTTATCGGAACAGTCTTAAGCGGCTCCGTGTCGTGTACAGGTTCCTTCATTGCGTCGATATACTGCTTTACTTCCTCAAGCTTATCTTTCAGTTTCTTGTTTTCCGCTTCCAGATCGCGAATATTCCACTTTTTCATGCGCAGGTCGGATTCCAGTGAATCAATCTTCTCTCCCAATGCGCTAATTGCAGTTGCAACGTAATTCATTTCGTCCATGTTTAACCCTCCATTTCAGTCTCGGTGAATTCACCATTTTTCAACGTGTAGAATGTATCCGGTTTCAGTTTCTCGCCGTCGATCTGCGCGGCGCGAACACACACAGGTTTCGAATCCTCATCATATTCGGCCAACACAATCCAGCTTCCGGTTTTGGCTTTGATTGCGCTATTGTATCCAATCGCGGAAACAACCGCCCCGTCACCGCTTGAGCCGATCTGCGCCCAATTACCGCTTGAGCCGATCTGC
>ERZ1034855.270-NODE-270-length-25355-cov-97.297312_pt1 | contig 25355 bp, 29 predicted proteins | sample MGYA00520699_ERZ1034855 | MGnify/ENA primary metagenome ERZ1034855 (study PRJEB33766, sample SAMN09781730) | gut metagenome | biome: gut microbiome | host: Homo sapiens | place: Madagascar | study: EMG produced TPA metagenomics assembly of the PRJNA485056 data...
TTCTTCAACGCGAGCAACACCGCCTCGAACACGAATGCGAACATCGGCTCCCGCCACCTTGCAGACCGCGCAGCGCGCGGGCATCTCCCTGCCGCTTGGCAGAAATTTTGCCGACAGGACGGGGCCTAGTAAGCCCGAATCGCCCAAGCGGGCGTGCATGGATTTGAAACGCCCCGAGGCAAGCAAGGAAGGTGGACGAAATGCCTAAAAGAGCAGGGTATCTCTATGAACGGATGCTGGACCGGGATTTGATCCGGCAGACCGTTCTGGAGGGGACGAGAGGAAAACGAAGGCGCCGGGACGTGCAGCGCGTCCTGGCCGATGTGGAGGGGTACACGGAACGGATATACCGCCTGCTGGAGAGCGGCGGTTTCCGGCCCGCAAAGCCCAGGGAAATGATGATACGGGATAAGTGCAGCGGGAAAGAGCGGAGGATCCAAATGGTCCCGTACTTTCCGGACGGGTTAGTGCATCAGCTGTGCGTGGCGGCAATGCGGGACGTTCTCATGCGGGGCATGTACCGCTGGAGCTGCGCGTCCATCCCGGGGAGAGGAAACCGCTGCGCTGCAAACTATGTGCGGCGCGCTCTAAATAGAGACGCAAAGGGAACGAAGTACTGCCTGAAGATGGATATCCGGCAGTACTATCCGAGCATGGATCGAACGAGATTGCTGCGGGCTTTGGGACGGAAGATCAAAGACCGGCGCTTCCTGCGGCTGCTGGAGGACATCCTGTGGTCTACAGGGGAAGGCGGCCTTGCCATCGGGTACTACCTGGACCAATGGCTGGCGAACTTTTACCTGGAAGAGCTGGACCGCCTGATCCTGCGGCAGCCGGGAGTGAAGTATTACGTCAGGAACATGGACGACATGGTGATCCTGGGGCCGAACAAACGAAAGCTCCATCGGGCCAGGAAAGCGGTAGCCGAATATCTCTCGGTCCGCTGCGGAATGTGCCTGAAGGGAGACTGGCAGGTCTTTCCGGTGTCGGCCCGGCCAATTGATTTTGTGGGCTATCGATTCTACCGGGACCACACCACCATGCGGAGAAGGAACTTCCTGCGGATGACGCGGCAATGCCGAAGAGCGCAGAAGCGCGTGAAGGAAGGGAAGGCTATCCCCCGGCGTATGGCGGCGGGGATTTTAAGCCGCTGCGGCCAGCTGAAGCACTGCGACGGCCAGAAGGCGATGGAAAAATACCTGTACCCGTTGGGCGAGGCGCGACTGAAGGAGGCGGTGCGGAATGGACGGAAGGATCCTGGAAGAGCTTTGCACTCTGGCAGAGCACCAGGCGGCGGTGATCCACCGGCTGGCGGAGGCCCTGGCACAGGCGGAAGCCCTTGGACAGGAGGAACGGAGACTGACAGAAGAGGCAGCGGAGGCATACCGCTGCTGCCTGGAAGAAGGAACGAACGGAAGCGCATGAGCGCGGAAAGGAAAGAGACATGAAGAGCAATGCTTTTGCGGATGTCAAGATCTGGATCACGGCGGCGGTGGCTGCGCTGACCGCTGTATGGGGCTGGTTTGGCTGGCTCATCGTGGCGTGGGTGCTGCTGATGCTGGCGGACTGGCTGATCGGCTCTGCTGCCGCCATGAAGCGGGGAGAGTGGTCCAGCAAGAAGCTGCGGGAAGGGGCGTGGCACAAGGGCGGCATGATCGTCATTGTGTGCGTGGCCTGCTCGGCGGACTGGCTGCTGGGAGTTATGCTGGTGAGCCTCCCGGGTGTGACGCTGCCCTTTGAATATACGGTGCTGTTGGGGCCCCTCGTGGTAGTGTGGTACATTCTGGGCGAGCTGGGGAGCCTGGCCGAGCACGGAGTGAGTATGGGCGCGCCGGTGCCCAAGTGGCTGGTGAGATTGCTGGCAGCAGGCAAAAAGGCCGTGGACGTTGCGGGGGACAAGATGGCCCCGGAGGAGGAGAGCCAGAATGAGTAAGGCAGTGACGGTGCGCTTCGGCCCGGGCGGCCTGCAGAAGATCCGGCTCTATGTGACGAAGAAGACGGAGAAGCTGACCGCCAGCCAGGTCCGAAAGCGGACGGGGGCGGATGTGGTCATCAACGCCAGCCTCTACGACTCCAACAAGTGGGCCCCCAATTGCGATGTGAAGGCCGACGGCAAGGTGCTGAACGATGACAAGTACAGCTACCGGGGCCTGGGATGGAACAGCGGGGAGGGCGTCTTCCATGTTGCCACCTCGGCGGAGATGCGGAGCTACGACAACTTCCTCAGCTGCGTGTTGCTCATCTGGAACGGCGTGGCGTACCCCTATCACGCCGACGCCGCCGTCTCCCGGAAGAGCGGGCGGACGGTCCTGCTGGGCCTGAAAGACGGCAGCACGGTCCTGCGCTGCTTCCCGGATGGCCCGTTGTCCAAGACCCCCAAGGAGCTCCAGACGGCGCTCCTTGGGGAGTTCCCCGCGGTGGACTGGGCCCTGATGCTAGACGGCGGCGGCAGCGTGCAGCTCTCCCAGGAGGGGGACGAGTACATCTACTCCACCCGGAGAGTCCACAACTACCTCTGTTTCTGGCGGCGCAAAGAGGATGGCTGCCCGTATCCGGAGCCCACGGCGCTGGTGCGGCAGGGAAGCTCCGGATACGGAGCTTCCTGGGTCCAGTGGCAGCTACAGCGCCACGGCGGAGACCTGGCAGTAGACGGCAGCTTTGGGACGGAGAGTGCGCGGACGCTGCGAGCCTTTCAGGAGGTATATGGTCTGGAGGCGGACGGCATCTGCGGCCCGGCCACCCGGATCCGGCTCAAAGCGGAGCGGGAGGAGAAGACGGTCCGGGCCGTGCTCTTCGCCGCTGCCAGCCAGGTGGGCATCACGGAGAGCCCTGCCGGGAGCAACAAGGTGAAATACAATACCGCCTACTATGGCCGCAAGGTCAGCGGCAGCGCCTATCCCTGGTGCATGGCCTTCGTCTGGTGGGTCTTCCGCCAGGCGGGGCTCTCCCTCTACAAAACGGCGTCCTGCAGCGCCCTGGTGGACCGCTACAAGGCGCAGGCCCCCGGGCAGGTCATCCGGGGGAATTACCAGCCCGGAGACATCGTATTCTTTGACTTCACGGGGAAAAGAGCCAAGACGGAGCACGTGGGCATTGTGGCAAAGGTCCGGGCGGACGGGACCCTGGAGACCATTGAAGGAAACACCGGCACGGGAAACGACGCCAACGGCGGCGCGGTCATGCGGCGGGTCCGGAAGACCGGACTTGTCACCTGCGCGGTGCGGCCGAACTATGAGACGTAAGGAGGAGCAAGCATGGCATACGATCCGAACCTGGGGTATGACCCCGACAGCAACGGCAAGTACAACGGGCGGAAGCCCAGCCTGATCGGGCAGGACTTCAGCTTTTCGCGGGGATTTGGCAAGCGGAAGCCGGACGTGGAGATCGGACCGGTGCAGCCGGTGGTCTCCACCATGGGAGCGGGCTCCGGCAGCGGCTCCGGGGTGGCGGTCCAGAGCTACACGGAGGACATTGCGGCGGACTCCGGGCTCACGGACGCGGAGCTGGCACAGATCCAGCAGTACCGGGAGCAGGCCAAGGCGGGCCTCATCACCTGGGACGAAGCGAACCGGCTGGCCAACGCCGTCCGCGCCCAGCACGGATACTCGGTGGACAAGTCCGGCGCGTCCACGCCCAGCACGGGCTCCACTACGGGTTCCGGCGCCGGCTCCGGGACAAGCTCCGGGTGGACGGCCCCGGCGGGGTACACGGAGGACATTGCGGCGGATGCCGGGCTCACGGATGAGGAGCTGGCGCAGATCCAGCAGTACCGGGAGCAGGCCAAGGCGGGACTCATCACCTGGGAACAGGCCAACCAGCTGGCCAACGCCGTCCGCGCCCGGCACGGCTACTCGGTGGATAAGACCGGCGCGTCCACGCCCACGCAGCAGGACCCTTACGGGTCCTTCCAGGACTACCTGGAGAGCATGGGCTACGGGGACTACGCGGACCAGACCCGGGCGGCCATCGAGGCGGCGGTGGAGGCCGCCATCCAGAACTACAACCAGCAGATCGCCCAGACGGAGCAGGACAGCGGGAAGCTGGCGCGGCAGGCCTACGTTGCCAAGATGATGGGCCAGAAGAACCTGGACCAGCAGCTCTCCGCCGAGGGCTACGCCGGCGGCATGGCGGACTCCCAGCGGATCCAGACGGAGCTCAGCTACCAGAACCAGCTCTCCGAGATCGAGCAGCAGCGGCTCCTCACGGTGCAGGAACTGCAGAACGCCATTGCCCAGGCCAAGCTCTCCGGCGACCTGCAGACGGCCCAGGAGCTGGCGAGCTACCTCCAGCAGGTGCAGAGCCAGTGGGCCAGCTACGTGTCCCAGCGGCAGCAGACGGCCAACAACGACTACTGGAACCAGAAGTCCATGGACGAGCAGAACCGGGCCAACGCCTATGAGCGGGCCATGAACCTGCTCTCCGCCGGGATCACGCCGGATGCCGCCACGCTGGCGGCGGCGGGCATCAGCGCCCAGGAGGCTGCGCAGATCCTGCGCTACTACGGCGGCGGGGCATCCTCCGGCGGGACCAGCGGCGGAACGGGCGGCGGAAGCAGTCCCGGCGCCGGGAGCGGCGCCGGGACCAACAGCTACCGGGGCGGCGGAGGCTACAGCAACGGCAGCCTCAGCACGGCGCAGGTCCAGCAGCTGCAGCGGGCCCTGGGCGTGACGGCGGACGGAAAGTGGGGCGCGAAGTCCAGCGCGGCCGCCGGCGGGCTGGATGCGGACGCGGCGTGGGCGAAGTACGGGAGCCAGGCATCTGGCGGGAGCTTCGCGGACATCGTACTGCGGAATATGCAGGACTCCGTGGCCCGGAACGGCGGCATCACCCAGGCCCAGGTCCACACGCTGAAGAGCTACGTGGCCAGCGGGATGCTGACCCAGGAGGAACTGAACCGGATTCTGGACGCCCTGGGCGTCTGAGGAGGGAAAGATGGCAGATGTATTTGACCGGCTGAACAAGATCCGGACGGTGGATGCCGCGAAAAAAACTCCGGCAAAGGAAACGGAAAAGAAAACGGCCCAGACCGCAGCGGGAGGGAACGCCCTGGAGCGGCTGGACCAGGTGAAGACCGTGGACGCCATGAGCCGCCTGGACAGCATCCAGACGGTGAACGGAAAGGCATCTGCCCCGAGAAGCAACGGAAAGGCTGAGACGCGCAAAGTGTCTCAGCCTTCCGGCACATCTGTGGGGCAGGGTTTGGTGCTGGGCATCGGCGGCCCCTCCCGGCAGCAGGTGGCCCAGAGCGTGGACCGGGCGGCGGAGCTGCGGGAAGCAGGATACTCCACCGGGACCACGCTGCGGGGCATGGTGGAGCAGGGCGGAGACCAGTTCGTAGGCGGCGTGCTGCACACGGTCAAGGACTACGTGGAGAAGCCCCTCTTCACCGTGGCGGGCGCGGTGCTGGGAAACCCGGAGCTGGGGGAGAGCGCCCCGGTGAAGCAGTTTTCGGAGTGGTTCGATAAACGGGCGGAGGCCCGACGGGAGAAATACGACGAGAACGCCGCCAAGGGCGGCACGGCCTATGAGAAGGTCAACGAGTACGGCAGCGCCACAATGGCGGCCATCCCCCAGGCACTGGCGGCTTTTGCAACGGCGGGCGGCAGCATGGCGGCCCAGGGGCTGAACGCCGTGGCGGCGGCCTCTACCCGGGCGCCGGGGATCCTCGCGACCCTGAAGAGCGTGGGGGAGGGGTTGGCGAAAAATCCGAACTTCTGGATGAGCTTTTTGCAGGTGGCGGGCGACGGCTATGAGGAGGCCAAGGCCGACGGGGCCAGCGACGCCAAGGCAGGGCTTTATGGTATGGTCAACGGCCTGGCCAATGCCGCCGTGGAAGTGGGCGGCGGTATCCAGACCCTGCCCGCAGAGCTGCAGCAGGGCGGGAAGAACGCCATCCGGCTCTGGGTGGAGTCCATGGTGGACGAGGGCAAGGAGGAGGTCGTGCAGGGAATCCTGGAGCGGGGCCTGCAGAACCTGGCCTACGACAAGGAGAATCCGCTCGTCTCCGTGGAGGACGAGAATGCCGTGGTGAATCCCCGGACGGCGCTGCGGGAGTTCTCCGGCGGCGCCGTGGTGGGCGGTATCCTGGGCGGCGGCCAGATGATCGCCCAGGGCGTGGCCAGCAGCGCCGGGCGCTACGCCCCCAACGGGGCGCCGCTCCTCACGGATGAGCAGGGGCGGACCTATGAGGAGCGGCTGGCGGCGGAGCAGCAGAACGCCGCCCCCAGGACGGAGGCGGCGGAGGTGAGCCAGCCGAAGGTGCCGGACCTGGCGGTGGAGAGCGATGCTGCCAACAAGAACAGGGGTGAGGCGGCACACGTCGTTGAAAAGCTCCGGAACAGCATCCCGGAGCTGAGTGGGGCGGAACCGGTGTCCCGGGTATCATCGGAAGTGCTGGCCAGAGTAGAGGGGACGAACGTCTTTGAGAAGGCCCGGAGGCTCTTTGAGAGCATCAAGGGCGTTGTGACGAGACCGGGGCTGGGGGATGTGGATATCAACGCACGGTCCGTGAAGGACGACCTGCACCACGGGATCGGGCCGGCGAAGGCGGCGGTGATCCCGACGATCCCAGAGATCATCCGAAGCGGCCAGCAAATCGAATATCAGGAGAACTGGAAGGGAAGAGCCTACGATGGATACGTATTCGCAGCTCCGGTGGAGATGGACGGCCGGACCGTCTATGTCGCCGCTGTGGTGAAGCGGACCAGCAAAAACCGTTTCTATCTCCATGAGGTGGTGGACTCCGACGGTGGGATCATAAAAATGGACACCGGAGAAAGCGCCAATCAAACCAGCCTTGCCGCCAATGGCGACGCCGGGACGCAATCTCCGATGCCTACTGATAGTAGCATAACACAGGGGGCGGATGCTGTCAAGAACGCTCGGGTGGGGGATATTTCGATGGAGGGGGCAACACCCTTCCAGACCGGGGGCCGCGAGAGCGGAGATCCCGGAGGCACTGTCCCCTCCGCTGCTACAGTACCGCAGAGGGGGACGGATGTCAAGGACGCCAGCTCTGCCATGAAGGCGCTGGGGCTGGACAACATCACCGGGGACCTGGGCGAATACCGGAACACGGACTTCCTGCGGGGAGCGGATGCCGCCAGGAAGCAGACGGTCAGAGAGCGCCGGAAGGCGGAGGCCCGTCTGCACCCCACCAACGCGGAGAAGAAGTTCGCCCGAGGGATCGCAAACGGGGATTTCAGCGTGGAGGACATCCCGGCCAGCATGAGCCGTGCCGTGGTGGAGGAAATGGCGGACCGCTACTACGCCGAAGCCAGCTACGGTAAACGGAGCGGCCTGCAGGACCGGGGCGCGGAGATCCGCAGGAGGACGGAGGAAATGGCGCGGGAGCTCTTTGAGGATGAGGAGAGCTACCACCCGATCTCCATGCTGAAGATGAACGAGCGGACCCCGGAGCGGGTCATGCGCTCCATCTACGGGGAGGAGCAGGGCGAGAAGATCAACGAGGCGTACATCTACCCCATCCAGAGGAACGAGGCCAACAAGACCCGCTGGATGCGGGAAATGCTGGACAAGGTGCGGACCTTCCAGGACAGCAACGGCGGGCAGAGCGAGCTCACCCGGCAGGAGCGCGCCCTGGTGCAGCAGCTGATGGAGGACCGCTTCGTCGGGGAGCAGCTGGCGGCCATGGAGACCCAGGGGGCCATCCGAAACGCCGCGGAGAACATCCGGAACGGCGCGGACGCCAAGGACGCCGCCAGGGAGTTCAGTCTGAGCGCGGACGAGCTGGCGCTGGCCCGGCAGCTGGTACGGTGGACGGAGAACCAGGAGCTCCTTCAGAGCGGGCAGGTGGACAGCGCGAAGATCAACGCGGCGGTGGAGACCTTTGCCAAGCAGTACGATCTCTTCTACGATGCCATCAACGATTTCCTGACGGCCCACGGCTACAACACCATCGGATTCATCAAGGGGTACGCCCCGCACATGCAGGGGGCGGACACGCAGAATAAGCTCTCCAACGCGCTGAAGGCGCTGGGCGTTCTCCCGGAGGCGGCGCAGCTGCCGACCTCCATCAGCGGCCTGACGGCGGACTATAAGCCGGGGAAGCGGTGGAACCCCTTCTTCCAGAGCCGCAAGGGGAGCACGACGGACTACGACGTTTCCAAGGGCTATGAATCCTACATCTCCTACCTGGCGGACATCTTCTATCACACGGACGATATCGCAAGGCTCCGAGGTGTGACCCGGTATCTGCGGAGAACCTACGGTTCGGAGCAGATCACGGACGCCATTGACCATGCGGAGGGCCTACGGACCGCCCCGCTGGAGATGCAGACGGAGCTTCTTCGGGAGAATGGGAGGATCAACGGAAAGACCGTGCTCTCCGAGGAAGACACCAAGGCCGCCATGAACGAGTACATCGACAAGCTCTATGAGAGCGTGGAGCAGATGACGAAGTACGGGGAGCTGGTCAAGTACCTGGACAACTTCGCGAACCTCCTTGCCGGAAAGCAGAGTATGGCGGACCGCGGGATGGAGTACATGGCCGGACGGAAAAGCCTGAACGCCGCCAACAAGGCGGTGTCTGCCTTCGGCAGGGCGCAGGTGGCCGGGAATGTCTCCTCCGTCCTGAACCAGAGCGCCCAGCTCTCGCAGATCCTGGCGGAGGTGCCCACCAAGTATGTTGCCAAGGCGGCGGTGGACCTGGGGAAGAAGACCGGCGTCAAGTTCTGGACCATCAAGGACACGGACATCTTCGAGACCAGCGACCTTCTGAGCGGAAAGAAGGGCGTGGATTACCTGACGGCGGGCGACAGCCGCATGGACCGCATTGTGACGGCGCTCTTCAAGCCGGCGGATATCATGGACGGGGCGGTTTCCGCACTGGCCTATCAGAGCAAGTATAACCAGCTCATCGCGGAAGGGAAGCCGACCGCGGCGGCGGAGCTGGGGGCGGACCGTTGGGCGACGCAGATCATGGCGTCCCGCGCGAAGGGCTCCCGCCCGCTGGCATTCGAGAGCAAAAACGTGGCCAGTCAGATCCTCCACATGTTCCAGGTGGAGGCGCTGAACAGCTGGGAGCACGTGTCGCAGGACCTTTCGGCCCAGTACCGGAAGACGGAACGGACAAAGGGGAAGAACGCGGCGGCGGCCCAGGTGGGAGCGGTTGCGACGAAGTACCTCCTCTCCGCGTTCGTGATGAACCGGATCACGGAGGCGCTCTACGGCGGCACTCCGGCCCCCTTTGATCTGCTGGGCTATGTGACGAACGCTGTGGCATCCGGCTTGGGAATGACCGCAAACGAGGCGCTGACGCAGATTTGCCGGAAGGTCCTTGGCAAGATGGGCTTCGGCGATGAGCCGAACGAAGACGACAAGGAACGGGATTTTGACTGGGGGGAGGCGATGGACGCGCTTCTCTACGACGTGATGAATGACGCCCCCTTCGTGCGGAACGCAGCGGGTCTGCTGGGCCTGGGCGATCAGACCATGCCTCTGACGAACATTGCGGAGAGTGTGGGAGATGTTGGCGAAGCGGTGAAGAACTCCGGCGTTCTCTCTGCCGAAACGGGAGAGGCCATTCTGGGCCTGGGGGCGAACTTGCTTCCCGGCGGACGGCAGCTCCAGAAAACCTATCAGGGCGCCAAGACGATGGCTACCGGAGGGCGGACCTATGGTTACGGAGAGAAGGCCCGTCTCCAGTACACGGTGGACCAGAAGGACCTGACGAAATGGGGGCAGGCCCTGCTCTTCGGCAACAGCGGCCTCTCTGAGACCAGGGACTACTACGCCGAGGGCAAGAACGGCCTCAGCGCAAAGCAGACGCAGACGGTGCAGGCCATGGCCAAGGATGGGGCGGACCGAGAGGAAGTTTTCCAGACGATCAAGGCCCTGCGGGACGAGAAAACGGCGGCGGAGAAGATGGAGGCGATTGACCTGGCGGAACTCTCCGACAGCGAGAAACTGAGGCTCTATCGGGAAGTTGTCGCATCGAAGGACAGCAAGCGGCCGGAGCAGTTTGAAGGCCTGATGGAAAAGGGCCTGAACTGGGGAGAGATCACGGATGCGTATGGCATGTACGCGGAGCTTAATGACGACGAGGAACTGTCTGCTTCCCAGAAGGCCACGCAGTTTGCGGCATGGCTGGACGGGGAGGACTTCTCCGCAGAGCAGAGAGCGGCGGTGAAGGAGTGCTTCGCCTTCTGGCAGCAGATGCGGGCGGAGGCGAAGCGCTATGAGGCCCTGACGGCGGAAGGAATGAACTCCGGGACAGCGGAGCGTCTCACAAACGCCCTGGCGGCTCTGGAGCCGGAGGACGGGAAGGAACAGGTGAGCGCCCGACAGCGCTATGCGGCTATTATGGATGCCGGTCTTTCGGAGAGCGACCAGCTCCGTGCCCTTCGCAGTGTGATGGACGAGGATGCGTGGAAGACATTCGAGACGGCGAACAGTGCGGGCGTAACGCCGGAGGTGTATGTGGAGTTCCTGGAGGAGACCGCTGACCTTCAGGCGGACCGGGCGGGGAACGGAAAGACCATTGCCGGGTCCAAGAAGCAGAAGGTACTGGCGGCCATCGACGGCCTGGACATCACCAAGGAGCAGAAGACGGCGCTCTACTATGCGGCCGGTTACGCCGAGAGCACCCTGACGGAGGCCCCATGGATGGGCCTGCAGGTGCCGAGGCTGGACGGCGGGGCGAAGAGCAGCCGGAAGAAGAGCTCCGGGAAAAGTACGGGGAAGAGTTCTTCCGGAGGCGGCCAGCAGAAGAGCGGGCTGAGTAAGTACGGTCTGGACAAGTATAGGCTGGGGTAAAATGAAGGAGCCGTGCTCATGCAGCACGGCTCCTTTGCATATATCTTCAATGTTGATAGGTATATAAACACGGAGGATATATGCGAGGGGTTAAAAATCTTTTGCGGAGGTGACCTTGGGGTAGAGGTAGAGCTTCAGGTCACTTTCCGCATAGCGGCCGCCGACGGATTTTTGGTAGACGGCGTGGTCCAGGACGGTGCGGAGAAGGGCGTTCTTCTCGGCGGGAGAGTCCAGCTGGGGGAAGGTGTCCAGGACGTGCTGAATGTTGGGGATGAGGGCGAGGCGGGCGTCCTGGGCGGAACGGAGGGCGGCGAGCTGTTCCTGGGTGGTGGAGATGGTTCGCTCCGCCTCGGAGATGCGCTGGGCCAGGGTGTGGGAGCGCTCCAGGAAGAGCTCCTGAGAATAGAGGCCTTGCTCCAGAAGATCATAGAGCCGGGACTTCTGCTCCGTCAGGGCTTTCAGGTTCTTCCGGGCCTGCTCAATGGTACGCTCCGCGGCTTGGATGCTCTTGGCGTCCTGCTGGGCCGTCCGGGAGGAGACTTCCACCTCGTAGGCAGACAGCCAGTCCCGGAGACTGGAGAGGACGGCTTCCTCCACGGTGTCAAAGCGGCTGCTGACGCAGGAGCAGCCGGGGGTAGAGCAGTACAGGAAGGGCTTGCGGCGGCCGGAGCCAGGATTACGGACCATGCGCTTTCCGCAGACGGAGCAGACGAGGAGGCCGGAGAGGGAGCTGGTGATCTGGCGGTCCTCCCGCAGCGGGACGTGGGCCCGGCTCTGCATGAGAGCCTGCGCGGAGTTCCAGAGGTCGCGGGAGACCAAGGGCTCGTGCATCCCCGGGACGGGCTGGTAGTCCGTCTTCACCCGGTTCTGCTTCACGATCACGCCGTCCACCAGTTTCTTCGTCTCCGGACGCCAGCCCCAGCGGAGCAGCCCGGCGTAGGTGGGATTCTTGATGATGTCCCGGACGGAGCCGGAGGACCACTGGCCGCCGCCGGGGGAGGGAATGCCGCGGGCGTTCAGCTCCTGGGCGATGCGGTAGCCGCCGACAGGGACCAGCGTGCCGTCGGCGTTGGGCTCCCCCTCCGCGTACAGACGGAAGATATCCCGGACGATATCCGCCGTCCCGCCGTCCGGCTCCAGGGTGTAGCCCCGCTGGTGGGGGAGCTTGACCTTTCGGTAGCCGTAGGGAGCAGCGCCGGCAATGTACTTCCCCTCGGAGAGGGAAGCCATGCGGCCCCGCTGGAGACGGCGGCGGATCATCTTATACTCCCGGCGGCTCATAAAGAGGCCGAACTCAAAATACTCCTCGTCGGACTCGTCGCAGGGGTCGTAGATCTTCTCCGGGGTGATGATCTTAGTGCCGGAATACTGGAAGACCTCAGAGACCGTACCCTGGTCCCGGGTGTTGCCGCGGGCAAGGCGGGGGATCTCCATCACTAGGACCCCAGCATACCTGCCGGTCTCCACGGCGGCGAGGAGCTTCTGCATCTCCGGACGGTCGGCAATGGTGTCGCCGGAGACGACCTCCTCGTAAATGTGCGCGATGAGGTAGCCCCGGCGCTTCGCCAGGTCCAGCAGGGTCCGGCGGTGCCGCTCCAGCGTGTCATAGTTGCCGGTCTGGAGCTCCAGCTCCCGGTCCTTCCGGGATTTTCGCAGGTAGATCAGGTATTCTTCAAGGGCGGACACGGTTCACCTCCATGATTCCAACAGCAATTTCATAGAGCAGACAGCGGCACCGCCCTTTGGGCGGTGCTATTTTTTGCGGAAATCGACCAGGATCACATTGCCTTGTCGGTGGACATGGAGGGGTTTTTGAGGAAATCTTTGTTGGCTTGAATTTGACCGAGCCGGAAGAAGGCTTCACCTTGGCCTACCTCATTTAATTCAGAAAAAATCTTGTAGAGGCGATCAAAATTTGCGGCTTCGCTGTCTTTTGGGAAACACTCGTCGAGCTTATCCTCGTAGCCAGAGAAGGAAGGGATACCATCACGCATTAATAGATAAATTTTTCCGAGAACGCCACGATTGTTAAAAAAGTCATTGTACTGATCAAGATGCCATTCTTCGCTAGAAAAATGAATTGCCGAGGATTTTGCATTGACGGCAGAAAGAATATCCGTGACTTCATAGATGTCACATAGTGCAATAAAGGTGGGGACATTCGGCATACTCGTACCATTTTCATAGCCGTATAGGGTTTTCGATGCAACGCTTAAACCCATCTCTTTAAGCTTGGCGGAAACTTGGTCGACACTCAGTCCCTTGCGGGTGCGATTTTCTCGCAGAAGATGTGGGATTACCTCTTTGTCTAATAACATGGTCAAACCTCCTTTTGGTTCAATCATACACAGCAAAAATGGAATGTCAATGTTTTTTCTTTGATTTTAAGAAAAAGCATTGACATTTCTTAATATCTAAGATATTATAGCGACAAGTTCTTAGAACCTAAGAAAGTGAGGAGATACAAATGAAACCGGAAGAACTGATTAGGAAAACAGTTAAAGAACGAGGCATGACAATAACCGCAGCAAGTAAGATGTCAGGCGTAAAGTATTCAAGACTGCAACCCGCTTTGGGCGGGGCTGCGGAGCTAAGAGCCGATGAATATATCAGCCTTTGCCTGCTGCTTGACGTCGACCCCCGTGCGTACCGAGACATGAAGTGAGTTGAGGCTCGTAACTACAAGTTATTTTGAGAAAGGAGGGCAAAAAATGGACTGGCTGAAAGAGCTGCGGGAGCGCAGGGAGATGAACCAGCGGCTGGGATCTCACAGCCGACATACTGCTTTGTGAGACGCCGATTAAACGCAGATAGAGTTAATTCAAACGCAGATAGAGTTAATACGGAAGGGAGGTAACAGGTGATGCTTGACTGGTTGGTTGAATTGCGTGGGGAAAAAACCCAGGCTGCGTTAGCGAAACAGATTGGGATTGCACAGAGCACATATGCCGGGATTGAAAGCGGGAAGCGGGGAGTCGGTGTGAAAACCGCAAAGCGGATCGCGGCGGTGCTTGGTTTCGACTGGACGAGGTTTTTTGAATGACGCCGGAACGGAAGGAGGATGAAACATGAGCTTTAAAGAGGTAATGCTGGTAACGCTGCTGGTCGGCGCGATGGAGCTCTGCGTGATGCTCAGCATCGCGAGCCTGATGGACAGCGTGGACGAGAAGAGACGGGGAAACGAGGGGAAGGCCCTGCGGCGCAAGGTGCTGGGGATCTTCCTGCAGGTGCTCAATATGGCGCTTCTGCAGGTGTTCGCGGCGTGGATCACCAGTCACCTCACGGTGTGACGTAGCCAGGGAGGAGGGCCTGGAGGGCATCCAGATCGCCGCGCATGGCGGCGGTCAGGGCCAGATAGTGCGGCGGGAGGGCATCCGCCGGGGCGGTTCCCTGGACATGGAGCGTCGCAATGGTGATGAGCTCTCCGGCGGCAGCGCGGACCTCCGGAGACGCCACCAGGCAGACGGCGGAGTAGGCGTCCTGAAAAGCGGCGAGGGAGTCCAACGCCTGCTGAGACAGCGGCTCCGAGCGGTGACCGGGAGAGAGAAACTGGGTGTAAGCGGTCAGGAAGGCAAAGTAACGCTGTGATTTCTCTACATAGCGGGCTGAGACATATTCCTGACGGCTGCGGGTATTCCGGTCTTCCTTGGCACTTCTGTAAGTGTAGCGGCCCGCGATCATGGCGGAACCGAGGGCAATGGCACCGCCGATCAAGGTGCAAACGAGGTTGGGCAGAGCGCTTAGCAGTTCAGGGGGTAGTTCGATGGACATTTGAGATCACTCCTTCTGTGGTATTTGCTTCCAGCGTATCACGGAATATGAAGAAAGGCAAGGGGCGTATGGAGCTGAGGGACATGATCCGAGAAAAGTTCCGGTCGGAGGCGGCGTGTGCCAGGAAAATGGGTTGGAGCCGACAGAGGTTTCACCCCATCGCCTCCGGGAAGAGGCTCCCGAACGTGAGGGAGCTGAACCAGATCGCGGCGGTGCTGGAGCGGAGCGTGGATGAGCTGCTTCCCCTCTTTTTGCGGAAGCGGTGAGCATGAGACAAGCTGAGGGGGCCGTAGGATAGCGGGAAGGAGGTGCGGGCATGGCGGAGAGGAAGAGCGGGCCGGGGATGCACCGGTATCCCTATGAGCCGGATATGGAGCACTGCCGGATGGTGGTGAAGACCGGAGGGGCGGTGTGCTACATCATGGACGACTGCTGCCGGGACATGACGGCGGAGGACAAGGCCGCGGCGGACCGGCGGATCGTGGATATCTACCTGGGCGCGATGCTCCGCGCCGGGTCACGAAAGGAGAATGCGCAATGAGAAAGTTATTCCGGCGGTGGGGCCGGGAGGGGCTGACGGGGGAGGAGACGGCGCTGCTGATGGCGGGTTTCTGCCTCCTGCTGCTGGCGCTGGCCATGGCCTGGACGGAGCGGGAGCTGGGCATCCCCCTGGGGGAGCAGCTGGCGGAGCTGCTGCGGGAGGAGCCGGTCTGATGGCGAGGAAGGATCAACTGTACCTGGTGGCCCACGCGGACGGGGACCACGTCAAGGTCTGGGTGCGGGCCGTGAACTGGGAGCAGGCCACCGTGGCGGCGGCGGAGCTCTGGGGCGTGCCCTGGGGGAAGGTGGCGGCGGCCTGCGTGGAGGCGGACCGGAAACCAGTGCTGGCCCACATCTGTGCCCGCTGCGGGCGGATGTTCAACGGCGGGACGGCCATCCTCTGCGAGGCCTGCCGGAAGGCCCAGGAGACCGAGGAGGAACAGACGGCGCGGCGGAAGGTGGCGGCCTTCCGGCGGCTGTATACCGGCTGAGGGCCGGAAGAAACGAAAGAAAGGGAGATACGGATATGCGGATCGGAGTGAAGCGGCTGCTGGCGGCGCTGCGGTGGCGGAGGGACTTTGCCACGGAGCGGCTGAGAAACGAGCCGGAGATGCGGCAGTACTGGAGCGGATACCTGCAGGCCGTGGGAAGCCTGGAGAGCTTTCTGCAGGGGTGCCAGGAGGAGCGGCCCCGGAGGAAGGCGGTGCGGGAATGATGACTATCCAGAAGATGCGGCGGGCCATGCGGGACCTGCGGCGGATCATGGAGGAGCGCCGAAGGACAGAGGCGGCCAGCGAGGAACGGGCTCACTACTGGGCGGGCTTTTTCGACGCCCTGGGGATCCTGGAGCAGTGCGCGGGGGCGGAGCCGGAAAAGGAGGCGCAGGATGAGCGTCTTTGATTTGATCCGGGCACAGCAGGGGAAGGAGCGGACGGCGGTCTGGATGGTGGGCGAGCAGCTCATGGACATCCTGCGGCGGGAGCCGGAGCTCCGGGAGATCGCGGAGCAGGACCTGCAGCGAGAGGGCATGACCCTTACAGACTGCGAGAAGAAGATCAAGGCTTACGCGGACAAGCACAAGACCGGGAACTTCGCCTGCGTGGGTCCGGCGGAGGCGGAGGACATCATCCGGGAGTTCTACGGTCTCCACCGCACTGCGGAGGCCCCGGTGGGGAAACGGGGCATCGTGGTGGACCTGGCGGACTTCCTGTGAGGGGGCATCGGCATGAGGAACTACTGCAAGCTGGTGCCCCGGACGCCGCCGGAGGGCTTTTTGGACTGGTGCCGGGAGAAGTCCCGGACACGGGACGAGGGGGAGGACCCGCTGGACATCCACGGCCTGGTCTTTGAGGCGGAGTGGGTGGAGGAGGAAGGCATCGCCCCCATGCTGGAGGAGCGGAAGCCCAGGAAGATCAAGATGGTACATCTCCGCTGCACGGCCTGCGGGGAGGAGCGCTGGGTGAACTGGGAAGGACGCACCACGGCGCTGGGGAAGCCGGACTACGGCTTCCTCTCCCTCCGGGAGAACGGCTGCGAGAGCGTGTTCGACGGGGACGAAACCTACTGCCCCGCCTGCGGGGACCGGGTGATCGCCAAGAAGGCGGCGAAGCTGGGGTACGGATATCACGTATCCGGCAGCGCCTACTTTCTCTCCGCCCAGCTGCTGCCGGACCGGGCCCTGGCCCTCACGGGCTGGTGCGTGGAGCGGCGCTTCGGCCGGAACGGGGGTGCCTACCTCCACGCGCAGCCCTATGACGCCTATGTCTTCACGGCCGCGGACTGCGCCAAGCTCACCGGCTGGAGCAAGCAATACAGCGGCACGGCGGGCTACTTCCGGAGCTGGAACACGGCGTGGCGGCAGCCCCAGAACTGGGTGGAGGGCTGGGGGCAGGAGACGGACATCTTCGGCCTGACGCCGGAGCTGGTGGAAGGAAGTCAGCTGCCCCACTGCAAGCTCTATGAGTACATGACGGGGCGGCTCTTCTCGCCCAACGCCTCCCCGGCGCCCATCGCCTACCTGCGGCTCTGCCAGGCCCACCCCAATGTGGAGACGCTGGTGACGGCGGGAGTCTCCCACCTATTGGACGAGCTGATGGCGGAGGAGATGCGGGAGGACCGCTGGCAGTACAACCGGAAGGGAAAGCTCAGCCTGCCGGAGATCCGCTGGAAGGAGAAGCGGCCCTCCGCCATGCTGGGCCTCACCCGGGAGGAGCTGCGCCTGGCCCGCGCACAGGGCTGGGGGCAGTACTACTGGCGGCTCTACACCCGCTGCCTTGCCCACGGCGAGAAGCTGACGGAGGAGGACCTGCGGAACATCTGGTACCTGGGGGATGAGAACCTGCTGGAGCTCATTGGCCGGGGGCCGGTGGGGAAGAGCGTCCGCTACCTCCTGCGCCAGGCGGAGCAATCCGACGCCTGGGAGACCTGGGAGACGGACCCGGACGAGGAACTGGGGGAGCGCATCGAGGCCGGGTATCTCCTGGACTACTGGACCATGGCGGAGGGGCTGGGATACGACCTGGGAGATCCGCACATCCGCTGGCCCCGGGATCTCTACCAGGCCCACGAGGCGGCGCGTCTGGCCCAGCAGGACCGGAAGGACCGGGCCAACAACCAGGCCATCCGGGAGCGCTACCGCGCCCTGCGGAAGTGGCGGTTCGGCTGGAACGGCATTTTGATCCGGCTGGCACGGTCGCAGGACGAGCTGAACCGGGAGGGGAAGCTGCTGCACCACTGCGTGGCCACCTACGGACGCAGCGTGGCGTCTGGATCCAGCGCCATCTTTTTTATCCGGCGGGCGTCGGAGCCGGACAAGCCCTGGTACACCCTGGAGCTGGACGAAAAGACCCTCACCGTGCGGCAGAACCGCTGCGACTGCAACGGGCCCCGGACGCCGGAGGTGAAGGCCTTTGAGGAGGTCTGGGTCCGGTGGCTGCGGGCGGGAGCGCCCAGGGACGAGCACAACCGGCCCATTGCGGTGACGCCGGGCAACAAGAAAAAGGAGAAGATCGCATGATGAAAGACAACGTGAGCGTGGCCCCGGCGGGGGCCAGCGAGGGGGAGGTCCTGGCGGAGATGTTCCAGGAGGAGGGGGCGAGCCCGGACGGGAAGCTCTCGATCTCCCGCGGGATCGCCGTCATTACGGACGAGATCCTCTTTTACAAGCAGGTGGGCGGCCAGGCGGTCCTGGAGATCGGGAAGCGGCTCATCGAGGCGAAAGCGCAGCTGAAGCACGGGGAATGGCTGGACTGGCTGCGGGACCGGGTGGAGTTTTCCGAGGCGTCCGCCCAGCGCTTCATGCGCCTTGCGCGGGAGTATGGAAATGCGTCGCTGGTGACGGATTTGGGAACCAGCAAAGCCTTGGAATTGCTGGCTTTGCCGGCATCGGAACGGGAACAGTTTGTGGAAGAAAATGACGTTGCCGCCATGACGAAGGAGCAGCTGCGCCAGGCCATCCGGGAGCGGGATGAGGCCACCGTTCTGGCGGACAGGGAACGGGTCCGGGCGGAGACGGCGGAGCAGTCCCGCGCCAAGATGGAGGGGGACATGAAGGCGCTGAAAGCCCTCCACGACGCGGCGGTGGAGACCCAGCGGGAGAAGGAGGCGGCTCTTCAGAAAGCGGAAGCGGAGCTGAAAGCCATCCGCTCCCGGCCCGTGGATGTGGCCGTGGAGACCCGGGACGCCGCGCCGGAGCAGATCGAAGAGGCCCGTGCCGAGGGGGAGAAGGCGGCGGAGGCCAAGGTCAGGACGGAGCTCAAAAGGCTCCGGGAGGAGCTGAAGGCCGCCAAGGCGCAGACCGAGGCGGCCCGGGGGCAGCTGCATCTGGCCCGGGAGGAGGCGGAGAAGGCCAGGAAGCTGGCGGCGGCCTCCCAGGATGAGGGCATGGTGCGCTTCAAGCTCCTCTTTGCGGACGCCCAGGGGACCGTAAACCGCATGGCGGAGGAGCTGGAGCAAGCCCCCGAGGAGAGCCGGGACAAGCTCCGGCGGGCCATGCTGGCCCTGGCGGACGCCATCCGGAAGGCGGTGGGCGCATGAGCCGGGAAGAGATCGTACAGGGCCTGCGCTGCAGCGGCAGCGCGGGGGAAAAGAAATGCGGCGGGTGCCCCTGGTGCGTCCGGGAGGACGTGGAGGGTCAGGACTGGTGGGACTGCAATGTGGACCAGATAGCCCTGGATGCCGCCGACCTGCTGGAGAACGACCGGAGCCAGATCCTGGCCCTGCAGCGGGAACTGGAGCTCAAGCGGGCGCAGCTGGACTGCGCTTCCGCCTCCGCTGAGAAGCTGCGGCGGCAGAACGGGGAGCTGCGGGAGGCGGCGGCCCTGGTGACACGGCTTGCCGCCGACGCGGCGGCGGAACAGCGCGGACAGTGGAACGGTGAAGGCGATGGTTACGCAGACGGGGAATTCGTGATCGACGTTTGGCACTGCTCCAACTGCGATTACTGCATCGATGACGGCACGGATGATCCGGAACTGCTGCCAAAATACTGCCCCGGATGCGGAGCCAGGATGGACGGGGAAAACTGAAAGGAGAGTAACCATGGAGGAAAAACGAAAAAAGGAACGGCGGGAGGCGCGGGTCCGGGTGATCGGCTTCGGGGCGCTGGCCGTCTGCTATCTCGCCATGGCGCTGTGGAACTGCTGGGACCAGCGGGCGGGGCTGGGGATCTTCTCCGCCATCATGGCGGCGGTCTGCGCCGGGGGCATGATTTTGGAGCGGGAGGCCCGGAACGCTGCGGAGTACTGCGAGGATATCGAGCTGGCGCTGGACCTGCTGGAGCGGCGCGGGGGCGTGGGGCCGGACGAGTGCGTCATCTATCTGGAGGAGGCGGTGGGCGTGCTGTGCTCCCCGGAGGAGCACATCAGACTGTGGGCAAAATCCGACGGCGGGACTGCCTTCGTATGGCAAGGGGAAGCCCGACGGCTGCCGCCGGAGGTCCGGAAGCTGCCGCTGCTGCGTTTTTCGGGCAGAGCCCCCGAGGAGACGGAGGTCATCGGGTATCTGGAGATCGAGACGGAGCTGCCGGAGGGATGGAAGATGAAAGACGCGGCGGGGTGTGGTCACCCCGCCCTACGGGAGACGGGGGCGCGGGCCGATGTGGGCATCGGCCCCTACGAAAGGGCATCCGGGGCGGCGGAAGGGATGGAGGACGGAACGCTCTGCCCACGCTGCGGGGGCAGGGTATACCACACGGTGGGCGGGAAGAAGTTTTGCTCCCTCTGCCTGGAGGAGATGCGCCGTGAGTGAGAAGGGCGAGATCCGCTGCCACGACTGCCTTTTCAGCGCGGACGGCATCTACAACGCCTCGTACCTCTGCAACTACGCCACCCTCACCGGGCACTGCCGGACCAAGATCGCGCGGCGGAAGGGGCCGGACGGGACCTGGCGGAAGGTGAAGACCGTGGAGACGCCGGAGGAGTGTACCCGCTTCCTCCCCCGGAAGGGACACCAGCAGAGGAAACTCCAGCGGGAGGCGAAAAAACCGGGGACGAAATGCCGGGCTCCACGGAGGGACTGGGACAAGGCCCGGGAGCTCTGGACGGCGGGGGCATCGGACCAGGAGATCGCCAAGGCGCTGGGCTGCGCCAAGTCGGCGGTCTGCCTCTGGCGGCGGAAAAGCGGCTTGAGATCCAATGTTCGCCCGGGAGGGTGGAACAAGAAGCAGTATGACTGGGAGCTGGCCCGGAAGCTCTATGACGAGGGCCAGAGCACTGCGCGGATCGCGGAGGCGCTGGGCTGCAGCAAGAACGCGGTATACGACTGGATGGACGGGGAGGGGCTGGTACGGCCCTCCCGGCAGAAAGGAGAAGAAAATGGACCTGCATGAGATCCTGGAGGCACTGGACATTGCGGCGAAGAAGACAGATGGCACCGCGATCATCCCGCGGAGACTGGCGGAGGATGCCAGGGACGCCCTGCAGATGCTGGCGGCGGGGATGGACCGCCGGGCGGCGGGACGAGGGGAGCCCACGCAGTGGGAGAAAGTCGGTGAGGCAGGGGTATTCCGCTATGATCCCAACGCCTACGCCGGGGCGCTGGTGGCACTGGAAAACCTGCGGAAGGCCACGGAGCGGCCGGAGGACCGGGAGGCGGTGCGGCTCCTTCTGGAGGCGGTGGCGGAGAAGGCGGAGCGGGAGTACCCGGACCGCTTCCGGCGCATCGGCTGAGCCGTGCTGAACTGGCGGAACCCCAGGGTCTACCTGGAAAACTTCCTCTGCATCCGGAACAAGCAGCAGAAGCTCCAGAAGCTCACATTGAAGCCCGCCCAGGAAAACCTCTACCGGGTGATCCGGGAGGAGCACCAGGCGGGGCGGCCGGTGCGGATCATCGTGCTGAAGGGGCGGCAGGAGGGCGTCTCCACCGTGACGGAGGGGCTGATGTTTCAGGACGCCGCCACGAGGCCCATGGTCTCGACCCTCATCGTGGCCCACACTGCGGAATCCACGGCCACCCTCTTTAAAATGAACAAGCTCTTTTTCGACTGCCTTCCGCCGGCGCTGCAGCCCATGCGGAAGGCGTCCAACGCCAAGGAGCTGCTCTTTGAGAACCCCACGAGGGACGAGGGGGAGAAGCGGCGGAATCCGGGCCTGCGGAGCAAGATCCGCTGCGCCACGGCGGGAAGCGGGGGCATCGGACGGTCGGACAACTTCAACAATGTGCATCTCTCGGAGTTCGCCTTCTGGCCGGGGGAGCCCAAGGAGCTGCTGCTGGGCATCATGCAGGCGGTGCCGGACGACCCCAACACGGTGGTGGTGATCGAGAGCACCGCCAACGGCTACAACTACTTTCAGGAGCTCTGGAGCGGGGCGGAGGCGGGGACCAACGGCTGGCGCCCCGTCTTCCTCCCCTGGTACATGGAGCCGGAGTACCGGCGAAGCGTGGAGCCGGGGACGGAATGGACGGCGGCGGAGCGGGAGCTGGCGGAGACCTGGCACCTGGACGAGGAGCAGCTGGCCTGGCGGCGCTGGTGCGTCCGGACCAACTGCGGCGGGGATGAGCGGCTTTTCCGCCAGGAGTACCCCAACACGCCGGATGAGGCCTTCCTGCTCTCCGGCGAGAGCTACTTTGACAACGACACCCTCTCCGCCCTGCGGCGGTCCCTGCCCCCGCCGGCGCGGGTGGGAGAGTTCACTTGGCGGGAGCCGGAGGCGGAGGGCGGACGGCCCGAGGACTGGCGCTTTGCGGACAAGCCCGGCGGCTACATCCGGATCTACCGGGAGCCGGAGGAGGGCGTGCCCTACGTGCTGGCCGGGGACACGGCGGGGGAAGGCAGCGACCGCTTCACGGCCTTCGTCCTGGACAACCGGACCGGGGAACAGGTGGCGGAGCTGCAGCAGCCCCTCAGCGAGATCTACTACGCCCGGCAGGTCTACTGCCTGGGGATGTGGTATAACCAGGCACTGGCCGGCATCGAGATCAACTTCTCCACCTACCCGGAACTAAAGCTGGAGGAGTGGGGATACCCCAGGCTCTACCAGCGGGAGCGGTTTGACACCTTCTCCGGAAAAATGGTGAAGGCCTACGGCTGGGCTACCACCCAAAAGACCCGGCCGCAGATTTTGGCGGGGCTCCACACCGTGACGGAGGAGGCCCCGGAGCTTATCCGGAGCTTTGAGACCCTGGGAGAGATGCTGGTCTTTGTCTACGGGCCGGGGCGCAAGCCCCAGGCGGCGGAGGGTCAGCACGACGACCTTGTGATGGCGGCGGCCATCTGCCACCAGATCCGATCCCAGCAGCGGACCACCCGGGAGCTGCCCCAGGGGGAGGCCCGGAACTGGACCGCGGACATGTGGGAGGACTGGCGGAGCGCCGACGAGGCCACCCGGCGGCTGCTGGAGCAGCGCTGGGGGCGGCCGAAGACATGAGCCGATTCTGTTGAGGGCAACAAAATCGGAGAAAAGGAGAGAAAGCCATGAGAGCGGAGACCGTGAAGAGAATGATCCTTTTGAGCATCCCGGACCCGCCGGAGGACCTGGAGGAGTTGGTGGAGCTCTATGCACGGCTCTGGAGCCAGGAGAACGGCGGAGACTGGCGGCCCCTCCGGGCGGCGGAGAAAGGCACGGAAAGCGTACCGGAAGGCACGGAGCGTGTGATCGAACCCACGGAAAACGTGATCGAACCCACGGAAAACGTGATCGAACCCACGGAAAACGTGATCGAACCGGAGGAAAGCGCACCGGAGCCGGCGGAGGCCGTGAGCGGGGAGCCCCCCCAGGGAGAGGAGGAGCCATCCAAGGACGGGAACGCCATCCTGGGCTTCTCCCACATCCGCTGCGAGCACTGCGGGGCGGAGAAGACCTTCTGCGCCAAGAGCTGGTACAGCAAGTATACCTGCGATCGCTGCGGGCAGGTGACGAGGCTGAGGGGGCACGTGCATCCGGCGAAGGCCACCTGCAAGTGCGGGAACAAGAGTATCTACTCCACCAACGCGGAGGAGAGCGCCTTTGATATCCCCTGCGTGGTCTGCGGGGCGCCCATGAGCGTGGTGTGGGTGCCGGGGCGGAACCGCTACGAGCCCGCCGGATGGTCGGCGCCGGGGGCGCACAGGAGGAAGAAATGAGCACGGGACCGGGGAACCCCCGGCCGGAATAAAAGGAGGATATGACTATGAGAAAGTACATCGGAACGAAACTGGTGGAGGCGGAGCCCGCCTGGAGGACGGAAACGGGGAGAATCCTTCCGGGGGCCGTGGTGGAGTGTGCGGAGGCGGCCAGGGCTGGCTACAGGGTACGCTACACGGACGGTTATGAGAGCTGGAGTCCCAAGGCGGTGTTTGAGCAGGCGTACCTGCCCCTGGAGCACGACCGGGCGCTGAAAACGGACGAGCCCAGCATCAGCGCTAAGATGGTGGAGGATTTTATCCTGGAAACCTGGACGGAGACCCTGGGGGAGAAGACCACGGTGGTGCGGGCGGTGCTCCGCAACGGCTTTGAGATCGTGGAGAGCTCCTCCTGCGTGAGCCCTGAGGACTACGACGAGGCCATGGGCCGGGAAATCTGCCTGGAGAAGATCCGGGACAGGGTGTGGGAGCTGCTGGGCTTTTTGCTGCAGACGGCAGTGGACGGCAGCGCCGTGGCTCAGGCGCCGGAGGCGGCGGGCCCTGTGGGCCAGGTGCCCGGGCCCTGGGGAGCGGTGCCGGAGAGCGAGAAGAAGGGCGTCGGCTTCGGGGAGGCGCTGGAGGCCATGAAGGCGGGCAAGGGCGTCCGGCTTCCGAAGTGGAGCGAGGATGTCGTGATCCGGGCCCAGTATCCGGACGAGCACAGCAAAATGACGGCCCCATACCTGTACGTGGAGAGCCGCTTCGGTCGGGTGCCCTGGAAGGAGACCATGATCGAGCTCTTTTCCGAGGACTGGGAGATCGTGGAGTAAGGAGGAAGCGGCATGGGAGACATGACGGTGAACGCCTCGGCGCTGCTGATCCAGGCAGTGGAGGAGGCGAAGAACGCCAGCAAGGTGCGGATGGGCCGGAACTACTGCTCCTGGCACGAGGCGTGGGCAAAGCTCCTGGAGCAGAAGGAGAATGCCGAGAAGGAGAAGAAGGCCCTGGACACGCTGCACAAGGAGCTTTGGGGCGCCATCACGGAAAAGAACGAGGATGAGGCCAGGGTGGAGCTGATGCAGATCGCGAACAACGCGCTGCAGATGGCCATGTGCTACGCCCTCCTGGCGGCGGAAGCCGGCAGGGCGGTGAACGAGCTGACGTAAAAAAGAAAGCGGCCGGTCGGCCGCTTCGGGGGTCTCGCCGGGTCAAAGGCCCGGGCAGAGAGCGCGGGCCGATCCCCGCGCCCGGCGGGGCCCCCGAAGGAGCCGACCGGAAAGGAGGAAGGACCATGGACGAGAAACAGGGGCTGGCGCTGCTGGAAAAGTGGCAGGGGCTGCTGGAGCTGCGGGACTGGACGATCGCGCTCCGGGTGGGCTGCCTGCCGGACGAGATGCGGACGCCGGAGGTGGACGGAGAGGCGGACTGGACGGAGTGCCGGAAGACGGCGGTGATCCGTCTGCTGGACGAGCGCTGCTACGGGGAGCGGATCGTTCCGTATCACCCGGAGCGGACGCTGATCCACGAGCTGCTGCACCTGAAGCTCTGCCTGCTGGGGGAGAGCGGAAATGCCCTGCAGGACAGGCTGGCGCATCAGCTCATCGACGACCTGGCCGACGCCCTCTACCGGGCGGCGCACGGGGAGGAGTAACGGGAAAAGGAAAGCGCCGCCCCGGGTGGGGCGGCGGGGGTTTCTCCTTTGCGGTCACGCCTGGAGGCCCTTGCTGAG
>ERZ1034855.272-NODE-272-length-25106-cov-25.676420_pt1 | contig 25106 bp, 39 predicted proteins | sample MGYA00520699_ERZ1034855 | MGnify/ENA primary metagenome ERZ1034855 (study PRJEB33766, sample SAMN09781730) | gut metagenome | biome: gut microbiome | host: Homo sapiens | place: Madagascar | study: EMG produced TPA metagenomics assembly of the PRJNA485056 data...
CACTTCGTTCGGGTCGCCGTCGTCCTGTTTTTCATTTATCGAACCTGACGGTTCTTAAATGAAGAAACCGACTTCGTCGTAGTATATGTTTATTTTTTTTAAGGGAAGGAAAGGACGGTGTATTTAGGAGGGAAGATATGATTGGAAGGATGAAATTGGAATTGTAAACATTTTGTTAATTATAGATGGAAGGGATTGACAGATGAGTGGATGTGTGGTATAATAGAGGTATAATAGAGGGGAGTATGATGCGGTGTAAAAACAGGTTCTATTTTCCTTACAGAAATAATAAGTATATACTATTTTATATAGTAGCTTTATTCAACCTGTTTTTGCACCGCAGGGGCAAACAATAGTTATGTCTGTTGATAGATGGATTTATCTGTAACTTGTTGGTTATGATGTTATTATTGAAATAGTAAGATGGTTGATGAGGTGATTTGTGAGATGATTAAATAGTTGGTAAAATGGTTAGACGGTTAGATTGTATAGATTAGATTTGGTTGGTGGATTTTTCGACTGTTAGCTGTACTGTTGGTTATGTCGACGATTATATTATGGTTTTTGATATGATCTTTTCTCTTTAAAGAAAAGTAAAAAAATGTTAAAATATCAAAAATCTCAAAAAATATGTTAAATCTTGTAATTAGTTCCAGTTCTTGGTAGCAGTCTCAAGAATGCCAGGTAAATTTACAAAAAGTTAACATTTAATCTAATCATAATCAAATAAAACCGTCAACTTAAATAATAAAATTAAATCTAAAATAATTCTAATTAAAAGGAGAGAAATTAAAAACAATGTCAAGAAAAAAGCGTGAAAAATTAGATGTTCTTCAAATCGGTGGTCGGTACAAATATTCTGATCTCTGTCGTATATTTAATGAAGAACAAAAAACAAGCACTCAAAAACAAGCCCAACTCAATCGTTGGCAATGTCGATATCTTTTGGAAAAAGATCATTCTGACCCAAGAGTTTTTGTCTTGAAAGAAATTTATGACATTCCTCTTGAACCAATGACCAAGGGACGCAAGTCTGAATACTTCCAATATATTAGAGACATCATTGTTCTGATGTGTTATACCGACAGGCACAATATGAGTAGCCAATATTCTGACTATTACCAATTCCAAGCATCCAAGACCCAGCTCTATAAGTTGTTTGGATTTTTTAATCAAAGGTTTCTTGAGGTTTGTTATGGAAGAGATAAGAAGACAGACAAATCAAGATATGCGGCTATATATAAACAATTCGAAAATGAAGTATTCAGTAAAAGTTATGATATTCTTGAAAGTGTCAGAAAGAAGCTGAAAGACGAGCAGCTGATTGATAGCCATGATACAGTCGAAGTTCTGATTAAGGACAAGGATGGAGAGTATTGGAAACAGCTGACAGAAAAAGAGCAGGCAGACCTAATGACTATTAAAAAGAATATATTAGAAGAGATGGAAATCCGCTCCCTCTCGCAAGTATATTTTAGCGGGAAGTTCCAACAGTTTCACGAAAGAGTATTGGAAGAAATTAGGAAAAAATATGATTGGTGGTATTATCGGGAAGCGGTCAGCTTTTGGGTAATAAAGGGAGCGGTTAATGAAGAAGTAAAAAAGATTTTAGGAAAGTATGGATATGATGCCGAAGAATATGCCGTTCAGCAAAAGGCTGTTGAACTGAACCATAAGATGATGACCTTTCTAAAGAGTAGAACAGAAAACGACTCTCACGCTTTAGTAAATGAAGGACAGACGAAGTATCTTGAAAAAGTTAAGAAGAATCCGAGCGAGTGGCTATATAACCAATGTGTTGATATTATGGCAGAACTGATGTCAGTCGTAGATAAGAAAGATCGGGATAGAATTCAGCTGTCTGATGTTCAAGAGCAAATGATGTATGGGTACCGTGGAGATCTTGATTTATATATTGATGAATATAAGAACATCAGAGAGATGCTAATCGGAGAACTGATTAAACTCCCGGAGCTATCGGAGTCTTCTACCCACTAACCCCTCCCAAAAAAACTTTTTCAAAAAATCTCAAACTTTTTTCTCAAAACCCCTTGACAAAACGCATTTTATGTGCTATACTATAAGCGTGAAAGGGAGAGAGCATCGGTTCTCGAGTAGGGAGCGGTTCAAAGCCTAGTGATACCCGACACTGACCGCTCCCGAAGGCTCCATCGGACTCCTTCTCACTACCTCCTTTTTCAAGGGTGAACAAGTGGCCCTTTCCCATGCGTTCCCCTGACGGGTGTGGCTCCGGTTAAACGCGCTGATAGTTTTCATAGTGAACTCCTTTCAAACGCGACGCCGGTCTTGGTGGTGCTTGATCGGTATGACAAAGCGGTCGGACGCTTGACAGTCGGGACAGACCGGCATCCTTTCTAAAAAATCCATCGGCAGCTTGACTGGCACAAGCCTGCACCTTATAAGTGCGAGACCCTCACAAGGCACGTGGACGTTCGAGTCGTCCCCGATGGACCAAAGGAATCGTAATGATTTCGATAGTCGTTCACGAAAGAGCGATAGCCAAGCAATGACGTCGTGATTGACTCCCCTACAGGGGTGGCTTCGGGTTGGTGGAATAGAAACTAACCAAGGACTTCAGTGATCTGATTTGCTGACGCTGTGCTCAGTCTATAGTCCCGTGAAAAGCTATTCGGGACACACTTCAACAAAAGGAGAGACTTCCAAATGTTACCAATTATCGTAGCCGCAGTTCTGTCTCTTGCCACAATCGGATTCCTGATTTGGTTCTGGGCACGAACTCCGAGCAATCTCACCAAGTGGTATTGCGTCCCGGTGACGCTCTTCGGAGTAGCGGCAATCCTCGCATTCTGGTTCTTCGTAGTTCTTCCGATTCTCTGACTGAGATGGCTGTCGGGAAAGACCGACAATCATATGCAGATATAGTGTTAGCGGTTAGCACGGTTGTCTTCCAAACAACAGGGATCGGTTCGAATCCGATTATTTGCTCCAGCAGGCCGAGAGCGTTAACACATTCACCGACTCCCGGCTCAAAAAAATGTGGGGTTCTTTCCAAAGGTTTCTTAGCCTCTAAAAGCAAACCCGATTATATCCCCTTCAAATGGCGTGCGGTCCCGTTCAAGTCGGGCGAGGGGAAATATTCAATACTCGACCTATGAGAGGTAGAATTGGAAGACCTATACAACTTCCTAACGACACATTTGGATAGCGCGTTCAAATCAAAGTTCCGGCATAAAATGAGAAGTGCGTCCGATAGATGTGATTAGGTTCGGCTATTGTGCAAGTATCGTGGCGGTGCTGAAAGAATAAAGAGCAGTGTACAGGCTCGCGTCACACATTTCATCGCTCAATAATTCAGTGGGAGAAGTTGCCCCTTAAACAAGGGCATACGGGTTGGTTCGAGTCCAACTTGAGCGAAATTTAGAAGGTCTGCTCCCAGATCGTACATAGGGAGCGGGGATAAGCCGTCGTTATTGGCGAAGTTTATGGGTTAGCTTGAAACCCTGCCGCAAGCGTGATGAAGTGGTCTAACATCCGGCAGCGCACCGGTATCATTGGTTCAAATCCAATCGTTGCGGCAGTCCTACTTTTCATCATTCGCTTTTCCATCGCCATACGGTGGGAAGGTATGGGTCATACGGGGCGCAAACAAAATCCACACTAGCCACGGTAGTTCAAATTGAAAAACATATGGGACGCCATAAGTTATGGGGTAGATACTCAGCACGGGTGGTATGATGAAACTTCGGGCAAGAGAAGTAAAACCTTGCCAAGAGGTGAAGCGAAACACCGAAAACACCCACCGAAAAACTGTCTTGTTCGATCGCCCTTCCGATGAAGCATTAGATGCTTTATGATGCTTGCGGTGAAACGGGTTAAACTCCCGGCTTCGGGCTGGCTTAATCGGCAAGATAAACCGCTCCCTTGCGACGTGGGATGTTCCCCGTCCGGTTCAATTTGACAGTGACGTCCGTAAAAGAGCAATTACTGTCGAAGCCAACAAATTGGAGCCTATTAATCCAATCCAGGCAGATGGCATAGAGGGGTGACGACCTATTCCCCTTGCTGTTGGCACTCCCCCGCCCACCGTATCCCAAAATGGACGCACGGAAAAGGGGGAGATAGACCGCCCGTTTACTGTAGCGGATTTAACCGCAACGAGCGGAGGTGCCCCGAAGCAACACACAAGAGTAGCATCCTGTGTCGAGAACAATCGGTAAGAAGGGGTTAAATGTGTTTGAACAGCCAATTTTCTGGCAAGAGTCAAAATCTTGCCAGAAGTGGAAATCCCAATCAAGCAAATCTCAAGTAATTCTTTGGGTTGGTGTGCTGTGGTTAAAGTACCGTTCGATCCGGTTGTCAAACTTGAGGAACAGAGATGGACCACAGGGATGGCTCTGTTTGAGATGTTGGGATGTTCCCCGTAGAAATATCGAAGATGGAAGATGACTCTTGACTTTAGTCATGAGATGATAAAATCTTCAAAAACTAACATTTCTGTTTCAAGACGCGACTAAATCTATATAAAAGCATACTTTCTATAAAATTTTAAAGGAGGTTTCGTATGATTATTTCTAAGGCATTCAAATTACGCTTATATCCGACAGACGCACAGCGCGCGATGATAAACAATAACATCGATGCTTGTCGCTTCTTGTATAACACTATGCTACGCGAGCGTCTTGACGCATACGAAGCCCTTAAAGACGACAAACAAGCTCTTTGGGAACACAAGTACAAGACAGAGAAGCAGTACAAAGAAGAGTATGAGTGGATGAAAGAGGCTGATAGTACATCTCTTCAGCAATCTCGTATTGACTTAACTCGTGCTTATACGAATTTCTTTCGCTCTCTTCAAAACAAGAAGGGAAATAGTGGATTCCCTAAATTCCATAAGAAGGGTGTCAAAGACTCTTATAGGGTTATGAATAACGGCGCTATTAAGATGGATTTTGAAAACCATAAAATTCGTATGCCAAAGATGGGATGGATTAAATTTAGAGATGATAGAGTTTTTGACCAATCTCTTATCTCTTCCGTAACCATCTCTAAATCACGCACGAATAAGTATTACGCTTCTGTATTGTGCCGTTTTAAAATCTCTGGCATTGAAAAGATTAAGTATTCTGATGATTTAATCGTTAAAGGTCTTGATATGTCGATGGATAAGTTTTATATCGACAACGAAGGTAACTATCCAGAATACTACAAACAGTACAGAATCAATCAAAAGAGACTTGCGTATTTACAGAAACAAGTAAGCAAAAAAGTCAAGGGTTCAACCAACAGGAAGAAGGCACAATTTAGAGTAAACAAACTTTATGAGAAGATAGCCAATTCTCGTAAGGACTTTGTTGAAAAGCTGAGCAGAAAACTTGTTAACGAGAACGATGTTATTACGATAGAGTCGCTTAATATGAAAGCAATGTCGCAATGCTTAAACCTTGGCAAGTCTGTTAATGACCTTGCATGGGGAATGTTTGTTAATAGGCTTGAACAAAAGATAGCCATAACAGAAAAACTCTTAATCAAGGCAGACAAATTCTTTGCGTCTTCTCAAACCTGTCACATATGTGGATATAGGAATAAGTCCTTAACGCTAAAAGACAGAGAGTGGGATTGCCCTGTATGTGGTAGCCACTTAATGAGAGATGAAAACGCAGGGGAAAATCTTAAACAATATGGAATTAACTTCTTAAAATAGAAGTAATTTTACAGGGTCGGGACGACCCGAAGAGCCTGTGGAGACGCCAGCGCTGGCGGGGTCTATGAAGCAGGAATCTCTCGATCTTTAGTCGAGAGAAGTTCAAGTGGAATTCATAGCTTAGTCCGTTACAGTCGGTCAGTATTAAACCGTAGCACTGCTCGTGCGAGCGGCGTCTGAATAGGACGAAAAAAGAGTTAGGCGTTCCTCAGCCTATCGCACCCCAGAAATGGACACGCGGGAAACGGAGGAAAATCGCCGACCCGCTACGGGCGGGAACGGTTCCGGTAGCCGTCTAATTGCGGTTACTGTTTAGATGCCTCAAATGGGCATCGCGGGATGCACCTCCATAAGCGTGCCACGGTGAACCGCCGTGAAATTAGTGGCCACACTGAATTCGGTGCGACGTAAGCTTCAAACCAACGATGGTGAGTTGGAGCGCTGTTGTTAAATGGTGATAAAACCAGCCGAAACATTGTCGAGTCGCCAAGCGGTAAGGCACTGGATTTTGATTCCAGCATTTTCCATAGGTTCGAATCCTATCTCGACAGCCAGCGCAAACGCGCTTCTCCAAAGTATATTCAAGGCACCCGCCTCTATTAGGTCCGATAATTGAGTCGGAAACCGATGAGACGGGCTGTCTGAATATTAAGACCTTTTAATCCAATCATATGAACGTAAAAGAAAGGAAACCGCTCCAAATGGGCATCTCTATTAACATCAATGTAAATCTTCCTATATACAATAAGACTCCTACCTATAAACCGCTCCCGCAACTCACTCGTCGTCAGCGGTCATTTTTCGAGTCTGCCAAAGCGGCATCCCTTCTTTCCGACCATCCACAGTTTCATCTCGGTTGTGTCATCGTAGAGGGCTCTCGTATCATCTCGTCAGGATGTAACTCCATTACGCGATGTTCTCCGATTCAGAAGAAACTCGATCATAACCGATTTGGAGGAGAACACAGAGGAGTATGTCACGCAGAGACAGCCGCTCTTCTCCCGCTCATTCGTCAGAGAGCCGAACTGGCTTCCTGTACCGCTTATCTGTACCGCTCCCATAAGGATGGCTCACTTGCTATCTCTCGCCCTTGTATCGGCTGTATGAGCCTCCTGCGGGCAGTCGGGATTCGGAGAGTCTTCTTCACAGTTGAGGGTGGATATGCTGTAGAAGACATTTAGGGAGCGGGACATATCATCAGGTGATTGGATAACCTACCTAAAACAGGTTATCTTCACATATATTAACAAATTATTAACAGAGAAAGGACTTAATCAAATGTCAACAAAAAAGACAAAGACAGAAGACAAGACATTGGATCGACAGACAGAACAGACACCGGTCGCAGCGGCAGAGACCGCTCCCAAGATGAGAGATCTCGATAACCTCCCGGAGGATAAGGTTGTCCGCACTCCGCTCACTTCAAAAACCCTGAAGGATATGCGGACACAGTTCATCCGTTGCCTAAATGCTAAGTATATTCACACGGATAACGATGGAGATTATGCCATCGAGGAATCCAGAGACGGAAAGGCCCTTTATCTCCTCTTCCAGTGGACGCGCACAGCCTACGATTGGGTCAGTAACTTCGATTTCTTTGCCAAGCCATACAAGGATATGGAGCTCCCGTGGCGTTGTCACAGAGGCTTCCTGCGGGTCTGGAAGTCAATCAAGCCGTTCGTCAAAGATGCGGTCGCTAACCCGAAATATACCAAAATTTATATTGTGGGTTTTAGTCACGGTGCTGCCATCGCAACACTTGCTCACGAATATGTTTGGTTTAACCGTCCCGACCTCCGCAGCGAAGAGAACCCCGAGGGAATTACCGGTTACGGATTCGGCTGCCCGAGATGCTATTTCGGTTCTATTCTCCCGTGGAAGAAGATGCCGCAGGAACTCGCACAGAGGTGGGTGCGGTTCTACCCCATCCGCAATCTGACAGACATCGTAACGCACGTCCCGCCCCGTATTTTCGGCTTCAGACACGTTGCTCCGGTCGTCCAGTTGGGAAGAACAGACAAGTGGCAGATTATCGATTACGCTCCTAATCTCCCGCCCAGAGTGGCGATGCATTACGCCCCCAACTATATTCTCTCCCTTGACGACGGGATTAAAGAGGCACAGGAACTTGAAGCTTACCAGAAGGAAGTTGAGAGAGCCAACAAGATCGCGATGAAGAAGGCTGCTTCCAAGAAAACAGATTCCGGGAGCGGTTCAAAGGAGGAAAAGTGATGACAGGGGAAATTAAGAATAAGAACAATTCTAATTCTAATACCAGTCCCGCTCCCGACACGACTCCCGATTTCTTCTACTCTCATCTCGATGAGATGTCTCTCTTCGGAGTTGCTACAGACGAATCCGAGACAATCATTATCACCCGCAAAGACTCTCCCGAGGCGACGATTACAACATCAGACTCTACAATGTTCACAAAGATTCGGAGAAATATTCTTGCCGACCCGAAGCACAAGGACTGGAAGGTTCAAAGTTTTACCCGCACAACAGCAGACAAGAACCCGCTCCACTTCGTTGAACTGATTGTGACCTGTCCTAAGAAACTGATTTCTCTCCGCTCCAAGACCGCTACAAGAGAACTGACAGACGAACAGAAGGAAGCGATGCGGGAGCGGATGTCCAAGATGCGGAGAAACAGAGACACAGACGAGGACGAAGACGAGAATTAAGTTCCTCCAACAGTGTTCAAGTCCCGCTCCCACGGGCGGGAAAATAAAGCCGCTCCCCACTTATTAAAAATACCCCCGATTTTCCTTTTAATTAATCGAGCAGAAAAATAAAGTTTCACAGGGGTATCGGAACTCGCCGAAATCACACTTCCCAAATTTCGTCCTATTTTAATCAGGAAAATCGGGGTAAAAACAGCATCCGCACTAAAAGGAAACGGAAAACTCCAAAGCGGGAGCGGAATAAGGACGAAAATAAGATTAAAAACAGTTCTAAATCTAAATACAACAAGCCAATACACAAATACAAAAGGAGATATTACAAAGATGAAGTATTACAGCGATATTACAAATCAGCTCTACGAAACCCGCGAACAGCTTTTTAAGGCGGAGCGGGATTATAAGACCGAACTCATCGCCAAGGCTCGCGCAGATGAAAAGGCAAAAAAGATTGCTGACCTCGAAGCACAGATTGCAGAACTCCGTGGAGAGACAACCGCGAAGACGGATAATGTTAAGTCTTCCGACATTTATATGGGAGCAGTTAAAGCAGATAAGTCCATCGCTTCCGAAAAGTCTAACAAAGACAATACCGCTCCCACAAAAGTTTATGACGCGGGAAGAGAAGACAATATTGATTATTCTAAAACCATTGAAGCAATCAAGAAGATGATCGACGATTTCAAGTTCAAATACCCGACCTTCGAGCTTCAGGATGTTAAAGACGAGAAGGATGAACTGGCCGCCAACGATGTTAAGGAAGATAGCAAGTCCTCTACTATCAGGATGAATATTAAAGCAGTTCCACGTCCCGGAGCAAAAACTACCCGCCTCGCTACTGAAAAGACTGCTCCCGCAAAGACAAACGGTTCTTGCGGAAAGTACGGTAAATGTGTTAAGATCGATACAGATGGGGACAAGAGAGGAAAGCTGGCAGATTCTGGTTATTATTCCTCCTCATATGTCAATCTGAACGGTAAAGAGTTTTACTCCGAGGGTGCGGATTCGTGGAATGATGTTAAGAAGGCTATTCGGGAGTATTTCGATAAGCTGCAGGGGCTGAAGTAAGAAGATAGATTAAAATAAAAAGAAGAGCAAGAAGAGTTAAATAATAAATTTTAACAAATAATTTACAAATTAGGAGTGGTCGGAAGACTGCTCCTTTTTTGTTGAGGCGGATGGGAAGATGGGGAAGTAATTTCGGGGAGCGGTTTTAATAAAAAGCGGTTGGCAACGAAAATAAAATTTTGGTTCTGGGATATTTTGGATCGGCAAGCAAATTTTGGGCGCGGTTCTAGGGATTTTGGGGCGGGGTGGGGTAAAAGGGCGGCGCCGCGTAAAAAGAAAAAATATTGCCCAGCAACATAATGATCCCTCGCGTATTTTTTAATTTGGTGTCGGGATCAAGACACCAGGAAGCTTTAGGGTTTGCTTCCCTTCAAATTATTTTCCCATCTTTCCGACGTCACCAAAAGACGGGTCTGGGATAGCACCTGATAACGCTCAGATGCTTCAGGAAGCGTAGAACAGAAGAAGCACGGTTTTCTTTATTTGCGGATGACCGTAAACCCAAGGGGCTTTCACCTCATCTCAACGATGAAGTTCGATGAAAGCAAGGACGAGACACAAAAGCACGACGATGCCAAAAGCACTCATTACATCACCTCCTTTCTACTTCGAAAAGTAGAACATCAGAAAGAAATAAACAGCAGACAAAACCCAAAATGCAATTGCTTCGATTTTTCCGCACATCTCTTTCGAGTCTTTCCAACATCGTCGGACCAAAAGCCCCAAAATCAACAAAAGTATCACATGATTATTCTCCTTTCATTTATTAACAAATGATGAACATTATTCATCATCAGTTTCCTTTTCGGAATCATCCTCCTCATCTTCGTTTTCGTCCTCACTCCAACTGTCGATTTCTTCCTGAATCTCGTCGTTCTCAAAAGCACACTCTCGATCGACCACTTCTCTCGCAATGTCACCGGGATAAATCCAGTCAGTCGGACAGTCGGTCGATTCAAAGTTGCCATATCCGTTGAAATGGAAATAGCCGTGATTCGGGTTGAAATCTCCATAGACAATGCTGCGGGCAATGTCACTCGGAGTCATTCCTTCACAGATTTCATCGAATCTTTCCATCTCGATGATTTCTTCGTCGTAATCGTTGGTTTCGTAGCAATACTCATTATGAAGCGCCACTGCGTCAGATTCACCCATGCACGCGATAATGTTCTTGATTGCCTCAACCCTCTCATCATAAGTCTTCATAGTTCTGTTCTCCTTTTTATTTTCAATATTTTTGTTTTCATTGGTGGTTTCAGTCAGAGTGCCGTTGTTGATTGCATTGTTGACATAATTCGTAAAGATTGTTCCAAGTTCGTCTGCGTCGTGGTCTTCTCCGAAAAGTGCTTTTACTTCTTCCAAGACCTGCTCTTCCGTGATGTTCTGTCCTGCCAGATTGCGAAAAGTCCTCATTTTTGTTTCCTCCATTTATTTAATATTATTTTTGTGAATTGCATAAGTCCAATAGATGACATCGGTATTTGCGTCGATGAATTTGTCTTCCACAAGGCGTCCAACTCGATATATGACATAGTCGTCCATTTCGTCGTAAAGTTCCACGGAGACAACCAGTCCAAGCCAGTTGTCACTTTCTCCAATCTGCGGAAGCTCTTTAAGAGAGTAGATGAGTTGAGAATTTCCAATCCACCGACGAATTCCACAATCAAGTTCCTCCAATGTCTCCGAACAATTCAGAAGATACTGATTGAACGAATAATCATATTCTTCCGGAGTCTCCTTTTTCAACTCCTCGAACTCCTTTCTCAATTCTTCCTCTGTGATGATTTCTCCGGTGTTTGTGTCTCTAAACTTTCTCATAATATTTCCTTTCTCCCCGTTTATGGTCAGATAGGACAACCAATTGTTAATTTTTTGTTAATGATTGAAATATAATTTTTGTTCAATTCTTTGCATCGGATAAATCCGATTTTCATCAAACGGATAAACAATTTCATTGACGTTATCGTCTTCGTCTACGATCGAAATCCGTCCAGTTGTCAGGCACTTTGATGATTTCTGTTTTTAATTGTTCTCTGTACGTCATGATATTTACTCCTTTGGTTTTTTAATTGCCCATGTTTTATGATGCAAGATTGATTGTATAGTTGTTGCTCCAACTCCATATTTTCTTGCTAATGCTCTTCCACCAAAGATTGGATCTCCTGGAATGTATGCTTCCAATATATCATCCACATCTTGTTTTGTTAATTTGTGTCTACCATTGTTTTCCCCATAACTTGTACCATTACGAAGTTTCAAACCTGTATCAAACGCATGCTTAATGTTTTGAGACTTCGTTACCCATTCAAGATTTTCAACAAAATTATTTTCCTTATTTCCATCTTTGTGGTTAATTTCAGGAAATCCATTCGGATTTTCAATAAAAGCCATCGCAACAAGTCTATGAACCTTAAATTTTTTCATTGTTCCATTTTTACAAAGTTTAACATTCATATATCCATATCTGTCTTTATCAAGATGTAGTATTTTCTCGTTTTTACTTTTCAGTGATTTAATTTGTCCAAAATTTGATACCTGATATTCTTCATATCCACCTTCTATTTGTTTCCATATTTCTTCCATGTAGTTCTCCTTTAATTTATTGCCGGTAGGACAGCTAATTTTTAATTTTTTGTTAATTCAGAACGGTAATGTGTCGCAGCTCAAGTGTCTGTCAAGCCAGTCGTAGGTCTTCGGAAAGCGATCCATCATCCAAGCCCAGAAATGTCTTCTTCTGCGTTCTCCTCGAGTCTCAATCGCACTTCTCTTTTGTTTCTTCATACTTTTCCCTCCTTTCTCAATTCATTGAAGTTCTTCATTGTGGTATATCTCCAACCATCGCAGTCAGTCATATACCAAATGATAACCGGGTTATTGTCCTTGTCGAGAGCCACTCCCTTGAACTGTAAAGCCAAGTCGTCGTTGCTTCTTGCGTCCACGTTCGTGTTCCAGATTGCGGCGTATTCTCCGCTCGAAGTGTAAGGAAGTCCGTAGGTCAGTTCGACATTTCTCTCACGCTTTCCGTGAACAATCCGCAGACTCTTGTCGAGCCATTTCGCTGCGGCAACGGCGATCTTGTACTGTCTCTCGTAGTCAGTCCATTCTTCGATCTGATTGGTATAAATTTCCATTTCGGAATCCTTTCTCCGGTTTTGTCGAGGTTCTCCGAAAACTCAATGTTTTGTGGTTTTATGTAATCAGGACGCGTCCTGTAATTTTCGATTATTCATTTTAATATGGATAACTTTTAAATGCTTCGTCTTTGTCGTGCTGTATATTGTTACTTAAATCTGTAAATCGTGTATATTTCTTGTTCGGGTTTCTTTTGAAAAACGAAAGCAAATCGTTATAATACCATTCAGACATTGAATCAGGATGATAATGTTCAAGGACTTCTTTTTCATTGATGTCTTCTTCACAATGTTCTTTAACAATCTCTAACATATTATCTTCTTCGATCTTTTGTTTTTCTCTTGAACGTCTTGATTTTTCTTCTTCTTTGGCTTGTTCTACTTCGTTCTCCCACCAACTCCAATGCTCTTTGTCTTTGATAATTGAATTGATAACATTAAAGGATAATCCAGTTGCTTTTTGAATTTCAGGATATTTATACTTCTTTTTAAACAACTGAACTACTTTCGACTTGACTTCTGCGATAGCAGACTTTCCCGCGTTAGCGGACTTTTCGACTTCCGTCAAACCTACGCCATCGTCATTTCCATTAGTATAGTCATTCTCATTGTCATTATCATCTTCATTAACATATAGGTTTTGCGGAGGTTTTGCGGTTTTGCGGCGTTCATTTAATGCTCTTTCGACCGTGTCTCTCGAACATCCAAGAGTGTCGGCAATTTCTTTAATCGTTTTACCATTTTGTTTTAGAGCAAGAACATCGTCCTTGTTTATTTTCGATGGTCTTCCGCCAAACTTCCCAGCTTCGATTGATGCGTCGTGTCTTTTCTTTGCGGCTTCAATTACTCGCAAGCAATCTCCTTCAATCCATTTAATGATTGATTTCTTTTCTGTTACGACTTCGCCGAAGCAAATATAACAAACCAATGCCCAAATCATTTCTTTAGCAAAATCATTTCCGAAATCTTCAGCAAATCCTTTTGCCGTTTCTGCCCAACCTCTGTAAAATATAAAACTGTCATAACCATTGAATTCTTCCATAATTAATTCTCCTTTTAAATAATTTTTTGTTTTTAATTAATTTTAATATTTTGTTCATAATTAAACTCCTTTGATTAGAATCTGTGAATTTCTATAAAAGCCAAAACTAACATCAATAATACTAAGATGCCGAAAGGTGACATATGTTTTACCTCCAATCTTCTAAAATATCTATATAAAAAGGAGACTAGATTTCTCCAGCCTCCTTGAATTTTAATAATTTGTTAATAATTTAATTGTCAGAGTTCGACCTTTGCCCCTCTCCCGCACAGTCTTGCGAGAGGGCAGTAGAAGGTCAGATAACTGTTTAGGTGTCTCCCCTTGTTGTCGGAGTTCCAACGAATGAACATATATTCAAGAGCGTCCGTAACTGAATAGAAGTCTTTTCCGTCTCGAATTGCCCAGAGTCCAGCACCGAGAAGTTGAGCGAGGAACTTCTTTTCAACTCCGGTCGCCTTCGTTTTGTAGTCGCTTTCATTTTCCGGACGAACATAAACTTCGTTGGAAAGCATATCGGAGAGCTTATCGACGGTTTCTTGAGTGATGAATCCTTCTTCGTTTGCATAGGTTTCGAAAAGGTACTTCTGTTCAGCGGTTTTGTAAGTGGTAAGCATAGTTTTAATCTCCTTTTATTTTTTTAGTTGTGGTTGATGATTGCGAAATAATAGTTATATTCATCTTCGAATGTCTCGTCTCCGTAAAAGTCGTCGAGAACAGTTGTGATTTCGTTGATGATGTCCTCTTTCGAGACATTCGCGATATATTCCGATGCCGTCATTTCTTCGGCGGTCTCTCCTCCGAAGTAGAACCAATATTCTCCGATTTGGCAAACGGCTCCGTCATCGTGCGGAGAATCAATGATTTTGATAAGCCCTTCTTCGTAGGCCTTTTTGATTATTTTGTGCGTGATTTTCTGTTGATTCATAATTGTTGTCTCCTTAATTTAATTTTTGATTTCCGCGAACATTTCACGAACAAGGTCATCCAGATTGTTCCATGTTATCCATTGCGGTTCGTCATATCCAAGCTCACACTTATAAATCGTGGCAATCGGGTTATTAATTTCGAGCGTTAAGAATTCCTCAAACATCTCTTCTCCATCTTCAAGATATGGAAGCACCTTCCCTTCCATATAATCGTAAATTGCCTGCCATTCCGCGATTTCCCAAGCACGAGCAATCAGTCTTGCAGGATCCAGTTTCAGCAATTCTTCGTTGTGCTTTTGGTTCTCTTCTCTCACGATTTTGGTGAATTCTTCAATAGTTCTCATAACATTTCCTTTCTGCCGTTTTGGAGAGGTTTGCGGCGACTCTAATTTTTGATTTTAATAATTTGTTAATAATTTAATACGTGAAATCAACGAAGACCGGAGTGTCTTTCTTCAACATCCGTTCATAGCTGATATCGTCGCGTCTTCCGCAGGAGTATTTCTTTTCAGAACGGTCGTAATCACCCTTCTCATATACTTGAGAATCTTTCGGTTCGGCGATCGGTTTAAGAGTGAACCAATCGCCCTTTTTCAACGCTCCGAGAGTCAAGACAAAGTTCGGGTTCTTTTCAATCCGATGTTTGATTCGAAACGATGTTTGCGGGCAGTTGTCGCGATATTCCTTCAATGTCTTTCTGGCTTCCGCGAGAGTATATTCAGAGCATTCAACGCTCCATTCTCCGCAGTAGAGACCCTCGATGTCGTAACGGTCAATGGTCTTCCTGGTGTCGATAGTAGTTGTGGTTTTCATAGTTATTCTCCTTTCAAATTACAAATTTATTCTCATACATTCATCGAGCCAAGCAACCCGATGTCCCCAGCGGAATCCGGTTCTTCCGTCATTGTTGATGAAGATTTTTGATTTCTTCGGAGTTTCTTTTGTTCCAGCAACTTCGACGAAATAGACGACCTCTTCCGAGTCATCAACTTCGTAAATTCTCAAATTCAGTCCAGACAGTCCTCCGTAGTAAGTTGCGAAAATGTCTTTTCCTTCAATATGGTTTTTAATTTCGGTTTTGGTGATTTTCATAATATTTCCTTTCTCCCGTATAACGCCGATAGGTCGGCGTAATTTTAATTATTGAATCGTGTCACACATTTCCTCGATCTGTTCATCGGTGAAGCACCGATGAAGCTTCTTGTTCTGCGTAAGGCAGGCTTTCCAGATTTTCCAAGCTTTCGTGCGTTCGGAACCGGGTTCGTTGTCGTATCTGTATTCTGAGCAGAATTCGTCGAAATCATCGCCCACATAACTGTCTCTGCCGAGGCAAGTCAGGATGTCGTAAGCGGTCGGTTCTGCTTCAGAGATCTTTTTAGGATCTTTCGACAGAAGCTTCTCTTTGTTGGCGATAGAATCCCAGAAAATCCCCCACATATGACCGAGAGGGGTTTTGATGTCGTAGCGATAACGGGGACGAAGGGTGAATTCGCCCCAATTGGTGTTTGCTGCGAGTCCGGTGTAGGTGAATTTCACGGTGATGTTGTGCTTCTTGCAGAACTTGTCTGCGATTTCAGTGTACTCATTGTGTCTCATAGTTTTTCCTTTCTTTTGCGGTGGTATTATGCCGCCACCGCTCGGCAAATTGATTTTGTAATGTTTCACGTGAAACAATTTAGTCTTTAATTTCTTTCAGGTGGTTTTTCCAGAAGGCGTCGGTCGTTCCATAAACATTGTGAATTGAATCACAGTTTCTACTTCTTCTCTCATCGATGTAGAACTTCCAAATGTTCTCAAACGGAATTTCCACATCTTTTTCGCAGCTGATGTCGAGAATCGAACCGCTTCCATCCCAAGGGTTGAACAGTCCACAAGTTACCAACTTATCGAGAACAATTGAACCGTTAGAATTTTCTTTCATCTTTTCTTTCAATTCGATTGCCTGACCGAGAGTCATTTTAACGCAGAAAGTCAGCGCTTCACAACCGTAACCATTAGCGACTTCCTGTTGAACGGTTTCGAGAAACGTTTTCGGTTCTTCAACATATTCACTTTTCAGAATTTTGACTAATTCTTCAAACGTATATCCTTGCTGTTTTGCCAGCCAGACGAGCCCAGCCTTTTCGGCATTTTCGTCGATCTTCCCGTCTTCATCAACGATGTGTTCGTTGAGCCAGAAGTCGTAGTTATCATCACCGTTGGAAACGATGATATCGAAGCAGAATTCTTGCGACAAGGCCCAATCTTCCGGGTAATCGACATAGACAATATCCATAAACTCTTCGCGGATGTCTCCATCGTCGAGATTCCCATCTTCAATGATGTTAGCATCTTCGATGAGTTTCGGATCGACTCTATCTTTGAAATCATCAACGAGATTGTCGATAATATCCCATTCCTGCTCTTCATACCACTCCCGAAATTTTTGCATTAATATATCCTGTGGATAATCATTTTCGATAATTTCTGAGGCTGTCGAATCGTCGATTTCATCACGGTAGTCGACGTAAATCTCGAAGTGATAGTTTCCGTCTGCTTTCTTTTCCCGAGCATGATTTTCTGCGAGATAGTCCTTTACGAGCGTCTTAATGTCTTTCATAGTGTTTTCCTTTCTCCGGTTTTTAGGGATGACCGGAAACCCAATTTTTAATTTTGGTGGTTGAAATATTTCACGTGAAACAATTATTCATGAATCAGGCCTTTTTCATCGATGTCCATTTCTTTCAGAATATCAAATTCGTCCAAGAAGTTTTTTGCGAGCCATTTGTAGTTCTCATTTGGAGAAATCGACTGCTCGGTGTCGTAGACGCTCCCATCTTCGTAGTAGGGAGCATCAATCCAGTCAAGGTCGGTGCCGAGGTCATCGCTGCCCAGGCCTTGATTGCAGCACAAATCCCATAGGTCGGAGAGGTTTTCGAGTGAATCACGGTTTCGTCGTCGGGATCGAAGCCATCGCTCCAACCAACGCAGACAGCGAGCGTTCCGTTGAGCTTCAACGTAACGCAACCGCAGTCTTCTTTTTTCAACCATTTGACAGCGGACTTGATTTCTTTTGCAAGTGTTTTAGGGGTGTAGGTTTTGATAGCAGACACAGCGTTTCCTTTCTGCGGTTTTAAAGAGGTTTACCGAAAACTCGTAATTCTAATTTGTTATTTAGTGGTTTAACCGATGTTGTCGAACACATCGGTCACGATTGCTTGCTTCGAATCCGCTGTCACGCAGACTCCACGGCACCGGTCGTAATTGTTGTCGAGGAAGAAAACATATTCTTCGCCGTTGCTGTAAACGGTGTATTCTACGCCCTTCCATCCACTGTTTGCGTGTTCAACAGTGGGGGAGACATATCTCTCCACAAATGCGCTCTTCGAGAGTTGACATTCGCTCATTTCACGGAAATGAAGTTCCTTAAATCCCTTTTCCTCGAGGTCATGCGGGTAAATTTTGTTCTGTTTCATAGTTTTATCCTTTCTACCCGATAAGGTCGTTAGCTCAACCAAATTTTGTTTAATTATTTTCTGTAAGCGTAGTATACGTTCTCGATGTTGTCCCATCTCGAAGCATTTGCGTCATCCTCTTCTGCAAGATAACGCACCATTTTGGCTTCGAGCTTCTCACTAATGTTCTCATCATTGTCTTCTGCCCACTGCTGAATATCTTCGCGGAGATATTCTTCGTCAAGCTCCGAGTATACCTGAAGCATTTCCTCTGTCGTCAGTTCGATAGCGATTTCCTGTCCATTGATAGTTCTGGTGATTTTCATAACTTTATTCCTTTCTGCTCGTTTAATGGTCGAATCGCCCAACCAATTGTTTAAATAGATTCGATGTGTGTGGGAACGAGACGGAACCGAGCGTATCTCGGATATTCCAGATAATTGTCAAATTCCTGTGCTGTCATTCTGTTGATGATACCTTCCATCTGATTCCAATAGAACGGACCTGCGAGAAAGTAGAAGCATTTGCTTTCAATTTCCCTTCCAGTTTCCTCATCGAAATAGATGAAAAGTTTCGCAGAATATTTCAAACCATCTTCATAATAAAATCCGATGTCCTCAATCCTGCGAAGCTTGTCAATATCGTGGATATTGGCGTTCATTTCATTTCACCTCCTTTTTGTCTAAAGATGGAATATACTGGAAGGCGATGTCATACATCTTTCTTCCGGTAATTTGGTCTTTGAATGTTTTGACGAATACTCCATCACGAAAATTACTGTCGTAACCATTCTCGTCAGCCCATTCCTTAATAACCTTTGTTGTCAGCGGTGTAACATAAACGTAGAGGTCGTAGTAATAATGATCAATGTCTTCGGGCGGATAACCCGCTTCAAGCAGGCGTTCCATAAGTGATTTGTTGTTCATTTTAGTTCTCCTTTCAAAAATAATTCTTGTTTGTAGAGTCTTGTTTTTCTAACAGCTTCGGTGCTCTTCTCCTTTGCCTTCTTAAATTTTCTCCAATTATCCCTGCCATATTTGTCATTCTTCGCTTTAGATTCGGGATTAACGATGAAAAGAATTGACTGCGCCGAAACCTCGAATTCTTTGGCAAGTTTCCTCATGCTCCAACCTTCGTCACGAAGGCGGATTATCTCCGCCTTCTGTTCATCGGTTAGTTTTCGCCGTCTGTCTTGAAGCCCGACAAGTTTGATATTGTTGATGTCGTGTTTGTGTGGCATTTTAATCTTCATCTCCTTCCTCATTTTCGGCACGATAGCACCCATCGACGTCATATTCGACATTTCTGCCGATATAGACGAGCAGATCAATTGCGTTGATTTTCGCGAGTTCTCCTGCGCATTCAACAACGTCGCAAAGAGCTTCATTGGTGACGAACATTTTGCTGTCATCTTTCTTCATAATCTCGTCTTTCGCTTCATTGACGAGCTCCGGAGTCAGGTTTCTCATTCCGACATCCATCAGATGACTGATAGCCATACGGAAAATCATTTCTCCGTAATCTTTGCGAAGGTTGTTGATATTTCTTTCGATAGCTTTGAATGTGGTGTTCATTGTGTTTTCTCCTTTTAATAAATATTTTTAATCAACGTAAACAATTTCGATAACTTTCCAGCCTTTACAGGGAGAGTCTGCCCAAATTCTTTCGCCAGATTTCCAGCCATAAGTGGTTTTAGAATCGTGGACTCTTTCAAGTAAATACATTTTTCTTTTCATATCAATTTATCTCCTTTTTATCGTGTTTGTCAATTGTTTTTCGAACCGGACAATTTTCACAAAATGTTTCGTCGTTGTATGCACATCCCATACATACGACATCTACTGCGTCAAGATATTCTTCATAATCCTTTTGTCTGTTTACTTGTTTTGTCATAGTATTTTCCTCCTCTTTTTTGTTCAGTTCTTCATACCAATTTTTGGTATCTTCGTCGGCGAAATCGTAGATGACTTCGCCATCACTGTTGATGATTTCGTAGCCTGTTGTGCAACGGTCGTCTTCCCAAGAAATCCCTTCTCGGATTCTTGTGTGCGGTGTGATTGTAAACATAATCAGATTTCCTCCAATTTAAGATTTTTGATTTCAGGGCGAAGTTCGTATAGATACTTCAGTTTTTCATGATAGTTGAATCTTTCAGCAAAATTTTCCATTGCTATTTTCATACCATAAGCAATGAGTTTTGCATCCCGATCTCTTTCACCTCGACCAATTAAAAGAGATGTTGTGATGGCCATTCCGTCAAGGTAGAAATTGCCTTCCGTCCTTTCTGTTTGGTATTTTGCTTTCCAACCGAACATAGCGGTCTCCTTTCTGACGGTCTAACCTCCTACCGACAGGGAAATTTTTAGAGAATGATTTGTTCAATCTTGGCGTCGACTTCAATCCATCCAAGATTTTCTTGCTGCTCGAATTCTTCAAGTGTCTCCGGCATATAGCAGTCCCAAGTTTCTTTGGCTCGTTGATATGCCTTTTGTTTTGCTCGTTCTTCATTGGTTTCTTGAACGAAGTATGTCATTTTGTAATCGGAATATCTGCGGACTGTAATTACGAATCCCATTTTGTTTCTCCTTTCTATAAAATGTGGTTTTATTTATTCAGCCCGGAGAGTGGATCCGAGGCTGTTGTTTTTTGTTGGTCTTCTTATGTTTTTCAATCCAGAACCTCAACCTCAATCTGTCTGTGCTCAAATGTCAGAACCCGGCCTCTGCCTTCCTCATCTGCAAGAAGCCCGACCCAATCGTTCGGCTCGATGTCGATTGTGTTGTAAGCATCGAGAAAATCCATATCCTTGTAATGAATACGAATTTTCTTGTTCGTCTTGTTTTCGACAGTCGCAATGAAGTCGTAGTTTCTTCCAGTTAATTCAACGCGAATGAACTCGTTTTCGAAAATGTTTTTCATAATCTTTATCCTTTCTGACCGTTTAGCCGATATCCCAGCTTGATTATATTATATCATACTTTCTTTAAAATGTCAAGAGAAATCTGCGAATTTCTCGAACTTTTCGTATTCAATCGACAAACTCGATGTCGTCTCTTTCGACGTACCAACATCCATCACCTTTGGTCATTCCTTCCGGCCATCTGATGTGGTACGGGGCAATGTAATCAAGATCTTCAATCCCGATAACTGTTCCGATCGTTCCCTTCGGCGGATAATAACCGGATTCCTTATCTTCTTTGATGTCTTCGGTGATATATCGGACTTTGTCACCGATTTCGATTTCACGGTCTTTCGTCTCCTCTTCGAGACAAACTTTGCAGTTGTCAGTGCAGTTGGTTACCTTTCCTGCCAATTCGCAAAACTTTGCCATTTTCTTTCCTCCTTTCAACCATTGATGCGGTCGTAATAGCGTTCAACAAACGCTGCCGGAGAGAGCTCTCCAACAATCAACATCCGAGTCAAGCTGTCGATTTGAATTTCAGTCTCGCAGGACATCAGAATCTTGCGAGTCCAGTGTCGGAAATCGTGCAATTTGTTCTGAACTTCCTTCTCATTTACGATGCTGTCAGGAGAGAACAGTTCCATTTCGGAGAGCACGCGGATTTTGTCGTCCACATACTGTCTTTTAGTGATCTCATCTCCCCAAAAATTGGTAAAACGAATTTTCTTCTTTGCCATTTTAGTTTACCTCCTCACTCTTGGCAATGATTTTGATGAGACGGATGCAGGCTTTCCGGGTCGCTCCACCCGGTCCGGAGAACGAAGAAATGTTCTCAATCATCTCTTCATATTCTCCACTGTAATAGTGGTCGAGCAGCTTCTCCCAGTTGGAGACACCTCCCATTGTCGCCTTATGGCGGGCGTGGAAGAGCTTCCGGAGAAGTTCGTCCCGGGCTGTTTCGGCGTGGTTGTCGTACTCGTAGATGGTAACGGTGCTGTTGGTGATAGAAATTTTTGCGTTCATAATAACGCTCCTTTCTGCGCTTTACCCTGCGCAATGGGTGATTTCACCTCTGGTGTTTGAGGTGAGAGTGATAAACACTCTATGGAGCATTAGAACCGAAGCTCTAATGCTCGAAGAATATTTATTGACCGTAACGGTCTCTTCCCTGACCGGAGAAGTCAAGGATGTTTTGATCGACGAAGTTGTCAGATTTTCCGGTGATGACGAAACGAATGTAGTCGATGATACGGGAGAAGAAGTTCTTCATTGTTGTTACCTCCTTTCAAGAATTACTTTTCAACAATCGTTGGAATTCCGCGAAATGCTTGGAATCCGATTATTTTTGTATTCTTCGGAATTGCAATACTCTTCAGACTCGAGCAACCGGCGAACGCAGAATCACCAATGGTCATCACATCGTCTGGTATCGTGATGTTTGTCAAGCCACTGCAATTAGCAAATGCCCAATAGCCGATTTCGTTTACGCTATCTGGAATCGCGATGCTCATAAGTCTCGAGCACCCGTGAAACGTGGCAGCTCTGATTTTTTTCAAGCCATTTGGCAAGAAAATATCTACAAGCGCCGAACAGCCGGAAAACGCATAATAGGCGATTTCGGTTATTCTATCCGACAGCACGATGCTGGTCAGGCTACTGCAACCTTCGAACGCAAAGGCGCCAATACTCATCACGCTGTTCGGCATCGTAATGTTCGTCAAATTGCTACAACCAGAGAACGCTCTCTCCCCGATGTGTTTAATACCGTCCGGTATCGTGATGCTCATCAGGCTATTGCAATTCCAGAAAGCAGAATCACTGATAGTTGTCTCACCATCGGGGAGCGTGATCTTTTCAGTGATACCATTTTTGTATACGACATCCATAAACATATTATGTCCTTTCTGCACTTTACCCTGTGCGACGGGAAATATGCCCTTGGTGTTTAGGGCTGGGATGGCGCTCGATAACGTTCGAACGCCTCAGAGAGCGTGGATGAAGGAGGATTAATAACGATTGTTAATAAACCAATCTTGATCTTCCTTGGATGTTCGTGCGTCCCATTCCTCCGCAGCTTTAATGTCTTCGTCGGAAGGATAGAAGCCAAAGTTGTCTTCTTCTCCTTCTTTCGGAATAACCGAAGAGATATCGGAGATTGTCGGACGATTCATAAAGGTTTCTGCACGCTCGTCCTTTGCGTTCCAGACAAGACCGACCTTATAAACACCGAAGTCGATTTTGGTGACATATTCGATTCCATATTTCTTCTTAGAATCGAAGAGATTGCGAAGCATCATATTCGATGCTGCCGCCTCTTTGTCACAATTGACAAGTTGCTGCTTAGTTGCAGTAACTGTGCCGTCGATGTCGATAGAAGCAATCTGCCAACCTTGACGAACAAGGTCAAATGCGGGAACGGTCGATGTGATAAGGGTGCGAGTGAAGATTGCGGTGGTTTTCATGGTAGAATTCCTTTCTGGGCGTTTTGCCCTTCGTGTTTGTTTTGGGACACGAAACCCATAATTTATTTGCTATATTAGGGAAGACGGATTTCTCCGCCTTCCCGCCATTGTCATAAACCGCGAGTGTCTACAACAATGGCTTTGAGCCCAAACAACCACTTAAGAGCAATCTGCACAAGCTTCGCAGTTTCCAAGCTGGAAGTTCTTGCAATTACTCGAAAGTAATCGGTGAACTCAATGGCTACGATATAGCGCATAGCCATTTCCTCCTTTCGGAGAATTGCCTTTAGCTGGCTAACTGTTCCGAGTTACGTCTCACGGAACTTACCGTCCTCTGCGTTTCTCATCCGGGCTTGGAACCGGCAATGGCCGCATTACGGTGAATGCTTTTTGAGGGTTTTCTGTTGCCGGGTTGACCCACAACCCCGAATCTTATTCAGAGAAGACGCATTTTACGCACATCGACGTGCTCGTATTCGCAAGCACGAAGCTGTTTCGCAACCTTCTCCGCGTCTTTACGGAGACGGAATGTGTCTGCATACGTTGCCGTAATACCAGAAAGATTCTGATATACGATAACATATACGAAGATTTCAGCCATCTGATTCACCTCCTTTCAAGATGATGGCATTGAAAAAAGGACACAAACGGAATATACATTCCTGTATCCTCTTTTCATTTCAAAATACTATATATGGCATCTTGTCTCACATAAAAAGTCCAAAACTTCTCATATCTTCACGCTAATCATCCTCATTCATTCCTTTCCCCTCAGTCTCCTCATCGTCTCCGCCGGAATTATAATCCACTCATCTCGACAATACTTTATCATATCAGATTTGCTCATCCTCCCAATCTCAATATCAAACACCCCCTCTCCGTTCTTTTCTTTACACTTCAATATCCATCCATCATCATTTCTCTCGCAATCAACAAGAATTTCCTTATATGGTGTTTTACACGCTCTTCTAACAACATCCGGGACAACAACTCCCATCTCACCAATCTTTGCTATTGCTGCATTTTTTCCATTTGTTTCAACACAAACCGTCTCTTCTTTTATTTCATCATTTTCTCTATATTTTATAATAAACTTTCTTTTATCAACTTGAATTATTTCAATTGCTTCTTTTTCATAACATTTCTTCTTTTTATTTTTACCACGCCAATCTTCTTTTCTTAAAACATCTTGCCCTCTTTCTCCATTTAAATATCTACGATACAATGTGCCTCTTTTAATTCCTAAAATTTCGCCCCATTGAGTTAAATTGTGTGTCTCTCCATTATCATCGGTAACCCAAACACAACTTCTTTTGTTGTTATCTTGTTCTTTCCGACTCGCAAATCTACAATTTTCAGGGCAATAATTTCCATTTGAATCAATTCTGTCAAGGGTACATTCTTGAGCCGGAGCATTTGGATCATATCCATTCTCTTCTGCCCACTTTCTAAAATTATCAAAAACTAACCATTCCTCGCAAATCTTAATTCCACGACCTCCATAATTATCATAAGAGTTTGCATTTGGATTAAGACATCTTTGTTTAATCCCGCTCCAAGTATGATACAATCTTAACGACGCAACCTTTTTCTTATTCTCCCACGGTTTTTTATATCCACATTTACTACAAGAATGAAATTTCTTTTTATTTAAATAAAGTTCATCTACAATAAATTCATTTCCACACTCACATCTGCATTCCCACAATCTTTTTCCAGATCTTGTTTTCCCAACAAATTTTCCAATATTTAAATAATCAATTTTTGTGTTTTCTAT
>ERZ1034855.275-NODE-275-length-24935-cov-7.746021_pt1 | contig 24935 bp, 26 predicted proteins | sample MGYA00520699_ERZ1034855 | MGnify/ENA primary metagenome ERZ1034855 (study PRJEB33766, sample SAMN09781730) | gut metagenome | biome: gut microbiome | host: Homo sapiens | place: Madagascar | study: EMG produced TPA metagenomics assembly of the PRJNA485056 data set...
AGGAAGAGGATAATGAGTAATAACTATAAAGTACTGTTGGGCTCTGAGGTACTCTTTGAGGGAACCAAAGAACAATGTGAAGCCTTCATTCGTTCTATGGAATGGGACTTTGATGGCGAATACCAAGGTTTACCAGCTGCAGATGCTGCAGCTAGTGCAATTATTGTAGAGAATAATTAAGGAGGAAAATTACAATGGATAACATGGAAATGACAAACACAATGGATACAATGGCAATGGATACTACTCAGGACGTTGTTACCCCAGAAGTAGTGCCGGAAACTACTAGCGGGTTTGGTGATGTACTCAAAGGTGCTGCACCTGGATTGATTGGTTTTATTATTGGTGCTGCAGCAGCTTATGGTTATCACAAGTACCAGCAATACAAAATGGAAAAAGAAGCGGAGGAAACAAAATAATGAAAAACGAATCTCTTGCGGAGATTGAGCACCAAAAAGTGTTGAACGCACTTGAGGCGCTCATGGCCGGCTTAAAAGAGGCCGGTACTGATGGCTGGTACTTTGATGAGTATCAGCTCATAGAAGATTTTATTAAATCCAAGAAACCGCAGACCACTGCGTATAACGTATAAGTATAGGAGGTAAAGATATGTTAGTTCCAATTTTAAGAGTAGTAGCAGGCGCTGTATTTGGGTATATTCTCTCAGGTTCCGTGTGTGAGGAATCACAACATATAAAGGAGATGCAGGAGGAAGTAAAGGATCTCCGTGACCAAGTTGCAAAGATTAAAGAACAAGGCAATGCAAATGCCACCATGGATGAAGTCCTAAAGCAACAAGAACAGCTTGCAAAAGACTGGGATGATGCTCAGAAAACATTCAGAAGTAGCTGTGATGCTATGCAAAAGCGTCATGAGGATTTCCAGAAATACGCTCAGGAAGTCCAGGAGCACATGGAAGCTAGAAGTAAAAGAATTACTCAAATCGAGCAAGACATGCAAGCTCTTGATAAAGAAATTGACGAAAGCCTCCAAAGTTTGGAGGATATGATAAACGAGGAAAAAGAACCCTCAAAAGAATCCTTGGAGGATTTGAAAGAAAAACTTGAATCCAATAATGTAAAATAAAAAATGGGGCTACCTTCGGGTAGTCCCAATTCTATTCATTCTTTTTTTTTTACATAGGTATAATGAGACTACTGGGGGAATATATCTATGTTAAAACTTTCTACAAAACCTTCTGATTTCGCACAGAAGTTAATATACCTTGATGGCAAACCATTTAGTCTCAAAGGACTCCCATATATGGTTGATATCATGGATACTGAGACCGAACGAATGCTTCTTATGACTGGACGCCAGGTTGCTAAGTCTACTACCGTTTCAGCTACTGCTACTACAGAGTTGGCTAGTCATCCTTTTTGGCGCGCATTATATGTAGCTCCACGTAATGACCAGGTTTCACAATTTGTAAATGATAAACTATCACCAATGTTACATAATTCTCCACTCATTAAGCGATGGTATTTGAATTCTGCATGTAAAGACCAAACAATGGCAAAAGAACTACTTAATGGTTCTATGATTTACATGCGTTCATGTTACCATAACGCTGATGGCATCCGTGGTATATCTGCGAATTCTGTGTATATAGATGAAGTACAAGATATCATCTTAGATAATATTCCTGTTATTGAAGAGTGTACAGCGCGTAAAAATCCTAAACGTATGACGTTCTGTGGTACTCCTAAGACATTTGATAATTGCATTCAACAACTCTGGGATCAAACAACACAGCATTATTGGGCAATGAAATGTGAGGGATGTGGACTATGGAATGTCCCCATTCTTGTGGAAAATCTTGGACCAGATGGAGTAATATGCAAACACTGCGGAAAACGACTCAACGTGGCGGGAGGTCAGTATGTAGCTAAATACCCTGGACGCCCATTTATTGGCTACCATATTTCCCAGGCAATGATTGCAGGAGTACCAGCAACCGGAATCCCATGGTCACGTTTATTAGAAAAGCTTAATAACCCGTTATATGGAGAATCAAAGTTCTATAATGAGTGTTTGGGATTTTCCTATGATAATGGTGCAAAACTTTTAGTTGAGTCAGACCTGCGAGCTTGTTCCGACAATGACATAGAAGAGTGGACTAATAATCGTAGGGCTGAGTGGGGCATTTATAACCTGGTAGCATCGGTAGACTGGGGAGTCCTTGGTGGTAATACCCATACAGTACTAACAATGGGTGGTATTGATAAAGACGGAAAACTTAGAGTTATATTCTCTAAAAAATACCCAGTGGATCAAGACCCGCTGAGCCAGATTGAAGATATTGTTAAAATTGTTTACCCCGCCAATCCGGCAATCCTTGTATGTGATCGTGGTGGTGGCTCGTTAGCTAACTCTGTTCTACGTCGTCATTTCCCGAAAAAGCCACTGTATGAAATAGAATACAAGGCTAAAGTCAATGACGGTATGCATTATAGTGCTGATTCTAAATCTTGGATTACCGACCGTACCCGTGCGATGGCAGGTGTTGTGCTTGATATAAAGGCGCAGAAAATTATATTTCCTAACTATAATAAAATCATGAAAGACCAGTTCGCACCCGATTTGCTAACTCTTTCCTGTGAGTACAACGAAAAAATACGTGCTTTTCAGATTATTAGAGATATAGGAACTCCGGATGACTTTGCACATACCTTGGTATATCTTAGATTAGGTGCTAAATTTTTTGCACCTTCTCCGAAACGACTTGTTCACAATTTGGAACAATTTGATCCACCAAGTAAGCCTCAAGAAAATACATTCGATGATTAATGGTATAAGTAATATGTAGAGATATGAGATTTCTCATGTCTCTTTTTTTTTATTATAGAAAGGAGTGATTAGATGTATTTATATGGCATCTACCCAACAGGGAATTCTGATGTAATACCAGTAGCATTGAGTTCGACCTTAGTGATTTCTCACTTGTATGTATCAGATGAACCAATCCAAAAAATTGCAACACGTATGGAGTTTCAGATTCCGCGTCAGCAAGCAGTTGACATTCTAAAGGAGGTTAATGTTAACATCTCTGAAATCGTTGCTACACATCAGTCTGACTTTGTATACTTCGCAATTGCTATTAACCCAAAGTATGACCAAAGCAAGCAGATTACAGAGCGCACCCTGGTATTAAACGGACGCAGTATTCCAATAAAAAATGTTTCATTCGGAGCAATTATGGAAAGTCAGCAAGACTTTATCTACGATAGTGAAGTTGTATTACTTCCTAGTCGACCAAAGTTAATTGTGGATGGGAAAGAAACTACACCGTGTAGTCTGTGTGATTATTCAAATTTAAAACATGGTAAAAAATATTGTATTTATTACACAAGAGGATTCCAATGTTTATTTAAGAGAAATAATACCTTACAAATCACATGCGAGGGTTTTGCTGAAGCATGTATACCAGCTGTTCCAGAGTTGCCAGAGGACGCGTCAGGAACTGTACCTCAAACAGAGTACGGAACAGACGTTGATGAAAAGACCTGGGAGGTAGACTAATGACAATCACATTTTATAATTTGCCAAAATACTTATCTGCTGTTGGATCTAATGTGAATGACTTATGCACCGTAACAAATGATCTTGAATCCTTCGAGTTTAGTGCATCAAATGCGCAAAAAGTATGCCAAAACATTATTGATACAACGTATCCTTTTTGCGACGTTTTTTCATTAGCCCAAGCATTAGACATTAGTCCCGGTGTATTAAGCAACCCGGATTTTATAGCGTCTGGTATAGGCTATAAGACATTTTACATTGATAAAGAGACTGGCAAGGTTTCTCGATATCCTATATTCGCAAAATCTAGACGCATTGACGCTCCCCCTCCATTGTTAAAAGAGATCCAACGTCGTCTTGCTTCTGCACTCACTGTTTTTCCTGCTCACCCAGCGAACTTTGCATTTATTCAAAATAAATCAATTAAAGACGCTCTTGAGGTGTTAAAGGATAGTCAAACAATTATCCATGTAGACTTAAAAGATTTCTTTGACAGTCATAGTGAAGTATATTTAAACAAAAAATTAGGGAAACTTATTTATCATGAAGAATCATTAGCTGATCATCAGTGGAAGTTCATCCGAGCAATTACCCGGTGGGTAACACTCAAACACTCACTTCCCCAGGGAGCTCCAACGTCTCCTATCCTTTCAGTAGTCCTAAACTATGAAATGGATGACAAGTTAGCTAACGCTGCTAGCACACAAGGATTATCCTATGTGCGATACGCTGACGACTTGTTCTTTGGTGGCACTATTTCTGCTGACGCAGCTCTGGATTTCATTGAATCTTTGCCAGAAATGGTACAGCCGTTTAGAATAAACCATAGCAAAGTAGGCGTGATGACAGACTCCGTGCGGCCGATTCCTACAGGTGTTATTATTAGAATAACTCCTAAACGAATTGCACCAAGTCAATCTGCTAAGATCTTGTCTGAATGCAGACAAGCATTAGGTGATCAAACTGCAGAGTTATTAGTAAGTGATTACAAGCTTACAATAAAAACAAAGATTCTCCGCGATAACTCCGTAGCTGATGCAACAACGCTATTAACCCCGTTTATCACATGGTTGACAACTAAGTATCCCTCTCTAAACGCACAATGTAAATTGCGCATTTATCACCTTGCTAAGACAAAAGCAGTTTTAGGTGCACATATACAAAACGGAGAAATAAAGTTTTCTCGAAAACAGTATAATACTATGCGTTTACACGCGATGCTGATAGGGATGCAGTACGCATTTAAATATGCTTCTAAGATTCTGTCTCCAGCCTTAGATGGCCTGCGTTCAGTATACGTTGTAAATTCAGTACGCGAAGTAGCTAAATCATGTGATGGATTAAGTGTATTCCCGGTTGCTCCAGATATTAATCACAAACGTAACTTGTTGCACCAGCCAATGTCATATAAACAGTACAGAGGGAAAGTTAATTGGATTAACCAAATCCAACCGGAAAAAGCAGCAAAGCTAAAACAGGTGGAAATGAAGTTCTTCAAATCAACACTCCGCAAAATTTGTGAACTTTTAGAATCAACTGAGGTAATACAAGAAACACTTACTAACTCAATTATTGAACAGGCGGTTGTACAATACTATGAATAATGATACTATTATAGAAAAATTATGGACACTCCGAGAATTACTAAGCTTTGGGTACTCGGACAACTCAACGTCAGCGATTCAACTTCTCGATGAAATCATTGATGACATTGAGAACTCGGAGCTTGAGGAAGAAGCGGATGGCATGAGTAGTTATGATGACGCTGATGGCTTATTATCCACAGACGAGTATATAGACCCGTATAAAAACTACAAAATAAAGGATTGTATACTTAACATACCTCGTTTTGCCAAAGAGTTAGTTAACACAACTAGTTCTACAGTCAACGGGTATGTGTTACCATCCGATGTGGAGCAAATAATTCCAGCCATGCGATATACTCCCACTGTGTTGTATCTTATTGTTGTAACAGTGTTACTTGACATGGGAATACCTGTAGTGTATAATGAAGTAGAAATGAATGCGTTTGACTACACTGAGTTTAGAGGTCGTCTAGCAAAGGTGCTGACATGTGTATTAGGAGCAGACAGTGATGCTCTTGCTCAAAATATTTATAGTGTTGATGAAGAACTCGACATGTATGAAGATTTTGTTGCTACCATAGATGACGCATTAATCGTGTCACTAAAATCCTCAAACTAGTGGTATAAGTATTATGTAGGGGAAGATTAGCTATCCTCACCTCGCATCTCTCCATTGTATAGGCCTCATGGTCTACAAATTACTATGATTGGGAATCTATTTACAGAGAGTTCTCTGTATTATTATTCTTTAAGACTGCGTCTTAAGTCCTCCACCCAGTGGCGCCTCCAGCGATCCGCAGGCCGGTACCTTCCCGCGGATGGCCAATCATAGTAATTTTTAGGTCATGAGGCCTTACATTAAAATTAACTGTATAGCTGAATACTATTTACAGAGAGTTCTCTGTATTATTATTCTATCAAGCTGCGCTTGAATCCTGAGCCTGGAGGAGATCAGTATCCGATCCGCCCCAGAGATGTCATCGCGGCCACTGGAGCTATACAGTTAATTTTAGTGTATATTGTTATACATGTATTAAGGTTAACTGTGTATCTGAATAACATTTATAGAGAGTTCTCTGTATTATTATTCTATCAAGCTGCGCTTGAATACAGCAAATGATCCTGGTCCGGGCTGCAGAAGACGACGGTTACGCGTAGGGAGATACACAGTTAACCTTAGTATAAGACACCTAGTAAACAGCGTATGTATTCGATCCCTATTTCAGAGAGTTCTCTGAATTTCCTTTGATTATAATCTCATGATTATTATTCGCGGAATACATGCGTTGTCTACTAGGTGTCTTTTTTTTACCTATTTTTTTTTAGTTATTCACGATAGCCAATAGTCCAATAGACTTCAAAATAAAGGCCGGTAGTCTTGCGCCAAAGTCCAACAGTTGTACGAGCAACCATCGTACCATCTGTAGCAAACAAGCCCATTTCTTTAATGTCCTTATTGTCGATAGCATCATCAACAGTATCATACAAGAAAGAGAATGTGACTGTTAGCCCGTCGTCAGCAACCGTTGGCACTGTTGCGCTTAATTTACGGGAACCTTGAATTTCTTTTTTTAGTGAAGTATCTGTAATATTAGCAGCTGTATCATCAGCGCCGAGTGCCAATTGACGTACAAATGGCAAGCTCTCAACATCAGAACCCCAGCCACTCAAAAGCTTTATAATTGGTTTACGGATGCCAAGAACAATGTTATTAGTAACCTTACCCTGTTCAACAATATTACCCTCTGCGTCTTTTAAACAATAGCTTACACGTCCGTGTAATTTGTCTGCTAAACCTAGTTTTGATTCAGTGTTATTAATTTTCATGTAATTTCCCCTATTCTACGTAGTTTATATTGACATATAGTCTGCGAAATGTAGGACTTTTGCGAACACTTGCGTATAATATTATTTTATAGTAAACTGTACCTGTTACAGCAGTGGCTATTTCTGGTACATCCTCCCAAGTAACTTTATCAAAGGATTGTTTTATATCTATTAATGTGTCTTCTGGGGTATCATACTCTGCACGTATAAACAGATTCTTTGGTATACCACCAATACTAAATCCTTGAGTTATTGCGTAACCTTGGTCACCATTCGATACTTGTAATCCATCTTTACCTATAGATAGATCATGAAGAGTCCAATCAGTGAATTCTGTAGTTGCACATACTGTTTCCGCCTGTACAGTAGTATACGATAACTCTGCATCTGTAATATCCATTGGTAACTCAGAGTATATACCACCAGAGGTATCTCCTTTTAGATTTAATTTAATTCCTTGATCTGATACCTCTGTAGGAAAACCAAGAGATGCTATATGTTCTTCATGATGCTCCCATGGAGATTCGCTAACCAGCCTTGCGTACACACAGTCATAATGTGGCTCGACATATGAAGCATGAGAAGGACTGCTTTTCCAGAATTCTTTCCAGTTATCAGTCTCCGAGTTGTCAAATATGTGCCATCTCCAGTCATCTAGTGTCAATGCTAGAGCGTCGTTTTTATTATCTGTCCATATAGGTCGACCAATACTAGGAGCGTAAATCCACATGGCACTATTTATATTAGTAAGACCATAGATGGAAGCTGCACCAAGTTTTACACCATTGTTATCATAGTTTGGCGAAATAATTTCGTCATAAGTATCAAGGTCTTTAACACGGTACTGTTGCCCCATGAATATGTCTGTTCTAGTTGGCAAAGCATCTAAAAATAATTTTAGTATATCCTGATTTGCAGCGAATCTCTCTAAGTCTTGCAGCTGGGTGTTAAATCTAACATATGCTACCGCGTCATACAAGAAATTACGCATAAGATAATTACGCAAATCATTAGACATAGGGCCATCCACACGATATTTCGCAAATAACTCTACTGGCCTATCTTCCCACCAGTATGGATGCGTTTTATGTGTAATAAGTTCTACAGCATCTGTTAAAACTTGATATTTTTTTAACAGCTGGCCTTCAGTTACACAGATATGTGCATTTCCCATAGGGTAGGAGTACTTATCTGTTTCAACTATACCATCTTTTATCGTCTGAACAGTCTCATTACCATACTTTGCTACTGGGTATCCAAACATTAAATTCAGGACAGCCAACAGTCTTTCGTATGATGGACCAATATAAAATGCTGCTAGAATTGGTTCGATAGAGTCTCTATAAAAAGTAGAATCTTTTCTACGATACTCAAGGAAGTTACCTATCTCATTGTATATTCTATATCCTGCATATCTACCTTTAGAAATATACATAGTCTTAGTAGATAGTGGTTTAGCAAAATAGATCTTTCCTTTGGTTAGCTTAAAATCTACGTTTACTTGTCGTGGATCTACAGGATCTACGTGTTTATCATATAAAGCGTCTATATATACCCAGTCAGGATCTATGTCATAGGCGTAGGGATAGATGTCATCTTCAGATGTGAACTCGTAATCCCCAAATTCTACTTTTTCCCAAATTTTGGTGTTACCAATACTGTGTTCAGGAATGTCTTCTATGTCATATCGTTCTAGAATCTTAGCATCCTGACGCATACTCAGAATGGAATTAATATGCGCGGTAACTCTTAGCAAGTCTTTAGGTTTGAAAGTTTCTCGCCAAAAATCCGGGAGTAGTTTTAGTTCCCAAGAGTTAAAACGTTGCATATTATCCTTCCACCTTCACTTGGATTAAATCTTCATTTGTATACCAGCAACAAGTACGTAAAGAAATCTGTGATCTATCATCTATCACAAATTTTAAACTATCTGTCTCTGTTGGGCGGAGAAGAGAATCAACTGGCTGACGATATCCATTAAGTCCAATTCGTTCCATACGCAGATCCTCTGTAAGATACCAACAATATAACTCCATTGGCAAGTGTACAACCATAACACCTGAGCTTCTAATGATATGTGCGATCTCTGCCACTTGTGGGTATTCTTGACTTCGCAAGGTATTTATGTAGTATGCAATGCTTGATTTTACTGCTGCTATTGCTTCATCAGAATCTGTGTCTGACACAGTTATTGTTGCGGTAACTACAAATGGCCATTTCTGTTTAACCAAGTTATCAGTATGAAATAATTCATTGTCTGAATTTGATACATAGTTATCAACAGTAGTTAAATCTGATGTAAGTGACGTCATTGGAGATGCAGGAGTAAGAAGTGGTACTGTTTCTTGTAGAGACCCACGGAGTGCTACGTCTGTTGGTTTCAAGTTTGCAGCATTCCATACCTGCATTAATTTTTCAGGGTTATTTGTAAGACTTTGTCCATTGAAAGTCATTGGAAAACCTAGTGGAGCAGTATATCCAGTGGAAACATTGAATGTATTATTTCTAACGTAGATATCACACTTACCACCAATATGAACAGTTCCATACCCACGAATGGTAACTAAATCTCGAATCATCTCTGAGTCACGTAGTCCAACTGGTGTGATCTCCTGAATGCTAGGAAACTTTTCTCGCAACATTGCACGAGTTGATCTGTATGAATATAATCCACGCAGTGCTAGCTCGTCCTGCGCTCGATTATAAAAAACATAATTGGACTCTGACACTCCACCATCTGTAGTATCTGCTAAAAAATATGCTCTACGTACAGACGGAGCAGACGTACCTGTAAGTGTTACAGCATCGTTAGCTACAGCATTATATTGATTGCCAGTTCCAACAGAGCGCACAGCAACATCTACATAGTATCCATTAATATCATCACCAGGCAACTCGTTCTTACTAATGAAATGGTCAGTTAGTACTTCATAGGCTCTGTCGTTTGATGCTTCACACACTTCTCCAGCACTTATGTATGCATCTATTTTGTTTCCGTATACTACTCTGACTACACCACTAACGTAGTTTCCTGTACGTCTATTCGCAAAGTAGCGACTAAGTATTCGTTCCAGATCCTCCTCAGACATGGACATATAATTACTAAGATCTAGTGACCCTAGTAGTTCATCTATGCCTTCTGCTTGGCGTGACCATAACAATGATATTGGTCTCACTACCATTTCATATACAGGAGTTCCCGGGCCACAATCTAAATTGGGGTATGTATCTGCTAGTATTTGGAGAACCTGTGTCTCCATGTTTTTCTGAGAGTCAATGGTGGCACTTGGACTAGTTGCAGTCATGTTGTACCTCCTAGTTTTAAAGAGTATATTATTGATTCCTGCTTAACAGGTGTAAACTTTATGTTTAGAAAAATTTGGTTACTGTTATTTATTGTTAAATCTGTCAATTCTATTGAAGAAATCAAATCAATAGCTTCCTGATTATTCTGTGTAGCTTCGCCACTCTGCAACTTGAAAAATTGACGAATAGCTTCTGAAACTTGTTCTCGTATAAATAACTGCGTTTCAGTACGATTCACAATATTCATGTGCAGCATCTGTGGCATATATGTTCCAAACCAGGGCCTCATGGAATCAGAGCCAACTGTTGTAAGAAGTATAACTAAAAACTTTTGCATTGCACGAATAGGCCCTTCTGCCGTTGTGTAAGGGTTCAGCGTACAAGTTACAAGTTGTTTACCAACATTTTTCTCTAATTTTGGATTAATTAGTAGTCCCTTAATCATTTTTCTTACCTTAGTTATTGATAGTTGATTTTGTCTTAATAGTGTTATCCTTTGTATTATCTACTACATTAGATGCACTAGTATTGATTCTTGATGTTTTGTTGTTAAGAGTGGCAGTGGTCTTTGCTGCAGAGTTTTTGACTTGCTTTCCAATATCTCCACCCTTCTTTTCTATGGTTCCAAGGGTGCTCTCTGCAATTTCTTCAGCATCCTTGTTTAAGTCATCAGTAGAAATAGTAGCAGAACTTACCGCTCCTGCGACATTCTTAATATCATTTACACTCATCAGTAGATCAGCTTTTTGAGACATGTCAGAGATAGATGCAATCGAATTTTCTAGTCCCTTATAGTCTACATTAATATTTTTTGGATCTACTATACCAAGAGTCTTAGGATTTAAGTTGGCGAGCATTCCCATTAAGTCTCCCAATGCTTGAGCATAACCTAACGCTGAAAACACAAATGAAACTACCTTGTTTCCACTGCTAGTACTACCGTTAGTATTTGCAAGCTCTGCGTTTGTCTGCTGGATACCTAAATTACTTTCAGTTGTATCTTTGAGCCGCTCTATCAAACTCTTTGCGGTTGTTATTGCAACATGGATTGCATCAGCGTTGTTATACGCAGATGACTGTTTAGACACTGTTCTATATCCGGGAGGAAAAATTGAGTAAGATGAACGAGGGTCGTCCAACATACCCAAACTTCCTTTTGGAGCAACCCAAATGCCTGCGTAATCTAGTCTCCCAGCACCTTGAACACCTATTTGAATAGTATCATTTGAATTTACATCAGCTTCAAATATTAGAATTTTCCAAGCGGTGTCTGTAATGACTTCTGTATATGCTTTTTCTCCTACCTTTATATACGCCGTTGGAGTCGTGCCCAAAGAACGGATAGAACAAATGACTAAGCATGAAGTTAACTGAGTGTATGTGAGAGGTGTACTCCAAGTATATACTTTGGGAATAACTATAGGGTCTTCGTCCTCTGGATCAACTGGGTAGTTCCCAGATACCTTGGAATCTATCTGCAAAAATCTAATAGGCAGTCCGGACTGCAGTTCTTCACTGATTTTTGCGGATGACCCTTCCTCCACCGTTTCTTCCTTCCAGGTATCAAACCTGTAAAAATAAGGGTCACCATTTCCTGTGGTATCAGTATCTTCTATTTGTCTTACTGGTGGTCCGTATTCTCCCTCTATGATACGTTTAGCAAGTTTATCTAGGTTTTCTTTGTTTTGCAAGTATTCTAGATCTTTTTTATTTGTAGCATATCCAAGGTAGAATGTTACATCTGCTTCACTACCATATTTAAGAGAATTTGTTTCAGTATACCCTAAGTTTGTAATTGGAGTGCGCCCCTGCATGTAAGTCTCATAAGTTAGAGTTCCAACAAAGGCACTGTATTTACTGCACTGGATATCGTACCCAGATGTATCCGGGGAAATATCTACATAACAGTCTATCGTCCAGCATAGCACTGGAGTATAGTTTACACTAAGAGCTTTTAGATCCATGGAAACTGCTGCTTCACTTTTTCGTGAAAGCATACAGTCATCACCTTTTAATTTTATGTATTTCTGCAGTAATTCAGCAAATACATAGTTGATATGCCAACGAATTTCATCTGTTGCAGGATGTCTGACGTCTTTCATTGGATGAATAAGAATCATCAGTATCCCTCCTGAGCAACATTTAATGATTCTCGCATAACACTAACCACTTCGTTCTTCTTTTTATTATAAAGGTGAGGCGAAAGCTTTAAATCCACTCGTATTTTTGAGTCTGGGAGCTCCTTCTTCCCACCGTATCCTGTACTATGTTCAAGAATATATTTTCCTTGGTTGTCTAATACATTATATGCATAGAAAAATGCTTGTTGTGTCGGGTCTAGCTCCGATACACCTGGCTCAAAAGTCTGTTTGCTTTCTACTAGTTCACGTCTCAACCTAGTCGATGCATCTATTACTTTTGGCAATGACCAACCAGTGTACTCTGCCACCTCTTGATAAGTTGGTTCTCTATTCAGGGCCTCTGTAAGATACTCATTGGCCTCTGTTATAGGTTTGAATTTGAAATGAACATTCTCCGGGATACGAATAGCGTGCTGGTTATTTATGTTCTCTCTACTAACCTTCTTGAAGTTGTTTATAACGTAGGTTGACAGTTTAGCTCCTTTAGCAGGAGTATAGGTGTCAAATGATTTTAAGGTAATTTCTTTAAGCTCTGCCTCTACAACGGAATATGGTCGAACATTACTTAGTTTACGTGCATTAGCAATGATTACTCCGTGGAATCGTTGCAGTAAGTCCCACTTAGCTTGTTGATTACCTTGTTTGTATTTTCTCCAGAGATCAAGATCTGACTCAGAGTAGCTATTATTAGCCTTGAGCCCTACCTTGCCTGCAGTAAATCCTGATGCTACTCTTGGCATGTTATCACTCCTTTAAAAGCTAATAACATTATACCTGAAGATGGTATAAGTAATATGTAGACACTTGTAAAATTAATGAGTTTCTGCTATAATTTAGAAAGGAGAATATATCATATGATTACGTCAGAAGTCTTAGCACACTTAATATCTTTAGCTTTATGTGCCTTAGCTATTTATATTCTTGGTTGTAAGATTCTAGATGCTTGGGATCCCAACTGGAGAGATAAAGCTAAGTGGTGAAAATTTTAGTACATATAAGTTGTGTAGTATGAATAAGGAGGACTATTATGCGTAAAAATCCACTTTTGTGCAAGTTAGTTAATAATATCATTTACATCTGGAATCCAGCCTCAGAAAAATGGGAAGAACCTTGCGGAACCTTTGTAGATGCGTTGACTGGTAAAAACTCCATTAACAGAATGGATAAAAAAGAGAATAAGGAGGAGAATAAAATGGTTTCTAACACTAGAAAAAATGATAACAAGTTGGTTTTATTGACAGATATCTTGACTCTTAAATTTAAAAGAATGCTTGAGAACTGTGCAAGTGAAGAGTCCAATTTCTTGCTGTCTACTATGTTAACACTGATCGCAAAGTATAATAGCAAAACAGCTAATTTTAAGGATATCTATAATGACATCAAGGCTGAAAGCGATAATATTAACGTAGTTAAATTCGGGTACTCCTTAGTTAACCTTAATGCATCCAAGAAGTCTACACCTGAGCTGTTCTTACGTATTGATGATAACGATGGCAACACCGTCTCTCTTGATTTTGAAGCTGATTTAGATCCTTCGGCATATAAATTGGAAGATGTTCAACTCTGTGTTATTGCTAGTCTTTCTTCTGCAGTTACTGATACCCTCACAAATTTCAGGGAACTTGATGATAAACTAAAGAAAGAACGTGAGCAGATTAAAAATATGGCAGAGGAAACCGTGGCAGCGGTAGTGACAAGATTGTTTGAGGTGAAAACTATCTCATCTATTTCCATTAAATTGCATAATGGTAATGAAGTTACCTTTGAATTAAGTGATAAATAGGGCGATTGTAAGCAGGAGAAATAAGATGTCTCTAAAATACTTCAAGGATAAGTATGAACGTGCAGAAGCCGAGCTAGTACGCATTACAGAAACTTATGGTCGTAAGTCTGATGAATGGTACCGCGCAGCTGCTAAGCGTGATTACTACTGTAACAAGTATATAAATAATAAAAACAGGAAAGAAAAGGAGTAATAATATGCAGATTTATGATTCACTTCCCTCATTTGCAGATGCAAGGGATTCCTTGCTGAATATCATTGAAGATGCCAACGTTAGTTTTGACCCACAGCTGATTAACCCGTATACACTAAAGTGCATGGAGGCATCCTATACGCCAGAGGAATTCAAGGAAATTAGTGCCATTATTGAACCTTACAGGGACAAAATTAAACCTGTTCAATACTTACCCTTTACAGGGTTTGAATACGTACACTTGCCGTCATCCGAGTTTCCTCTTCCAAGCAGAGCTACTGAGAAATCTGCTGGATATGATTTTTATCTACCAATGGATATTGTTGTACGGCCTGAAGAACCTGTATTTGTTAAACTGGGAGTCAAAGTAAAACTTCCACATGACATGGTACTTAAACTCTATATCCGCTCATCATTGAGCAAGAAAATGTTCTTACTTAATGCAGTTGGTATTATTGACGCAGACTATTATAACAACGCAGATAATATGGGTGAAATTGGTGCAATGTTACAAGCATGGCCTGGACAAGAACCGATTAACCTGCAAAAAGGTGACCGTGTTGTACAAGGTCTACTTATGCACTACTCTACTGTAGATGTGGATATTCCGCGCATGGTAACCAGAACTGGTGGTTACGGCAGTACAGGTAAATAAGTTTATTAATATGGGGTGGTTCATGTGGCTGCCCCATATATTTATAAGGAGGTTAATCATGAGAAAAACATGCAAGCCTTGCCCTTTTTGCGGCAGTAATAATATTCAGTTTGAAGACTCTGTGTACTGTGGTGCATTACGCTGCATGAACTGTGGTGCAAGAGGTGGCTTTGCCACTAGCTTTGATAAAGAAGGATGGCACGAGAAAGCCGAAAAAATGTGGAACACAAGAAAGGAAGACTAAAGCAAAATGCAGGAAAAGCAAACTAAAACATTTATTTGTGATGTATGTGGTACTGAGTACAATGATATTAATTCTTGCATTAAATGTGAGCGAGAACATGCTACAGTACTTGACCCGGTAGCTGTATTTTGGTATCCAGGACTTAGATTTCCAAGATACATATACTTTAAAGACTCAACTGGCAAGCTAGTTCTATTTGCAAATTCAATGACTCCAGTTGATTGTGTATCTGAGTCTAAACCAGGCAGGGACAAAAGAACATGGAGTCCACTAACGTTGTGTGTGCCGGAAAAACCCTGTGAATCCACACCTAAAAAACCAGACACTATTTGGACTAGATTAATGGATACAATCACAAGGTTTTGGAGGGGATAACATGTTATCAAAAGAAATTCGTAGATTTATAAAAATGCTTGGACCTGGAAAATACTCTAAACCACGTAACGTTAAACTATATAGACACAAATGGGCTAAGCGTGGTACTAGATTAAAAATAAACACGTATGTCAATAACATGTTTAAGGTAGGTGTTCCGTATGACAGTCATCTATGGAATAGTACTATGTAGTGTACTGCTATTGATAATCTACGCTATCTTTGAGTTTCTTACATGGGATACTCCAGAGCATACGCGCACTAGGAAGTGAAGCAATGAAAGAGTATTATGATAAAACACCTAATGGGGACTTCTCTTACGATCGCAGGACCCACTTTGCACAACAAATTTTTGAGGCGAACCTTCAACGGATGCGTAGATTTAACGGGTCCAACATAGACCATTTTCCTGCCAAAAACACAGGGAAACCTGCAAAGCAACCACACTTCATTAAGACCACAGATGAGTTACAATACTTTATTGATAAACGCCACTCATGTGACTGCTGTGGCAAAAGTCTTAACCCATTAACAGTTTCTCCAATGTGCTCCACATTATGTGAAGAATGTTTACGTAGGTTAAAAACTTATGTCAATCTAAAGGATAAACTGGATGGGGAGAATTTTATTCGTGCAAGCAACTGGATATCGTTTAGCATACGTGGTAGTCATTTTGAAGAGGACAACCTAGTTCTCAAGGTATTAGGTGACTAAAAAGAAAGGCTCGGAGGAACTCCCTCCGGGCCATTTATTTGTAATATTTTTTTTTAGCTAATATACTAACCGCATAGACACCATCTCTACATTTGTTGGCATGATCTTCATATGCTACAAAGTGTCCGTCCTGGGTAAGCTGTTTAGCTAACGCTGTAGCACTTGTTTTTGCTTGTTCCTCGGTGTTTCCAAAAGCACTGTATAGTGTTGCAGCTGAATCATGTAAACCTAGGACTGTCATCGTTACTACCTCACATCATCGTTATTCATTGCAAGAGTTTTAGCAATAATAGTATTTGTATATTCTTTGATTCTATCTTGTATAGTAGTATCAAAAAAAGTACTACCATCGCCATTTTTTAGCCAAACATAGTTGTCTTCTTCCACAACTGTAGCTCCATCTGCTACGTCTTTTAGATAATCGTCAAAAGATGTAGTCTCTCTCCAAATCTTACGTAAGGATTGAGTTACATAAGTTTTATCAGTACCATACTTGTCCATAAGTCCTGGAATGTCATCGTTTGTTACGGGTGTTACAGATTCTCCTAGCATATCTTTATAGGTGTACGCCAGCTTATCTGCGTATTCTGATTCTACTATTGGATACGCTCCAGGACTCTGTTCAGTGTCGGAGTGCCCACAATTAAATGTTACAGATGTAGTCCAGGACCTATCTGTTAGATTATGGGCTACGTTAGTTACATATCCATAGATATTAAGTCCATTCTCAGTAGTTTCTATGCTTGCCATTGGGAACCCAGGAACAATGTAAGGATTGAAGTAGCATTCTAAACTTCCACTTCTAGTAACATACCTCTGTCTAGCAAGTTCATACCTTGCTAACGCTGCTATTGTTTGTCCGATACCGTTTAACTTATCTACACCAGAACCGATTGACATTACATAGTTCTCATCATTTTCAGACTGTTGGTTTTGCTTAGACTTAAGAAAGAGATAAATATCTGCACCCTTGTTTACATTGCTTACGCGGATACCATTTCGCTCTTCAAATGCCGTAAGATTCAGCACTGGATGACTCTTATCCGTCAATGTGGACGGTGCCGGGTTTCCTGACGTGTCTTTATTCTGATCTCCAAAAGATGTAATAAAAGTTGAATACTTAGGTAGTCCATTTTTTTCACCTTCTAACTTTGTTTCTTCAGTAAACATCATACAAGTAAGTGTAAATGGTGCTCCTGATTGTCCAGAGATCTCACCAATTGGATCAGTAGTCTGCAGTAGCCGTGTTGGTTGTTCCTTGTACGGGTTTGTATAGCTAATTTGTGACTTTAAGTTCGGAAACATTAGATTACAAGATGGTGCATTTACAAATAGTGTTTCTGGCTTCACCACCATAACATAGTTGTTTCGTAAGTTAGGAATGTAGTACATTTGATGATAAAATTTATTCATGAAGTTACTTAAATAATCATGAACTGACCACATTCCATCTTCATTGAATGTTTGGTTTGCTTTAGACTTAAATGCCAAGCTCTCAGCAAAAGACGCAAAATTCATTATTCCGTAATCTGTAATTAGATCACTAGGAACACCTGCACCTGTAACCTTTGCCCCAGACTGAAGTGTATTAGGTGAAGTATTTCCACCCTTATTTTCCAGTTTTGAGTCCCTGGTTATCTTACCTTCACTGTATCCATGTGCAATTTGAGTGTTATTAAGAGTATCTCCACGCTGTAACCATGAATTAGAGAATGTTGACCCTTGGTGAATATCATACTGGTTTCTGAAACTTTGTGCATCTAAGTCGCCATCTACTTTAGTGCCTGGAGGATATACAGTAACTGTATTTCCATACGTATGTCCTCCTTGAATAGCTTCGGCCCTTGTCCAACACGCAACATCAATCTTTGTTCCATTGATAGCACTGCCTGTATCAGTCGCCAGATAGTTTCGTCCGTTTATTTTTACAATGGATCCAAGTGGAATCTTATTAGGATCAACAGCTATCGTTCTTCCTGGTACCGCGGGGGAATTATCTGCAGATATTGCATCACCGCTGGGTTTTGTTTCTGCAGGATTATTATAGGTATAGTGAGTAAACTCTACGTTGTTAAGTGTATACGGCTGTGCCAATGTTACTCACCTCATTTCAAATCATTAACAGCTATATATCCAGTTATTTTATGGTTAAAGCTACCAGCGGTAGAGGAATCATGCACTACTCTTCCCCTGCCAGTGGAAGCAGCATAGTTACCACCATTTCCGTCGCAGATTACAATGTGATTTAAATCATCTTCAACAACAATGCCATCTCCTGCACGAGGTATGTATGAACCGTCTGCATCATGCCAAATGTTTTTCTGACGAGCTTCTTGTACCATTGACGGAACAAAGGAGGTATCCCATTCAATACCTGCGGCATTCCAGCATTTTTTAGTGTACATAGAACAATCTGTAGATGAAATGCCGTCACCACCAAGTTGGTATGGTATTCCCAGCTGTGATTTAGCAGCATTTATTATTGCATAACTTCTCGGTCCAGCCCCACCTGTACCAACTTCTCCATTGACAATGAATTGTTTATACTGTACGCCCTCAGACGACCATTTTACTCCATCGGTATTTTTATAATATGTAGCTGGAGCTCCTCCACCAATGTTATAAAATGGATCATTACTGCTGCTGTTCGCTGAATAATCCTGTCCTTCCAAATCTGCAGGAAGTAACGCTGCATTTTTTGCAGTATCTGATACCCCATAAATTCTATTAAGAATTTTGTAGCCGTTAGCATCGTTGCCAAGCTTTGCCCAATACCACTTACTTACGGCAGACGCATCTTTATACCCCTCTAAAATCTGTCGAAGAATACGGTATGTTAAATCAGCCATGCTTTTGTATTCTTTTCCTTCAATGATTTTACTAACTTGAGATATTTGTACCTTATTCATACCAGAAATAGTCTTAAATACAGTTTGACCAATCATCTCATAGTCCTTCATATAAAGATATTGAGCTGCTGCTTGGTTAACTATCTGCATGAGAGTCAAATACGCACTACTATGAATAGCATGAATAGTCAAATATGCTCCTGATGAATCAATTGAGTATGATACTGCGCTGAGTTCACCATCAAACAATAGTCTCCATTTATAGGCACCATTAGAATCCGGCATAAGATCTTTGTAAATTACGTGAACCTTTGTTGTTTCTGGCAAATCACGCATAAAAGACGCGGCTGGTAAAGTTATAGTAGCAGAGGGTGGGCTTGTAACTCCATATGATACTGCAGCAGCTGAATGGGGAACCTGTACACCTTCTAAGAATACCTTTGTATCTACATAGAATACATTTGTATCTGTGAAAGATTGAGGCTTCGCCGCGTCAGTTGTTGTGGATGCTGTTGTATTAGTGTTAGAAGCTGTTTCTTTAGTTTCTCTTGCTACAGCATTTGCCTTTGCAGCGTCTACAGCTGCTGTAGATTTAGCAGTGGATAGTCGTGGTTCTGAAGCAGTAGATGTAGTTTTTGACTTACTACTGCTCAGTTCTTCTTGCTTTTTGAACACATACCCAGTGTCAGCTGCTTGTTGCTGTATCTTTTTCTCTCGTTCAACTATACGTTGCTGGCGAGCTTTTTCATTAGCAGCTAAGTTTGTAGGCTGAAAACTCAATCATAGCTCCCCCTTCCTATTTTCCCAGAGAAATATCGCTTTCCATAGGATTTCCCTGTCAATACATTCAATGCACCATGAACCTGATTGGTAACTGCTAGGGTTTTATTAACTGTTTGCATAGTTTTACTGTTCAATACAGAGTTTATTCCTTCTTGAACGCTTTGTACAAAGCTTTTCTTTTGACTTGCCTTGCCTACTTCTTTGGGATCTTTAGTTGTTTCTTTCTGTATCTCTGCGGTCTTTGTGTCCATAGATTCATTATTTTTTACCTCTTCAACCGTGTTTTTTGGCTCGGTTACTGTTGTACTATACCCATACGCCTTATTTATTGGATGCTCCATTACAATAGCATTCATACTAAATGGAATAACGTTGTCCTGCTCTGAAGACATGGACGCAGTAAACGAAATCGGGTAGCACTTGTAAGAACTAAAATCTGGAAACACTAAGTTCAACCAGCATCTATACTTAGCTAGTCTACTTGCACGTAGAAAATAACGATATGCATTGATAAATGCGAGAAACCAAGAGTTATCTCTACTTCCGTCAAATGGAAGGTATCCTGATATACTTACTACTTGTGGTTCTTGTCCTGCAAAAGTAGCAGCAAAGGAGTCACCAACAGTAGGCATGATATGCTGTTTCTCCTGCATATTTTCCTGTAGAGATAAAATAATTATACTAGTGTACCTATCAATTAATTGGTTGTATACCGCCTGTAAAACAGTTTGATCTTCACCTGAAATAGCTTCCTTGAGACCTGCAGTTTCTCCCTGGATTTGCATGTATGCACGTCTGGAGTCATCATCAGATCCATCTATAAAGGTGAAATCTATAAGTCTACCATAGCCCCTAGAGTACTTTGTACTAAGAGCCTGTGCAGCTGTACTTGCTCCTATAGCATTATCAATACTTGCTGTAATTGCTGCGGCTGTTTCTTGAGTAGTAGTACTCATTGCTGCTTCAGCTTCGGAAGTTGTTCCATTGCTTAAAGTGTATGATTGATATGGACTTCCGTTTCTATCTGCAGTACGATTGCCAGTTATATTCTGACTAATCATACCATTAACAGCTTCAACTTCAGACTTTGATTTAAGTGTACTACTAGTCATACCCATGAAATTAAAGTACTCAAGTTCGTCCTTTGTAACTTCTTGGTATTCATTAATTCCAACAGCTTTATACTTGCCAGTACCTGATCCAGAAGTGGCTGATACTATATTTGTTGTATTACTTTTTAATGTTGCCATAATTAGTGATTGTTAATTTGTGTGGAATATATCCTTTATAAATTTTTGGATAGACGTTGATTTTTGTTGATCTACTAATGTACCTTTATTTTCGGACTTGGTTGGCTTGTCTGTATTTTTTTCAACACTTTCACGAGCATCCTTAATTTCAGTATCACTGACCACGCGTACTCGCAACCAGTTTTTACCGTCTTTACCTTGCTCAATAGCAGTATCAACTGCAGTTTTCATAACTTGTCCAGCATCTTGTCTCTTTTGCTGTTCAGTTCGTCCAGCTCTATCACTTGCAATCAAAAGCGAATTTGATAATACTTGATATCTATTGGCATCGGTTATTGTTCCTTCTTGGTAGTTTAATTTCTTGGCTAGCTCTTCATTGCTTAGTTTATCAAGTTCGTCAACTCTATGTAGTAAAGATTTAGCTAAACTTGTTTTTCCTACAAGTTTATGATTTTTTATGAGATCCTTTGCCTCGTCATTTGAGGCTGTAAGCATCTTCTCTGCACCTGGACCACTTATTCCGATATCTCTCAAAGTATCGTCAAATTGCTGAGTTGTTCTATCTACAATTGCTTTATACCCGGCTGACTTAATATCATCAGTAATCTTAGTTTTGAATAAATGGAAACCTTTGTTCTCCTGTTTGGTTCTTTCAAGAATATCCATTACTGCTGTATTCTTAAATGTATCTTTATCTACAGTAAAGTCTTCTCCATTTAATGCTTTTTCATAGGCGTCCCAAAATGCGTTAAACTGTGCCTCTGATGTTAGCTCGCCTGATAACCGAGTAACGTCAGATGATTCTAGGCCAACACTACGTAATCGTGCTGAAGCTTGCGCGGCACTCAAGTCCATACCTGGCATGTCTTCTCTTCCAAATAACTGTTGTGCGAGTTTTTTGCTTGCAAAAGCACCAGCAGATATTTTGAGATCCTCAAAGTTCTCGGATGCCATTATGGCAGGCAAGCTTTCAACGTTACCATTTCCGATAAGTTTTGTTGCACCACCAGCCATAACTTGTTCTCGTGTAAACCCATGACGTTTCGCTATTTTTTTAGCTCTATCTCGAATTGATGAAGATACAGATACTTGCATTACATCATTGGCTGTAAGATTTTTTGTATTATTAATGTCTAGTTCACTACCGTATAGCTCTTTTAATTCAGCATCAGATAATTGATTTGCAATGCGGTAGACACGTTCCTCTGCATTATCTTTAAATTCTTTTCCTGCCCAATTATTGTACCAATCAGCAAGCATTAAATAAGGACTCATTGGATCCTGATTTGATGAATACTTGTCTGCTATCTCTTGTAGATCTTTCTCCTTGAACGCATCTGTGGAAAACTCTTTTATACGTGAATAACCCTCAATCGTTGTAGGTCTACGATTACCAATGTATTTATTAAAGAACGGAGCCATATAGTCTCTTGTTCCTACCAAAGTTGCATCAGTTAGTAAATTATCTGATGTTGTATCTGTAGAAATACCAGTAGCCCTAAGTATTGCTTTCTGAGAATCTGATAAAGAACCCATGGTTGATAACCATACATCCTTGAGGCTACCTCTATCACCCATGCGCTTAACTGCACGCACACGGTCATCGTTACTATACGCCTCGTATCTACTCTGTTTGAAGGGTTTTTGTTTTAGCTGCTGTTGTGCTGTATAGTATGCCTCTATGTTGTTTGAATTTAATGGAATTTGATCTGCAGCTCCTAATGCACGATATGAAAAATCAAATACATTAACTCCTGCATCTGCAACAGCTCTTGCTGGTCGTTCAATAGCATTATGATAGACCTCTGCAGTTAATGACTGTCCCCACTCTTTTATGCTATCAACAAATCTTCCAGCACCACGGTTATCTTGTGCAAAATCCATGCTACCTAAGTAGTACTCCGTTTTTGCTTGACGATCAACATTAGCTTGTACTCTTGGATTTAATACCTTCATTGCAATAGCTTTTGCAGTACTCATGTCAATGTTAGGAGACATCTGAGTCAAGAATACTGCTGACATTGCAACTTTATCTTCTAGACTTGCGTTAGCAGGCAACATTCTAAGTGGTATGTCTAGTGCCTGTTGTAACTGCATTTCTAGAACTTTATCTAGGTCACCATTTTTTGCTGCACTAGCGATCAAATTATTTTTCTCCGTAATTGATCTTGCTATGCTGCCTAATCCACCACCAGTAATATTCGCGGCTGCTTGACCAACTGACCCCCAGAATCCGCCTTTTGAAACTGCGTTTTGGTAACGTTCTAAATCAAAACCTTTAGCAGAGTCCCATCCTGCATAAAGCATTGAACTTCCAATGGCACCATTATTTAATAGTCCCGCTTGAGTAGACAACATCCTAGCACTTATTGACTGAACCCCTCCACCTGCAGCTATTTCTGCGGCTGTTAGCATTCCTCTCTTCTCTAGTTCTGCTGTAAACGCCATATTTTTTATAGCTGGTTGAATGCCTACGAATGCAGGGTTACCATACTGACCAAATGCTGCAGAACTTATTCCAACAGCTGAACTCAATAGTGTTGACGCCTGCATTCCAAGTGCCTTACCATAACTAAAAGCATCATTTCCGATTCCTTGGATAGCCCTGAAATCTTGGAAGCTGTTGAGTCCCATGTCCTTTAACTGCTTCACAGCTTGCATTGTTTCTTGAACATCTTTACTTCCTAAGATGCCTGTTAAAAATTTAACTACATTGCTTGCTGTTGAAACTTGTCTAACAAGTTCTTCAGGTGACTCTCCATGAAACATATTAGATTGCAACCCCATCATGGTAATATCACGGAATCCTGACATGTTTAACCGAGTATCCATGCGTGTGGTATCTAGTATATCAGTGTATGCTAGATTTTCTATTCCTCTAGCTGCACGCTGAGCTTCTAATGTGGAAAACGGAGATCTAAATCTTGGAGACATCCTTTTGATTGCTGCAATATCCATGTTATGCGTAGCAACTGTGTTTACCATGGGATCTACAAGCAGTTCTGCAGCGGCTCCTGCTGCCAAACCAAATGGCAAACCAAGTGCAAATCTTCCAAGTGTACCTGCCATTCCACCGCCTAATCCGAATGCGGAACCCAATGCTTTTCCTGCTGCTGTAGCTGCTCCCCAGGTTACACCTTCTTGTGCGGCTGCTCCTGCCAGTGCTGCTCCAGTAGTAGACGCTCGTGAAGCTAGATCTGTATTGCGTTCAGACCAAAATTCGTAAGGACTAACATTGTACTGATGGGTAGCAAAGAGTAACCCTGGCAAATTGTTAGCCCCGGAATATTGTTGATAGGCAGTACTAACTCCACCCATATACAATCCACGTTGTCCTTGTGGTATCCACTGGTTGTTATATCCGGGTAGAGAAATATTAGGAGATGATGCAATCATCGCTGAACTAATTGTTGTACCAATATTTGCTAATGTTTGTGTCATTGATGACAGCGTTAAATTCAGCGTCTGAAAACTAAATGATAGAGAATCTCTAAAAGATCTCAGTGCTCCAGAAATATCTCCTTGTGCTTTACTTGCAGGCTCTGCATGTTGTAGATAAAATAAATCTGGTGAATGTAACTCCTGTAGGGTGTTATTGGAAACTATTGATGTTGGAGAACCTAGTTGACCACTTAATTCCATGTGTGTTCCCTCCTAATAAGAGATCACAGCACCTGGTTTGGTATACCAAACCAGGTGCTGTGATC
>ERZ1034855.277-NODE-277-length-24749-cov-17.773710_pt1 | contig 24749 bp, 18 predicted proteins | sample MGYA00520699_ERZ1034855 | MGnify/ENA primary metagenome ERZ1034855 (study PRJEB33766, sample SAMN09781730) | gut metagenome | biome: gut microbiome | host: Homo sapiens | place: Madagascar | study: EMG produced TPA metagenomics assembly of the PRJNA485056 data...
ATAGGGGAGAGCAAATATAACTCTATCACACTTTCTTTTAGTGGTTGATTATCAGTAGTTTAAGGTGATAGTAGGTAATATCATAAATAACAAAAAAGAGAGGCAATCACTTACCTCTCTTACTCTTAATATAGTGAAGAATATCCCACTTCTTCCAATATCTGCTGTGCCCTCTTCTCTTGCACTCGCCGTTAGGAATGTCGCCTCTCGCTACCATACGATTGAGTGTAGCATCAGAAACGTGAAGCTTTTCTTTGACCTCCTCGGTAGATAGCATCGGGTTGAGCATATCGGGGATGATGTTGCATAACCTATCCAAGTCCTCATCGCTCATTCCGCAAGCGGTGATTTTCTCTCCGTTCTTCTGCTGTTCGTCAGCTTTAAAGCAAGCGTCACTCAGCGACTTCAAAGCCGTGCCGAGTATCTTATAATTTAGTATCTTTCCCATCACGCACAGATTTTACGTCCTAACTTACTTCGACTGATAAATATGTCAAAAAATCCGTATATATAAAACATTGCTGTTACTACCATAATCGTAAGGCAGGAATCTATCATGTCATTTGTAGTGTACCAGCTCCACTCCACGATGTGAGCCGCATTGATGCTTGCAAAGTAGAAGAATGGAATGCGGTATCTCCAACATAGGAAGAAAAATCGGCTTGCCAGTATAAGAACCATAGGTAGAACATATACCATAAAGTAGATGAATAAATAGCAGGGAAAATTCTCATTGTTTGTTATGAACATTTCCCTTGGATGCTGTGAGAAATCCCACATACCGTATGCGTGAAAGCACATAATAATTATTGGAACATACTTGCAGAACCATCTGAAGAATTTCAGTATTCTTCTGGAATATCGGTTACCATGCTTCATGAGCATCCCCATCAATTCCGTCACATCAATGTCCTTTATCAGCCGTTGTACTTCGGCTTCTTGTTCTTGTGTCATGAAAAACCTCCTTTTGTCTATAGTTCTTGACAAAATTACAATTTTTTGCTCAACTCAATTCTTTTTGAGTAAAATTTCAAAGTTAAACATTGCTAAAAGTAACAATCTGTAAGCAAATTATTCGTATATCATTATTCTATATCCTTATATTCCGATTTTGCATCGAAACAAGGACACCATTTCTTCCATTTTCTTGGGTCGCTACCCCATATATCCCTGTGCCCCATGATGGTTGCGTGAGGGTATTGGCGATGCAACTCTACAAGCAACGACCTTAGAGCTACCTTCTGAGCCTCAGTTCGATTATCGACAGGCTTACCTTTGCTATCAATACCGCCCACGTATGCAATATTGATAGCAGTAGAGTTGTAGCCCTGCACGCCGTTACTAACCTTGCTGATGTCTAACAACTGATGTATAACACCATCTTCCGTTACCACCTTGTGATAGCCTGGATTTCTCCAACCTTTTGCCTTAAATTCAGCAAGTAGTTCCTTAACTCCCCACTTCTGAGAAGAAGCGGTACAATGAACGAAAATTCTTTTTATCTGTCTCATAATAATGAATCTAAAATTAAGTAATTAATAATACTACCGAGTAAGATTACTACAGAATATCTCACAATATCTTCCCACTCAAACTTTGCCAAATGGTAGTGTTTGTACTGATAAATCTCTCTACCTACCATTACTGGCAAAGCAAGAATACCTATCAATATGCTGATAAGCAGCCAACAAGCAAGACCAATCCAGTCTCGCTTGTTTACTTTTAATATATTTCTCATCATACAATACACAGAACTATATTTCCTTTAGTCCCATTGTCTCACCGATGGGGAGAAGTTCTTTGGCTCTTGCCTTGCACTTCTCTCTATACTCTTGAAACTCATTGAACTCATTCATCTTCTCGTTGGATTCCTCCTCCTCACTTACACTTGAAGGATTCTGCATAAGCATAAGAGAGTTGCTGACTATTGCCTCTACCTCACTTTCTGAGTACTTATGTCTGATGAGGGCTGAGACAATGGCCCCATAGTTCCACACTGCTACTGGTAAAGTCACAATATCATTGCTTCCTACTTCCACCTTTACGCTCACTACAAATCTTCCGCAGTCATTGCCTATCACAATCTGTGACTCATTCATAAACTCGTTATCCATAAATATCTATTTTGATTAATTGACATTTAATACAAAAACTTTTTTTATCTTATTGATTCAAACCTACAGCTTGAATGCGACGGCCGCCCTCACCTGAAATACGAGGTACTTGGTGCCGAAGGCGCCGTGGAACTGCCCGCTAACAGGATTCAGAATACAAGACCTGAACTCAGAATACTCCGAAGACAGCCAGTACCAGGTGTCCGAGAATGCATCGAAGCGGAAATCAGCCTTCGCTTGCGCAAAGATGTTATTTGCAACACCGACATTGTATCCCTTCATCGCATACCAAGAGCAGCGTGCCATCTCGCCGGAAGACATCAGGAACCAATGCCCCTCAGTAAACGGCTCTGCTAACGTTTCAGCATCATTAGCAAGCGTAGGCACATAGGCATTGCAATAGCTGGCGGCAGGATAGTAGTACTGCTGATATTTCTGCGCATTGTGTTCGGCTTGTACGCTTTTGATACATTCCGTAAGACTTTGTTCCAAAGTCTTTCCTGGCGATGCCTTTGGGACAGTCAGATGTACGTTAGGATCCTGCAAGATGTAGTCTCTGTGAGCGATAATCTTGAGGGTATTGAGCTGACCACGAGCAACCATGTCATTCACATTCAATCCTACACGTTTAAAGTACTCGCTGAGAGTAGTATGACCTACGCTGGTGTCCCACATGCTCTGCGTGATTTTCTCAAATCCGATGTCACTGATCGTGTTAAGCACAGTATATTCCTTGAACCCGTCATTAGCCGTATTACTCTCATCACGCATCGTTGAGTCAGACACATTCACACCGTTAGTGTACTCCTGCAGCAATGGCAGATTATATACATTATAGGTAGAGTTACTGCCTAATTTGATACCATTCATACCATTATCCGCATCTGTCGAGTTAAATAATCCCCATACTCTCGAACCATAATCCTTTAAGGCGACCGCAATCGCCCATTTGCGTTCCTTAGGCTCGATATAGAATATAACAGCAATAGGGGTAGCGTCAGAAAAACTCAGGTCGCTGCCGTATGTTCCATCAGCAAATACGTAATCTCCAAGCTGCGCTTGATAAGCATAGAAATAGACCTCATTCTCTGCGCTAAGCGTATTCCCGTCTGACAACTCAACTTCCAGATATACCGTAGCCTTATCATCATTCTCCTTAGACCCGACTTTGCTGACATGTATAACACCAGTATCTTCCTCTATTGTAGCGAAGCTATTCTTGCTTATACTCCATTTTGCAGAGATGAAGTCATTACCTGTAAATGGGAAAGTTTTAAGCGTTAAAGAATAATCTCCTTTTGCACCGAAATTTCTCTTTCCGACGATTGATACACGCTGAATAGCAACCTTCTCATAAGAGATATACAGGCTATTGCCCTCGTTATCAATTTTACCCCAAGCTTTCAGCATCTTTCGCTTCTGGTCCATTGTAACATTAGCCGTGCATGTAATCTTTCCTTGTAATTTTACGCCCTTGTCAGCAAGCCACATCAAAAACTTCATGTTATCTACCGACCAGTTCACGCCCTTAACGGTTGCTTCCTCAAGAGGGCTATTAGCATCAAAACAAGCCTTGCAAATGTCATAGCTATCCAAATTAGGGCAATCTTCAAACTCCAAATGCTTAATATTAGCATAGGAGCCTATTGTCATCCCGTCAGATGACAAATTAGAGTAGCCCTTGAGACGCAACTCAGTTATGGTGGCAGGCAATACCAGCTTGGTGAGCATATCAGTAGGAGGTGTCGTTACACCTATAATAGGAGTATTGGTGAAATCAATCTCCTCCAAGAGGTCAGAGGATAAGATAATACTCTTTTCCAGATTCTTCACGTTCCTGACAATTACCTGTCTCAGCATACCCATCTTGCTGAGGTCAAAATTCACTCCTGCCTCTCTGGTGTTTGGCCTGGATGCAGTATAGTTCATTACGAACTTCGTGAGTCTTTTCAACAAGCCCATATTGAGGTCAAATTTAAAGTCACCAAGACCTTCCAAACCATAGATGGTGTAATTCCCATTGCTACCCTTAGTGTAGGTTGATAACTCTGTGATAAGGTCTGCATCATCAATATCGAAGGTTGCATCCTGCGGGCTGGAAAACTTGAACGGCATATACGAATAAGTGCCTGGTTTGATATTACGATGATCATCAAAGTTGTTTACACCCCACTGCAAGGTACAATAGATGGCTTGGTAATGCTTGATAGCAAGACCCTTACCATCTTCATACAAACGCAAGCGAAGGTTATTGCTAACAGACGAGCCGCAATGATACTTACTGTCAAGGTATCTCTGGCGCTTACCAAAGAAGTAGTCCGTCACTTGCACCTTGTCACCATAGGCCTTAGTAAAGTTGTTGGTATTTGCATAGCCGAAGGCATCTGCATTATACAGATTCTCGCACCAACACTTCCAGAAGTCCTTATACTTCGTGAGCATGTCTTGATAAGTAAGACCATTTCCTCTCATCGTTTTATACATCGATTCCACCTCGTTAGGGAAACAATTTACAATATTATCCCACAAGGCAGACAGTCTGCCGTTGAACACAGGATTGAAACCTTCCGGACAATTCGGTCTGTATGAGTTCGTTGTCTCATCATAGACCTCGCCATTAATCTGTACAGTCTCATCTGTTGCCGGATTGTAGCAGTCGTTCCATTCATGGTAGTATCTGAATGATAACACACCCGAATTATTGAAAAGGGACTGGCTGTCCGTGTCCCTCAGAAATATATCAGCCTTAGCTTCTTTTACTGTCTTTGCCATAATTATTCTTCATTCCAAATTATAGTATCAAATGCCAAACTCATATTCTTATCCATGGAATCCATACCGATAATCCACTGACAGAAGTTGAAATAGAATATCGCACTATCAAGTTTCGTATATGTACTTGCTTCCGCCGTAAACTTCGCACGTCTATATGCCGGATTATCCTTCTCATAGGTGGTTCCATTATAGACTACAGGAGCAGGAAGTGTTGCATAATCGCCATGCTCACGCTTGTATCTCTCAGCAAGGAGAACATTGGTGGAAACCACCCAGTTGTGGAAACGCTTGATTACCGCAAGCTCCTGATTGGTAGCATCGATGTTATCCGTAGTTTTCTTTGCCACACCCAGTTTGTTTGCTTTATTGGTAGGCGATTTCTTCGGCACTCTCGCATAGTAAAGTGGGATGCCGGTCAGCACACTTTTCTGTAAGGAATCGCCAACAACACTATAGTCTCCAGCCTCCTGATTGAACATGTTGACATTCTCATCTATCTCCCATATCTGAGCCTTCATGTAGTCCTTTGCAGGGAAACCAAGGAAGGACGCAGAATATTTGTTATTGATGAAATTGTATATGCTGAGGAAGGTAGGCGCAGCAGTTCCACTTGTTGAGGTTCTGCGGAATCCTATCTCAGGGAATCCACTAAGTGACTTTCTGTATGTGACTGCCTTACCTAAGTCTGCCTGTTCCTTCTGATAGGCAGTATAGAGAGACTCGTTACTTTTAGCACAAGCAAGAAGTATCTGCTGATACATATTCATGGCATGAATGTTGACGATACCTTCAGATGAAGCAAAGTTCACCTTATGAACCATTTCCTTCTCACCAGTCTCCACGCCAATAGTGATAGAGTAAAGTGTATGATTCTCTGTTTCACCAACCAATCCCACGGTAATATTTACAGACTCACCATTGCCCGTTTCAAATATCTCTGCAAAGTTCTTATATGGCAGAGGATAACCATTTGAAGAGGTACCATCTGCATTGAACATGTGTGCGCCTACGGTGAATGGAGCTTGCGCCCAACCGTCAGTAGCCTTATTCCAAAGTGGATTTTCAAAGGTCGTACCGTTAATAGGGACATTATCATTATTCTTATTGTAAGGCAAGTTATCAATATTCCAGACGATGATAGGGGATTGAGGCAATGCCTTTTTCACCTTCTCATAGGATATAATCTCATCAGGGTTATGGATATTGCCACTGCTGTTGAGAATATCATTGCGCTTGGCAAGGTTTATCTTGCCGTAATGGTCAAAGATTCCGTTGCTATCATACACATCATTAACGTCCGGTGTATCGTAAGCAAAATTATCCAAGGCTTGATAAGGGTTGATGGATTTCTCATAACCTCTTATAGAATAGAGGATGACCTTTGCCATAGCAGAACCTATGACTATATCCTTCGGAGTTCCCTGCTTCCAGTTTGCGTTAGAATAATCGAACATTCTGACACATACACCATTGATACACAGATAAACCAAGTTCACGTCCTTCTCTGTTGCATCGCCACCACCCAGATTGTTGACCGTATGAGTAGTAGTTCCATCAATAGACAGAGAGAACTTTATTCGCTTGGTCTCAGGATAGTAAGTTATCACATGATCCGTAGAACATTTTACCTCGATTTTGTTAGCGTATATGCGAAATCCAGTTGTATCATCCATGCAATCTACGATGACCGCATTTTCATCAGAACAGATACCTGTCTCGAACTCAATCTCGATGGTTCTTCCCTTCTTGCTTCCACTCACACCGAAGTTCTCTGCGAAAGGTTGCCAGTCTTTCAATGTGACGGACTTTCCGGCTCCGATGGTCATACCCTTACCATCCAGGAATCCATTATAGGCATTCAGCTTAAAGTTAGCAGAACGCTCAAGATAGGAAGTTCTTACTCCTTCGTAATAACTCTCCAGGTTCTCGATACCCTTATCTGAATTCGTCTTACCCTTCATGGAGTAATATACCTTGCATTCACTGACTGGCTGCAAGGTAACTCCTGCACCCTTGATTATTACATCATGAGTTGCACTTACATCACCAATGGATATTACTACACTAATCTTTGGAGCATAGTCATTTAAATCCAATGGAACAGTAGCCTTCAATGGTGTCTCTCCTGATGTATGATTATCATCTATGGTGCATAACTGGTCTGTCAGAACAACCTCCTCTGTATTGCTATTATACAACACCTTAATTTCGATTGCAACCTGTGAGCCAATCTCATTGTCAGGAAGGTAGAAATAATAGGGTACTTGGATTGTAGAATACTGAGTAGCAGACGCAGGAGCATCTTTTCCTATGGCAATAGCAGAGACATTACCCTTCTTGATATAGGAAGTTCTTATCTTTTCTGTTGTAATACCATACTCTGAATTGACTGCCCATACTTCAATTTCATGCTTGCCAGCAATATAAGTACCTTTTGAATCAATGATAAACTCACCAGATGAGTTGTTGATGGTCTTGGTCATGGTTTCACTACCATTACCATTGCTTACCTTACAATAGACTGTAGCATTCGCACCCTGGCAATTCACACGCAGAGACCACTTTCCATCCCTTACGGAAGTTTCTACATAACTCGCATCAAAAGAGAGATTGATAGATACTGTTCTGATACTGAGAGAGAAAGTTCTGCTTTGACCGTGCGTATTCGCCACGGTAATCTTTACCGTATTCGTTTCTGACACAAGATAGTTGGTCAGATCAACATTATAATTGTTACCAGTTGCCGTACCAGAAGCTTCAAGTATCTGTTTCAGTTCCGGAATATCAACGCCATTTACTGATACCACAAGAGTTCCACTGGTTTCATCCTTTTCGCTTGGCTCTCCGTAGTAACTATTGTAATTGATGGTTGTGATACACTCTGTTCCCTTTACGATGACATCATTAGGTCTCTTTACCATAGATGTTCGCAGGATATACTGGAGTTCGGCTTTTGCAGTAACAAAGTCATACGACTGTTTGACGTTATCGGCATACTTATCCTTGTCGTTATACCACTCACGATAACTGTTTTCATCCGAAAAGAACCTCCAATAGATGTGTGAGTTGTTTCCCTCCGGCACTACCTCTTGGTCTATATAACCGAACTTCCCATCTTTTAGGGAAATCAGGTTGTCCTTGATGAGCTTCTGTACCCATTTACCCAAGTAACCTCCCCAATCGGTATTGAGGTCAGGTATTTCCTTATCTATTTTTTCTGTTGCCATATTTTAATTAATTTTTCCAAGTTTCATCATCAATCCAAGGTTTCTCATTTACCCACCATCCACTGCCGAAACAACTTCTGATAGCTTGCCAAATGAGAACACTTCCCTTATATACTGCTGAAATCACATTGCTTCCTAACCTGATAGCAGAGATTTCTTTATTTCCTAACTTGATCATAGACTTATTCCTCCGTAAGCATATAATAGGTGTCTGGGTCCTTTGTTTCCAAAGCCTCGTAAGCCGCTTCCGTCATATTCACGAACTTCGTGATAGTGGCAGGAATATCATCTACTTTTTTCTTCAATGTAGAAATATCGGACGTAGCGGTAGCCAAAGCCTTTTTGTTTTCCTCTGCCGTTTTGTTTGCCGCCTCTGCCTTGGTCAACGCATTGCTTGCATCAGTAGCAGCAGTATTGGCTTTCTCCTTGATTTCGGTAATAGTAGATGAAAAATCGACGGAATGCTTCGACCAGTTCGTACCATCAAAATAGAGGAAGGCGATTTCATTTTCTGCTACAGAGAGTTTTCCAAAATTAGGATATTCACCGACCTCGGTAGGCAGATAGAACACCTTGGTTTTTGGAGCGCCTGGATTTGTGGTTCTTGCAGCGATACCGCAATACACCGCACCAAGCAGCAGATTATCTACCGAACCCTTGACTTGTGCCAGCGCATCCTTAGTGGCGTAAGTGGATAAATCTACCGAGATGTTCACCTTGAAGGTTTCGCTGGTAGCAGTCCACGTACCATCCGTCTTACAGCGATAGACGGTATAGTCAGTACCGCTGCCTACATAAGCCATCATGCCCTTATCTGGGTTAGGATAGGCGGTTTTCAACTCGGTCTCTGATGAATAGAAACCGCAGTTCATCTCCTTCGCCTTGCTTGCCTCACTCAGTTCCATGAGTTTCGTGACGATTAAGCCGAAATTGGTGTCGATCGTTTTTGCTACGTCACCGAACTTGCCCGTAGTAGGCGTTTTGTTTAATTGTTCCATATTCTTAATCATTATCATTTGCCATTTCCATTCCAATTCATGTCTGTCTCACCAGTCCAGAACACACCTCGGCCAATCGAGCTGGATGAAGGTACTGGGGTAAGGAATTCTGGGGGTATGTATATGCAATTCACACTTGCGCCACCTTTCAGCTCATGCCAGCCTCCAATGTCGCAAAAATGTATGGTCTGATTGTCGTTTCCGTTAATCACTCGCCACTCCTTGCCATCGTCCATGCCCACGAATGAATAATAGTAGTCCGCTGTATTGTTGAAAAGGATTACATCTATCGGCATACCAGCGGTGTCGTCATTGCCACCAGGCGCAAAGAGCGGTATCTCGTAATAAGTGTTGCTGCTTGTTGTCATTCCCTGCGTCAGTTTATGCTCGACTGGTTCTTTACCCGTGCCCCTTGTAAAGACTTTCATCAAGTCCTGTTTGACTATTGCCATCGTCTTGGAACGATGTCCAAACATTCCTCTGCACCACACGTCTGATGTGTAAAATCTGTTGCTGCGGTCCTCCTTTTTATTGTAACCTTGGCTAAACATATCACCATCGAACCACATCTTTCCATCGCTTCCAAATTCAATGCTTCCCACGACATTGCCTTTATTATTGACACAATTGAGCCTCTTGAAGCTTCCACTCACACCAACCAGCTTGCCACCGAACTCACTATCACCCTTGAACTTGGCATTTCCTTCTTCATCAATCTCAAAGTTGCCATTCGGCGACTTGATAGACTTCATAACTCCACCTTCAGCATAGATAATGCCTCGCAGAATGATGTCGGTAAGGATGGCTCTACCGCCATGTGTGACCACGAATTTAGCGAGATTGTTGAGTTCCTCGGCAGTAGGCTCGTAGTTCGGGTTATCCTTATATTTTTGGATAGTGTAGATTGCCTGTTCGAGTGTTCCACCGCCCCATAAAAAAGGAGAATCATCGTCGTTGTAGTAGCCGCTCATACCACCAGTTTCCTTGATCATCTTCTTATCACGGAAGTTGCCCACCTTAAACTGCTGAGACATGACCAAGCCACCGTCAATGGTTGTAGAACCTTGCGTAATAGCATCAGTCAGGAACTTCATGTTCTGAAATTCTGCCATCGACTTATCGTTATCAGAGTAAGACGGAGACCAAGCAGGGGCAAGCTTGCCATACGAAAGCATGATTTCGCAGACAACGCAATTCGTACTAACCATAGAAAATACACCGTTTTCTGCGTCAGAACAAGTAATATGCAGCTCGTACCTGTCAAAGGATGAAGTCATATCTACATCATGTGTTTCACCACCGACACTTACCCTAACAGTCGTACCCTTGCCTTTGAAGGAAAGCACGTATGCCTTGCCTGGTAATAATTGCTGGGCAAGTTGCTGGGACAATTTACTACCTATCTGTACTGCCTTTCCACTTGTAGAGTCTTCGGTGTCAATCACACTTGCATTCTCCATCGTCCAATATTTCAGCTTCTCAGAGAACGTTTCCTTATCCTCAGAGATCTCAGTATCTTCGGATATATCAATACTCTCATAGTCGCCGCAAAAGGACGTATTGCGCAAGAGATTACCGCTTTTGATATTCAAATCCTTCAAATCGTCCTTCTTCACAATATCGGTGACTGGCGAGTTATCCGGCAACAGAGAATCTGAATTGAAAATCATCTTACCCTTAAAGGTAGCCTCTTTTTTCTTAGAATCGTATTGAAAGAAACTCTTACCATCTTTATCTCCTGTATAGCTATCGCCATAGATGTTGCAATGGAATACACCAGTTGCCGCATCATACCCCTCATCTTTAACCAGACAACCATCAAGGGAGAATGATGATATTCCCTGATACATCTTCTGACTTGGCGCATCATCTGATGTAGATGAAAGTATAATAGCAGACTGTCTGTTTGGGTCATCGCTACCTTGATAACCGAGCTGAACGATATTATCTCCAACCAAAGGTTCAGAGGTAGTTAGGGAATCCATACCTCCATTAGCTAAATTAGAAAGTACAATATAATCCTTACCAACAGACTTGACAAGTCGCCAATAATATCTCGTTTTCTTGCTTCCGTCTGCTACTATATCAAACTGCTGACATCTCGCTTGGTCGAGTGGACGAAAATAATTAAACACCTTTTCGCTTCCTTCATCGCTATCTTTTGTTTCAAAATAGCATTTAAATGAGGATGGCTCTGTATTATCTCCGTTTGCTATTACTTCTCCTTTAGAGTTAAGTCTTTCTACCTTTGAACATACCATTGCAGCAGGAGTTATCGCCAACTCGCCACCTATATGGCGAAGCTCACGGATGGTAATATCTCGGAATTGAGCAGCACGCCGGATAGTGATATAATCAAACTCTGCCGTTGAAGTTCCATCTTCCTTTACTTGAATCCTTGCACCCGTCGAGTCTGTAGCGTAATCTCCGAATACGGTATTCGTTCCATTCTCTCCAAGTTTCGTGCTACCTTTAACTACTACATCTCTGTCTATGTTCAGCTGCTTAAGGTAAGCTACTCCATCCAAAGTAATCTTCCACAGAGTTCCTGCACCCAACTTAATACCTTGTTCAAAAGTAATCAATCCTTTTGCTACATCATCAAACAGCTTAGAAAGAAAAAACTTTCTTCCCTCAGTAGCCACCTGTCCCTTAACTTGCGCCAATGTGATTCCACCGCCACCTCCTGAACCGCCGTTTCCGTTCTCAAGAGATGTTATCTGCTGCTGGATTTTCTGGATAGTTCCAACCTCCTTATCCTCTCTAAGAGTAATCTCATAAGTAGGGATTTTGCCATCCTGCTCCTTGATATTGAGCTGGTCTATGGTAATTGTTCCGCTAACATTCAGGTCGTCATCTCTAAAATCCATCAGATCACCTGCCTTCAAAGTATCATGCAGACTTTTAATTGCTCCCGTTTCATCAGCCATGGCTGCGTCATGCTGTCTTGCCATGAAAATCTCATCCACCTTTGGCTGATAGACGTATCTTGTGTAGTCGTTCTTTTCGAGAAGAGCGATTGCGTACTTAAGAAGCTTTAGAGACGCAGCATTGACATACGAATCAGGAAGCGTGATACCAGTAAGGACGAAATGGTCGCCTTTTCTGATAGGATAGTCCTTGTATGGGAACCAAAGCTCAAGAGCATCATCCTTGATTCTCTCTATAGTGAGCCTCCATCTCCCATCAACCTTGGTTGAGGATGCTACCTTGAATGTACGACCGCCACACATACCATCTTTCATAGAGATTGAGAAATCATCGTCCTTCAAGTCGTTTATATCGAAATCGACAGCTTTACTGAGATAGATGTCAACGTTCTTGACATTTTCGTTATCATTGAATCTGCCATCATCATCAGGAGCAACACCCTCATCAATCTCATCAACACGCACACCACCGATAACCATTTCTTCAATGGTAGGGTAGATTTCGATGATTCCATTTGTCTTATCATCGGTATCGAAGAACTGCGATGCCGAATGAAGGCCTATCTGTTCGATGTTTACGGAATCAATGTATGGCCTATGCGGGTCAGTAGAGAATCTGTGTTGCTTCCCGGTAGGGTTCACATACTTCTTCTCTTCATCCGTAAGCGAATCATAGAAGTCACTCAGCGATACGTGAGGAAATCCAGGCAGCATAAGCCTGTTGATTGACATATTGTTCGGGAGATTCTCTGCATATTCCTTCATGGACGAAGGAATATTTTTCTTATTGAGACCCGATGTGATATACATCTTCGTGTTTCCTGCCTTAACCTGCGCAATAAACACATCAAGCTTCTCCTTTGATTCCTCATCTCCGGTGTCACTCTGTGTTCCCTTCAGCTCAGAATAGAATCTACATTTTTTAGAGTCGTATGCCTGTGTTACATAACCGGTAATCTCAGTCTTGAAATCAAATGTAACCTTAAGTACCCAACCGGAAGACTGCTCGCCAGTTTCTCCAGAAACAATATACTTTCTCGGATTCTTGAAATATGTCTCAATGTAATCAATATCAAGGTCGAGATCCACGTATGTTGTTGCATTAACCACCTTTGTGATATTCGCCACATACTTGACGCCGAGGTCCGCATAATAGTGAGAAGGAAGGTTCTTCTCTGAGCCATAAGCCCTGAGTCTCGTGATAACCTTCTGATCAGAATCTGCGTTCTGCTCAATCTCGTAAAGTCCGTTGCCACGGCCGTACTCAAACAGGTGCTCTGTCGTAACACCGGCTGTACCAACATAGACATTTCTTCCTCTTACGATGAAGTTGACATTCCACTTACTATTAACAAGAGCAAGAGCTTCCCAACACGTCATTGTGTCAGCCGTTATAGACGTCGAATCAATAACATTATCGTCCGTTCCTTCTCCATAAGCCTCATTCCATTCCTCGGCAGTACACCCTCTCTGCTCGGATCTGTCCTTGTTACGAGAGAAAATTTTCCATTTTCCAGCTCCAATCTGCTCATTAAGGTTTGCCTGTATTCTGTCAAGCAAATCATCAAGAGTTTCTACATAGAACTGGAATTTTGGCAGGGCAGTATAGTGGAGTTCGTTGTCGTTCAAAACCACATCGAGAAATTCCGCATTAGAAAGCTCATTCTGGAGAGAATTGAATTTTACGCTGTCATAGACAAATCCGTCCCCGCAGGTATTAATTCTTGCTTTCTTATCTTTCCCGGGTTCGTAATTAAGAACGAACTTTTCATTCCTGTAAATGATATAGTCTCCCATCATAAAAACAATAGGAGTTTCATGCCTGAACGTAACTGTAAGATAACATTCACCCATCCACGCATCCGAATATTCGAGACTTCGAATGTCTATATTGTTTCCGTTGGCATCCTTAAGTATGGTGCCGTCTTTATGATATATTTTCCAAACGCCCATAATCGCTATATTAAATTTGTAACATTACCCGACGCATCTCTGAGCGGATTGATTTCCGTGACAGGATCATTAACCTTGAACTTAATCGAAAGAACAAGCAAATCCTCACTGCCAGGTTCTCTGTACAGAGTAGGAGATATGCTCTTTAGCCTTACATGCTGTCTTCCGATTTTATTGAACTCGCAGTACATTTTCATCATTCCTGACTTTCTGAGGTAGTCTAAGAAAGCCTTGCACTTATCTGTTGCACCAAAAGCGTCTCCCTTGAATAGAAACTTTATATCAGTTTCATACGACGCCATATAGAGCCCTTCTGGTCCGATATACTCATCGTCTCCATGTTCGTCATTCCACTCTCTTTTTGAAGGTTCTTTGACGGCATCGCATGGTTTAAACGGGTTCTCGCTAACATACATACCAAAGGCGGCGATGGAATCCTTTACTTCATTCCCATCGCCCTCCTTCTGCATGTATATCCTGAAATAATCCTTCATACCTAAAATCAACTTTTTATAATTGCAAATATACGGAAAATAGAATAAATATGCAAGAAATACACGCATAAATATACATTAATTAAACTTAAAGTCGTGTCTATCCCTGATATTGACTGGTCCGGTAGCTTTCACGACTGTTCCTCCGTATTGATAGACGAAGCACTTTGCGGTATCTTCACATTCAACATGAAGCTCTGCACCATCTAACAGATTGACAAACACCCTGGAGACCCCCTTGACCTTCAGGTAAAGTGAAGAGTTGTGTCTTACATATATCTCACCGCTATCCATCCAGTCATAGTTGATGTTTGCTACACACTCTCCATTGAGGATGACAATCTTTGGGTTTTGCAGGTCAACGTTCTCGTCAACATACACACCATGATCGTGAATGACATCACCAAAGTACTTCTTCATATCCTTTGTCGAAGGCCAGTTCTTTCCAATACAGAAGTCAATACCCTTAACAAACTTCTCGACCATCTCATGCTTGGATGAGTTGTCGTGCCACTCAGCGGTCCACTGAGCGCAAAGACCCAGTGAAACCGCCTCGTTCTTCATTCTGTCTGATAAATTTCTTTTTTCAAACATAATTATTTCATTTTTAAAGATTTCGTACCATTGATAACTCTGTTGAAGTTATCGTTCAACTCCGAGACAGTCTTATCGATTCTCTCTGCTGCATCTGCATTGCGCAAGGTGTTTTGGGCAATAAGGTTAAGCTGCGTGAGCTGAGATTTTGCAATCTCGCTCATCTCTGGAATGAACTTACCCTGCATTTCCCTAATCACAGAAACATCAAGTCGGACCGCATTGAGGTAGGATGCAAGAATATCAGCTGTTTCCTCGGTAATACTCTTGATTGAATTCTTGGTAGAAGAACTACTGCCGTTATCCCTGAGATCCAAGCCTCTTTTCTTGAGAGCCTCAAAGATGCCTGTAATCTGCGGAACAACCTCATCGCCAGCTTTATATAACAGATTAGCCAGCTGGTCCATATCGGTTTCATCGAGCTTTCCTTTGTCCTTTAGGATATCAGTAAGATAGCCAAGCGGTTTTCGAAGAGCATTCTCCATGATTTTCTGCGTAACGATATTCTTTGTCACATCCTTAACCATATCTTTGACCTTCTCCTTGTAAGCATCAACAGCATCCTCTCCTTTCTCCCAGGCACCTACTACTGCATCTGTAAGCTCACTCGCCCAGCTCTTAAAGTCAATAGAATATATATCCTTTAGGAAGTCCTTCGCAAAGGAATCGATCTGAAGTTCCATTTCTTTAATCTGCTGATCGTAGTCGGCAATCTTTGAATTATCCTTCTTTTTCTTCTCGTTTTCAGAATTTCGTTGACTTTGCAACTCGTCCTTCTGAGCTTTTAATGAAGCGAGCTCTGCGTGGTATGCGCTGCCCGGTTTGGATTGGGCTTCCTTTGCCGCCTCGTAGGTATCACTCGAATAAACACTACTAAAAAGGAACGGGAAGCTCTTTCCTGTCTTTGATTTTTTCCAGGCAGCAGAACGCTCGTAGTCAGAAGTAACCTTGTTAAGAGTATTCTTTGTATCCTCACTTACCTTGTACGAGTAAATTCCACCAAGTGTATCTTCAATGATACTCTTGATATTCTTGGTCATGTTGTCAAGTTCCTTCTGGCGCGCTTCTGAAGCTTCTATTTCCTTCTGTAGGGCCTTGTCGTGCATGGCAAATAAAGACGTAACCACACTCAACGCCGCACCGGCTGCCGCTCCATAAGGACCAAGACTTCCAAGGCCAAGAGCATTCAAGCCTCCAGATACCTGCGCTGCTGCTCCAAAAGCACCACTCGCCATATTTGTCGCCTGACCAAGAAAAGAGTCCTCCTCGCCAAGAACCTCGAATAAACTAATAACAGGAGTCAGGCAATCTTGTAAAGCCTTGAACTTGTCAGCAAGCTTCGAGACACCCTTGTTTGCATCTTCGTATGCGCCTTTTTTCTCGTTTTCAAGCTGGCCCTTTGTGTAGTTTCCTTCTTTGATACCCATTTTTTTTGCATCGCTGGAACCTACGTAGGTGGTAGTGGAAATATCCATACCCTTACGGAAACGACTACCAATGAAACTACCTATAGCATTTCCTCGCTGCATACCGCCAACGATACCATTGATAGGATTGCGGTCAATTTGCTCATCTCTCAGCTTACCAAGAGCATCCCTTAACTGCTTAACAACCTCTACGGAAAGACCAGTTGTCTTTGAGAAACCATCAATCTTCTCAATCATAGAGTTAATGGTTGAAGAAGATACCCTGTCAAGGTCGTCGAAAATGGTAACCCAGTCAGACTCCTGCTTGAACTTTTCAAACTCAAGTTTAGCAAGATTTTCGTTATGCGTCTTTTCCGCACCTTCTGTTGCTCTATCACGCATACCAGCATCTTTGATACCCTTAATGAGTTCAAGCTGCCTCTCGTATTTGCGGTTTTCATCCTCTATCTGTTGGTCGATAGTGGCATTCTTTTCGACAAGGTTAGCCAGCAGGTCGATGGTCTCTTGCTTGATACGGGCAGTTTCTTCCACCCACTCCTTGTAAATAACAGAGGCATTCTCACTTTCGCTACCGATATGCTTATTAAAGTCGCTTTCGTTCATTTTAAGAACATCGTCAGCACTGAGGCTTTGCCCTGTTCTTTCATTATGTTCTTTGACCGCCCACTTCATCTGCTCTTTCAGGTAGTCCTGATATGTTCCAGATTGCACATAGCCAAAAGCAAGCATAGAAGCGCCCTTGCTATTACCTGTCAGCTCATATATTTTCTTGTAAGTTTTGTACTGTTCTGAGATAATATTGAGCCGCTTTGACAACATATTATTGGTTTCCCTTATGCGCTCTTCCTCGATACTTCTGTTCTTGGCATGAATGTCGGCCTGTTGACTCTCCTTGTATTCCCTTCTTTTCTGGGTTGATGATGGCAAACGATTCATAAGTTCTCTGATAGAAGACCCGTAGGTCCCTGGGTCAGAAAGCTTCCATGATAATACAGAATTCTTGAACTCTTTGTCGTTCCTCATCTGTATCATAGCTCCTTCATCTCCATAAATCTTTCTGTACTTTTCAAGTTCAGAATAGAATTTTTTGTAAAGGTCGATACGCTTCCTTAAAGTTTCAAGCTCTTTGTCCTCCTGATTGACATGAGTATTCTTCTTTCCTTTCGGAACCTTATTGGACTTTTTGTCTTGCGGATAGAATTTATAGCCGAGACCTTCCCATGCCGCCTGATTCAAGCTATTGTAGCTTTCCCAAGCCTCATCTCGAAGAGCCTTAGATATCTTACCGCGCTTGAACTTGTTCTCACGGTTCTTATACTCGTTGTACCTGTTCTGCAACTCTGTTTGCAGGTTGTTATCCGTATTGTAGTCGGAAGTTTCGTCGAGGTAAGAATCAAGCATAACCGCCTGTGATTCTACCTTCGTTTTGCTCTTTCCTTTCTTTGACAGATTTCTGCGCACTCGTTGTTGCATAGGTGTCTTTGGCTTTACCGTCTTGCCACCACCAGCTTTCTTTGGCAGCTTTACTCCTGCCTCCTGATAGAAGATAGATTTCAAATATTCCCGAATCTGAGGAACATTCACCTTGCACGCATCGAGCATTCTTTCTATCATGCTCGCAAAGCGTGTAGAATTCCTGTTGCACCACTTCGAGAAATCTGCGCCGAACAGATTAAAAGAATTCTTAAGGAAGCTAATTATTCTAGGAATATTTTTCTTGGCGATATCATTTATCTGATCACTAACCTTGTTAGCCCTTATTCCTATTTTATAAATGCTGTTTGCAATATCATTGCTTCCGTTACTTGACTTCAAAACGAAAGAATCCCAGTTTGCACCTCCTCTTTCTGCGAGAATACGAACCTTCTCGTCGAGAGACATGGCTCTTTCCTCTGGCTTCAAGAACTGATTAGCAACGCTATCCATTCTTGACTTTGTTTCTTCATCGAGTCCAGATAAAAGTGTCTGGTACTTGACAACAGCCTCATTGAGGTCTTCAACGGCATCCTCTATTGTGTCTGCAAAAGGGTTACCGGAACCCCAACCGCCTGAAGCTCCGAGTGCTCCAGCAATCACATCCGAGTCGTTCGCTTCCTGCTGTGAGTTATCACGAGCGGCAACTATTCCCTTATTAAGAATATCATACTGCTCGTTAAGATTCTTCGCCCTTGCAATCTGATCTTCTATTGTCTGTGTGTAATCTCCACTATTTCGAAGGAGCTCTTTCATCGAGTTTACTCGCTGTTGTAAGTCCGCGCTGTTTACAGGCTTCTCATTTGCGAGCTCATCCTCGTAGCTCTTCTTCTTGTTGTATGCAGAATCCCTGAATCCCTTCGCATTCTCGGAAATTCTATCCATATCACTGCTATAGATGGAGAATATCTGAACAGCTGCCCCGATAGCAAGTCCCCACCATCCGCCAAGCATCGTAAAGAGAGACTTAATTCCTCCACCTATCTTAGAGATACCCATATTCATTACGGCAGCAAATCGTGTCCCTCCGAGTATAATCTGCTCCTGTCTTGCTGTAATCTGCCCCATCACGGCAAGCTGTCTGATAAGTTCTTTTGTAACAAGACCTTCCTTGACAGCTTTCTGCATCTGAAGTACAGACATCTTTCCTTCAAGCGCAAGACGAGACATCGCGTTTGCTCTCGAAGTAGTGTCAGACAACAAGTATGCTCTTGCTTGAACATTCTGCAATGCCTTCTGTTGGGTGATCTTGCCTTCGGTAACAAGTTGCTGCTGCTCTATAGCGTAAGTCCTCAGCTGAGCGTTCATCTGCTGAGTGTAGTTCTTGTTTATTGAGCCAAACCCGAGCTTACCGGAAGCCATCAGTCCAATTTTCCTTGCAGCAAATATAGCTCCGAAAGAAAGCATAGCAGGGGATAGTTTATCAAGAGCTAATACTAAGTCTGTTACTCTGTTGATAATAAACGAGAACGTACCGCCTATGATATTCTTTCCTTCTGCAAATTTACCGAGCATAATATCCCATGCGTCGATCAACTTATTCCAACGGCCAAGCAATGTTTCTGACAATACGAGCTGCATGTTGTAGAACTGACCGCCCTCGTCTGTCATCTTCCACAGTACCTTCTGAACATCCTCGAAGCTTACCTGTCTTCCGGAAATCATCTTCTTGACATCTGCCTGGGTATAATTCTTGCGACCGTTCTTTCCTTCAGAATTATATAATTCCGTTATCTTCTGCAAGAGTGGGAGTCCTGCGTATGCAAACTGGCGTAACTCCTTACCATCGAGCCAAGAGCGAGCCTTAACCTGACCGAAAGCAAGACCCAATCGACCGAAGTCCACGCCAAGACCAGATGCTATATCCGCAAGTCGCTTAGTTGTATCGTACAAATCGTTTGCCTCTACTCCGAATGCAGCCAACTGCTTGACATCTCTGTTCAGCTCTCCAAACTTGAATGGAGACTGCAACGCAAGCTGCTGTGTCTGAGCGAAGAGCTCATCAGCCTTCTGTACATCACCAAGGATGGAGCGTAACGCAACATGCTGCTGAACAATCTCACCACCGGTCTGTACGATTGAATTTAAGAATTGCTGCGCGCCAAAGACAATACCTCCCTGTAAGAAGAGAGACTTGATGTCTCCGACTATGGATTGCATCTTCTTTGCCTCTGCGTTTGCTCCGGCTAAAGCTGCTGCAAGGTCGTTTCGTGCCTTTGCTGCCGAATTAATAATCTCCTGCTGACGTTTCCGTTCAAGTTCAACGCCTCTTTGTGCCTCACGATTAACGGAAGATAATTCTGTAGCGAGGTGATTAGCCTCCTTAACAGAACGTCCGTTTCCAACCTGGCCAACATCTCCAAGGTACGACCTCCAATCTTTACCTTTAAGGTTGGAGTTCATTATGTTAAGGGTCTGTATTTCCTGTCCAAGCTCCTTTATCTTAGCCTCCGATCTTGAAGTGTCAATATTTAATCTTTTCCCTTCTGTGACTGCGCTTTGCAATTTCTCCATTGCATAAGACAAAGATTGAACACGATTCAACGTTATATTGATTTCTCTTTGTCTCTGCTTCTCTGCTGCAATGTCTTCACGCTTCGCCTTAGCAGCGTCTCTTGTAGCCTGAGCTTCCTTCTCTTTAGAAGTCTTTTCGAGATTAGAGTAATATTCAGACATTCTTTTCTGAATATCGTCCTGTCTCTGCTTTTGAGGAGTCTGGCCTATAAGGTCCTTGACATTTGCCTGGCTGACACGGAGAGTATCGTAAACGTTCTGAAGAGCTGTTATTGTACCCATCAGTTTCTCTGCTTCAGCGTTGGCTTCCTTCAAGCCCTGCTGTCCGAATGAAATGCCTTCCTTCGTACCGGTTCTGATAGCGTGCTGGTACAGGGTAATGTCCTCTCTGACCTTCCCGAGTCTTGTAAGCAAGGTATCTATCTCTGCCTTGGTATTCTTCAGACCCTGGTCGTTCTTGAAGAACGGAGATATGCCCGCCTTCTCTGCAATCTCACGCTTCTTCTCAACGAGAGCCATGTACCTCTTTATATAATCAGATTGAGCCTTTAATTCCGCATCATTGTCTTTTGCACTCAACTTAGCTGCCGCGGCAAACTCCCTCTCTACTGCGATGGCCTTTCCTTTTTCTCGCCCGTATGCCTGGGTCGCAGCGGTTGCTTTTGTCATCTCTACAGCAACATCGGAAAGAAGATTCTTCATCTGCGCAGCATCAGTGAGGATTGATTTGTTACCAGATGCAGACTGCAATCGGGCAAGAATCTTGTCAAGCTCAGTGATACTTCCACCAAGCATGTTGGTATTATAACCCTTTAACGCACCCTCTGCCATGAGGTCTCGCATTTTGGCAAGCTTTTCAGTTACTCTTGATATATCAGCCTCAACCTTTGCAGCTCCGCCCGAAAATGCAGATAAAGGGTTTTCTTTTTTGAATTGATCGGTAATCTGCTTTACATCACGGAACGTCATTTGGAGAACCTTAGCATAGTCTTGCAAAACGTTTGCATAGTCTACGCCGCCACCTCCGCCGCCCTGTGCTTTGTTCTGTAATCTATAAAGCTGATTATTGACATTCTCAAGCATCAACTCTGCCTCCTTAAGCTTCGAGGTATCAACATTTGGGTTAAGTGAACGCAACTCCGAAATCTTACTGCGTTCTATGTTGATTCTCTGTAGCATATCGAGATAGGAGAGGGCGTTTTTTACCGCCATCTGCAAATCTTTAGCTTCATCGCTCTTGTCGTTTTTTTTGAGTTTGGAAATCCTTCTATTTATCTCATTGAGAACATCGGCAAACTCTTTGGCTTTTTCCGCTTGCTCCTTAAATCCAGACTTTTTCGTTCCGAATCCCTGGAGAGCACGAAGAAGCGCGTTCGCAGCATCATCACCAGTCTTAAGCTTGTCAATGATTTTCTGCAACTCCTTGGAGGTGTTATCCTTGACACCAAGTTGGAACCACAAGTCACCTAAATTTCCACCTGCCATATCCTGAATATTTTTAAATTAGAGTTTATTGTTTAAGTAATCTGGAAGACTTATCTTCTTACCAACAAGACTTCCTTCTTTCTTCTTTTTCTCCATCCACCTGTCGTAGAGGTCATCCATCTCCTTCTTTGTGTGCTTCTTCGGACCGCCTTCCTTCTTGGTCTTCGGATAGACGACAAGAGGCTGGTCTGCTACCATGAGGTCAATCTGCGCCGATGAATAGCCCCACCAGTAGTCGTAGGCCGCGATGAAGTACTTACGCTGAAAGAGAAAACCGAACTTCTCCGCTAGTGAGAAGGCTGCTCCCCAGCTGGTTCTGCTTGGATAGCTTTTGCTTCGCTCCTCGTCATCGTCATCATCACGTCCGTCATCCCGGTCGCTAATATGGTAGCCAGTGAGAATGCGTTCGATGGAATTTTTTTTTTAGAAACATCGAGAACTCTCAGAACCTCGGCCACATCCACATCCTTGATGTAGTAGAGCCAGCGCCAGTAGATCCAATACAGGAATCGTATCTTCCAGATGTTGTTGAGGAGAATGCAGACACAAATCTTGACGTTGCGCTTCCATTCGTTCTTCTCCTTAGCCCTGATATGAGAACACCTGCTCATGGTTCCCTTGCGAAGCCAGCCGAGCTTGTGCTTCTTTCCACGGAACACGAACTCGGTAGGCTCGTCGTGCAGTACGCTGTCGAGCAACTCCTGTAAGTCCACCGAAGGCTGCTCAATTTTCTTTTCTTCTGCCATGATTGTATGCTATTAAATGAAGAAGGGCGGCACGGCTGTTGATTAGCCTGCCGCCCAACGGTTTGTTATCCTGAATCTAATTACCTAAAGAAGCCTTATTCAATAGTCTCCCAGTTGTCGTCCTTGACCCACTCGGCGTCGGTTACTCTGGTATCCATATACCTCTCCTTTACTGTTGCAGAACCGGTATTGTAGGTAATTACGAGGCCCTGTCTGCGGTTTGCCGCAGGAACGGTCTTACGGGTTGTTGCCGCATCGGTCTTGTAAGTAAGGCTCATAACGCCATCACCCTTTGTCAACCAAGCAACGCTCTTCGTACCCGCACCCTCAACAGAGCCAGAGAACTTGAACGCAACTGGCTTGGAACCTGAATCATCCCATTGCATTGTTGCATACATAGAGAGGTTGGTCAGAACCATGAGGTTCTTCTTCTCCTCGTCAACGATAACGATAGTACCTCGCATCTTGTAGAGCTTTGGCTCAACGGCAACACCGGTATACTGAACGTCAAGAGTATTGTCACCAGTACCGGCAAGAGTGGCACTGATATCGTTAACAGCATCTTCACCGAACATCGCCTTAAGAAGCTCCTTAGCCTTGGAAGGAACAACGAACTCTACGTTGAAGTCACCAAGCTCAGCAGTGGTAGCCCAGTCACCAGAAAGGCCGATAACCTTGTAGTGGTTAATTGTAGGGTCGTCCATTGTAGCCTTCAGAGAGTCAACCTCAACAGGGAGCTCCATATCAACGGTAAGCTTAATGTCGCTTTTGGAGAGGTCAACCAATGCAGCGGAGTAGAGCAGCGACTTAGGGCCGCAGAACACTTCCTTCATTTTTTCAATAGTCACCATAATCTAAAATATTTTAAATTGTTATACCTGAATACTTATTTGGTTCGTAACCTTCCCTGTATGATTGTTACGGAAAAACCTGCACCATCGTCCGTTTGCAGGGTTATGCGTGGATTTGTAACGACGAGATTCTTGGTTGAGATAGGGAACCTGTTCAAAATTTCCTGAACCTTCTTGTCGACAGCTGAAACGTCGAGCGTATTTGGGTTGCCTGCCGAAGCTTTATCTCGGACATATAATTCAATCTGAGCCGTAGTAGTGAAGTCGTTATAAACACCACTTGAGTTCATTTCGTTATTATAGATTCCGGACGGAAAGTATACTACGATGTAGCTATTGATCGTTTCATCAACTGCCTTTGGTCGGTTACGGGAGAAAAGCTTGTCGCAAATTCCCTTCATTGCATTACCGACATCGAAATATAGAGTCTTAATACTAACCATATTTTACATCGTTTTAAAGTATCTAACCAGATATTCCCGAAGAGAGGTGATCACATCGTGCCCTTTCTTCACTTCGACAAACTTAGCGTAATCCACGCCGGCAACAAGACGCATCTGCCACGTAGTATCGTATTTTCCTTTGTTGTGCTCCTTGGAAACAAGCTCATCCCACGCAGTGTTTGGACCATATTCACCACCTTCTCCGTATTCTCCCTTGTAAGGTCTTCGTCCGCTATCCTTGAAAGAGAATGAGCTGCGATAATACCTGTCAAGATTATATCGTTCGCCGGCAGCAAGAGTTACCCTGGTTGGCTCCGGGCCAGGCGCATAGTGAATAGACTGCAACGAGCCGTTATAGTACGTACCGATAGCGGTAGACTTATAAAGGTTACCGGTTACGTCATCATAGTCGCGAGATTTGTCTGCGGCTTTCATTGTCATCTCGGCTGCACGTTCCATCTTCTGCTGCATCTTGGCTACAGCCATCTGACGGATTTTCTTCCTGATATCTACAAATTGACCTGATAAACTTGCCATAACCTAAACCCTCGTTAAGTTCCAATACACAACAGTCCTGCTATTATCCGGTTCGCAGTCCTTAACCATGCCTATCTCGGTGTTGTTGCCGACAGTGGAGTAGATGGTATCGCCATCAAGAGGACATTTGTCAGCATCCCATTCGTCATATCTGACCGGAATCGATGCCTTCCTCTTGTTCTGGTCGA
>ERZ1034855.280-NODE-280-length-24517-cov-26.004088_pt1 | contig 24517 bp, 34 predicted proteins | sample MGYA00520699_ERZ1034855 | MGnify/ENA primary metagenome ERZ1034855 (study PRJEB33766, sample SAMN09781730) | gut metagenome | biome: gut microbiome | host: Homo sapiens | place: Madagascar | study: EMG produced TPA metagenomics assembly of the PRJNA485056 data...
CATAAAATAGAGGGTAAATACTAGCCCATGGGTGCGGCGGCTGGGTTGCCGAATGACAGTAGGTTGCGGACTTGGCAACGGTAGGCCCATTATTGTTATGGACTGATGAAACAGGCCTGTGTAAAATCCAAGAAATCCCCACGCCGCCGCTTTTATAAAGGAGGTAGAAAATGATTAAGTTTATTTCTTACGATGGAGCTTGGCCGAACTTGTGCCGTGGAACTCTGGTTGTAGAAAAAGACGGCAAGCAATATTCGATGTATGGAGCTTTAATTTCCGGAGGAAGCGTAAGTTTTGACGCGGATTGGGAAGCGGACGTCGAAGAAGGTGACTGGTTAATAGACCGCAACGCTCTTGCGCCAGAACTGCAAGACGACTGGAGAGAAATAGAATCTTTAGCAAACGATGAAATCCCGCACGGCTGTTGCGGCGGTTGTATTTAAGGAGGTACTAGAGAATGATTGATTACAAGAAAGCCGAAGAAGCTAAGAGATTGCTGAAAGAAAGCGGAGTTCCGTGTATATTAGCTTATGCTAAAAGCAACGAGGCTTTTAATGTTGCGATGGAAGGTACGTATCTGGAGATTAAAAATTTTGTCACTGCTGTAATGTTGGAGACCGTTAAAGAAGTGAACTCCGATTATGGTCATGCAAGAGCTACGCTTGAAGCTTGGAAGATAACAAGCGAAGTCCTCGCACGGCTGGATAAAAAGGAGAAAGCAGAATAATGAACGATACTGAACTAACTCTATTTCTATTTGCCTTTCGGTATGCCGTGCACAGAATAGGCACACAAAGCCTGTCGGCTATCCAAGGCGAACTGGTGACAAATCTTCACCGCTTTCCGGACTGGATGCTTGCGCAAATGGAACGTGACCTTGAATGGAACTTTGAGTTGATGGCCATGCGCAAGGAAGAACGTGGTACGGTCGGACTTGATGATGACTGCGAGTTCCAAAGACCTTTCTTGGACGCAGTTAAAGAACAACGCAGAAAATTAAAGGAGGACAACAAATGCCGACAGTAGAGTTAATCTCAATCACGCCAAACCATATGGAGCTTTTAAAGACTGCTTGCAGCCAGCCGTATGGCAAGGATGTTGCCGAAAAGTCTATCGAGAAGATTATCGAGAGCGGGCATCTTAGTGTCTTGGAACACTGTTATGCTTCCTTTTTGGTAACTTGCTCTGTGCGAGTCTTAGGACAGCTAACGCGTCATAGACATCTTAGCTTCACCTGCAAGAGCGCACGTGGCAGCACATTTAATACAATGGAGTTCCCACCTACTAGTCCTGCTGTTCTCAGAGAGTTAAGTAGTGCAGCTCTTGTACCATACAACAGCGCACTCGAAGCAGGAGTTAAGGAAGAGGATGCTGCTTATTTGTTACCGCAAGGTGTCCGTACATCCATTGTGGTCACTGGTAACTTTCGTGCTTGGTACGAGTATCTGCCTAAGAGACTGTGCAGACGTGCCATGCCAGAGCATAGGGAACTTGCGGAGCTTATCCATCAAGAGCTTGCAAAAGCAGCGCCGGAGATTTTTGACAGAAACTTTATGGGATGCTCTGACTGCAAAGAACAATCCTGTTCTTTCGGACATAAGAAAGGAGACAAGAAATAATGACAGCAATGAGTGAAGAAGATATGAAGGTTCTAGGAAAGAACATTTCCTTGGCCAGACGCAGACGTGGCGTATCTCAGATTGATTTAGCAAAACAGGCTGCGATTAGCCAAGTACATCTTAGCTGCGTGGAACATGGCAAAACGGGAGTCGCACTAAACATAGCGATGCGTCTTGCTGAATCGTTGGGATGCTCTCTTGATGAGCTTGTGTACGGCCCCGAGAATGGCCAAAGAGAATCAATCAGATTTGAGCCAGTCAAGGGTGCGCCACTTGACACAAAGCTTCCGGTGCGCGGCACAAAGTCTGCTGCGGGGTATGATTTCTATGCTCCGTGTGATATTGTTGTTCTGGCACACGGACTTAGCAAACTCGTACACTTCAACATTAAGGCTATTATGCCACAGGATATGTTCCTGTTCTTGAGAATCAGAAGCGGGCTGGCTGTTAAACATGGCCTTATGGTTCACTGCTCTGGTATCATCGACGCGGATTACGCCAACAACGCTGACAATGACGGCAATATTGGTGCTATGTTTGTAAATAGCTCTGACGAAGAATACGTCATCAAGAAAGGAGAGCGCTGCATGCAAGGGATTTTCCTGCATTACAGCATCACCGATGGCGACAATGCGAGTGGCAGCCGTGGCGGTGGCTATGGCAGTAGCGGCAAATTTTAGGAGGTGTGCGCAGTGAATTTTAAGGAGCCGATGAACTGCGGGAAGAAAATCCTGCGGTTTAAGGTTATGGGAGAGCCGGTAGGGCAAGGTAGACCTAGATTTACTACAATCAGTGGCCACGTCAGAGCCTACGAGCCTAAAGGAAGCACCGAGGAAAAGGCGGCTATCAGACTAATAGCACAGCAAGCCATGGTTGAACAGGGTTGGAGCTTACCCAGCCCCGAAATGCCGCTCAAAGTCGAAATTAAATCATGCCGAAAGGTTCCATCTGGCAGACAAAAATGGTTTGCCGAGGCTGGGCTAATAGAGGCCGTCATGCCTTTGGGCAAGCCGGACGGGGACAACATCGTCAAGTTATATCTTGATGCCATGAACGGTGTGGTTTATCCCGACGACAAACAGGTCTATGACATTCACATCATCAAGATGTATTCTGATGCGCCCTATACAGAAGTGGTTGTCACAGGGTACTATCAAAACATGGGCGAGGTAAAAGCCGTCGCCAACGCTAGTCTGAAACGTAAAAGGGAGGCAAAGAAACATGAGTAAAGAACCGTGTGTAGGTGGCAATTCAACCAGCGCTAATGCAGAATATGTGGCGTTCGTAAGCAAGACTTTCGACGAACTTAAAGAGTTATTTATTGCAAAGAACTCCCAGTATGGTTCGGGTGAGCCGCTGGAGAATTTAAAATTGGGAGCTATTCTCGAAGAGGCTGGTTACAACAACAGCGAACCTTTTCCTCAATCCTGCTCCGAGGCAAACCCTAACGAGTGGTTATGGTGGGAACGGATGTGGAAAGAAGCATCCAACTACGAGCGCAAGCATATTGTTCATGTCGCTATGCACGGCGCTATGGGCGACAAGGTAGACGAATCGCTTAAAGACATTGCTGTATATAGCGTTATCAAACTTTACATTTACAAGAAACTCTGCGAAGCACTCGACAAAGAAAAGGAACAAATGGAGGTGAGACGTTAATGGATTGGGAATTATTAATCGCTTTTGCCTTGGGCGCTGGCCTTGGAAGCTGTTTAACATTTGGCATTTTCTATATCGTGATTGATACATTCTTTATCATAGAGGACGACGAAGATACTGAAGAGAACAGGAATTGATTTAAAATAAAAGAAAGAAGGGATAGACTTGAACAAGGAGAAATACATGAGCAAAGAGGAATACCTTAGCTGGCTGAAAATAGGGATTCTCGCTGGTGAAGCCGACAAAGCCGCTGAAACCACAAAAGATAAGGTGTGGCATCGAAAGCTCAAATGTGTTGCGACATATTGTCAAAACATCATTGAGGAAAGAATTGCCTATCTTGACCAGAAACAACTGGCGAGCCTCAAACGCCGCAGAAAGCAAGCGGATTTAAAACTCTGCACTAGCGTACCAGTCAGAGCTAGAGACGGCGAGCCTAACATCACCGTTGAAACCGAGGACTTGTATGACCTTTTAGACCTTGCGCTTAAAGCCTGTATGTGCTGTGAGCAAGGCAAGTATGTCAAGGACTGCAAGTGGCGCAAGGTGTTTCACCGCATTGAAGTCGAGCCTATCCGCACAGCTCCTAAAGAAGGAGAGTGCGAGTTCCGCTTGGACAACGAACTGTACTTCTTAACTCCGCAAGAATACCGCATCGAAATGGCCAAGACCGCCAAGGAGAATGGTGCTGACGAGAAGGATGTACACATAACTACTGCTTTATAATTTTTCATAACTGATGAGGTGGGCGCAAGTCGCTTGCCTCAACACATTCGCATATTTATCGGGGGATATATGCACTCGACATAACGAAAGGAAAATATAAACATGAATCATTTTGTTGGCTTAGGACGTTTAACTAGAGAACCGGAGGTAAGTTACACTCAGAACGGCAAGGTGTACTGCAAGTTTACTGTTGCTATTGACAGACCGTTCCGCAAAGACCAGCCGAAGGAGGCTGACTTTATTAACTGCACTGCCTTCGGCAAGACTGGCGAGGCTATCGGCAATTACTTCCATAAGGGTAGCCGCATCCTTGTCAATGGCAGTCTGCAAATCAGCAGCTACACAGGCAAGGATGGCAACAAGAAGCAAAGCGCTGCTATCATGGTCAATGGCTTTGACTTCATCGACAGCAAGAACAGCGCATCTTCCAACAGCGGCGGTGGCTTCGCAAACATGGGAGCACAGCAGGAACTGGACGACAACTTCAACTTCTAAGTGAGGTGATTTGGCATGGTGTGGGTTAAGAGCAAAGAGAAAATAGAGTTCTCTATACCGGGCAGACCTCCCTGCCGTGGGCGGGAACAGGGGCCTAGAAAGCAAAAGAGTGACTATAAGAAAAAGCCAAGAAAAACAACCCAAAATGCTTACGCTTCTGTAGTAGCTATGATAGCCAAGAACGCTATTGCAACGCAGAATTGGAACTATGACGAGAGCAGTCCGGTGTATATCGTTATCACAGTAAACCTTCCTGTGCCTACATCTGGCGTTCATGTAGACAGAGTGGAACGCATGAGAAAAAACCAAGAGTTGCCAGTCCGTTATCCGCAAGTTGACGCCATAATGAGAGTAATAATGTATGCGTTGTGCGGCATAGCTTATAAGAACTGCAAACAAGTAGTTAGCACTCTTGTTGCAAAGCGATACGCAAAGAGTAACGACCAGCAAAGCGTTGAAGTATTGGTCGGAAAACCAGAGAATTGGGGGGAACTTAACTATGACCTTAGAAACTCCTAGCGTTAATGAGCGACGCAAACGTAATTGGAGAGCAGGAAGGCACCCTCAAAAGGGGTTCGCTTTGGTTGAGAAAATGTTTTACTACTATCACAGAATAAGACAAGCCGTTGAAATAGCAAGAGCCGAACAGGGCTACTATCAAAGCGGCGGTAGGACGGGTGGTGGCAGTAGCAATCATGCCTTCATATCAGACCCGACAGCTACAATAGCGATGAAACATTATCAACCGCTAGGGAAGGTTATTATCAACGCTGACAGAATCAACGAAGAGGTAATAGCTTGCCCCGAAAAATGGCTAACCATAGTTGAGCAAACCTTTATGCACTTCGACGACGAAGAGCTAGTGAGCGAAATTCTTTGCCGTAGGTTTTTTAAGAACGAGCCTATGGCAACAAGTTGCATAGACCTTGGACTAAGCTATGGGAAATACTACAAGCTCCGCGATATAGGCATAGACTATGCTTTAAAGTGTGCAATACAACTAGGGGTAATAAAAGTATTTGAATAACAAAAAAGGCTGGCACTTTTGTGCCAGCCATGATATAATAATTTTGGTAAGCGCTATTTCATTTTTCCAACTAACATTCCACCATAATATGTTAGGTTCGTTTACCACCTTTTTTCACAAAAAACCCACGGCGAAAGCCGTGGGTTTTTTGCTTATTAATTTTCTTTTCGAGGATTCTCGTGCTCCCAATTCTGCACAGCATCCTTGAAAGCAATGACGCTGATAGTCCTAGCTACACTTTCGGCCACTCTGAAACCTTTGCCGCGTCCACCATACAGGTTGATTATTCTGCATAGTGCCTCGGCAAGAGGCTTTGTGGTCGCTCTAATGATTGCGTCAGTCTGCTGTTCTCTCTTGGCTTCGAGCATCTTGGCTTTAGCTCTTTCACTTCCGCGTAATTCAGCAACAAATTTCTTTACTGCGATACGCTCGGTGTCGGTCAGCTTGAAGGATGTAACCTTTGCCCCTTCTGGAAGTTCTTTTCTGCGTCCTGCGCCCTCTTTAAAGCTACGAGATTCTTTGATGTTTTGTTCCATGATATATGCCTCCTTATAATTTAACCGTATTACGAAAGCTGATTTCGCTACAATTATAATACCATAATATGATAGAAAAATCAACTACTTAATCGCGAAAAATAAATAAAGTAATACTTTGAAAAACAAAAAAGCCCCTAACCATATAGGCTAGGGGCTTTTGAATTATCGCATAGGCATCATGACGCTCAGTGGAGCTTATTCATCCTCCTTGCTCAGCGTTGCGGAGGTACAGCGTTGGAATCTTTTCAGCAAGGCAACGATTAAATATGCTTCTCCTGCGCTAAACGGGATGCACTCACCGTCGGCACCGGAACGACACAGCAATGCGCTACCACAGATAACTTGCTGGTCGAGCTGGCTCGCCAAAACATTTGGCACAGGAGGATGCTTCAACAGAAATTCGTCGTCGAATATCAGTAAAAACTCATCCTCTTGCTCGCTGATAGTATGAATGTCAATCAGTTCACAATCAAGCAGAGCGTAGCATCTCTCCAGTTTTAAAGTATCGCCGTCGCAAACCTCTGCGGTTGCAACCGAATACAGATTGTTGCCGTCGATTTCCGGCCTAAGAAGAATTACATAATTGTTCATGTCATATCACCTTTCTTTTAAATGTTTAAGTGCATCCCACGAGCTTAGGTTCGTGGGATGCTGGTGGGTTAAGTTAGCTCTCGAAGTTAACTTTCAAAACAAGGGCTGGCTTATACAGATTAATACTTGTGCCGTCGGTTCGGCTGCAGATAATCAAACCGCTATCTTGCACCTCAGTGACAATCAGCTTTTCCCATTCGCTGCAAGGTCGCGCCCAAATGACATTTCCCATTGTCAGCTCTTGATAAGGAACTTCTTCGGCTTTCAAGAGTTCTTTAAGAACACGGGCGTCCATTCTGTTTTGCTCCGGCATCCTCTCGTTAAGCTCAAGCACAAAAGAATTAACGTCGTAGTTTGATTGTTCGACACTGCGGTTATACAAACGCCCGACAATCTCCCAACGGTCAATAATGTACACACCGTTGTCGTAGTTGTCGCAGTCAAGGCGACTGGCAATGTCGATGCCTAAAGACATTCCGTCGCCAAAGAAGTTGCTAATGACATTGCACAGGCAAGCCCAGCCGTAGCAATCGGTGCTAGGAGAGCGATAGCCTTTCAGTTTGCAATACTTTAAGAACGCACTTACACTATCACGGCCTCCGTTCCAATGGAGATATACTCCAATTTGATTCGGGTTAATTTTGCCGTCTGCCAGCATGTCATTCTTGCTCAAAATTATAGCGCGGTTTCCCACTGTTCATTCCACCTTTCGTTCTTATACACTTAGTTTTTGTCGACGCCTTGAAGTATCTCTACCTTTTCCTCTGCTGAAAGATTGCTGAAAGACAAGCCCCATTGTTTCAGTTGGGTTTCAACCTCATCCAATCTCTTGCAAGGCTTAAAATGATGCACACATTTGGCAAGTTTATACATAGGCTCGATGCTTGAAATTTTGACGGGCGTATAACCGCAGTAGGTGTAGGAATACTCTCGTCTTTCGATTCCCCAGCGCTCTCCGCCGACGATGTTTTTGACATAATCGGTTTCGGATAGCGTCAAAAAGTATTCAACGCAAGGCTTGGATGGCCAGCGTTTAGAAGGTTCCTTTCTTTCGTAACCTGTTACACGTTGAAGCACAATCAATTTTCATTCCACCTTTCAGATAATCTTCGGGTTAAGCAACCCCTCTAGCACACCAGCATCTGCTGGTGTGCTAGGTTTGCGCTTAACGCAAGCTCTTTAAAACCATCGTGCCGTTCTTCAGTGCTTTATGCAAGCAGTCTGGACAAATAAACTCATAATCTTTGACGTGATAAAGCTCTTCAACGTCAAACACGCAGCCACAACGGCAACAGTCGCTTAACAGTCGCTCTCTGCAGTCGTCGCAGAATACGTGCCCGCTTGCGTCGAGGCCGGGGTGCATCCCGAAAACGCCGTGTCCACAATAGAAACACTCCTTGTAGAAACCCGCGATGTTTTTTGCTTCGCCGTAAATAGCTCTAAAGATGCTTCTTTGCGGAGTGGAGGGCGCAAAAGAATCCTTGAGGTTTACATATATATCCCAAAACTTCATCCATGATTCGTCGTAGGATGCTCCCTCAAGAGTCACGCAAACATTCTTGTGCTCTTGCTTGAGAAATTTTTCGAATTCCAGCTTGAAGCAGTAAAAGTTTATTTTATCTTGCAGTTTGTAAAGGTCGGACTCGCTGATTTCTAACGTGGTAAAGTTAGAGCAGGTGTCAACCGCAAGCGGCATGTGACCGTCGATAAATATTTTCATTCTACATTCCACCTTTCTAATATAACGAGTGATTCAATCACTCCCACAAGGCATCAGCTCAAACTGACGCCCTGTGAATAGACTGAATCAGCTACCGACTAGCAGATTTCAAGGCCAACACAATACTTTACACCGTCATCGGTAAAGTATTGTGGGCCGGGAAACATAAGGTCTTTGCGACCTCGGTTTGCCTCGGCAACCGCACGGCTCACGACAAACATTGTGCCTTCTGTTGTTGGCGGTAGGTTAATGTTTGTCGTGCTGACTTTACGGCTCACGCCTATTGTCCCCAAATAAAATGCTGGGACAAACATGTTGTTAATTCTCGCTGGTTCGCCTTCGCACGGCTCCAACTTCCAAAACTTGCCGTTAGAATCCTTGATGTTAATCTCGTGGTCGCATAGATTAATAATCTTGATTTCCAATATTCATTCCACCTTTCTAATAATTGCGGGTTAAGCAACCCCTCCAACGCCCTAACGTGTAGGACGCTGGGTTTGCGCTCAACCTAATGGTTAACGGATGTTGCGGCGTTTGAGGTATTCGAGAAATTCCTTAAAGCCACGGCGTTTCGCCAACGCTCTGAACGTGCGCAGATTAACCTCACATGCCTGCTCCAAATGGTTGCAAGACTTTGTAATGTCAGCAAGAAGCTGAATGAATTGCAAAGTGGCAGCAAAGGTTTGCCATACGAGAGTGCCGCGATTAAAGCGGATTTCCATGGTCGCATAGCCGCAGAAGTTCATGCAAGCGCCGTGGCCCCGCATGTGGTCAACGGCGTCATTGAGCTTATAACGCACACTGCTTGTCGACAGCTCTTTACCGTATTTGTCCTTGCGCTTGAATTCTTCCGCAGTGAAGCGGATAGAGGAACTTGGGAAAGAACAATACTGCCAACGGGTGCGACGGCTGAAAACTTTCAGCCACTCTGCGTTGTTGCACACGATAATGCTGAGCACTTCTTCGGGATTACTGAACATATCTGTGAAGTAGCGTCTGTCCATATGCACATGCAGTCCGCACGTGTTAGCATCATGGCTCGTGTAGCCGAGTTCAACTGCCTCTGCCATCATGTCTTTCCAACCGAAGTCGGAAAGATGATAGTCAACTGTCGCTGTTGTCGAGATAAGTTCAAAACCATTGCTGAGAGAGCCGTCATGTTCACACACGACTGCTTCGTCGACATCATAACCGCCAGCATTGACGATTTTTTCAGCTTTTTCGTCATCTTGACCAGCGCCGTCGATTTCGAGTTCTACGCCGACGAACAGCTGGTACCGGCGATTGTAATCATCGCCAGCTTTAGACAACCACAGCAACGGACGGACACCGGAATGGTAAGAGTGGATTACACTAGCCTCTTGAGAAGCGCAGTAATCGCACAGGTATTCTTCACGACGTTCGGAATAAGTCATGTTGTCAACATGATGCCATTCACTGCATTCGCCGCAAATCTGATAATCATAGCTGTTTTCACAGCAATCAATACAGATGTTATCGCCGTCAACGTCGCGAATATCGTCGTTTTCAACGTATTCGTCACAATGCTCGCAACGGCTTGCATACCAGTCCGTACACTCGGGGCACCAGTTTTCGCTGCATCTGCCCTCGTGGGTGTAAACTTCTGTTGCATCGTCACGCCAGAACACGTCACCACAACGCTCACAGGTGTCGAACAGTTCGCCGAAGCAATCTTCGCAATACTGTTCATCGTCGCAGCCAAGGCGCATATCGCTCAGAGCTACGATTTTACCGCAGTCATGGCAAACGCCATACACATCGGCGCAGTCTGGGCAAAACCAGACGCCTTCGATGTTACGCCAGCCGTTCGATACAGCTTCGAGTTGAGTACCGTTGAATTCTTCGCCGCAATTTTCGCATTTGAACAACATTTTTTCATAATATTTTCCACCCTTTTTTATAAGTCGGTTGGTGGTTGGTAATGTTGCCATATACCACCGTTTATAGCAACAGAGTGTATTTGATGCACTCTACAAGCACACGAATTTTTCAAGTCGTATGCTTGCCATAGCATCAAAATGCTATCGTGAAGAGAACGGCAAGAAGTGCGAGAAGCATCAACACTTCTAAGCAGTCTTTGTCCTGCCTTGCGTTACGGGAACGTAACGCTTGTACACGGGCATGAAAATTATCTTCCCGTGTTCTTGCTCTTGTGATACCACCGATTTTTTTCATTTTTATTTACCACCTTTTTATTTTTTTAGGTAACATTAAGCTACCATGGCAAGACGTCAACGGGTGGCGTCCTGCGTAAGTGCTTAATTCAGTCCGAGCTTGGCCAGCGTGTACGGGTTTGACAAATCGAACCCGACGTGAATCGCAAACTTTTCAAGCGGTAGGCGAAGCTTTTCAGCCAGCTTCACTACACTGATTTGCTCAAACCTGCAAAGTTGCTTACCATTGAGAAAGTAAGCACGTGTCACGCCGCCGTTGTTGAGGCGAGTTTCTAACACAAGCCCGTTTTTAAGTTTAAGCCTTTTCTTTTTTACCATAAAATTTACCTACCTTTTTCATAATGTGACTGGTTGCCCAGCTTTAAGCACCCGACAATCTTTCATGCATAGAGAGCTTTGAAGAACTCTCTATCTGTTACTGTCCCCGTTTTTTCCGACGGGGTAAAACGGGAACTGTAAGAAGTATGAATAATGTACTTCTTGCCGCTTGTACGGCACTTCTCGAAAACGCTTTCCGTGTATTCGTCATACACGGGTTCTTTACGTTCCCGTTCAGCTTTATCGTGGCGGTAATAGCCTTGCTTGCTGTCAAGACGCTTGGTGGTGCCTTCTTGCAAGCTTGCCTGCTCGCAACGCCACGTATAATCTTTTGCAGGCGTCCATTTTTTTGGACGCCATAGCAGTATTTTTCCGTTTACCCATAAATATCACCCTACTTTCAAATGATTAAGTCGGGTGCTTAAAGCTGGGGGAATATATATTCGCGCCGTACTCAATTTACCATGAGCGACGCTACTTTATACATTCCCACCCGCCAAAAAAGGTGGTGGAAAATGCTTTATGCTTATGCTTCTGACTTTATCACGGCAAAAACAACTTATTGCTTTCCGGCACCCGCCCCTTAATTTCAATTACTCACGTTCTCCGCACTCCGAAATACTATCCGTCGTAGCGTGCAGTTACCAGCTCTTTTTCGTCTTTTGAATTACTCAAAAGCATAGCTTCCGTCCCGTCCACGGTACTCATGCGCCCATTCGCAATGGCTGGCCGTGGCGTGTAGGTGGCGACCGACTCTTAACAAATCATTTTCGCTAAAAATCAGTATTCTATTTCGGGCTAGAATAAAGCCCTTCTATAAAGTTATCAAGGTTCGTAGTTCCCGTTCTAGGATTCGGGGAACCGGGAACTACCCGTTCTAGGATTCGGGGCGTTTCCTTGTCTATATTATACCGAATATTCCGACTTTTGTATTTTTTCACCTACCCGGCCAAATGCGGAAAATTTTTGCTTATTACCGAAATAAGAACGTAAAGAACCGTGGTATAATGGTGAAGGTGAAGCAGGATAACTACTCTACATATAATGTAGAATGTAGAATAGTAGTACGGTAGCTGATATACATTCAGCTACCGTACCATATACCTACAAGGTATAATTCCGCAATAGTTAAGAATGGTAGAGTATGGGTATCATTCCCATGGTTAGGGTGTAACCATATAGGTTATAATGGTAGAAAAAAGGTAAAAGTGTAATAGTGGAATGGGGTAGAATGGTAGAATTTAACATAAGATATATTATCGGACGTAAAAATCAGCCCCTACCAGCCCCCCTACCCTGCTAGCAGTAAGTACCCATTCTCGGATGCCCTTTATCCAACACCCCATATCTAGTCAGGTTAAAACTAAAGCTTAGTTATTAAACACTTAGATACAAGAGTTTTATTCAACACTTTACGTTTCAATTCTAATAAATTCCCTACAAAACAAGGGGTAGGGTATAGGGGTAGGGGTAAAACAATAAGTACCTAGACTTACGCAGTACCTACATAGCACTGTTTATTATTAGCACTGTAAGAAATTGCAGTGCTTTTTTAATGCTTTTAAGAGCCTTATACGATTAGCACTGTATCAGCCTCCGTATAGTGTGTACGAGGCTTTTAAAATACAACAACAACAACGACAACAACAACAAGGAGGAATTGGTTATGAGTGATTTGTTTGGTGCTGGTGGCAGCATTGTAACGATGTACCCCACACCTCAGAGTATGGCAAACAAAGTCCGAGAGTATTTTGACTACTGCTTGCCGGAAGTGATTGACCCGAGGACTGGGGAAATGAAGATTAAAGAGCGAAAGCCGCCCACATACAGTGGTCTTGCCAGATATTTGGGATTCCAGAGCCGTGGTCAGATGCTGGACTATGTGAACAAGAGGGACGAAGCCTACAACACCATCTTGGCTGATGCAAAGCTGAGGCTTGAGGACTATCTTGAGGGCAAGCTGGTATATTCCAAGGCTCCTACTGGCATTATGTTTGCGTTGAAGAACAATGCCGGGTGGGAGGAAAAGAGCACACGTCAGCTTACGAGCGGCGATGGTCAGCCTCTGGTGTTCGGCTGGGCTGAAAACGCTGGTGATGTGATTGACACTAAAGCGTCACCTGTGGAGAAAGAGGGGGTATTGCCCCCGGCACCCGAGACGGTAGAAAGCAACTCTGATGACGGTTGCTGCTGATGCCAAGGTCATTACAATTCCGTACACTCCCAGACCGTTCTGGAGGGATGTTCTGCATCCCAATCTTGAACAGTACAGGTTTGCGGTAATTGTAGCGCACCGCCGTTTCGGAAAGAGCGTGGGCAGTGTCAACCACCTCATCAAGAAGGCTCTGACGATGACTAAATATCCTTCACCGAACTACGCATATCTTGCGCCATTCTTGAAACAGGCGAAGATGATTGCATGGGACTACTTGAAGCGGTATACTGCTGGGATTCCCGACAGAAAGGTCAACGAGAGTGAGCTGTATGTAGAGTTCCCGAGCTATCATAAGGATGCCCGTGGAGCGAGAATTTATATAATTGGTGCTGACCGACCAGACGGCCTTCGTGGTACGTACTGGGACGGTGTAGTAATAGACGAATACGCCCAGATACGTAAAGAGCTGTGGGGCGAGGTCATCCGACCAGCCTTATCAGACCGACACGGCTGGGCTGTTTTTATTGGTACTCCCAAAGGGCAGAATCAGTTCTACGACATTTACTTACAGGCACAGAAGAATAACAACTGGTTCTCCTGCCTGTACACGGTAGATGAAACAGGTATCATTCCTCCGGAAGAACTTGAGGACATGAAGCGCGAGATGACAAAGACAGAGATACGGCAGGAGCTGTACTGTGACTTTGCTGCGAACGCTTATAACCGCCTTATTTCGCTGGATTCTATTAACGCGGCGATGGAAAGAGACCTGCAGGAAGAAGATTACAAGGATATGCCCAAGGTTATGGGTGTCGACGTTGCCCGTTTCGGTGACGATAGCTGCGTAATCTTCAAGCGCCAAGGTCTGATGACTTTTGAACCGATTGTCTGCAAAGAAGTCGACAACATGACTTTTGCCGGAATTATCGCCAGAGAGATTGACGATTGGGGGCCAGATACTGTGTTTATTGATGCTGGCCGTGGCGAGGGTGTTATCGACCGCTTGCGTCAGATTGGCTACAAGGGAGTCGTAGAAGTTCCTTTTGGCGGCAAGGCTATCGAGGACACACGTTATATGAATAAACGTGCCGAAATGTGGGACGGTTGCCGACAGTGGCTTGAACAGGGCGGTTCATTGCCGTATGACCCGAACCTGCGCACCGAGCTGTCGATGCCAGAGTATACCTTTGACAGCATGAACAGAATCAAACTTGAAAGCAAGGAGAGCATCAAAGAAAAGACGGGACGTTCGCCAGATATGGCTGACGCGCTGTGTCTGACCTTTGCTTATCCTGTATCTTTCGCAAGAAAAAACCTGTACCAGCGAGCAAAGAAGCTGGGGCAGGTAAGAAAATACGGCAGACTGTAAAAGGAGAGTGTTCAGCAATGAGCGTACAAGACGACATTATTTATTACTACAGACGTGCTGCCGAAGCCCGAGCGCGAGGCCGCGATGACCTTGCGCAGAGCATGGAAAACTATGCGCGTAATTTGGAAGCAGATATTTATAACGACGACGGCCGCGGTTTTGATATTGGTGCCTCCAATAAACGATGGGCTGACAAAGAAGCTGCTCAACGCAAACAGGCGGCTTCTCGCAGACAAGGCGAAGATAACCTGTATCGTAAGGCGCGTCCAACCATGTCTCCGTCTATGCCTTCTGAGTATCCTTCTGCTAGACGTGAATACGCTCCTGCCAGAGAGGCGCAACCGTCTTACAGCGGTTATGGCCCCGGTTACACTGAACCGCCAATGGATTATCCGGAAGCTCCGCAAGGCGGCTATCAGCCTCAACAAAGCGGCCATACCGGCGCTGTTAAGTTCTTCGATGACGGCGCTGATGTAGAAGCTTGGAAAAGAGCACATCCGGAACCGGAAACCCCTCGTAACAAATACGGCGCAGCAAAAGGTTCCTTCCTCGATTATCTTCAAAGCGGTTACGATGAAGGACAAAAGAGATACGACTGGTAACGGAGGAATAACATATGCTTTTATGTCCAGTAAAGGAAATTATGACAACTAAGCTGAGCGCCAGCAGTGCGAAGCCCGCTGCAAGCACCGAGGTTTTCACCAATATGCGCGGCGGTCGCATCGGCTTGGCAATTACTGCTGGCGAGACTGACATTTATCTTGGCGACAAGAGTGTCAAGGCTGGCGAAGGCTTGCTGATTAAGGCTGGCACAACCTACACTTTGCCAGTGCTGCCGACCGCACGCCAAAACTTTTATGTTATTGGTGGCGATTGCGTACTGACAGAGTTTTTTGGTTAAGGCGGTGATAATCAATGCCAGATTTAAACGATAAGCTGGCTGCTGCTGCAAACAGCGAAGTCCACCGAAGCGCATGGCAAGCGACTAACCCCCAGTTTGGATTGAATCAAGGGGCGGTCGACATGATGACGGGTGGCACATTGCCGGAGCAGCAGCAGACTGGCGTAATCCAGCCGGGAGTAGAGCAACCGCCATCCCCACTTGAAATGCTCAAAGCGCAGAGCGAGGCGAAGGATAAAACCTTATCGCTCGATACTTTGACGAAATCGCAGAAAGACAAAATCATGCGAGCGTTCGAGAGCTGCCGTGACATTGCGGATTCACAGTACAAGCAGATTATCGAGCCAAAAATTTTGCATCGCAGAGACATTTATGAAGCCGACGAGGAATACTACAAGAAGCGATTTCCGAGACTTTCGGAGACCAGCAACTGGGTTTCAAAGGACGTAAAGACCTCTTGCCAGTGGATTCTGACGGGCCTTATGGAAGCGTTCTGCGGTACAGATGCGCCGCTCTCTGTCAAAGGCGTGAATGTCGATGATGATGAGGTTGCTTCCAAGGTGCAGGAGCTTGTACGTTATCAGCTTGAGAAAAAGAATGACTGGTATCATTTCTGCCAGACCGAGCTGAATTTTGCGTTAAGTCAGAACTTCTGTATTGCGAAGGTATGGTGGAAGCGTGAAGAAGAACGCAAGCAGATGCAGTTCATGCTTGATTTGAACGATATGACGCAGATTCTTGGCCTCATGGAAGGTGTTGGCGGTGGCAATATCGAGAACATGAAATTTGAAGATATTGAAGGCGCGCCAGACCTCACCAAAGTCACTTATGACCTTGTGAAAGTCAAGAGCAACCATCCTGTTGTAGAGTATGTTCCTACATCAGAGCTGCGCTACACTCCGGATGCTCCAGATTTGCAGGACTGCAAGTTTGTTGCGCATCGCAAGGTTGTGCGTGGCAGCTATTTGAAGCAGCGCGAAAAAGACGGTATTTATCAGAATATCGACAAGGCGCTAAAGGAATACACCTCGGGTAACACCGAACCGACCACTCTGGATTATGTTAATGACAGAGATAGAGCCGACAGAGCCAAACGCCCGACAGACAACGACTTGGCATCCAAAGAGGTTGAGCTTTACGAGGCTTACATGCAGGTGGATTGGAACAACGACGGTATCTATGAGAACATCATCGTTCATGCTGTAGGCGACCAGCCAATCCGCATCGTAGAGAATGATTACGGATTCCCGCCGTTCTTTGTTTGTAGCGCAGTCTACGACCCGAACGCCGTGTTTAACCGCGATTCCTTCACCGATATGCTGGAGCAGCAGCAAGACTTAAAAACCGCTATTATGCGTCAGATTATCACCAACGTGGCAAAGAACAACACTCCGCGCGTTTTTGTCGATGAACGTAAGGTAGACCTTGACGCACTGCTCAGCGATGAAGAAATCATCCCGACGCGGAACGCTCCAACAGAATCCGTATTCATCCCGCCGTCACTGCCATTGTCTAGCGTCTCTATGGATGTAATCAACTATGCTCAGACGGAGATTGAAAGTCAGAGCGGCAGTACCAGATATAACCAAGGCCTTGATAGTAACTCTTTGAACAATACCGCAACTGGCATTACTGCCATCCTTGGCATGGCTGAGAAGCGCAACAAAATGGTGGCGCGAAGTATTGCAGAGAAATTTTTTATTCCGATTTACAAGTTCATCATCCTGCTAAATCAAAAATATCTGGAAGATGAGCAGATGATTCGACTGACCAACAAGACGCTTTCTATCAAGAAAGAGGATTTGGATGTAGATTATGATTTGATTGTCAACGTCGGACAAGGCGCTGGTACAAGAGAGGCACAGATTCAATATCTGATGCTGGTACTCAATCAGATTTATCCGCAGCTCGCAAACTTCGGTATTGCAAACGCGAAGAGCTGGTATAACCTTGTGTGCAAACTTCTGGAAGCATTGGGCTTGCGAGATGTTTCTCAATATCTGCTCGACCCCGAGAGCGAAGAAGCACAGGCACAAGCACAGGCCCAAGCACAGGCACAGGCACAGGCCCAAGCCGAAGCATTGCAGAACAGCTTGCAACTGTCTATCGCCAAATACTCCATTCCGCGTCTCAATATCAATCTTGCAGATTTGCCGCCCGATGTGCAACGCCAGTATCTTAAAGATAAACTTGGCATTACCACAACTGAGCGAGCAATCGCAGAACATGAGGTACTCAATAATGATTAAGCGCAATAACTCTAAAGTTATTAAAGGCACCGAATCTCGCATCGACCTTCTCCGCGACTTCATTGTCGACGGAGAAGATGCTGAGGCGGTGTATAAATATGCGTTCCGCTTAAAAAAAGAAGCGGACGAAAAAATGCTTGAAGCGGCGTTAAGCTATGGAGACATTGAAAGACAACGAAGCGACTACAGAGCAGTCTGTCGCTTGGTTGAAATGTTGCAATACGCAGCGGCCACTGGCAAGCAGAAAGAGAAAGCCTTGGTTCAATTACAGGCCCAAGGCTAATTTTTTAGGAGGTAAAATCAATGGATGGCGAATTTAGCGGTGCTGGAAGCGATTTTTCTGCTTCCACGCCACAAACAAACGCAGTTTCTACAAGTCAACCAAATGTTGACAGCGTAGAATCCTCTCAGAGCGTTTCAAATGCGTCTGCTAATACAAACACTAGCGTAAACATTGAAAATCGCTCAGAAGGGCTGCAAACGCGCGAGAGCGGCAATCAGCAAATTATCGCCGCTGCAAAGAACTCAGAAGGCACTCAAGGCTATGTTTTGGTCAAGGGAGAGGACGGAAAAACACATTTGAAGCCCAGTCCGTTGACTGAATCGCCCAAAAACGAGGGGACTCCCCAAGAACCTAACACGTTTGACACTGATGCCAACCAGCCGAAGCTGACAGATGCTCCACAGCAGATTGGCCAGCAGTTCAACCAGCAGCTTCCTGCTTATACTCTTGATGAATTTTCTAATGCAATCGCGACAGGCCATGTTGACGAGAAGCGTGTTCCGCAGGAATACCAACGTCAATATGCTGATTGGAAAATCAATCAAGCTGTTCAAGCTCACAACGCACAGCAGAAAGCTATCGCTCAACAGGAAGCGGCCCGCCGTGCAGAGATTGAAGCACAGATGAATCCGGAAACTCGTCAAGAGCAAATGAGAGAATTTTTGACAGGTCTCGACAAAGAAGCTGACGCGCGCGCTCGGCAGGATGCTGGTCTGAGCGAGGAGGATATTGAGAACCTCGACCTTATGGACGATGACGACCCGAAGCTCATCAACTACAAATTGGCTAAGGAATGGCATCGTCAAGACCTTATGGCTAAGATGCAGAACCGCTATGCAGACGAACAGGCGCAGCGTCAGAGGCAGGAAGCTGTCTATGCTGGTATCAACCAGTTTACGGAAGAGCAGCGTGCGAAGGAACCGAACTTCGATGCTATCGACCGTATGTTGTTGACTCGCGTGAATGATTTGACTTATAAACAGGCGCAAGTGATAGTGCCTGTGCTGCAGGCCTTACAGAATGGCACTATCAATGAAGCCCAGACAGAGGTTCTTCGCAACTATTATGAGGATACTCGCAAAATGTTCTATATGCAGAAGAACGGCTTGGACACAACTCCGAAAGCCGTCAACCGTCCGCCGACCGTCGAACGCGCTGGCGACGGCAGAGATATTAAAAGTGTATATGTGCCAGACTACAGTGCTCTGGCCAAATCTGATGTAAGAGGCCGCCGTGCATGGCTGGCCGAGTTTATCCGTAACAGAAACCAATAAGCTACCCCTGAGGCTATGCGGTTTTGTTAAATAATTTTTTAATGAGGTGAAAAATTAATGGCAATTAACGACGTAACACGTTCTCTTTCCTACAGCACTTCCCAATCCCATACCTCTGATGCGATTGGCCATGCTGAGGACATGAGCAGCGTAATTACCAACATCGACCCAGAGGTTACTCTGTTCCTCAACCGCTTCGGCTCTGAGGAAGATGCAACCACTCTGAAATTTAGTTGGATGACCGAAGGCTTGCAACCGCCCGGTGAGAACGCTCACTTGGAAAAAGAGGACTATTCCTCCAAAGAAATCGGTCATCTGGAAGGCTTGGAAAACAACTGCCAACGCTTTGTAAACAGCTACTATGTAACTGAGGCACAGCGCAAGGTTGCCAAAGTTTACCGCCCTGAAGATGAGCTGGCTCGTCTGTTGGAACAGTGCTCCCGAAAACACGCTGCTGATATTGAGTATGCTCTCGTAAATAACGAGACCACCAATGCAGAACAAAACAAGACTACCCCGGCTAAAACTGGCGGCGTTCCGTTCTTCATGGCTACTCAAGAGCTGGATGTAACTGTCGGCACCACCGACGGCTCTATCACTACCACCAAACCGCATGGTTTGGAAACTGGTGACTTCGTGTATTTCACCGCCAAAACCATGCCGACCGGCTTGTCCGCAAAGACTATTTATTACATCCGCACCGATGCTGCTACTCCGAAAACCAAATTCACTATCTTCAACACTCAAAAGGGTGCTGTTGAGAACATTGCCGCTGAACAGGTCAAACCGAGCGCTGCTGGCACTTCCGCTAAAATCATCAAAAACAACGTACTGGATTTAGGCGGCACTGTCGACTACACTCTGGATGACCTCAACGCGGTAATGGAAATGGCATACAACCGTGGCGGCAATCCTACCCATGCGTTCATGTCCCCGGCTAAGAAACGTGCTTTCAGCCAGTTGGTAATTGCACAGGCTACTTCTTACCGCGATATGGCGAAGAAGAACAAACTGAATCTTGTTGCCGACGTTATCCAAACCGACTACGGCGTACTGACTGCCGAAGCGCATCGTATGCTGCCGGATAGCCGCATCTACTGTATGGATATGGGCTATTGGGGCATCAAATGGTTTGAACACACCCACGACGTACCTATTCCGAAGAAAGGCTCTTATGATGAGCGTATGCTGGAATCTTGGCTGGGCCTCAAATGCGCAGCTCCGAAGGCTTCCGCTGCAATCATCGGTATCAAGCGCTAATCTAACCTAGTCGATTTCGACCACTTTAACCGCCTCGGTTTCGGGGCGGTTATTTAATATGCTGGCGTAGCACAACAGGCAGTGCAGAGCTTTCGTAAAGCTAAGGTTGCAGGTTCAACTCCTGTCGCCAGCTCCATAATATGCTGGGTTGATGTAACGGTAACATGGGCGCTTTGTAAGCGCTTCACGCAAGTTCGAGTCTTGTACCCAGCTCCAATTAAAATACGGAGGGCGAAACAATGCTAGTAGACCAAAAAGTATATATCGACGGCGAGAAGAAAATTCACGTTGTCAACAAATTTGACCACAGCGTAGCCGCCGAGGTAGCCCGCATGACCGAGCGCGAAGGCGGCGGCAGAGCGGTAGGCAAGGATGGTTTTGAAGTCAGAGTTATGGGCTACATTCCACCGGAAATGTGGAACTATGACCCGTGGCTTGTTACTGCTAAAAGAGCTTTGGCTGCCGGAGATAATGGTGAGTATACGAAGTATGTGCAGAAATTTTTTGAAGTGCATCGTGAGTATGCTCCGTTGATTCCTAAGAAATATTTTTGAGGTGAAACAACATGGCAATCGAGGTTTCCAAACTAATCCGTAAAATCCGCCTAAAGGCTATGGATTTCGACGAGATTAAATATAGCGATTATCAGATTATCAATGCTATAAACGATGTTATTGAATACTTAAACGCATCTTATGCTTTGCGCAACAGTGACTTTTTGGAGAAAGTTAAAGAGTATCATCTTACCTCAGAACAGATGCAGAAGGGCGCAACTCTACCATATGATTTTGTAACACTGGTAGGCATGAACGACTTACAGTGTGGCAGACCGCTTGCGGTAGTGCCGTCTACCGAAACCCCGAAGTTTGATGAGTACAAAATCGTCGGGAGCAAGATTTACAGCGGTGTGCCGGATTTTACTGTGCATTATCGCAAGCGACTTGAAGAAGTAGAGAGCGTCAACGACGAAATTGACTTACCGATTGTTTTTGAATCGCTGGTGCGCAATTTTGCTTTTGCTGCTTTAAGCAACAGCAACGAAGAAATGTTGAGTGGTATCGAAGAAGCTGTTCAGAGCATTGTGCCGATGCGTCGCTATTCTCACGCGAAGATTCGTATGCCGTTTATGGTGTAAAGGAGGAAGCATGTTAGTTAAAGCAATCATTCAAGATATTCGCAATCGCATTAACGATAAAGAAGGCGTTGACGATTTCGACGATGACGAAATTGTCAGCTACATCAATCAAGCCATAAACTACATCGGACTTTACTTTGTTGGTTCCGGCAACCCCATCGCCATTAAGGACGTTGTAATTAGAAACGGCGATACGTTGCCAAATGATTATATTAAAACGTGTGGCATTTTGCCCATCAAGATTACTGGTAAAACAATTAAGTTTCTCGATACCGGTGTCAAAGATTACACCATGAAGTATTTTTATAAAGCGCCAAATATTACTGGTGCAGAGAACGAAGAAATGCCTTACGACGACACAGTAACAAACAACGTCATTGTAACTTTGACTGTGATTCTGCTTATGAATCAGCAGCGACTGAATGTGTCTCAAGACCAGAGTTTGAACAGTTCTTTAATGGATATTATAGAATCAGCATACAGTGCGAGAGCGTAGTTTAGGCGGTGAAGGATATGGCTGATAAAGAAAACAACAACGCGCTTGATGAGGCGCAAATAAAACAAATATTGACCAATATCCCCAACAACGTCAGCGGCGACGGCAAGGTTTTTGTAGCTGCGTTGAAAAACTATCTCGTTAAATCTGGTTTACTGACGAACAAAAAGATTGACGACAGCACATCCGAAACAGGTGAAAAACCCGGACACGTCAGCAGTGTACAGTTATTGGAGCTGCATTCAATCAATGACGGCGTTCGTATCAACTCTATACAGGTGTCATGGGTAAAGACTACTGTAACCAACTATGCTAAAGCCGAGGTATGGTTTCGCACGGCTACGGATAAGGCGTGGGAGAAGGCTGGAGAGAGCAGCGGCACGCAGTTTGTTTACAGCGGCGCTACAACAGGCTTGACCTACTATATCAAGGTAGTAGCGGTAAACACCAAGGGCAACACGGCCGACTTTGACACAGCTCCGCAAGCCAGCATCAAAATCCAAGGCAGTCAATATATCCCGAATCCGCCGACGCAGTTTGTGCTGACGTGGGACGAGAAAGGCCCGTTGTGGAAATGGCTGTTTGAGCCTAACGAATACATAGACTTCTTTGAATTGAGGTTAGACCAGAACCCCGGTGTTTGGAATGACAAGAGATTAGACAGCACACGAGAAACGTGGAGCAGAGCCAATCCCGGTGTCAGAAGCGGTACGGCGTATCTGTACATCCGTAACATCTTCGGGGAATATAGCGAACCCGCAGTCCATGAGTTCAGCAAAGCATTACCGCAGAAGCCGACTGCCCCGCAGTTAACAAGTACGATTGACGGCGTTCGCATTAAAATGCAAGGCTTGCCGCTGGGTTCAACAGGCTACAAGATTCACATCAAGACTAAGGATAGTACAGAAACCGTTGAGGATGATTTCTATACCGTCAACAGCGAGTATATCTACTTCTTTTTCATCGGGCATATCACAGTCAAATACTGTTTTGTCGACCCGTTGGGTGATGGGGAATGGAGTGATACAAGCGAAGCGGACTGCAAAGCTGGCATTGATATAGGCCAAGTGCCAACCATTGACTACACCAAGTTTGATAAGTTTACGCAGGATGCTATCGACAAGGCTAACAATCAGCCTAGCATCAACGACGCACTGAAAAAGCTGATTACCGATAATACCACGGCTATCAACGAGGCCAACAAACTGATTGACGCTAACGCCAACGGCATACATCAAAACACCGACAGCATTTCAAGCGTTATGACTAAAGTAAACGGCTTGAACGAGAAAGTAGAAGGCATAGAGGGTACAGTAACCACACAGGGTACTGCTATCGTGCAGACTGCTGCTGATATTACGGCACTAGCCAAAAGAGTAACAGTCAACGAGGGTACAATCAGCACTAACACTTCTTCTATTCAGCAGAACGCCGACTCTATTACGAGCGTGGTTAAGCGTGTAGATGATGCTGAGGGTACTTTAAAAACCCACGGCACGGCTATTCAGCAGAACGCCAACAGCATATCTACAATCGCTATGGATGTTAAGGGCAACGCTTCTGCTATCGAGCAGAACGCCAAGAGCATTACCGCTATTGTAGAGGATGTAAAAGGAAACAAGGCATCAATTCAGGCCAACGCTGATAACATTACAAGCATCGTTACAAAGGTCGATAAGCAAGGTTCGCAGATTAATAGCCAAGGTTCAGCAATCGTACAGAACGCCAACAGTATTACAAGCGTGGTTACAGAGCTGAACAAAAAACCTGCCGACTGCAATTACTCAGCAATCAACCAACTTCAAGATGATATTCTTCTGTGCGTTAAAAAAGACGGCGTTATCAATGCTATCAACGTATCTACCGAAGGCATTGTAATCGACGGCAAAAAGGTGCATATCACAGGCGATACAGTGTTTGACAACAATGTTATCGTAGGCGGCATGATAGCCGCTGACAGTATCGCGCTGGAGCATTTAAAGGCTAACTCTGTATCAACTGCAAAGATACAGGCTAACGCTATCACGTCGACCAAAATCGGAGCAGGAGCAGTAACTGCTGACAAAATTGAAGCAGGTGCTATCACCGCAGAGAAGTTAGCCGCTGACAGCGTAACTTCTGATGCTATACAGGCAGGAAGTGTTATCGGTGATAAGATAGCGGCGAATACGATAACTTCTAGCAATATTGCGTCTAATGCAGTTACTTCTTTTCAGATTCAAGCAGGAGCGGTGACGGCGGATAAGATTGCCGCCAATGCGGTAACAGCAGGAAAGCTAGATGTTGACACCTTATCCGCTATCACCGCCAAAATCGGCGAGCTGAAAACGGCGGATACAGGAGCAAGAATGGTATTAAAAGACAATTTGATACTTGTTTATTACGAAAGTGGCAAGTTGGCGGTAAGACTGGGGGTGTGGTAAATTGAATTTGTATGTATATATAATGATTGCATTAATAGCATTTGCTATAGCACTTGCGCTTTGGAACAGAAAGAAGAAAAAAG
>ERZ1034855.283-NODE-283-length-24369-cov-271.232911_pt1 | contig 24369 bp, 28 predicted proteins | sample MGYA00520699_ERZ1034855 | MGnify/ENA primary metagenome ERZ1034855 (study PRJEB33766, sample SAMN09781730) | gut metagenome | biome: gut microbiome | host: Homo sapiens | place: Madagascar | study: EMG produced TPA metagenomics assembly of the PRJNA485056 data...
GGCAGTTGCAAGATCTATCATCTCTCTTTCTTGCTCTGCGCCGGTCCTTGATATTTCTCCGGAGGGACTTTTCGTGAAATGTTTCCTGGGCTCGGGTCGCCCCGATCTCAGGGTTCCTCTCCTTTCCCTGGATATTTGTCATCAGGCAGCTCTCCTTCCTTTCAGTTTTTTGGTGTGCTCTTTTACAAACCTCCTTTTTCAATTATCACCGAGCCCAGCAAACATTTCACGAACTTCCATCTGGATATTTTCCCTACAGAAATGGAGGTGTATAAGCGTGGCAGAAGTACCCGAAAACACTACGCGACCTCGGCGAAAACGTCCCGCTATTACCGCCGCAGAGCAAGAAAGAGAGATGATAGATCTTGCAACTGCCTGCGCCCGCGAACAATTAAAGAACGGGACGGCCAGTTCGCAAGTTATTGTTCACTATCTCAAACTCGGAACGACTCGCGAAGCTCTTGAAAAAGAAAAACTTCGCCATGAAAATTTATTGCTCGAGTCCAAAAAGAAAGAAATCGATAATCGCGCTGATTACACTCGTATTGCTCAGGAAGCAGTCGACGCATTTCGGCGCTATGCTGGATATTCTGACGATGAGGACATATAGCGAGCTTATAACTCTTCAAACTTTTGAAGAGCGTTTCGAGTATCTCAGCATTCCCGGTGTGGTGGGCGAGTCGACATTCGGAATTGACCGATGGCTCTATCAAAGTTTTCTCCGCACCGAGTTATGGAAACGTGTGAGACGCGAAGTCATGATACGAGACGCCGGCTGCGATTTAGGAATTCCTGGCTTGGAAATAATGGGACAGATACACATACATCACATGAACCCTACAACCAAGGAAAAACTTTTATTGCATCCCGAACTTGTTCTTGACCCCGAGTTTCTAATATGCACTTCGGACTTTACGCATCGCGCTATTCACTATGGCGAGAAGCCAAAGAGTCCACTGTACTTTGCGGAGCGGAAACCATTCGATACCGTTCCGTGGAAAAATTTATAGGAGGTAACCGATGAATGATGCATACAATGTAAGTATCCTTGATCAGGTTAAAAACCAGATCGGTTACCCGGCCGATGTGCGTGTCTTTGACAACGCAATAATTCCGGTCGTTAATTCTGCGCTCGCATTTCTTCACCAGGTTGGTATTGGACCGTCGAGCCCATTCATGATCACCGGCCCTACTGAAACCTGGGCAGATTTTTGGGCACAGTCTGAAACCGATACTACAACTGCAATGGCCATGGAATATGTTCATCTCAAGGTCTGGTCAGTCTTCGATCCCCCGTCAAAAGTCGGAATGCAGGACACACTCCGCGAAATGCTCACGGAGCTCGAAAATCGTATGACCGATATTTCTGACGCAGCAAATTCTGTATACCGAGGTGGTGACAGCTGTGGAAACTGAACTTATCCATTATGCTATTCTAGGACAGAAGCACGGCGTACGTCGTTTTCAGTATCCTGATGGCAGGTGGACCGAAGCCGGCAAAATTCGTTATGGTTCACGTTCCGAAAAACGAGAAGCCCGCAAACGTGCCAAGGAAGCCGAACGGACTCAGAAAGAAGTTGAGACCGCGGCAGAACGCCGTAAGAAAATTCTGGAGAATCCCGCAGAGCTTAGAAAGCATCTTGATGAGTTTTCTGAACAAGAAGTTGCCGATGCAATCAAAAAGCTTGACACTTCCAGAAAACTCGCTGACATTTCTAAAGCAGATCTCCAGAGAGCTGAACAGTATTTCAGCAGCATTGCCAATATTCTAGGCGCATCCGTTCGAGGATACAACTCTGTTGCAGCGATAATGAACACATTCATTAAAGACGCAAACAAGAAAATGCCCGGAATGAAAGCGCCCAATCCCGACGCTAAGAAAGGCCAGTAATCATGCTGTCCAATACAGCAGCCCCTAAGTATTATGCGGAATTCCGCGAAAAAGTAATCCGCGGCGAAATCCCTGTCAATCGAGAAATCTCGATGGAGATGAATCGCATTGATGCCCTAATTCGCAATCCGTTGTATTATGTCGATAACGACGCTATGGAAGGTTATGTCGATTTCTGTGAAGGGGAGCTCACTCTCACGGATGGCGACGACCTTCATTTACTCGACACGTTCAAGTTATGGGCTGAAGAAATCTTTGCATGGTACTATTTCGAGGAACGCTCAGTTTATGTTTCAGATGAGACTGGCGGGGGTCACTATGAAAAGAAAGTGACAAAGCAACGTCTCACGAACAAGCAGTTCCTCATCATCCCCCGTGCAAATGCTAAGTCGTTATACGAGACCACGATCCAAGGATACTTTCTGACAGTCGATACCACTACGACGCACCAAATCACAACGGCTCCGACCATGAAGCAGGCTGAAGAAGTCATAGGGCCTCTTAAGACAGCCATTGTCAGATCGCGGGGACCGTACTTCAAGTTCCTTACATACGGATCGATCAACAATACAACAGGAAATCGGGCAGATCGTGCTAAACTGGTAAGTACGAAGAAAGGCATCGAGAATTTCTTGACCAGCTCATTGCTCGAGATTCGTCCTATGAGCATAGACAAGCTCCAGGGTTTGCGCTGTAAGATCGCTACAGTCGACGAGTGGCTCTCGTGTGACATCCGCGAAAATGTCATCGATACGATTGAGCAAGGTGCGGCCAAAAATCCGGGTTACTTAATCGTCGCCGTGAGTTCAGAGGGCACTGTTCGTAATGGACCAGGCGACACAATCAAAATGGATCTCATGCAGCTCCTTAAAGGCGAGCGCCAGGATCCCCATACTTCTATCTGGTATTATAAGTTAGACGATATTGCAGAGATCAATGATCCGGCGATGTGGATAAAAGCATGTCCCAACATCGGGATCACGGTGACTTATGATACCTACCAGCGGGAAATCGAGAAAGCCGAAAAAGTCCCCGCTGCTCGCAATGACATACTTGCAAAGCGATTTAATATCCCGATGGAGGGCTATACGTACTTCTTCGCTTATGAAGACACGTTACCGCATAGATACCGATCCTTCTGGAACATGCCTGCAAGTATGGGTTGCGACCTTTCTCGAGGCGATGACTTCTGCGCATTTACGTTTCTGTTTCCGCTTGGTCGAGATAACTTCGGTGTCAAGACTCGCTCATATATTACTGAGCGAACTCTTACGCTATTGTCTCGCCCGATGCGCGAGAAATATTCTGAGTTCATGAAAGAAGGAACTCTGATCGTAATGCCGGGCGTAACGCTGAAGATGGACGAGGTCTATAATGATCTTCAGGAATTCATCGAAAAACAGCGTTACGATATTCGTACAGTCGGCTATGACCCGTACAATGCCGAAGAATTCATCAAGCTCTGGACCCGCGAGTATGGCGAGTTCGGAGTTACAAAAGTTATTCAGGGCTCTAAGACAGAATCGGTTCCTTTGGGTGATCTTAAGCACCTCGCAGAGGAACGCCAGCTTCTGTTCGACGAGTCCATTATGCAATTCGCAATGGGCAACTGTATTGCCCTGGTCGATACGAACGGTAATAGGAAACTCCTAAAGCAGCGTTACGACCAAAAGATCGATAACGTCGCTGCAATGATGGACGCATACGTTGCGTATACATCGTGTCTCGAGGCGTTTGAATAATCGGAGGTGAGACATGCCCGTTTCATTTGGCGAAAGAATCCGTCGGATGTGGAACGCATTCTCAAGCAGCGACCCCACTGAAGTTCCGATGGCTACAGCCACCTATTCTTACCGTCCTGATGCTCCGCGTCTCAGCGGTGGCAACGAACGGTCGATCATTGCGTCTGTGGAAAACCAGATTGCAAATGATGTCGCGCGCATGACCTTCCGCCATGTTCGCGTAAATCAAAATGAGAGATTCGTTGAGGAAATAGACTCAGAGCTGAACAAGCGTCTGCGCATATTTGCTAATAAAGACGAGTCTTCGCGACAGTTCATCCAGAATGTAGTGCTCTCGATGTTTGACGAGGGAGAAGTTGCGATTGTCCCCGTTGACACGGATACTGATATCGACACGAGCGGGTCGTTTAAGATCTATTCGTGGCGCGTTGGCGCGATTCAGCAGTGGCAGCCGGATAAGGTTCAGGTACACGTGTACAATGACAACACCGGATTGTTCGAGGATTTGTGGTATAATAAAGCTACCGTTGCAATAATCGAGAATCCGCTTCGTGCCGTCATGAACGAACCGAACTCGACCCTCAAGCGACTGATCTACAAGCTCAATCTGCTGGACTCTATTGATAAACAGAGTGGATCGGGTAAACTGGATTTGATTATTCAGCTTCCGTATCCTGTTCGCTCTGAAGTTCGTAAAGCTCAGGCAGAGGAGCGCCGTAAGAACATCGAAGATCAGCTCGCAAACTCGAAGTACGGCGTAGCCTATACGGACGCCACCGAAAAGATTGTTCAGCTCAACCGCGCAGTGGAAAATAATCTGATGACTCAGGTTGAGTATCTGACCAAGGAACTGTACAACCAACTCGGCATGTCACAGGCGATCTTTGACGGTTCTGCTGATGAAGCTACGCAACTTAACTATCAGACTCGGACGCTCGAGCCGATTGTCGGCGCTATCGTTGAGAATATGACATGGAAGTTCATTTCCGAAACGGCATATGCTCAGGGACAGCGTGTGAAGTATTTCTCCGATCCGTTTAAACTTGTTCCCGTTAGTCAGATGGCTGATATTGCAGATAAGTTCACGCGAAACGAGATACTCGCCCCGAATGAAGTTCGCGGTATAATCGGATATCGTCCGTCTGATGATCCTGCTGCGGATGAACTCCGTAACAGAAATATTAGTCAGGCCAAGACCGGCGATTCAGCACCGGATGTGTCTGACAAAAAGGAGGAATCCATTCAAAATGGCAGAAAGAGTGAAGCCTGATTTCAGTGGGTATGCCACTAGGTATGACCTGCTGTGCTCTGACGGCCGTACAATTCGCAAGGATGCTTTTAAAGACCAGGACGGTACGTATGTTCCGCTCGTCTTCCAGCACTCTAAGGATGATCCCGAGAACATTCTCGGCAAGGCCCTTCTGGAGGCTCGAGACGATGGCATGTACATGTATGGCTTCTTTAACGGCTCTCGCAAGGCGGAAGTCAGTAAGATCGCTGTTGAGCACGGCGATATTAATCAGCTTTCGATACGCGCTAATCATTTGAACCAGAAGGGCGGCGATGTTCTTCACGGCAAGATCTGTGAAGTGAGTCTCGTTCTTGCTGGAGCAAATCCCGGCGCGACTATCGATTGCCCCTATGTCAGGGTTCCGGTTCTTGCCCACGGCGAGGATGCGGTCGATGAGGCCATCATTTGGGATGGCACATATATAGAGCATGCGGATCTCCCCGAAGAGAAGGGCGAACCTGAAACCCTCGAACATGACGATGATAAGTCGATCGAACAGGTCATTGAGACTATGAACGAGGAACAGAAAATCGCCATGAAGGCACTGGTTGCACAGGCTCTGGCATCCAGTAGTATTAAACATTCCGAAGAGGAGGATGATTCTATGAAAGAGAATGCTTTCGAGAAGAATGGCCAGCTGGAGCACGGCGAGCAGAATGCTGACCAGTACCTGACCCACGCTGATTTCGACGCAGTCGTCGAAATGGCTCGCACCCGCAAGATGTCCATGCGCCAGGCCATGGAAGATTACATGGCTGAGACCGGCAAGGAGCTTGCACACGCCCATACTGGCGACAACGGTACTTCCGGTACCAACTACGGCATCGCGAATCTGGAGTATCTGTTCCCCGATGCTCAGACTCTCGACCGCACCCCGCGTTTCATCGACCGTGACCAGACTTGGGTCGGCACCGTCCTGAACCGCGCAAAGCACTCTCCGTTCGCCCGCGTGAAGACCGTCTTCGCGGACATCACCGCCGACGAGGCCCGTGCAAAAGGTTACATCACGGGCAAGAAGAAGGTCGAGGAAGTCTTCAAGCTTCTGAAGCGCGAGACCATGCCGCAGACTGTCTACAAGAAGCAGCGTCTGGACCGCGATGACATGATCGACATTACCTGGGATGTCGCTGCCTGGATGAAGGGCGAAATGCGTGGCAAGCTCAACGAGGAGCTCGCGCGTGCTGCTCTGATCGGCGACGGTCGTACCGCCAGTGCCGAGGACAAGATCCAGGAGGACAAGATCCGTCCGATCTGGGGCGACGATGAGCTCTACACCATCTACGCCGAGATCACCAAGACCGCGCAGATGACCACCGACGACCAGGCTAAGGCTATTATCAAGGCCGCCGTCAAGGCTCGTAAGACCTATAAGGGTTCTGGCCGTCCTGTGATGTACACCACTGAGGACAATCTTACCGATATGCTCCTCCTGGAGGATGCCAATGGCCGTCGTATCTACCGCACCGAGCAGGAGCTTGCGGCTGCAATGCGTGTCTCTGAGATCATCACAGTGCCTGTTATGGAGAACAAGACCCGTACTGATACGGCGTCCGTCGTTCACACTCTGCAGGCGATCATCGTCAACATGAACGACTACAACTTCGGTGCCGACAAGGGCGGCTCCATTGCGATGTTCGATGACTTCGACATCGACTACAACCAGTACAAGTACCTGATCGAGACCCGCTGCAGTGGCGCCCTCGTGGTTCCCTACAGCGCGATCTGCATCGAGACTATCCCGGGTACCTAATCTATGGCTAAGTTCTGGGGCAAGTTCGGCTTTGTAGAAACTGCAGAAACCGTGCCGGGTGTCTGGACTGATGTAGAAACTGAGCGTGACTACACTGGCGATTTGCTCCGGAATTCTGCCAGATGGGAAGCCGAAGATAAAACGAATGGCGATATCGTGGTCAACAACCATATATCTGTCGTGATGGACGACTGGATATCCGATCCAGAGCACCTGTCTGCTCTGAGATGGGTGAAATTCGGTAATGCCCACACGAAATGGGCGGTGACCAGTGTCACTATGGATTGGCCACGTGTCACCATAAATTTGGGGGGAGAATACAAGAGATGACTATCGAAGAACGCAGAATCCAGTTGCACGAGAAACTGTGCAGTATTCTGGGTTCAAGAAATGTCTACTATGATCCCCCCGAGAATGTAAAAATGCAGTACGACTGCATAGTTTACTCCCTCAGCCAGGTGAATCAGGTGTATGCAAACAACTTTACATATACTTATTCTCCTGGATCTTTGATTACCATAATCACGCGTACTCCAGAAGCTCAAACGCGAATCGTGGACGAGCTGATGAAGACATTTCCCTACGCCAGATGGGACCGAGCCTATGTGATAGACCACCTCCATCACGCCGTAGTATCAATTTATTTTTAAGGAGGCTTTAACCTATGCCTAAACTTGAATGGGACAAGACCGGTGAAAGACTGTACGAAACCGGTATAGACCACGGTGTTCTCTACCCCTACGCGTCGGGTAACCCCGGCACTGGTGTGGCTTGGAATGGCCTTACCTCCGTTACCGAGTCTCCCTCCGGCGCCGAATCCAACCCGCAGTATGCGGACAACATCAAGTATCTGAACCTTCGTTCTGCCGAGGAATTCGGCGGCACCATCGAGGCGTTTACCTACCCCGAAGAGTGGGCTGAGTGCGACGGTTCCAAGAGCCCGTCTAAGGGCGTCTATTTCGGTCAGCAGACCCGCAAGATGTTCGGTCTGTCATACAGGACCAAGCTCGGTAATGATACCGATGGCGACGACTACGGGTACATTCTGCACCTCGTATATGGTGCTACTGCGTCCCCCTCTGAGAGACAGTATCAGACCATCAATGACAGTCCGGAACCTGTCACTTTCTCCTGGGAGTTCGATACCCAGGCGGTTGCGGTCGACGGCTACAAGCCGGTTGCTCACATCGAGATCAACTCCAAGCTTGTCGATGCCCAGAAGCTTGCGGCATTCGAGAAAAAGCTCTATGGCGATACTGACACCGAGCCCAGTCTTCCGCTGCCTGCTGAAGTTCTGACGCTCTTCCCCAGCGCCTGATTTATACCATGGGGCCCTAAGATAGGCTTCTCAGGGCCCTTTTCGGGCTAAAATTTGCTAAGCGACCCAGAAAAGCGGACTTTTATATTAAGTTATTTTTATTTTATATTAATTTTTTATATATTTTAAAAATAAATAGAACTAAAAATCCGTTTTTCTGGGTCCAATCTTTTATAACTGACTTTGAAAGGAGATACCACAAAATGGTTAAAGAGACCATAAAGTACATAGGATTTGATGATCAGGAGCGCGAAGAGGACTTCTACTTCAACCTCAACAAGACCGAGCTGATGGAAGCAGAGCTCTCTGTTCCCGGCGGACTTAGCACTGCATTCGAGAAGGCCATCAAGGCCAAGAATGTTGCCGCTGTCGTGTTCATGTTCCGTGACCTCCTCTGGCGTGCGTATGGCGAGAAGACAACTGACGGTCGCGGATTCCACAAAGACCCGCAGCTCACTCGCGCGTTCGTCGAGACTCCGGCCTACGACAAGCTCTTTATGCAGCTGGTGACTGAAGAGGAGAAGGCCCGTGTATTCCTGGAGAACCTGATGCCCAAGGATCTTCTGGCTGAGGCCAAGAAGTCTGCACCGGCGTCCCTGCAGGCCCTCTAATGCTGATCATAAAAGTCCCGCAGACTGAGTTGTTCGATCCAAAAACGGAGACCTTCAACTATCTGCCGGAGACTATACTCAAGCTTGAACATTCACTCATCTCAATTTCAAAATGGGAGTCGAGATGGCATAAAGCATATCTCAAACCGGACCAAAATCGCACGGTTGCAGAGACACTCGACTATGTTCGATGTATGTCGCTAACGCCCGTGGATCTGCAGACCGTGAGTCGACTTGGGCCTAAAGATTTCGAAACCATCCAGGCATATATAAATGAGCAGTCAACCGCCACAACCGTAAAGCACATTGGCGGCCCCAAACACAGTAATCAAACGGTTACCAGCGAATTAATATATGCTTGGATGACTGAACTGCGGATCCCATGGGAAGCTCAGAAATGGCATCTTAGTCGTCTCATGACTTTGATCGATGTCATGAATGAACGCCAGAAACCGCAGAAGAAGATGTCCCGGGCGCAGACTGCAAAGCAGAATACTGCTATAAATGCTGCTCGTAGGGCCAAGTATAACACCCGAGGTTAAACGAAAGGAGGGCCGCTGTTGATTAAAGTCAAAACTAGTGGAAACTTCAGTTTTATGCAGAAGTTCCTTAAGCGAGCGAATCTTATGCGTGTAGACGAGATTCTAAATCGCTATGGTCGCTATGGTTGTCAGCGATTGGCGGCGGCCACTCCCGTAGATAGCGGCGAAACAGCCGCAAGCTGGACATATGAGGTCGTCAAGAAAGACGGCGCATATGATCTGGTTTTTTTAAACACGCATACAAATAAAGGCGTTAACATAGCAATCATTCTTCAGTACGGACATGGTACAGGGACTGGTGGCTATGTTAAAGGCCAAGACTACATAAATCCGGTGCTCAAACCGATCTTCGATTCAATCGCTGATCAGGTTTGGAAGGAGGTTACTGGGTAATGGCAAGTTCTATTGACAACAGAGTAGCCCAGCTAACTCTCGAGAACAAGCAGTTTGAAGCGGCTGCTGCACAGTCTCTTAAAACTGTTAACAAACTCGACGACGCATTCAAAATGGCAGATGGTGTCAAGGGAATGAAAGACCTTGGCGAGGCCACTAAGAGTGTAAACGTCGAAGGACTCCTCAATAGCGCAAATAAAGTCAGAGTACAGTTCGTCGCTATGGAAGAGGCTGCCCGTCAGCTGATTCGATCCGTCACGCAGGATATCTATCAGCAGGGCAAGAGTATGGTCAAGAGTCTTACTATTGACCAGGTAACATCTGGTTGGAACAAGTATACGGAAAAACTGTCTGCAGTTACAACCTTGATGAATGCTACGGGAAAAGATCTCGATACCGTTAATGGCTATTTCGATAGGCTTATGTGGTTTTCGGACGAAACCTCGTACAGCTTTACGGAAATGGGTAACGCTCTGCAAACTATGGTCTCCGCAGGCGGCGATGTAGAGGAAATTATTCCTCTGATTCAGGGCGTCGCTAACGCTACAGCATTCGCTGGTAAAGGTGCTAACGAGTTTAGTCGGGTCATGTATAACCTGAATCAAGCGTATTCCAAAGGCTATTTAACGATGGAAGACTGGAGTTCTGTAGCCCTTGCTGGTGTTAACTCGAAAGCACTTATTCAGTCATTAATTGACGCGGGTAAGGCGACAGGGACACTCAACAAAGAAGGCAAAACCGCTAAGAATACTCTGGTCGATATCACAAACTTCACTTCTACACTTTCTGAAAAGTGGATTAACACGGACGTCATGGCCAAGGCATTCGGTTCGTTTAATGAAATGACTCAGAAAGCCTACGAGATGGTCCAGGCAGGTGAAGTCGAAACTGCATCAGAAGCCTATGAAATACTTGCAAAGCAGTATGATACTGTTGCGCTCAAAGCCGCTAAGGCTGCACAGGAATCAAAATCATTTAAAGACTCGATAGATGCGACTAAAGATGCTGTGGCGACACAGTGGATGCAGACGTTTGAGCACATCTTTGGCAACAAAGAACAGGCTGTGTCACTGTGGACTTCAGTGACACAGGAACTCTGGGAAATCTTTGCCTCAGGGGCAGTTGCCAGAAACAAGGTTCTTAAAGAATGGGCCCAGGGTACTGCTACTACAATACGCGAAGGACTCCAGACTGGCCGAGAGGCACTATTCGAGGGACTCGGAAGCTTCTATAATAATATTAAACGGCTGGTCGCCACAACCAAAACTCTCTGGCGCGACTTCTTTCCCGAAACAACAGCAGATCGTCTTGTTTATCTGACGTATAAATTCCGTGACTTCATGAAGACTCTTAAACCCAGCAGCCAATCAATCGCTCGGTTTAGGGTTGGCCTTCGAGAAATTCTAGCCGATATTAAGCCATCCGGAAACGATCTGAATGCCCTTAATACCGCATTCCATGGTCTTATGGATATTCTCGGTATGGGCGTTCGTATAGGCGCAAGATTTATCGGGTCATTCTCGCCACTTATTAGGCTGTTCTCATATCTTGGCACCCAGGTGATAAACCTCGCTGGATATTTGGGCAAGTTGTTCACGGACATGGCAGGTTTCCGCGGATATGAAAGTGTTTTTGACGCATTTTCGAGTGGCCTTAGCTGGCTTGTTGACACCATTATTTCTGGTGTTGAGGCTGCTAAGAAATTTGGCACAGAGGCCCTGCAGTATATTGCACCAGTTGCCAATTACCTATACAGAACTGGGAAAACTTTGATAAAAACTGTTCCTATGGTCGCATCGACTGCATATAAGTTCGTAGTAAAAATTGGGCATGCGCTCGGCAAACGTGTCCAACCGGCTTTGTCGAAAATCGGCGGCTATATTTCCGCTGGATATTCTGCCATAAAAACTAAGATTCTTCCGGCGGTCAAAGACTGGCTTAACGAGCTGTATAAGGCCGACGACCCGATTACGTATATTTCTGAACAGGTTTCGAAGCTCGCAGCTAAAGCCAAAACGCTGTGGGATAGCGGTGGAATTTCGGCATGGGCAGGAGCAATAAAGACCCGTGTTACCGAGGTTTGGAATGAAATCAAAAAGTTCAGCGCAGATATAAAGCAGCGTCTAGATAATCTTTCAATCGGGGATATCATCAAAGCTGGTTTTGGTTTTGCTGGTATCGCAGTCGTCGCGCAGATGATCGGTCTTATGAACGGTCTGGAAAGTGCGGCACGTGCAATTGCCTCTCTTGGCACCGCCGGAAGTGGGTTCCTTACTGATCTTAAGAAAACCCTGACTAGCTCCACAGCAAATAATGTCAAAGCATATGCGATATCCCTTGCGCTCTTGGCCGCATCAGTAAAACTGCTTGCCGATATCCCAGCAGGATCGTTGTGGAGTACTGTTGGTGCTATCGCTGCTCTTGGTGTAGTTTTGGGCGGTCTGTCCGTTGCCCAGAAATTCGTAGAAGGAAAAAACGCTACAGCAAATAGTATATCGGCGCTCAACAGGTCCGTCGAAGGTCTGAATCAAACTAAAAATCAGATTATAGGCGTTGGCAATTCACTTATCGGTGTGCGCAAGCAAATGGTCGGAGTTCTCGAGTCGATTGCGCGTTCCATCAATCTCGTAGCCATCGGTGCGGCAGTGCTACTGCTGTCTTTCGCCCTTGCCAACATCGTTAAAACCGTCCAGGGGGTATCGTGGCCCGATCTCGGAAAAGCAATGCTGTCTATGGTTCTCATGATGGGATATTTAGCAGCATTTTCCATTTTGTTGGCCAAATATGCGCCAAAGCTCTCAAAAGGTGCTATAGGTCTTGTGTTCTTTGCGGGGGCGATTTGGCTCCTGGTTGGGGCGCTGGGCACGCTGCTTAAATATGCTCAGATAAGTATAACACTTGAGCAGAATATGGTAACTCTGCTTGGCATTCTAGCAGCACTAGCCCTCTTTGCAAGATTTATTCCAGCAAAAGGTGGTATCGGAATGCTCGGACTTGTGCTCTCGTTGTACGCACTGGTCGGCGTATTCAAAATAATAGCCGATAATGCCGGTCTATTTGCCGCGGCGTGGCCTGGACTATGGAACATGCTTAAGACAATAACGATATTGTCGGTTCTTATGCTTGCGCTTCAGTTGGTTTCATCTGAAATAAATGCGTACACCAAGCAGAAAGCCTCATGGGTGTCCCTTGGTCTAGGCATGGCTGCTATGGCTGGCGCCCTATTGATCCTTGTACGAGTCGCAAAGCTTATAGACAAGCTCAAGATCAACAAGGAAATTATTGGCAAACTTGGATGGCTTGTTGTTGCACTGAGTCTAATGACTCTGGCAGCCGGTGCTGCGGCAGGAATGGGCAAGAGCATAAATGCTTTCCTCGGTCTTTCTGTAGCTCTTGCGGTTATGGTCGCGGCCTTGTATGGCCTGGTTGCCTTGGCATCTATAATGGACACGATCAACGCGGATGAGATGACCAAGAGTTTCGTAATTCTCGGCTCGCTGATGATTGCCATGGGCGCGTTTCTTGCGCTGGCAGGTCTCGGTGCGCATCTCGGCAAAGGTCTAGGACTGGCGTATCTTGTCGTAGAAATCGGGGTAATTGCCTCGGTTGTCGTTGGACTGATTGCGCTGTCAAAACTTTGTGACCCGACCGCACTGTCGCAAGTATCTACGTCTCTCGAGATTGTCGGTGCAATTCTTTCGGGGGTTATGCTAGTCATGGCTATATCCTCGGTCATTGCGAAAAAGGGTGGTTGGCAGGGTCTTCTGTATATGACCGGAATGCTTGTGCCATTGGCTGGGGTAGTTGCCGCACTGGTCGTCATGAAAAACATGGGGCTCGACAGCGCCCTTGACTCCGCGATTGCTCTCGGCATTGTCGTGGTTGCTCTCGGCGCAGCCCTTGCTTTGGCCGGCTCCTATGGGGCAACTCTGAATATCGGCACGATGCTCGCATTTGCTGGCGGCATTGCACTTATCTCGGGGGCTATGTGGGTATTCACAAAGGCCATAGGGAATATTTCCGGAGACCTCCAGAGAGCATGGGGCGCTATAAAACTTCTGGGCAGTATCTTTGGAGTTCTGGCCGTGGTTATGGCGGTCTTTTCTATTCCTGCGGTAAGTGAGTTTGCTTTGCTCGGTGCGATTGTTCTCGCGGCACTTGGCGCAGCGCTTCTTGTTGTCGCAAGTGCAGCTGTTGTTATGGCCGTTGCTATTCGGAAACTCGCAGAAGTTCCCTGGGAAGGGCTTTCCGAGAAGATTAACTCGATAGTCGGTCCAGGTCTTAAACTAGCAGGTGTTCTGGCATTAGTTGGTCTTGCTGGTGTCGCCCTCTTAGTAGGTGGCTTGCTTGGTGCCGTGGGTGCTCTAGCTCTTGCCGGAGGCATTGCAGTTCTTAGTGTCGCTGTTCGCTTTGCGATCGATACGCTGTATTTGCTCGCGTCGGCCATTGACTGGGTTATGAAAGCCCTCGGAAAATCCAATGGTGCAATCGATGGGAAACTGGATGAAATCCAGGCTGCCTCTGACCGTATTGAAGCCATGACTGCTCAGGTCGAAGGGCTTGAACGCAGAGCCCAGGCTGCTACTAGCGGTGGTGATGCTGCTCTCGCAGATACTTCTGCGGCCACTGCGGAGCACAAGGCACGCTATGAAGCATATAATGAAACGATCGACGAAGCCGCGGCCTCTACCGATAATTTCACAAACTCCGTAGAGAATATGACGGAGACCATGGCCAATGCTGATGTCGATAGCGCCGGATTCATGGATGGCATCAAAGACATGATCTCCAAAGGCGGAGAAGGACTCAAGACCTTCCTTGGGGATTTTCTAGGAGAAGCATTCGGGAATATTGATATCAGTGGCCTGCAAGATCTCTTTGGAGGAAAGCTTAGCGAAATTATTAATAATCCGGAGGCTATTAAAGAGTCCATATCTGAAATGACATCCGGATTAGTCAGTGGTTTCGAGGAAAAAATCAGTGCGCTCACCAATGTTGGTGAAAGTGGTGGTGCCGAGATTCTCAAGGGAATGGACTCCACCGACTATCAATCTTCTGGCCGTTATGCAGCTGAAGGAATTGCTAAAGGTTTGCTTCTCGGTCTGCCGAAGATTCGAGCGGCTGCTGCGGTCCTTGGTGATACCGTTCAGACCGTATATAATAACCATATGGAAATCATGTCTCCGTCTAGAGTCATGAGATGGTCTGGTGAAATGACTGCAGAAGGTGTCGTTGTCGGTATGCTTAATCGTCTTGCAGAGGTTAGATCTGCCGCGTCTCAGATGTCTATGGCCGCAGTCGAAGGTTTCAATCAAAATGCGACCGATGTCATGGCTTCCGGCGAAGCTGCTATGACATTTACTCCGGTAGTCGACATGACGAATTTGTCCCCGGCCAATGTACAGCAGCTCGTTGGCAACGCTCAGCTGGCCGTCGCTTCGCAGCTTGCTGAAGATAGGCAGGCGGCTAAAATGACGACAGATCTGAATTCAATGCGGGCACAGATCACAGAGCTTGTGGCGCTTAACGCAGAGCTCATTGAAATTGTCCGTCAGGGCGGAGATGTCTATTTGGACGGCGATGTTGTCGCTGGTTCCGTAAATGCTCGTTTGGGAGGTCTTGTATAATGCGTAGATTCTGGCTCCAGAATGAACTTGGCGAACGCCTTGATTTGACTGGAAACTATGAAACATCTGGCATGTTCCTGGCCTCTCCTACGGGCCTTGGCTTCGAGTACAATGACACTTTTCAGACCGTAAAGCGCGGATTCTATAAAGCGTCATATCGAAGCCAGAAACAAAATGCTATAGGCGGGACTCTGATCTTCCTGGATCCCGCCTATCCCAAATACCAGCAGTTCATCAACTTTGTCGAGCGTACTGAAATGCTGTTCTTTGTCTATGCACCACAGTCAACTGAATATTATTGCCAGGTGACCGTGGGCAAGATAGAAAAAACGCAACTGACAACCCAGGAAGCAAGTCTGCAGTGTACGGTCAGTTTTATTCCACACACAATGTGGTATACGCTGGACGACGTAACACTCAACTTCGGTGTTGGTAATATTGTGTCACGTTATCCAGATCGCTACGATCAGGATGCCCGCTATGGTTCACACGGCCAGGGCATCGTTAAAGTGCAGACTCGTGGGCACATAGAAGCCGCGCTTAAGATCATTGCCAAAGGTGCTATGGTAAACCCGGAAGTAAAGCTCATTGGCATCTCAACCGGTAAAGAGCGCGGCACGTGCCTTATAAACAAAACGTTCGCCGCGAACGAAGGCTTTGTCTTGTGCACAAAGTATCAGGACAGTTATGTTCGGATGCTGAAAGACGATACCGAATCCGAAGATCTTATAGACAGTGTCGACGAAAACACTGACGTTTTTGTGCACGTGCCTATGGATGAGGATTGTTACGTTATAGTAACTGGTGGAGAAAGCATCGACATATCTGGATATTTGTACGACTATTATAGGAGTGTGTAATGAATCTTTACATTAAGGACCGATCGACATTTGAAACGGTCCATTGGGACACCCCGTCTGCATGGTCCATCCCGATTTCGTCGGCCCTTGATGACACGGGTTCTGCGACTATAATGGAAACCGACGAGAAATTCGTCAACAATTTTGCATATATAGCAAAGCATATATACGTAATTTCTGAGGAGGCTCCAGCAAGGGGCGTCAACCAGCTAACGCTACGAGACCCATCAACAATGTTTGACAGGTCGCTTCCGTGGCCGAATGATCCAGTCCTAACCTATGGCGATTTTATCGCTGCCCAGGTGACTTCTCAGTATATTAACTGCTCTGATTCAGATTATGCTATTAGCTATCTGGATATTGCCAATTCCGATCACACCCCGTTCACCGCTCCTGAGCTCGACGATACAAAGCTATATGTGCTCTCTGATATCATAGCTGATGCTCAGGAGCGAGGGGTAAAAATCGAATATACTATTGCAAATAAGCGCCTCCTCATGACTATCTCTACGCGAGAGGAGGTTACACATAAAGTCTTCTTCAATGAAGATCAAACTGAACTTAGCACCGAAACTTATTCCAATGATATAACAGCCAAAATCACCGTCTTGCAGAAGGTCGAGGACACTGATCCTCAGGAATACACAGAGACAACGTGGTATTTATCTACCGACGGAAATCTTTCAAATACTGTACCGGCAAACCGTGCCAAGGGCAAATGGGTGTATGCTACTGCCGAAGCTGACGAAGAACCTCTTTCTGTTGCCGAATCAATCATCGCTGATAATGTGGACTCACACAAAATCGAGTTTTACTCCGATCGCCAGTATCATTTGTGGGATGCCGTTAAACTCAGACTGGCAAATACCGTCTTTGATAGCCATATAGTTGCAATAACTCAGAAGCACAACGACAACCGTTTTCTGTATCGTTGTGGGGCACTTGCAACTACGCTCACAGAAAAGGTCAATAAAGGCAGCACTACAATCGTAACGGGCTCCGGTGGAAAAACTGGGAACGAATTTCAGTTTCCGCTTGGATATATTTGGATCTCTGTGGATGCCACCAATCCGGCAGATGTGCTCGGTTACGGAACATGGGAGCAGATCGCTGGTCGTTTCCTGCTTGCAGCGGACACCGATCATCCGGCTGGTTCTACGGGTGGCGAAGAGAAGCACACATTGACTACTACCGAGCTACCGAAACATGAGCACGTTATATATTATGGTAATAACTCAGGGCCATATTTCACGGCAGCAATCGGTTTTCCGGCAGTTATGGAGTCTGGCGGGACCACAGTTACCAAGTCGTGGGGCGCAGAAATGTGCCGCACACAACTTGTTGGCGGAGATGAGGCTCATAACAACATGCCGCCCTATCTCTCGGTCTATATGTTTAAACGCACAGCATAAGGAGAATTCAAAATGGGAGTACCTATTAATTTATTTGCCGCTGGTTCCCGTCCCGGATTACCCGCGTTTTCATACAGCGGGCTCTATGATCTGTATAATGAAGGGCTCGACGCGACTGGAAAAACACTCTGGACCATTATTCTTAAGTCCACCGGCAAACTTATATTCAATCGACTTGATTCAGCGGTTGACGTCTGCCTATATGGCGGAGGCGGAGGCGGCGGAAACGGTGCAGTAAATGCCAGTGGATCCGGTGGCGGAGGTGGTAAAACCACTATTCAGAAAAATATATCCGTTGCCCCGGGCCAGGAAATCGCCCTTACAATGGGCGCTGGTGGTGCTGCCCAGACAAACGGCGGAAACACTATATTCCGAATCGGCACTACTACGCTAACCGCACAAGGAGGAACTGGTGCACAAGGACTGACCCCTGGCGAATATGGCGGCGGATCTGGTGAACGTGAAGGCGGCGTCGATGTCTCGTACGAGATGACTAGAAGTGATTATACAGTTCGTATAACCTGCACAATTGGCCGCGAAGGATCTACCTGGTATGCGTGGGTCTCTAAAGTAGAAGTCAAGATGGCCATTCGTACGGGAACGTATCCGGTCAATAGTTTCGGCTACATCTATATTAATAATACTCAGAGCGCGAGCATTGAAGGCATCTTTGGAACTACTGTTTATGGGCAGGAGTATTCCACAGTCTGGGCTGGTACTGGGACAAAAGTCCCAATCGATGTTGCAAACGGCGTCGCAACATTCACCACTCGGTTTGAAAAAGGTGCATATGGCGCAGCTAACCAGTTATACTTTTATACAAAAGTGGGATCCCTGGTACTTCAAAATGGTATCACTAATGCCGGTAATAATGTCAGTTCTAGCACAATCGGTGTCTCTGGCACTGCTGGAAAGACGGGTCCTCAAGCTTTTGGCGAGGGTTCTATTTATCCATGGTATGAATTCGGTGCCGGCGGAGGTGGCGGAATGCTCGGCAATGGCCCAGGATATGATGGCGGAGCTGGCGGAGGTGGCAAGGGCGGAAGTGCTAATGCCGATGCTCAGAACGCTACGCCGAATACGGCATCTGGCGGCGGTGGTGCTGGGCCTAATAAAACTGGCGGAAAAGGTGCCTCTGGCGTCATAGTAATACGGAATGCCCGATGATAAAACATTTTAAATGAAAGGAAGATAATAATGAACAAAAAAGCTATGCTTAGCCAGCCGATGGCTAATAGAACCGAAGAGGAAATCGTGGCGACTCGTGAGCGCGCTATAAAAGCGCTGGAAGGCATGGGGTACACGGTAGTCAACACGCTCTTTACCGACGAGTGGTATAGTCATGAAGCCATGATACAGCGTGGCGTAGTCCATATTCCTCTGGCTTTCTTCGCAAAGTCCGTAGAAAACATGGCGCGCTGCGATGCCGCATACTTCTGCAAAGGTTGGGAGTCTACTCGTGGCTGCAAACTGGAGCACGCTGTCGCTGAAGCATACAAGGTTAAGATCATCTACGAAGAGGACTGAAACACGTTTGAAATGGAGGCGACAAGTACATGAACTTGATCCAACTGTATCAAAAGCAGTCAACGTGGTATACGGGCACTACCACCGGCGTTCCTGTTGGCATCTGTCTTCATGACACGGGCTGCAATAACAAAACCCTTAAACGGTATGTTCAGCCGAATGACAATGATCCGAATTGGCAGCAGCTGATCGATCTTATCGGCTGGAACAAAAACTATAATGACTGGAACCACGCTAAACGGGCTGCCGGTGTAAATGCTTGGATCGGCACATTGGCTGATGGTTCGGTCGCCACAGTTCAGGCTGGCCCGTGGAATTATCGTCCGTGGGGCGTCGGAGGTGGCAGATACGGGTCTCTTAATGGCGATAAGAACGATCCGAATGCTAAGTTCTGGCTGCAGTTCGAGATCTGCGAAGATTCTCGTAAGGATTATTCCTATTTCGAAAAAGCCTACTTCGAGGCAGTTGATCTCTGTGCGTATTGGTGCGAGATGTTTGGCTTTGATCCGCACGGTACCGTGACCTACAAAGGTCATCAGGTTCCCGTTATCTGTTGCCACCAGGATTCTTATCGTCTTGGTTTCGGCGCCAATCACTCTGACGTCTATGATTGGTTCAACGTCTTTAGCATCACGATGGACGACTTCCGTGATGCCGTGGCACGGAAAATGGGCCAAGTTATAGTCGACAAACCGGATATTCCTGAACCGGATCCTACGCCCAAGCCCACGCCAACTCCGGTTAACGACGAGGTTAAAGTCGGATCTCTTGTCAGCATCAATCCCGGTGCAACATACTATAGCGGTACAGCAATTCCTGCATGGGTTGCTAAGCGCAACTGGTATGTATACTCCGCTCCTGAGGGTAAAGACCGTATTGTTCTTAACAACTCAGAAGACGGTAAGTATAAGATCATGTCGCCGATTAATCGAAAAGACGTCACGGTTGTTGGCGCTACGATGACTCCGTCGACGCCGAGTACGCCCGCCGCGCCCACGGGCTATCGCGTAAAAGTGCTTACAGACGCGCTGAATATACGCAAAGGTCCGGGTACTAACTATCAGATCGCAGGTGTTATACGCGATCGGGGTATCTATACTATCGTACAGACCCAAGGTACCTGGGGCAAGCTTAAGAGCGGTGCTGGCTGGATATCTCTCGGCTGGTGCAGCAAGATATAAGGAGGTTGATAATATGGCCATTCGTGGCTCCACATTTGTTAACCAGGAATTCACAGCGCAGGACCACGGAGGGGCGTTCGCAGCATCCATAACGGACGGGCAGCTTACGGCCCGCGCCGCGGTCACAGTATCTGGTAAGAACGTAACTCTGCCTAAGGGCCTTTATTGCATTGGCGGGAGAATTATCGAACTTACCGCTGCACAGGTTATTAGCATTGCTGCAACCAGCGGATACGCCCGCATAAAGTGCAAGATAAACCTGGCAGCAACATCTACGGAATCCAGTTTTCAGCAGGTCACGTTCGAGGTCGATACGGCTACTTCGGCGACGGGCTTTGCAGCGCTTGTGCAGGAAGATATCACTGGCGCAGGTGTTACGTATGAGGCTGAAATGGCTGTCGTTCAGTGCGGTTCGGCGCATACACTAGTTCGCCAAATCGAAATGGCGTCAACGAAACGCATAATCCTCAATGCGGTAGTCGCAGCGGCAGACTGGTCCAATAACCAGGCAACTGTAACGGTAGATAAGCTTGGCGCCAATGCAGATCCGATTATCACGTTCGATCCAGACTCCTATACGGACTGGGCTGGATGTGGCATTCGGGCGATTTCCACAGACTATCACAAAGTAGTTCTGGCGGCAGACACAGCTCCGTCGAAGACCGTAAAGTTCCTTGTTGTGCTGTAAGGAGGTTCTATGGATATTCTAAAAGATATTCTGCTACCAGTAATCCTCGCAGTAATTGCCTCCGGAGGCTTCTGGGCATTTCTCGAAAAGTGTCATGGCACTAAACGGGCAGAACACGAGCTGCTCATGGGCATGGCTCGCAACATGATGATGGACCAGGCCACAAAATATCTCAGCCGTGGAGACTGGATAACACGCACTGAATATGATAATCTGGTTAAATACATGTATACACCGTATGCGAAAGCCCATGGCAACCATGGTATGGACAAGGTAATCGCGGACATTGATGAAAAATTGCGTATTGTAAATGAACCGTTGCCAGATGGCTCATACGTCATATCCTCTCGAGATAGGGGGGCACTGCTAAATGATAGATGATTTTGAACTTATAGTTCACAAATTTAATGACCGGGAAGATCGGCATATCTATCTGCTTGGCGATGTCCATCTCGGGGCCAAAGAATGTCTCGAGACCGACTTCGCTAAGTTTTTGCAGATGGTCAAAGACGATTATGCTGGATATTTGATTCTGCTCGGTGATCTTCTGAACAATGGAGTTAAGTCTTCCGTGACGAATGTCTACGACGAAGTGCTCATGCCAGGCAACGCCAAGCGACAGATGATCGAGTACCTGGAGCCAGTCAGCGACAAGATTCTGTGTGCTGTTACTGGCAATCATGAGCGCCGTACACTTCGCGAAGACGATATGGATATTACGTATGATATCATGTCTCAACTTGGCATAGAGGAGCGCTGTAGGCGAAATATCGCGTTTCTTAAGCTGCAGTTTGGCAATCCGCGTTCTTCGCGAGAAACGAACCCACAGTACATGTTCGCCTGTACGCACGGTGCTGGTGGCGGAGCCCTCCCCGGTGGAGTCATTAATCGTAACCAGCGATTTGCTGATGCGTTTGAGGGCCTCGATTGTCTCTGTACGGGGCATTCCCATAAGCCCATGACATATGCCATGACAAAGCTCCGCATAGATCACGCGCACAACCGAGTGCAGGAACGCACTGTAAAAATAGCGGTGGCAAGTTCCTGGCTGCGATATTCTGGATATCCGACAGCAGCTATGCTTCCGCCAACCGGGCGGGTTATCAACCGCATTGATCTGTGCGGTGACAAAAAACATATGGAGGTAATCATATGAGAATTGACGATCGCAAAGTAAATGGCTGTGTCTCGCTCGACGCAGTTGATCCCGTTGACGGCTTCAAAATTTTTATTAACCAAGACGGCGCTAAGTGGTCCTTGGGTGACTCGACGGTTGATCCCGCTGTCGTTGCGACCCACATCAAACGAGTGCTTGCCGATTCGAGAGTGCCCTTTGTACGATTTTATGTCACGATAGCCGACACGGACACACGGACGGTGCTTTGTCAGCCTAACTATACGCTTGACGACGCTGAGAAGTCTATCGAAATCGATATCAAGGCACTAGTTTCCGACAAAATACTGTCCATAGCACTGGACACCGGCGTTATTACTTTCGCGTCTAATACGATAATGTAACAGGAGGGAAGCACTTATATGAAAATTGATAATCGTAAGGTGAACGGTCGGATTATGCTTGACCGAGAGGACAGACTTGATACACTGTACTGGATTATCTATATTAACGGAACTGCTGCCAGCTGGCTCGGAGGCATCGATGCAGAGGGGGAACAAGTAACAATTCCCAGCCACATAGCAGGTAGTGCTATCAAGGCGTCCCTGCAGGCATACATCCCGGTATTTTTTATGATGGCGGCACACTATTCCAATGGGCACCGGGTACTTATATCGCCGTCATATAATATCAGCGCTGACACTACAAAACTCGTCATAGATATCAGTGAAATTATGGAGGGATACTATCTAGAAATTGCGCTCCCGACAGGCAATATTACTGTTAAACAATTCAAGTAAATGGATCCATGTAAGGAGGAATAAAAAAATGAAAAACATCTTCTCAATGGCTTGGGTCGAAGCGGCCCTGATGCGCGCTCTTCACACGTTTGCCCAGACAGCGATCGCAATGATTACTGTCGGCTCTATGTTCTCAGAAGTCAATTGGGTGCAGATATTGTCTGTATCCGGTGTGGCGGCCCTGGTGTCGATCCTGAAGTCGATCGTCGCTGGCACCCCTGAGAGCACTACAGATGGCGAAGTTATTATTACTGACAATTCCGACTCCACTGCTTACCAGTTTGCATTTAATAATATTGATCCGGGCAAACTGCAGACCGGTAATACTCTGAAGATCAAGGTAAATAACAAACTGGCGGACGATCTGACGAGAAAATAACAGCCCCTATTATGAGACCAAAATAAGAAAGGGGCATCACTATGAAACGTGATAAACGCACTCCGCTGGAGAAATCTATTGACGAGGCTCTGGAGGAACTGTATGGTCTGAATCCCTATAGCGAGGAATATGCCAAGGCTGTAACGAATTTGGAGAAGCTTGGAAAGCTCTACTCTGTTACGAGTAGGCCAAAAGTTGATCCGAATACGCTTATAACCGCGGGATGTAATCTACTTGGGATCGGAGCAATACTATCCTACGAGCATCTGCATGTGATTGCCAGCAAGGCGTTGCAGTTCGTAATCAAACCCCGTCTGTGACGGAATCAATAAGAGACTCTAAATCTACAGAGTCTCTTATTTTTCCACGAAAATTACACACTGTATAATGAAGAGGACTAAGAGCGATCGAACAGCCGGTTTACCGGTACCGACATGAAAATTAGGTTAAATAGTCGATCCACGGATGGACTGATCGAAAGATAACCGTTGTTCCATGACTCAGGATAGCATAAACTTGAGCACACCACTTTATTTTTTGCACAAAAATAACACCCCCTATAATGAAGAAAAGGAGGTTTTGTTATGAACAAAATTGCGAATTATCTGCTTTTGATCTGTGGCATTATAGCCGGATTGATCTTGGCAGGGATCTACTTTGTATGGATCGTAATCTGCACAGTCTTTAACATGCTCGTATGGGCCGTTACAGGTGCCGCTGAGCAAATACGGATGTGCGCAGATACGATTAAGTACGAGTTGATCCCGGTCAGCTTTCTGGTTGACTATGCACTCAGTAGAATGCAGGGACACAAAACTAAGTGCAAAATCGCTAAGTACGAAGAGCTCAATTGAGCTCTTTTTTGCACAAAAATAACACAGTCTATTATGAGAGAACTTAATACTAGAAAGGAGCTGCTACTATGTGGATAGAAGTTGACGACACCATGTATAAAGAAACTCAGAAACGCAAAGAAAAAAGAGACCAGCGTATGCTCAGGAATATCTTGCTTACATTACTCTGGATGGCACTCGCCTATGTGGTTTTCGGACCGCTTGGGCTGATTGTCGGCGGAATAATCTGTGTCAAGAAATATCTTTGAGACCTACATAAGGTCTCTTTTTTGCCAAAATGATGTCTTCGACCCAGAAAAGCGGATTTTTATATTAAGTTATTTTTATTTTATATTAATTTTTTATATATTTTAAAAATAAATAGAATTAAAAGTCCGCTTTTCTGGGTC
>ERZ1034855.284-NODE-284-length-24309-cov-49.677661_pt1 | contig 24309 bp, 39 predicted proteins | sample MGYA00520699_ERZ1034855 | MGnify/ENA primary metagenome ERZ1034855 (study PRJEB33766, sample SAMN09781730) | gut metagenome | biome: gut microbiome | host: Homo sapiens | place: Madagascar | study: EMG produced TPA metagenomics assembly of the PRJNA485056 data...
TATTAAAAAAATATATTTGAAGGAACAGTAATTGTTAAACAAACAAGATTTTAACAAAAGGTTAATTACTCCCTGTCCTGTTCTTCTTTATTGCATAAAACGCTAAAACTAAACTCTAACGTCTTAAGGAACTCCTTGTACACATGGTACATGAGATATGTGGCTCAGACTCGCTTTACGAACCCGTAAATTTGGTTTTCTTTAAGTCCTCATCCTGCGCTTATGGACACCACATTAAAAAGCTGCAAGACTATGCCTCGTAGCTGGCCTAAATATACAACATGGTATATAAGGTGATAAGGTTTATGCCGACACCTTAAAACGCCTTTCTCTTCCGTTTGAAACCACGCATGAAAGTATGTTGGTCGGACAGTTTTAATTGCTACCCTGTGGAAACCTGACAACCCTAATAAGCCTCCATTGCATCACTGGATGGTAGCCCAATATACAACTTCTCTGGCAACCCTGACCTCTTATGTCAATAGGTTTATTTAAAAAGCTTTGTAAAGCTTTTTATACAAATATTTTAAATCTTTTTCTGGAACATCTTTAGCATAACGAAAATAATAACCTTTGTAACATTCAATTTGTCCAGCGCAATTCTTGTAAATTTCTCCTTCAAGAAAACCATCTTTCTCTATATCTTTAATTTTTGAATAAAAAGCTACAGGAATATGATTTACATCATACATTACTATCGGACTTAATCTTTTGTCTAAATCGAAATACTATCCCAAACATAAATCTAAATATGTTGGCTTAGGAAAATTTTTCCTTCCATAAGACCAATAATACCCTTCGGCTGTTTTTTGAACGCCTTTACAAGCTCCTTTGATTGCTTCAGCATTAATATTTAATTCTATTGCTGCACAATAAACATCTGGAAAAGTTTTAACTATCTCTCCCAATAAAGTGTACTAACAAACTTCTTCTTGTTTTATATATCTACTTTCTAGCTCTACTTCAGTGCTTATATTAAGCTTTTTGCACCAATTTCTTAATGTACTAATATCACAATCATATTTTCGTCTTAGCTCTTTTTGCCGACTTTTTGTGACTATTAATTCCTTAAATTCTTTAAGTGCATCTGGATTTGAAGCTATTTTTTCTAATTTCTTATTCTTAGTTCTTGGAAGAAAAGTAAAACTTTTCATTAAATCGGGCATAATAACTTTATAATAAAACCGCTTTATGGTACTCTTCTTAATGCCTGTTTTTTCACTTATCTTTCCAAAACTATCTGTCGTGTTACATAACATATCAATAGCCTAATTAAATTGCTAAATATTAAAAGAAGATTTACCATTAATTATATCTTCTATTGTATGTTGCTTTTTACCACCGTTAGCAATTCTACTTAAATTATAACCGATTTTTCCATCAAAAGGTTGATAATAATCTAAATAAATCTATTCTAATTCTCTAACTAAACGAACAGAAGCAACTTTGTCCTATTCATCAAATTCTACTTCTTCAATTATTGAAAAAACAAAATTCTCTTCTCCATATTTATTAAAAGAATTCTACAAATGTGGATTTTCATGCGTTCCATTTCTCAAATCTACCAAATGATTCCACCAACGAGTGTTAATACCAACACTACTACCGATATAAAATTTTCCGTTGACTAAATTAGTTATTACATATACACCGCTGGGCTCTTTCCTGCGAACCTCTTTAGTATAAGCGGAAAGTTCTCTTTCATCTTTTAGTATGGTTGGAATCAATTTTAATTCCTTATGTTCAATTTTCTTTACTTCCATTTTTAACACCACCTGTTATAGTATTAAAAAAGAATACAGCTTGGTAATTGTTCTTAAACAGGATAGAACAAAAGGTAGCTACTCCCTGTCCCAAGCCGTTTCTTTATATAAAAAGTATTTCTACTAATTATCAAAGTAAGATTTCTGTCGATTTGTTTACAATTATAACTTTATCTGTTCTATTTCGTTTACTAATTTCTTTTTTTAGTTCCTCAGCAAACTTAACCTTACCATCAAAATCTCCATGAACAAGCGCAATTTTTTCGTAGCTTGCCTGACCATATCCGCCAGATAATAATTTAAGTAATTCATCATGTTGAATATGACTAGAAAAACTTTGAAGATTAATAACATTCGCTCTGCACGGGACAGATTTCCCATTAATTGCTATAGTTTTTGTTTTCTTTTGTTTTATTTTTCCTGCTAAACTTGTAGGAGTGGCATAGCCACAAAAAGCGATAATATTTTTAGAACTTGGCAGTAATTTTTCCGCCAAATAAACGGAATACCGCCGTTGCATAAACCGTGATGAAGCCAAGAATAAAGCTGCTGAATTTTCTTTGGTATGTTTGTTCAATAAATTTTCCAAAGTCTCAAAATCTTTTACAAAATGAACTTGACCCCAACCTCTAATTTTTTGCCACTTTTCGAGTTCTTCTCCTTTTAAGTGTGTATCAAAAACGTCACAAATTTTACACGCTAGTGGAGAAGCCACATAAATTGGACAAGTAAACTTTTCATCAGTATAAAACAAATCAAACAATATACTTAAAATAATTTGAGTTCTCATAAAGCTAAAAGTTGGAAACAAAATTTTTCCGTCTTCTCTATCTATTACATAATCATATACTATGGACTTAATTTTTTCTATGTCTTTTTCTCTATCTTTACCATTCGCACTTCTTTTAGCATCAGCATAGGTTGTTTCAGAAATTAATAAATTAGAACTTTGAATAGGTTGAAAAGTATTGGTAAACAATTTAGGCATTGCTATATTTCCCATGTCTCCTGTAAAAGCAATCTTTTTAATTGTATTACCATTTTTAATATAAAGAATAATACCAGAAGAATGTAAAGTATGACCAGCAGGAACGAACTCCACAGTAATATCTTCATCAATTTTTATCTTTTTATTAAATTCACATTCTTCTAATAGCATTGTAGCAGCGTAAACATCTCCGTTATCATAAATTGGAGAATAATTTTTCTTAAACTTCTTGGTTAAATCAAGAGCGTTTCGCTCCATGATATTAGCACTATCTAATGCCATCGGTTTAAAAATATCTACAAATCCTTCAGGGACAAATGCTTTTCCCTTAAAGCCTCTTTTTACTAACAAAGGAAACAAAAGACAATGGTCCCCGTGATTATCACTCATAAAAACATAATCAATATTTTTTGTTTTAAATTTAAAATTTGCATTATTTGCCTGATATTCGCCAAGCAAACTTTTTTCTCCTTGCACAAGACCAGCTTCTACTAAAATAGAACGCTGAGGTTTTCCCCATGTGATTAAAGTCATAGAACCAGCAACGCTCGTAGCATTATTACCAATAAAACTTACTCTAATCTTGTCTTTGCTTTTACTCATACTTTACCCCCTACGTTATTATAGGAACTTATATTATATTTCTATAATACAAATAATACAATTTTTTTAATTGTAGATTTTTGCCTCGATATATTTATAACATTATTATTTGTATACATATAATAACAAATATTAATGTTTCTGTCAAGGACTTTGAGAAAAATCTTTGTCAAATAAAATCTTCATCAAAAAGATGCTTTTCAAAATCCTTGATTTTACTAGGAAAAATGCGCCTGTTTTACCAAATAAAATGATACTTTTATTTTCTTTCGCATCTAAAAAGAGGATGGGATTAACCCCATCCTCAGTTTATTTGTCATTACTTACTTTTTTGTAAATCTTTGTACCAAGAAGGCAATTCAAATTCAACAGTCTCACCAATAGAGTATTTACCAAAACCGTTCATCGTGAGACCTATCCCATTTTCAAGAATTACCCAAGCAGAAGTCTTCCACTTACTATGTACAACCCCTCTTGCCCAACCTTCTTTTAATTTAGACTCTTCGGCAATAGGCTCAACCTCTTTTTCAGTGACACTCTTTAACTCCTGCTTAACAGGCTCAACAATTTCTTCTTTTACAATTTCCTTGCTGCGCTTGTTTTTGTCATACTTTTTATATTGAATCTGCTTCTCCCTATTTTCTTTTTTAGGAGAAATCTCAATATCAAAAGCGCTGTTCATTTCATCCATTTCTTAATCTCCTCTCACAGCTCGTCATGGCAGGAGAATTTTCCCATGCGCACTTCTAATGACAATATTTTTGATAAGGACAGAGCCGATGAGGTTCTTTCCCATCGACTCTGCACGTTATTCTTCCACCATTTTCCTGCTGTGCATTACTGCAAAGCATTTATTTTAATCTCCTGTTCGTTAATTAAATTAAGCAACAGTAATATTCATAGTGTCGGAAAGTTTGTCATTAGGTACAAACTTAACAGTAACGACACTAGTATCCGCAACTGTAACAATACCATTAGCATAAGTGCTAGAACCAGTGGTAACAGTAACATTATACTGGTCAGGATTCAGCTTAATAGGAGCGCCATCAACAGGGCAAGCATAGACGTTAAGTTCAATCTTATCGCCAGCCTTGGCGGTCTGGTTTTTGTCCTCAATAACAATACTGGCGAACATATCAGCAGCAGTTTTATTCTCAAGAACCTGAACGATTTCAGCATAAACACCGTCGCCATCACAACCAGCACAACCAGAAGCAAGAGCAGAACCTTCAATAGAAGTGTTAGAAACACCAGAAGCGCTCATGCTAAGTTCCTGAGAACCATTAAGCATGAAACGAGGAACCTTGATAATAACCTTGCCAGCAAGGGTAGAGGTCTCAACATCACAAGAACCACCGTTGTAAAGATTAGCCTCAAGAATGCAAGTCAAAGTCTTAGGAATGAAGTTAGCGCTAATAGTAATCTTAGAAGCAATGTCATTATGATACATATAACGAACACAAACTTCAGCGTCCTTCAGAGCTTCACCGAGAGCGACTTCATTAACACCATCACCAGTAACGGCATAACGCTGATAACCTTCATCAGTGCCAGACTTCTTAATATAAGCATAAACATTGGTGTTACCAACCATAGGAACAGCCTTGTAAGAGAGAGTAACTTTACCAGTAGCATCAGCAGTGAGCTTCTCGTCTTTCATAGCATCGCCACCGAGCTCAACCTCAGAACCAGTATTCATAGCAAGATACTCAAGAGAGAACATAGCATCGGTCAGCTTGAGGTCAAAAGTAGAGGTATGCGCATAACGACCATAAAGCTTATTCCGCATTCCGGCACGCAGGTCCTCAAAGCTGATTCCTATAGTAATGCTGGAGTCAATCAGAGTATTTGCAGTAGCGACAAGGCGCTCGCCATCAAGAAGAGTAGCGCGGCCTACACCAGCTAAAAATAACATAATATATATCCTCCTTATTTATTTATTCTTTCCTTTTCTTTAAAAGGAATTATATTATTTCTTTGTAAAATTCTATACAAAGTATTATTAGATATCTTATATTTTTCACAAATCTCTTTATTACTAATATAAGATAAATAAGCATTAATTATTTCCTTTTCTTGGATTTCGATTCTTCTTTTTTTCTATCCTTTTGTTTCTACAGAATAATCCCTTAAAGACAAAAACTCTTGATATGTTTGAAATTTTCTTTCTAAATATAAAGAACTTTCTTTATACATCCAATCCATAAATAATTTAATATCTTCTTGTCTATTTATTTTTAAATGAGCACAAGTTTCATTGATTTGATAAAAAATTATATTAATTGGCAATGTATTTTCAATTACTGATTTTAATTCTTTTAAAAAACAAGGATGTCCAGCTATATCTGACGTGCCTCTTGCTTTACCGTCTCGATTTATTGTTATACTTCCATCTCCATCAAAAACCCGCCTAATATAATCTCTTAAATATATTTCTGGAATATAATCAGGAAAATGTAAACAATAAGTTTTTCTTTCAGGCAAACCAAGCTCTTCTAAACGAGAACAAAAATATTTACTTGTAAAAATAAGATGTTTTTGAAAGCTCTCTTTCCTATTGTCAGTTGCTTTTTGATACACATCATAAATAGGTCTATCACTTTCTAACAGCACCTTAAACTTTTCAAGAAGTTCCAAATCTCCACTCTAAAGTTTTATTTTTACGTTATTCTATTTTTTAAAATTGCACCCATCAGCGGCAAAAAAACCCAAGAAATAAAACTTTTCAGGACTGTCTAATTCGTCCAACCAATGTTCATTAAAAGTATACGGAGAAGCACGATTAATATCATAAACAGGGTCGTTTGATTTTCTCGTTTTAACCCGTTTCTTTTTAAGATAGTTTCTAACTGCAACATCACTCATCCCATACCTCTCAGCCAACTAATCAGCCGAAAGTCCACCAAGATAATCTTCAATTACAGAAGTACCATCTAATTTAGATTTACCCATAACAACTCCTTTCCTTTTAATTATGTAACAGAAGCAAATTTCTTCTGGAAATCATTCATCGTCATAATTTCTTTAGATATGTCTTTCTTGTTATCAGTAAATATCCAATGGGGAATATCCCGTTTGAACTAAACTAGCCGAGACATAGCACCCTAAATCTAAGCATAATAATACCCCTTAGCATCAATGGTTTTTAGCATTAAAGAAAGTTTTCTCAAACTTACTTGTTCTTTTAACATCTCCATAGTGTATGGAGAACTAATGGATATACAAACAAGCATTTTTTCCAAACTTGGAGAAATATAATTCTTGTTCTACATCCTCGCCTTTAATTCCATTTCTTCTCTTAAATTGGGGTCGATATACCTATCTCCATCGTAATCCAAGATATTTTGGTGTGTAATAATAGCTATAAATTCATCAAGTTCTTTTGGTTCTAAAACTATATCGTATATATATAATTTTTTCATGCCATTAGCACCCGTTTGAATTCCATAGATATCTCTCATTTTGCTTTTACATTCTGGACATATAGCATAATTATTAATAAACTCAAGAGCTTTAACTTTCTTTTCAGTTTCGCTTAAATTATCAGGCAATGTTTCTTGGAATTTAGCATATTCTTTGATAACTTCAAACTAAGTTCGTTTGAATCCACAATGAGGACAAAACAAACCATTTTTTTCATGGAGCACAAGTTCGAACATATTAATTACCTAAGAAGTAACCATAGGTCCATATTCTTGGTTTTCCATATTCTATATTAAATATGCCATATAAGACATACCAATACCTTCAGGATTAGCCACTTTTTTAGTAGTTTCTATTCCATTTTCATCTACAACTTTTATTTCTTTAATATTTTTATCTTGAGTAAAACAAGATAAATTAGCATAAAAATTATAGTAATCTTTCGTTAAAACTGGATAAATTAACAAGCCTTTAAATGGCACTGGTAAATCCAGACCAAAATAGGCTTGTTCGTACATTTCCATTTTAGCTTGTAACTCTTTAGATATTGCCAATTAAGACACCCCACTCATGTAGCATCCTAATACAACTTTAATTCCTTCAAAATTTCTGTTGTTCCAAATTCCATATTGAGCCTATTGGAATCTACTCATCATTGTTGAAAACTCTAAATTGCCAACACCCTGTACATGAGCGCCATTGAGCAAAAACAAAACAGCTTTTAACAAAGTAGAAACACGACTTTTTCCAGTAATAGGAATTTCAACCCCATCAACCGTATCAACAGGATAAGTTTTATCATCATCACTTGGATTGATATTAATACATTTATTATGTGTAATTATATCAATTCCAAAGTTAACAACAGCTTTATATCTATCTGTAGGAATAATTTGGTCGATATAAATTTTTAATAACGTACTTTCAACCGTCCAAGCATCTTCAAAATGAGGACTTCTAAAAATACGTTTGTCGGTTTGTGTTATATCATCAGAACATATTAAAGAAGTAATCTATTGATATGTAGGCAATTCTCTATTAAGAGCATCTGCGTCATTATAATATAAAAGTTTCCAAATAATGTGAGTTTGTTCTAATTCTTCAGGAGTTTTTTTATTAGGAGATAACAAATAATAAATTATTCTATCTTCTACTCCATCTAAATTTACAAAACGGTTAAATGCAGATGGTGCATAACTACTATCTAACATTAATAAAAACCTCCCAATTTAAAACTAAAAGTCTCACTAATAGTAACCCCTACAACATCAGGGTCGATACAAGTAGCAATTACATCTAATGTACCTCTATTGCAAGCTTTTAAATTTTTAATCTTAAAGGTGTTATCACCAGTTTGTTCAAATTCATAATATTTAGACCAATTTTCTTCTTTTATACCATTTAAAACAACTTTGTACTCGAAGTGAGTGGGAAGTGTACCACCTTTGAAACTTAATTCAGTTTCACATTCTTTGCTATTGCCAAGAATTATTTTATAATCGTCACAATCTTTAAGAGTAATATGATACTCCTCATCGTGAAGGTCTTCCTTTTTTGGAATAAGATATAAAGGAGCATTATTAGCGACACGTGTTACAGCATCGTCATTAGCGCTCCATAAATCTTTATCCAACGCCAAGACTACGAAAGGTATATCTTCTAATCCAGTAAAACCACTTTTTGCAAAAGTTTTGGTGGATGTACTCTTTATAACAGCTTTAACTTTATATATAGCATTATTTTCAATGTCGTTCTAATCTGTGCCACCAAGAATAACTCGGCTATTAATTTTAACAGCATTTGAAAAATAATTTAATTGCATCGTGACATACCACTCAGCTTGAGGTATTACCAAAGTTTTGTTATAATACTGGTTCATATATTTCAATTCGTTTTCCAGTACAATAGGCTCATACCTTATTTCAGTGGCATCTGTTTGACTGTTTGTTGAAGACCCAAGTAATGCAATATTAGCATTACATCTACGAATTACACAAGAATTCCGTGGATTTATAGGAGAATTATTTATAGCAATCCAAACACTCGTATTATAATGTTTTTCTTCCTCTGTCATAACGCTTAAATCCTGAAATTTCAAAGAAAAACGATATCTTTTTCCAAGAGGATTTGGATATTTCAAATCTCTAAAAGAAATTTCTGCCCAGTCCGTACCCAAATCTTCACCACGTTCACCCTTAACATTTCTTATAACAACAGTTTCAAGAGGTGTATATTCAGGCATTTTGGTTGTGTATTCAATTTGTCGGTCTTTTTCTTCTTCTATGTCAACAGTATTATATCTATATTCCCAATCCTAATTGCGTTTATATTGCAGATTTTGAATATAATAATTATCTCCAACCATATTATGCTTTAAACGAGCTTTGAGCATGATACTGCTATCAACAATATCAGTAGTATTTAAAATCGCCATTTTAATCCATAATCTCCTTAGCCTTCATTTTTGTATTTCTTTAACAAATACTCTGCATAATTGATTGATTCAAATATTAATTTCTTAATCTGTCCTTTATCTAATTGATTCGTTAAAATAGCATTGATATTAATTATAATGCTTACTAATTCACCATCAAAAAGAATATTACTTGACGAAACATACATCATTATTCCACCACAATACACACGGTAATTATAAGTGGAATCGGGTTCTTGAGATTTGTCATATACATAAAGAACTTTCTTCAATTTTGAAATTATTTCTTCTAAGCATATAATTTTCTCATTAATAGATAAAACTACTTTGAAGTTCTTTGCATCTTTATCCATCTTTACCCCCTTCCTATAAACTTACTACCACCCATAAAACGAATTTGCCACGCAAGTCTATTTTGATAATTGTATATTTCTGAATCAAGTTGGTCTATCCATTCATTTTTCGCTTTTAAGATACGGTCATTAGACATAAGCTTGAAATCGCTGTCTTGCATTAAATTGCGAATATCTAATAACAAATTGCGTTCTTCTTCTCCCCATGCCTTTACAAGCAAACGAGCAAGAATATCTTTAACATAACCTACCACTAAACTTGTACCATTTACATTTTTGTTAGTTAAACCTTCAAAATTGTCAGTAAATTCACCAACATAATATTGCTCAACTGCATATTGCTTGCCTTCAGGTAACACATCAGGGAATTCTACAGTGTGAGCTTCTTTATCAATCGAGCCTTGCACCAATAATTCTCCTTCAATATAATTATATATTGAATTATCCTGAATCTCAAACTCAGGGTCAAGTTCGAATTTATTATTCTTACCATCCCCTTCAAAAACTTGCATGATACCTTTTGGTTCTTTATATTGAGATAAACGTAAAGAAACGCTTAGAGGGTTGTTAAACATAGATATTGCATTTTGCAAATAGGTGTACATTATCTTATTAAATTGCAAAGGATTAGTTTCATACGCTGTCGTAATCCTTGGGTCATCAAATAAGGCTATTGCTTTTCGATAGACATCACTAAACAAAATGCCCATTTAAACCCTCCTTATTTGTTTAATGTCTTATTGAATCAAAATTCATTTGAGCCAACAGATTGTCAAAAACACCCTTGTTAGAAATTCTGTTCAGAAGCTCAACTTTACTTCTAATACGATATTTAGCATCATTTTCATAGCACTTTCCAAGCCAGTAAGAACAAATAAAGTCTTTATCAGCTTCAGTTAAAGAATTCATGTAATCCTCAAGTTCACGCTCACTCTTCTTGTAAATATTTACGAGGTCTCCCTTCGTAACAACAGCATGACCCTCTCTTTTCAAACAAGATACATTATAACGTTCCGCAACATCGGCGAATTCGGGAGCCAAAAGAATAATTTCTTTATCGAACCACTTACGATATTTGGAAACACATTCCTCGAACTGTTGCCAGCTAAGAACACGCTGTTCACCGAGAGTATGGAAATTAATAGTCAAACCAGTAAGCTGAATAGCGGTTGAAAGCCCACCAAGCAACTCACGATTATGAACAATAACAATTTCCTTGTCACTCTTTCTATTGCCAAGAATTTCCAGAAGTCTTTCTGTTGTATTAGAAGTATTATCCTGTACTTCTTTTGCCTTAAAAGAACTTTCTGTATCGCCCTCTCTATCATTCAAAGTAGATTCTTTGATTGCTTCTGCCAACTTTTCGTTCTTTGCTTTCTCTTCCTTGAGTTCACTACTCAAAGATTCAATTGTAGACTGGAACTTTGCCATCATAGCTTGAATATCTTCTAACGAGATAGAAGACTGAGTAGCAGGAGACTCCTTAACAGAAGTCTCCGCATTCTCAGCAATTTGTTCCTTATTAGTTTCGTTTACAACTTCTTCTGTATTTTTAATAGTTTTCTTATTTACAGCCATTTTTTACAATCTCCTTTTAAACCTTTTAAACATATCTGGAGCAACCAGAATTTACGAAATCAACTAATTATTATAATTAATTATTTATAATTAGATTATAATTTGATATTAGTTAAGAGTAATAGCACCAATCTTGCTACCTACAATAGCGTCCATACCCATACGCATATCAACGGTAAAACCGTAAGTATGGTCAGCAGCAAACAAGGGGTCCTTCTCAACAGAAACGGTATTACCTTCCATGACAACCTTGATAGGCTTATTCATACCAAGAGGAAGCATGTAAATAATATCATCAGGAAGAACGACTTCAGGCTCACCATTGATGGTGTTAGGAACAAGAGCGTTACCCAGTTCAATCATAGGAACATTCTTGTAATCAGGCAGGAAGCCATCTCTAACAATAGCGCTGTCCTCACCATAACGGAAACCCTTTGCACTGTCAGGAAGGACAGAAGCGAGAGCAATAGAAGTACCAAGAGCATAAACATCAGCACCGCCATTGGCAAGTTTTACCAAACGTGCAACTTTTACAGTAATTTTTAGAAATAATTAACAATCTTTTTCTTCTTTCTTAATATTTTGTTCCCATTCGGGATAAATTTTTTCATAATAAAACAAATCTTCATTTATTGCTTTATTTATTAAAAATAATAATTCTTCTTTCGCTGGAATTGTTCTTCCAGCTTTAATCCTAATTATTTTTATACCTTGCTTATTTACAAAATCGTCCCTACTTTTATCATGGTTTTTTATAAACTTATGCCAGTACCATCCATCATATTCTATATCAATTTTACAATTGGAAAAGTTCAAAAAACAATCTAAACTATAAATTCCACAAGGAAAATTTAAAGAAACTTCTTCTCCATATTCTTCTTTTAATATATCAAAAATTTCTTTCTGTTGTTTAGAAGTTCTTGTTGAACCATTTTTAAAAAAGGTTCTTCTTATCTTTTTTTGAATTTCTGGAGATTGTGCTGGATTTTCCACTCCATATTTCTATAAAGAAGTCTATTTACCTTTTTCTCTAACTTCTAGGGCAGACAAAGAATATTCTACTCCATAATGTTTTTTTGTAGTTTCTATGGCTTTTTGATGTATTTCTGAATTCTACAGTGTCATTTTGCATCCATATTTTTTCTAATTGGTTGCTTCAGCCTTTTCGCGTACCTCTTTAGATTGCATGGGATTCTTTGTTCCGTATTTTTGTAAACAAGTATTTTGACTTTTTTCGAGAAATTCTTTATTTTTCAAAGGAGTATCAACACCATATCTTTGCAAAAGAGTTTTTTTAGATTTTTTCTTCTGAAAATCAGTTTGAGCTACATACTCAACGCCATATTTTTCTAAACAAGTCTTTTTACTCTTTTCTTGAACCCAGTCTAAACCAGCAGGACTTTCCATCCGATACTTCTTTAAGTTGGTTTCTTTACTTTTCTTTAATTTTTCTTTTAATACATCTTCTTTTTTAGCCACACAACTCCGACATAAAAATTTTTCGTTGTTGTTCAAGGACAAATTATTTAAATAGTATCTATACTAAATTTCCTTAATCTATCCACATTGGTCGCACTAAATCTTCACCTTATGATGACTACTTCTTGATAAATCTTCAACTTTTACAGTGAAAGTATTTCCAAGTTTGGTAAATTTATACCCTTTTTCTTCATAATATTTTTTAGAAGATGGTGCCCATTTTATATCCAATTCTTTTGTTAAAATCATTTTTATATTTTTTAAGATTGTTAATTAATAAAGCCGTCACACTTTTTCCGAGAATTTTTTCTCCTCATGTTTTCACACGAGCTAAGACTATATCTTCATCCCAGTAGGATGTCCACCATTTCGGAATAATTTATTGACTATATTCCTACTCCTCTTACGAGGATAGTCGTTGAACCTTCTTCTTTTCGAAGCTTGGCTGCTGATTACCAATTTTAAGATACTTAGGGTTTAACCTTATATCATACAATCAATTTTTTCTGCTTTCGCAACTATCACGATTAAATCTATTTCAATTTTGCGTTGTAGTTTGATTGTCTTTATGGTATTCCAGCAATTAAATGGAAATATTTTTACGCATATTACTATACGCCCTAGCTATTTATAAGTTGTTTATATTTAACCAGTTTTCATCAGTGAGGCCGTTAGCCATATAGCCAGCGATACCATCCTGATTGTTAGTAGCAACGTCAGTATTATTGGTAATAATAGAAGCCATTACCTTAGCAAGACGAGCCTGAATATAAGCGGCAAAAGAAGCACCAATTTTCTGAAGAAGCTTACCCCAATCTTGGCGGCCCGAGGCCACGTGATACCAATCCACATAGAGAGAAATCTGCTCTCTCTTAGCAGAAATAGTATATTCAGTGTTAGAAGCAGTCTGAACGCCACCGCGAGCAATGCCTTCAGCAAGGCTATTCACGATGAAGAGCTCATTGCTATCAACTTCATACTTAGCGACATCACCGAAACCAACCTGAGTGACATCATAAAGCTGTTCATAACCAGACGCAGCAACAGTAGGAACAACAGGAGTGATAGCACCAGCAAGAATGGTATCGAAAGTCTCAAGGAAATTACTCTTCTTGTAGACCATAGGATTCTTAATCATATCGAGACCGCTCCACTTCATGCCAGCATTCTCAACACAATACTTCATAAACTCTTGGTTAAAGGTCTTATTAGCCTCAATATACTCAGGGGTGTTATTCTTACCCTCAATGGACTTCTGAGCCAAAGAATAGCAAGTTTCAACAAGACCATCAGCGATGTCTTCATTGAATTTGTTATAACTAAAAATTTGTTTCATAACAACAAAATCCTCCTTAATTAATTTATAAAAATCATAAAGTAAATATCAATATTTATTTTAAACTATTCAAGTTATTCAAAAATAATTATTTAAGAACAATTTAAAATTACTCGTGGATAACGGTGCAATAGAACTTCTTACCTTCGTTCTTGACACCGATAATCTTATCCTTACCAAACTCGACCTTAACGCAGAGCTTATCATCAGCAGCAACAGCAGCAGGAGCCCACTGACCGTCAGAGCCAGCGATGGCGAACTGACCAGCAGTAGGAGCAGACTCAAAGTTATCTTCACCGAGATAGAACTCGTCACCAAGCTTGGGGCAACGAACACGAGTATGAGCACCAGCAGGGCAGGGAAGACCGCAAGTCTTAACACCTTCGCTGTAGACAACGCCCATGATTTCGCCCTTAGAAACGCCAACATAGTCAACGATACCGACACGACCAGTGCCAGCATAAGGCTTAATCTCACGAGTATTCATATCCTTCAGACCCTTATAAACCTCATGGTCGATAAGGTCGCCAATTTCAACCAAAGAACCATCAGCGAGTTCCTTGTCTTTGCAAACGCCAGAAACCAGATAGCTTTTAACATCTTCAGAAGCCATCAAAATCTTCTCAATAAATTTCATAATAAAGTTATCCTCCTTTTTTAATTAAATCTTGTTAAGATTTTTCATCGCATTTTTAAGGTTATTTGCGCTGTCGTTCACTTCAGTAACAACAGGTTTATCCTTAACAATATCAGCAGAGAACTCTTTCTCCTTAGCTTTTCTACTAAGTTTCTTCTGAGCATAAAGAGCATCTGCAATTTTATGGTCAACAGCCTCATTAAGTTCCTCATCGGAAGCATAAGTACTGTTATCACAATTTTCTTTCATAAATGCCTTAATATTAGTAGCATTTTCCTCAGTCAAATCTTCTTCAGAATCAACTAAAGAACAAGCCAAAGCATAAAGTTCAGCATTTTTCTTTGCGTTAAACTGAGCATTAAGAGCATTATACTTTTCAGTCAGTTCAGCGAAAGAGGTATTAAGAGTATTGAATCTCTCATAAAGTTCATCGGCAGTAAGTTGTTCATCACCGACAGCATAATGGGTATCCTGAATAACATTACTTTCACCAGAAGGTTGACCGATTAAAATACTGCCATCATCGTGTTCTTTGAGGATATCAGTATCAACTTTAGGAGAACCAAGCTCTTCACCCTCAATCTGTCCATGGTCAGCATGAGATTCATCGACAGTTACATCAGTAGCAGCAAACTGAGCGGGGTCTTCGCAATTTTCAACTTTCTTTTCACCATCGTTATCCTCAGCCTCGGTTTCCTTTTTGCCATCATCGTCGTTATCATCATTATCATCATCATGGTCATGGTCATCATCATTTTTGTCATCTTTAGACTCATTCTCTTTATGACCATCATCCTTATTACCATCGTCATCTTCATGCACACAAGTGCAAGGGTTGTTACCGCAGACTTCGCACTTGCCGTCTTCAGATTCACATTCCTTGGATTCAGTCTCTTTACCACTCTCATCTTCAGGATTTTCATCCTTAGAGAGTACAATCTTTTCTTTAGCGTTCATATCAATATTAGCGACATTTTCTTCGTTGATGCTATAAGTAGCCTTAAAATTTTCATCATCAAGGCTAAAGCAAACAACATTATCGTTAATTTCCGTGACACTATAATGAGAAGCATTCTCATCAAGACCGCTATTCAGAAAAGATTCGAGAAGTTGTCTTTTCTCTTCATAGGTCATTGTTTTTGGTTCCTCCCCTCTTTGTTCATTATCCATTGTGATTTCGTCCACTTTTTCATTAACAACTCCGTTATCAGGAATAGTGGAATCGAAATCCTCGTTTTTATTATCTGTATCAGAGCCAGAATTTTTATCTTTATTGTTATTATCTTCCAACTCTTTATAAGCGAAAGATAAGCATTTTTCCTGTTTCTGATAAACAGCGTCATTAATTTTATCAAGAATGGTTAAATGTGCATTAGGGATAGCTTCAGTAACAGCAGAACCAAGAATAGTAAATCCATCAAAAATAAATTTATCTATTACTTCGACTTTATTTTCATCTATATGACTTTCAAGGACTTCTATTTCTACAGAAATTTTCTTTTTAGTATCCTTAAGCAATCTTTTAACTTGTTTGTAAGCATATTTAGCCCAAAGAACGCAAGTAAAATGCACCCAAGTTTGACCATCATGTTCAACAATTTCCACCAAATCTTCGCCACGAATTACGCCAAGTGGGACTTCGCATTTACCATTAGTAAAGTCAAAGTAATCTTGTTGTAACTCATTATCCCATCTATATTCCATTTCATGAGCTTTAAAATCATCATGAGCAACATCAAAAGCGCCGAGAGCGGGTTTATTATAAAAGGTAGGTTTAGCGTCTTGCATGGCGGACACAGGGAAATAACTATTATTTCTATTAGGGTAAACATCAGAAATTGCGTAAACGTCGATAGCAATAAAGTCATTTTTTAACACATTCTTAATTTTCAAACTTTGCGGAGAAAGTTCAAATTTCAGAACTTTTTTATCCAATATTTTTCTTCCTCCTTTCTCCTCATGATGTAAATGACAATGACACAGAAGTCATAGCCATTACCTTGTTATTCCATGCCTCATTCTTCCGAACGTAGCAATTAGGAACAATGTTAACTACATTAATATAGTCCAATATATCATCTGATGGTTCAAACCATTCTCCATTATTTCTAATTTTATATTGCTAAAATTTAGAATGAAGGTTTTCCTCATCAGCCATAGTGCCTTTCATATATCCTAAGATATATAATTGCTTATCACTGCCAGTATTTAATTGTTTTAATCTTTTCTGAACTGAATTTTTAGTATATCCTATTTTAATATTTTCCCCATTGGTTATAAAATAAACATAGCCCATTGTATAATATCCTATTTTGAATAGTTAACTTATTTTACAAATTAGATTTTTGTAAATCCTTCGAATTCAGCGTCAAATAATTCAGGGGAAGTGCTGTACAGTTTAGCTTTTTGTCTCCAAATATCACATTGATGGAGAAGGGAGCTAGCGACTTCTGCCATATTTTCCAGAACAATTACAAAAACCTTACATGACTTGTTGTAATCTAAAAATTCAATAGTATCAAGAATTTTTCTCTTCAGTGAATCCATTTCTGTGTAAGTATCGTTAAACAGTAATTCGATATTTTCATAAGTATCTTCATTACCGTTAAGAGGTTTACGAACAGGACGAATACCTTCTTGAATCATGATTTCGCTCAACTTATCTGCGAAAATATCACTTGGAAACGTATGAGCGAATTTCAAGTGAAAGACTTGTGAAGCGCAGGGACAGTTAAGTTCGCAATCAAGAGCATAAGCCATATTATCAGCGATAGAATTCATTTGAAAGAAGCTTCCTAACAAATCATTTAAAGCTTCGACAATCTCTGGCGTATAATTATTACTTACCATATTATTGTCCTCTCACTTTCCTTTTTATAGTTTCTCCATAATTCCTTTGACATCTTTTTTGATATCTTGAATATCAGATTTATTTTCTTCGATTTTCTGGAAAACAATTCCCATATTCTTTTCCAACTCATAGGTACGAGTAATTAGATTATTGTGAGCATCCACTTTGCGTTGCAACTGCTCGATTTTATAATTGGTTAATTTATTAGTGGTAATAATACCGCCAATAGTACCAACACAAGTTCCGATAAAGGAAATTATAGCAATTATAATTGTAGGGTCCAATTTAATCGACCTCCTTTACGAAATACTGAAAAAAGGGAACAATCAAGCTTACTCAATTATTAATTCTCCCTTTTCGTCTGTATTAAAGACGAAACATTTTTGACATTGCGAACAAATGTAAAACTATTTATCAGGAGAAACCATTAATTTTTTTGTGCTTTTTTGCAACGTAGTATTAGAGTCTAAGGGATTATGATTACAACAAGGTTCAGGATTTGCGTGGTTTTTTTTAATACACCACTTTTTTTCTTTAAATGTTTTAATCAAATTCACACTTTCAATCCTTTACTTTCTTTGGAATCATATGAGTAAACGTGCTCATATCATTAATACGAGACTCATACATTTCTTCCAAGCATTCGTTACAAATTACATCTTCATCTTCATTCAGTTCTTTTCCGCAAATTTGGCACTTTTTGATATTATATGAAAACTCCTTAATGTCTGAAACATTAGTTCCAGCATTGGAAGAGTTACCAGTATTATCGTTGGTAATCTCATCGTCATTCAACTTTGGTCTACCAACAGGGTTAGCGATTAAATTTTCTTGGTCTAAGACTTTTTCAACTTTAATATCTAAAGCTTTAAGGTAAGCTTTAGCTTGTTGATAATCATCAACAGTCATACCATTAGCCGACAGAAGTTTAGGAATAAAGCCTTCCAAGCCAGACACGACTTGTTCTCTAAGGATTTTAATATCCTCACGAATATTAAAGATATCACCCCAAAGAGAAATTTTCCATTGGAATTTCAAATCGAAATTTTTATTAATCATTTCATTTAAAAAACTTTCATATTGTCTGGTAAGGTAATCAATTCTAGCAGCCTAAATATATTGAGCAGCCTTAACAGAAGCGATAGAGGGTTTATCAGTAATACTCATAAGAGCAGAGTTACCAGAAGTAGCGATTAAATCTCTAGTTCTATCATAAATGATATCCATTGCTTCAGGCTGATTTTCTAAGGTATGTAAATCAAATTCAGTAAACGGGGCAAAAAACGGCAGAATATTACCTGAAATATTTTCCGCAAAGTAATCCTGATACCCAAGAATTGTATCAGGAGTAATAACGGTGGCATCGCTACCCGCTTTAGGGTCTTTAATAAGGGGAACCTCAGCAGTTAAAACACTGTTAACACCCTTACTCAATAAATTTGCTTGCAGCCATTTATAGTCATCCAAGTCTGTCAAATCATCAAACAAACCAATAGTATCAGGGAACGCATTAGGATGAGAGCCATCAAAATAGAATGTATAACACAAATCTTGAGGCAATCTTACCCAGTACATATAGTTTTCTCCATTGCTTTCCAAGATGTGACCATCGGGAAGTTTCGCTTTAGGAGAAATTCTCTTTTTTTTAGTTTTCTAATCTATAACGACAATTCCCGTTTCTAACATTTGATTCCAAACATCCTGAATAAATTGAGGATATTGACTAACATCGTAAGCTGGTTGAAGGAAAATTGCCATATTAAAAGCAATAGTAAACTATTGTTTACTACCAAAGCCAATCAATTTAACCATATCGGTGTTAAGTTTCTACATGACAAAAAAATTAACATCATTCTTATCATAACTTGTACGAGGTAAATAAGAAGATTTACCTTCCAAACTCACCTAAGTAGTAATAGTTTTTAAGGTTAAATTTGGATTGAAAGCTTTTAAAATCTTATCTACTTTTTGACTTTCTTTTTTAAAAGCCTCAGTAGACATATCTTTCGAGTCAACATATTCTGGGATATAATAATAATTAAATAAGGGAGTATCTCTATTAAGTTTTACTAAAATATTATAAACATAATTAGTATAATACAACCACATACTGATTCTCTAAAAAGTCATTTCAGAATTTTCAGGGTTATTTAAAGCATTTTGAAGGTCTTCTGATTGAACTTTTTGAGCTTTAGCATTAATTTGTTTAATACGCTGATTCTGTAAAAACGGGTTATTCAATTGACTCCAAGACATAGCCCAAGCGCCAGCTAAATTATCAAAACCAGTAGAAGCGTATTTACCAAAAATAGTAGCCCATCTTTGTTGTATAGCTTTTAGTGAAATATCTTCTTCAGGTTTATCCTGAGTCATAGTAATCATTTTAGCTTCTTCGTTTACAACAGCTTTAGGCGATTCAACCTTTTTGGGTCTTCCTCTTTTTTTGGGACTATCCAATATTATTTCCTCCCTTCTTATTAATATTTGCAGTCTTAGTAGACTTTTTAGCTTTTTTTTGTTCAGCTAAAATATGTTCAAAATTATCAAGAGCTTTCATAGTATCTCTCAATTTCTTCTGTTTTTCTATTTCATATCTTTGTTTTTCTATTGCAACCAAATTATCTCTACACCATTCAATAACGAAATCATTTTCATTCATAATATTTTTCTCATTAACTTCTCTAATAATAAAATTACGAGCTGGTTTTAAAGATTTTTTCAATGTTGCATAAGCTTCATCTCTAAATTTATATTGAGCCAAAGCAAGATAAAGATTGTCATCTTGATAGATAAATTTATAATACTTTCCGATTTTAGAAAGCATTGATTCAAAGCTATCGGTATTGAAATCACCGATTATTTTATAGACCATTTCTGTACTCCTTATATTAAAATATGTCCTCTATAATGAATATTAATCATGTTAATATTAAAATTAATATTAACAATTGATAATTTCGGCAAAAAATTGATTAATCTGCACAAACAAGACATATTATTTCCCTATTAAGTTGTTGAATTTTTCACCCTTCTATGGTATCATCAATTTACAATCCAATTAAAAAATACCATAAACAAGGAGATTTTTAATTATGACTTTTGGTTACATTCGAGTAAGTACTGACCAGCAGACTGTTGAGAACCAGCGTTTTGAAATCAACCAATATTGTGAAAAGCACGGCATGAAAATTGATGGCTGGATTGAAGAAACGATTTCTGGCACAAAGAATCCTGAAAAACGTAAGTTAGGAAAACTTCTTAAAAAGGTACAAAGTGGAGATATCATTATTTGTTCTGAGATTTCTCGTCTTGGTAGAAGTCTTTATATGATTATGGACATTCTTTCTTTGTGTATGGAAAAAGGCTGTCAAGTAAGAACAATCAAAGATGGATTTGTATTAGGCGATGATATTCAGAGCAAAGTATTAGCATTTGCTTTTGGACTTTCTGCTGAAATTGAACGTAATCTTATTAGTCAGAGAACCAAGGAAGCACTTGCGATGAGAAAAGCAAGTGGGGTAAAGCTTGGTAGACCGAAAGGTTCGTTAGGAGAAAGTACAAAGTTAACTCAATACGAAGAAACCATTAAGACATTGATTGTTGAACAAGACAACTGTTACGCAGATGTAGCAAAACTTTTTCATGTTAATCGTTCTACGATGAAACGTTTTTGTGATAAAAGAGGGTATTTTAGACCAAGTATTGTAGAGAAAAATCAGCGCAAAGCAGAAAAGTTAGAACGTGAACGCATTGAAAAAGAATATAAAGATAGACTTCTTAACCTTGATGAAGAAGATAAAATTAAACTGTAAGAGGGAGGGTTAAACACTCTCCCTCTTTTTATATCGTAAATTAAATCTTTTTCAAATAAGCAAGGCTAATCCAACCTCTACCATCGGCTAACTTACCCCAAGTTATACCAGAGACTTTTTTCTCATCGACAATAGCTACAACTGAATTATAAGCCAAAGCTCCATTTTTATTATAATTAGTACCAGCACCAATTCTTATATTAACGCCAGAAGTTGCTGTAATTTTACCTTTATAACTCTTAAAAGTATTAGCTGGAGCAGCATTCTTTTTGACATAAGTTAAACTTACCCAACCACTACCATCCGCCAATTTACCCCAACCATTATCTTCAAGAATAACAGAAACACCTTCGCCCTTTTTAAGAGTTCCAGCAATAGAAGAAGAAACAGAAGGACCTTTACGAATTCTCAAAACAGAAGCGGTGACAATACCAGAATAAGACACAGTAGTTTCAGTATTAGTGTGGGTAGTAGGAGTTACCCTTTTACCCATCTTAGCAGCAACATCTTGTCTAAAAGTGTCCATACTCTTGCCAAAACGGGGAAACCAATTACGAGGGTCAGCATGATTAGAAGCGATACCTCTTTGGTGTCCTTCATAATGTCCAATAATTACTCCATCTTTTAATGGGTCGAAATTGTAAAGCTGGCAAAGATAAGCTGCGAACTCAACAGCCTCTTTATATACTTTATTAAAATAAGTAGCATCTGTCAGCGCATCCTCACACAATTCCACCGAGACGTGGGTATTATTAGCGCTACCTTTGTTTCCCTTTCCACAATGCCAGCCTTTATAATTCCAAGGCAAGGTTTGAACAGTAGCAATTTCGCCATTAGCAAGTTTACCAATAAACGCATGTACACATACATTTGCATTAGAATTATTCCAAGCTGTACCACCATTATTTTTACCAAGCTATGAAATCAGGGTTTTATAATTAGCATCATTAGTAGATGGTTGCGCATATCTTTTCAAATTAGGATTATTACACCCAGTACTATGAACCATAATCCCTTTTGGAGTAATTCTCACTCCATTTTTATAACATCTATTCTATGTAAAAAGACATTTTAATAATTTCATTTTTTTCTCCTTTTAAATTTTACTCCTAAATAATACTTTGAATAATAGGAGTAATTGCTTCTATACCGTATTTATCTGCCAATTGATTTATAAATGCCAGACTTATCTTCATTCTATTTTCTGCACGCTCTTTAAAACAATAGCACGCATTATATACAGCAACCTCACCCCAAGACAATCCTACAACAGTAGCAAAAGAGGTGGTATCAGCGCCGACTGGGCCGAAAAATATATACATGACGAACAACACAGTCAAGCTTATAGTAGCAATCCAAGAAATAATTCCCCACTTTTTCATGGTCGGAGTTTTCTCCATGGCGCGCTTAAATCTTTCAAAAAGTGAGATTTTTGTTTTTCCCATAATTATTCTCCTTCCTTTCACAAGTAGCAAATATTTATTATATTTATCTCACAATAGCGTCTAAATCCATCATGCAAGATATCTTGCACATTTTTCGATGCTATTTCATGCAACAAATCACATTTTTCTCAAAGTTGCGTTTAATTAATAATTTCGCGCAACTTGCCTGTTTTTTGTTGCATTTTTCAACCCTAACGCAACAGCTTTACTTAAGTAAAGTGGGTGTATTTGAGAGGTCTTTTGAAAATCTAAAATTTTTGCTTTAGGTTCTCAAAACAATTCTCAAAAATATATGTTGTCAAAATATGCCGATAGTTTGAGTATTCAGGTGAAGGTCGTTGGAGATTCTGCTAAAGAATATTTATATTTCACTACAACTGATTTAACTCTTACCCAAAGAATTATAACTTATGGTAGCGCAGAATATTTATAGCTTATAATATAGTTACCAGATAGCTTTAGTATTAATGATGTTTTAGCAAAAGAGATAACTTATATTAGTTTAAGTGCTGAAATATGCTATTACAAAAACAGCAGTGATTATATACCGTATAAAAAGTTTGTTAATATAAATACTGTTTGCAAAAGCGGAAATTATAGTAATTGGGGAAAATATAGCAATTATATTAGTGACACACCCACCACAGACAACAAAAATCAATATATGTATCAAAATGGCGGAGACCAAATATATTCTTATATTTTAAATGATAAATTAAGTTCTTCTGCTTCACAGATTACTAATGGTTTCACTGGTATTACAAAAGAGAATTGGATATATTACAATGTATATTCATCAAGCGAAGACAGTTACAAACCTTCAACTTTGATTGATAGCAGTGAAACAAAAAAGATATGGACTTATGTTTATATTGCATTTTAACGCCGAAATTGATTGTCTATTCAGGTTCAATCTGGCGGTGGTGGAGGAGCTAATTTACAATCAAGAAACGTAAATTTAACGTCTACCTCTTCGCAAACTTTTTATCCGAGTTCTGGATATGATGGATTGTCTAGTATTAGTGTTACTCCTAATCTTTAGAGTAAATCAGTTTCACCAACAACTGCATCTTAGACTATTATGCCTGATTCTGGATATTGTGGATTAAAACAAGTTACTGTAGATAAGATATCTGATTTTTATTATAGTACTTTTACCAGATACGCTAATGCTCCTGCAAATAGTGGAACATACGAATATAGTACTAAAACAGCTTATACATATTGGCCACACACATATATATATAATCTTAGTTTAAATAATTCTTTAGCTGTTGATGTCTCCCGATTTAAAAAAGTGTATGCCAATGTTTCTTTATAGGGGAGCGAATATTATAGTGATGATGGGTCTACTTCAGAAATAGCAGATATTTGGATTAATCATAGTTTAAATAGTATTAGTATTAATGCTCCTGACAACAAACGCAGATATATTTTCGCAGAAATTATGACTTCAACAACAGATTATTTAAATTATAAAATTTATTTTGGGATGGATTCAGATGGATATAATTATTTTAAAAAATGGCAGCAATATAACTCTGATGGAGAGCAATTATCTCTTACGGTTGATTTCTTTTATAACTAATCCGTCGCACTTAAATGCC
>ERZ1034855.285-NODE-285-length-24209-cov-16.064461_pt1 | contig 24209 bp, 49 predicted proteins | sample MGYA00520699_ERZ1034855 | MGnify/ENA primary metagenome ERZ1034855 (study PRJEB33766, sample SAMN09781730) | gut metagenome | biome: gut microbiome | host: Homo sapiens | place: Madagascar | study: EMG produced TPA metagenomics assembly of the PRJNA485056 data...
TAATATTAGTATATTTTGTATTATTAGTATTTATATTATTAGTGGTTTCATCGTGATACCTATCATAGGTGTCATCGTGATACCAGGTTTGTATAATGTGGTGTCATCGTGATACCTACTTTTATAAGAGTGGTATCATCGTGGTACTTTTCACTCTTTGAAAAATGTCCTATTGCCGCCTTCGAAATGCCAGTTGCCGCTTTCGTCATATACTAGATGCGGGCCTATACGAGGGTTGGTCTTGCCCATTAGCAAGCACATTTTATCTAACACCTTAGCCGTTGTGCCGCCGTGTCCATTTAAAATGCGATTAAGTTGGCGAAGTGTAATGCCTATTTTTTCCGCAGCTACAGCTTGCGTCCATCCATTGGCTTTCATATACACTCTTAATTCATTGATAATTTGTTCTGTCATTTTTATGTCTCCTTTCACTACGAAAAAACTGTCCAAAATGATACCATTAATTAGGAGACTTAAAGTCTCCTAATGCTTATATTTAAATCACTGAAAAAGAATAATTTTTTGCTTCTTTATCAAACTTAAGAAAACCTCTTTCTACAATTTCGTCAAAAGCTTTATTATATTCTTCTTCTCGAAGATTTAGAAGTTCACAGACTTCCTCTATTCCATAGTTCGTGCCGTTTTCAGTTTCAAAACAAAAAAAACTAAACAGTTTAATTGTATTATAATTCTTACTATTTAAACGGAGAAGTCCAGAAGTAAAAAGGTCATAATTATATTTAAGACTTTGTTTCATTTTGTTTTGTTCTCCTTTATGATATCATACTTTTTAGAAAAAGTCAAGTTTTTGGGCAAACTTCTCTTTTTCTTTTACTATAGAGTGATTATACCATATTTCTACAGAAAAGTCAAGCATTTGAATATCATTTTGATACTACGCGCTATTTATTTATTCATAAATAAATATTTCGCCGCATCGCCGCGAGAAAATGCTCATTCTCTTCTCTCTCCTTATCACCCAAACCCAGCTCCCTCTGCCCGCAACCCCTCCGCCGCAGCTCCCCCAGCCGCAAACCCAGCTCCCCCACTCGCGGCCCCTTCAGGATGGCCCCGCAAATGTTTGCGTGCGTGTCAAGCATTTGACTACCTGCGGGCGGTGTCAAGCATTTGGCGTATGTTAAAATTGCGTTAAGTTCCGCACTCGCGGCGGTGGCTTAACATACTATTAACTTGACTTTTTAGTGCGCCTGTGCTATAATATAGACACTGAAAGAGAGGGAGGCATAAATAAATGGTATATTCAAAGACTGAAGTAGAGAAGGTTATCAAGACATTGCCTATCAGCTATTATGCGTTTAAGGAAATGCCTGTACAGCTAACTGATGAGGATAGAACTTATATTAATCTGGCGACTTGTGCTATCAATATTTCTTATCCTATGATTCGTAAGGCGATGGAAGATGCGGAGCGTAAGGGGATAGAGATGGATACTGAAAGTGTTTGCCGTGCTCTTCTGTATCACGAAGTGTCTCACGCTCTTCTTACTCCTATGGATATGAAAAATAATCCTGCTTACTATAATATTTTTGAAGATGAACGCATTGAAACTGTTCTTCATAATTATTATATCAATGTAGACTTCAAAGCAAATGTGAAGCATATGTGCGGTTGGGATAAACCGCACGAACCGCGCAATGCGGATGAAGCTTTCTTTCAGACTGTGCGGTTTAGGTATGGTAAGCCGGAACATTTGAAAAGAGTGAATCAGATTATCGAAAAATATTTGTCTATTAATTCTTCTTGCGTTCACGCTAGTGGTACTAGCTTGAGTAATTATGAAAAAAGCATTAAAGCACTTTATGAAGATATTGTGAATGATTTTGAAAATCAAGAAGAAGAAGAAAAAGAAAAAGAGGGAGAAGAGGAAGAACGAGCCACTGATGAAAGTTCTTCTTTTAGAGATGAAGATAGTATAAGAAGATGGGTTGAAGAAGTTGTTCAGAGAATTAATTGTAAGTTTGAAGTAGGAGAATTAAAAGATGCTTATTTGAAAGACAGACAAGACACTCAAAAGAAGTTTGCGAACAGTTATTATGACTACTTTTATCCTTTGTTCTATGGTTATAACAAACGTTCTAGCGGTGGTTCTGCTTTCCAAGCTTATAGCGGCGTGCTTAATCCGCGCAATGCGGCGCGAGATGATTATCGTTATTTCGACCGTATGGCGCAGGAAAAAGGCAATAATCGTTATGGCTCTATGAACTTGAATCTGTTTATTGATACGAGTGGTTCTTTTTGTAATCATCAACCGCAGGTGAATGGACTTCTAGAAGCTCTTGAACGACTTGAAAATCGTTTTAAGTCCTTTACTTTTGAGCTTATTACTTGTAATGTCGGAGAACAGTTGAAACGGCATGATGAACGTCGTATTGGTTGTGCTGGCGGTAATTGGTTGGATGAAGGTATTATACCAATCTGGCGTAAAGTGCAGAAGTTAAACACCTCTAACTATAATATCGTGTTGTTTGATGGAAATGCTTATACTGATAAGCGTATTCTCAATACCCCCGCCGCGCCTATGACCGTATTTGATTATAACAATGTAATTCTTATTACTGATCCTTCAAATGAAGATGAAGCAAAGAAGTGTAGACGCGCAAAAGTAGTTATAAGCCATAACTACACTGAAGAACTTGAACGTTATGTCAAGCGGGCAGTACAGTTTGCACTTTCTTAACTTGACATTTGGCCGCGAGTATGATATAATATAGTCAAGAAATGAGGGGAGGACAGTACAATGAAAATTGATACTGGTATTGAGCTTGTTAAGTCGAAGGACACTGGCAATATTGTGTTGACAATTAAAGGTACTGATTGTTTGTTGATGGATAAGTTTCACTGCACCACTCTAGAAGCTGAAAACGCTTATAAGGCGTTTCGCAGGACAAAAGAAGAATACCGTCCAAAAGTGTATGAAGCGTATATCGAATACTATGAAAAGCGCGCTAATGAGGGAAAGGAACAAGAACAGAAAGAGGAAGCGTCTATAACTATGGATGAACAGTTGAAGCGCGGTTTGAATAATATGATTAACTTCTTCAAAGAGTTCAATTTTGCTCCCTCTTTTAGGTTCGTAAACACTCTGGCGCGAAAAGGTATTGAAGAAGCGAAACAGTATGTACTTAATTACTTCTATCTTATGGATAGTCCGTATGCGGAGGAAGTAAGTCATAAGATTGATAGTCCTGAGTTCAATGGTATTCTGGGAGACTTTTTTGTCCGAGAAGTTACCCAGAGCATCAATAAGCGTTTTAAGGTATATTATGGCGCACAGGGTACTGGTAAGACTACTCAAGCTCTCGAAGAAACCGCAAACCGCTGTATCGTTTGTAATGCGTCGATGATGCCCGCAGACTTGATGGAAGATTTCACTTTCGACGATGGTAAGGCAGTGTTTCACCCTTCTGCACTTGCAAAGGCTATGGAGATGGGAGAGTCTATTACTCTGGACGAAATTAACCTTCTTCCCTTTGACAGTCTGCGATTCCTTCAGGGTATCTTTGATGGCAAGAATGAATTTCTTTATAAGGGTAGCACCATTCATATTGCGGATGGCTTTAAGGTAATTGGTACGATGAACCTGGCCATTAACGGCGCGGTTTACGGTTTGCCTGCTCCGCTGGTTGATAGGTGTGAAGACATTGAAAACTTCGAATTGAACGCTGATTGCTTGATGAACGCAATCTAATCTTAACTTGACTTTTAATACCTTGTGTGCTATAATATAGAAGAAACGAGCGAGGGAAAACGCTCTACGGAAAGGACAAATAACCGCTATGAGTAAGAAGCTTGTGTATATGGTCGTGGACACTGAAACCGCCACTCTGCCGTTTGTGAATGAAATTGCGCACAATGAGAATGAGAAGAAAACTATCGCAATTTCTAAACCCCTTGTGTACAATATTGGTTGGACGCTGATGTACAGAAGTGGTGAAATCATTGCGCGGGAAGAGTATGTTATCAGTGAGATTTTCTCTGTCCCTTCCATTTTTAACACGGCTTATTATAAGGACAAACGTCCTTATTATTTGGAGGGCATTAAAAACGGTTCTATTAAGCTCGCAGACTGGAATGGAGCTATGAAAGCGTTTGAATATGCTCTCCAACATAGCGATTTTGTGGGCGCTTTCAATTCAATGTTCGACTTTAAGAAAGCTATCCCTTTTACTGAACTTTACATTAACAAGTTGTACAGTGAAGATTATTATGAATGGGAAGAAGTTCAGCGGATTATTTGTCGCAATATCATTGATGGCCGCAAAGTGAAGAAGAGTTATGATTTTCAGCCTGATGTCTTTAAGTTTCGCGGCTACGATTATAAGCTGTTCGATATTTGGGGTATGGCTTGTAAGTATCTCATAAATAATCAGTCATACAAAGAAAAGTGTCTGGACAATGAAATGTTGACCTCAAGCGGAGTATATTTCAAAACCAGCGCTGAAAGTACCTTCAGGTACTTGTGTAAGAAGTACGATTTTGATGAAGCCCATACAGCTCTTGCGGACGCTGAAATTGAAAGTTATATTCTGGCCCGCATTCTACACGATAGGGCGGTTGAAGTTGGTATTGATTACTTTCCCTTTCAGCGTTTGGGCAATACGGTTGACTATGTAAATAATATGCGGAATACGAACAAAAAGAAGAAATATGTACAGAATGTTCACTCTGCTATGCTCCGCTATTTGGGAGAATATGAAGAGGACAGTCTCACTCCCTACCAGAAAATCGTTTTGCGGCAGGTGCGAGTGTTGGAAGAAATTATGGAGATAGAATAGGAGGATAGATATGCTGAATTATTTTGAATATCAATTCAATTTCTATTATAGAGATGAACAGATTGGTACGTATTATGCTCCTGATACTATTGTGGATAAACCAGAAATGGGTTCATGCGAACGGTTTGAACAACTACCTCTAACCGCAGAGAATTGGAGTTACGTTCTTGGGGGTATCTTTCCTGTGTTCTCCGCTTTTGATATTGTTCTTCATTATAAGAACAAGCATTATAAAAACTTTGAAAAGTTTTTCGCCGCCTATCCTGACGCGCAAGTTATTGTAGAAGAAGAATATAGTCAGCCTTGGCCTTTTGATCTTAAAAAAATCTTTGAGTACCCTTATCCTTATGAAGCACTGGCACTTTTGCGTGACCATTTAACAGACTTTTCACTTGACAAATTGGCTCCTATAGATTATAATGAAGTCATTGAATGGGATAGAAAGGCAAGTGAAGATGAGAATGATTCTAGCACAGTTTGATAAGATGAATTGCGGCGGTTTTGCGTTTGGTGTGACGCAGTGGGTGAACGTTACGAAAGATAGCGGTTCTTATTTGCTACTGGCGCGCTCTCCTTCTAATCTCTATCCTTTGGCTTGTGATATGAAGCGTTATATCCCCGTAGAATATCGGATTATAACAGCGCAAGAACTTGTCGCACCGGATGAGTACAGGGTAGCTTTTAGAATGGGCAAGAATGATTTTCACTTTATGCGAGAAGTACCTTCGGGCGTATGGGTTGATAAAAGGGGGAACGAAAGCTTCATCGAAGCGCATAGCGAGAAGTATGTATTGAATGCGATGAATTGGTATGAAGATTATGGCGGCAGAACTGTTCTTCTTGCGGTGAAGAAGGGCACCGACTATGATGAGTGGATAAGCGAGATTGAAGAATGTCTTGATAAGCACGACGGTAATATCGAAGATATGATGTTTGTGAGGGGGCTGTAAGTATGGAAGTAATTTATGGTGGCATTCAGTTTAAGGACAACGCAGGACAGATTCATTCTACAATGGAGGAATTTAATTGTTTTACTTTTACAGCTAGAAACAACGATTTTGAAGGCGGCGATGATGGCGCTGGTGTGTGGGACTATTATGGTGATAAAAATGGAAGATGGATTATTCGGATAGGAGATCGCCGTGAGCCAGGATTTCGTGTTCTGGAAAGTAAGGGGGTAGATGAGACAATTACCGATTTTATGCGGCGAGTGGAACAGGCGTTAGGATATGAAGTGAAGCTGGAAGGGTTGTATGATGAGACAGATCATTTCTGGGGTGAGTGGTGAAGTAAAAAGAGGGGAGACCCTCTTTTTTTTAATTAAAAAGTGTTAAGTTTGGGTTAAGAAGAGCGCGCGTGATAGGCTTTTAACAAAAAATTAAAGCCCTCACTTGGAGGGCTTTTTATCAGTACATTATCTCCGCTTCAGGAAGGGCAATTACCATTTCATCCTTATCATAGAACATCAGTTCGCCAGTCTTCAGGATGACCGCATTCGCAATTTCTACTCCGTCAATTGACTGAACTACAGTGCTAACCTTCATTATTACTACTTCTAGCACCATATCAAGAAAACAATCACCTGACTGAAGCGCTTCGAAAGGGATGATAATCTTATCTTTGTTCTTGATTTTCATTCTGTTGTCCTCCTTGTCTTTTATACCATACTTTTAGCCGCAAGTCAAGTTAATTTTTAGCGAAAGCGTAATTCATCTTCAAAATCGCAATGTCTTTCGTGACCGCCAGCGGCGCTTCTTCGTGTGCGTCATTGTATGCTTCTACATCAGTTTCAGACCAAGAAGAGCAGAAGAAACAAAGTGTATTAGTAGTATATAGGTCAGCGAAGAAGAACACGGCGGGAGTTTCATCCTCTTTAATGTTATCTGCAAGTGCGGTGAATACGCTGTAGATGTTCGTGATACCGTCCTGTGCGCTGGTGTTAAAATTGACATAATGAGTGAACTCATCTGCGGACTGGCCAATAAGCTGGACATTTGCGGATTCATCGTTGTTAATGATACCAAGATAAATGTCATAATCGTCGTGGAAGTAATTCACAAAGTCCGTGAAAAAGTTCTGTTCGCTGTAGTAGTCTTCGTACTTGAGACTTGCGCTATCATAGTCTTTTACGGTGAGGAAAATGTCTACTACATTTTCATAAGCTACCGCCGCACTAGCGCTAGCGCCCACGAGGATACAAATCAGAACCATAATTACTGCAATAAACTTTTTCATACTTAACCCTCCGTATGCACGATACCGATACTTTCAAGTGCTTCAGGCATTACCTTATGAACCATTCGCAGGGCTTCATTACGGTAGAAGTCTGCATCTTCATCCGTATTAGGCCAATAACCCTCATCGGTCATCCATTCATAAACACTATCGGCGGCCACGGTTGCGACTTTAAGGACTTCACTGATGGTCATATTACATTATCCTCCTAATATAATCAAGTTCTTCCTGATAGAGATTGAGTTTATACTTTAGGTCTTCAATGGTATCTTCTATTTCTTCCCACATGTCCTCAATGGTGTCATAGGAGAAATAAAGAGCTTTTGCGGGCGAACCGTTGTAGGGGCTCGTATCAATGAAGAGTTTTTCGGCTCGTTCATTGTCGTGCTGATGCTCCGCAACCGCTGCAAGAAATTGCGGGATGTTATAGACATAGAAAGTATCAACACGCTTACATAGACTTACTTCGCCCGCGCGAGCCAGAGCGCCAAACATATCTTCTTTCAGTGGTTCATTTACTGTGTTGAATGCCCAACAGCCGTAAGCTTCATTGGGATTCTTGTTATTGTGGATGAAGTTTTTTGCTTGCTGTTCTGTGATAGATACCACTTTACATCAATCCTTTCGCAAACTCTTCAATCTCTTCATTGGTTGCGTAAAACGGATCACGACCAGTGGAGGTTTTATACTTGTTCATCAGATAGTCAAGAAACTGAAAGTATCTCATATAACCGTACTTGGAGTGATAGAGTTCAGCAAGCTTATACATTGTCAAAGTCCCTTTCTACAATAAGTTCTGCGTCTACTTTTGAGAAAGCCCGCATACCATTAACGAAATGCATTTCGTGCCCATCATTGAGTCGTACTACACCTTTGTCCATTTTCATAAAAACATCGTTACTGTTCTCATTGTACTTTATAAAAATAGTTCCGGTTTCAAGTTCATCCAGACTATAGATGTCATCTGTTTTTTCCTCAAAAGTGATTTTCATTTTATGCTTCCTCCTGATAAAAATGTCCTGCGGGGATATAATAGACTTTTGTTATTTTGAACGAACAGTTTACTACGTCCGCAATGTGTTCGCGAGCCCATCGACAAAGGTGTGGCCAATCCATCGCTACGACTTCTTTAGGGGCGTTGATACGGATCATATCCTCTTCATCAGTAGAAGGTATATAGAAATGGATTTCACAAATCATATCGGTTAACCCTCCTTTATGATAAGCTCTGCGTCTACAGGACGAACTTTGAGTTCATCTACCGGATTATAGAGAAGTCCATCTTTGAAGTTGATAGCATAACAGACGTTAGTAAAGGGGACATATCCTTTGACGAAGTAAGCATCTTCGATCTCATCAAAGTCTTCATCTACCATTGCAAAGATAGCTCCAACCGCGATGTCTTTGAAGAAGCAGGTTTTCGTACCTTCTCGCTGAACAGTGATTTTCATAACTCTTAATCCTCCATTATATGAAGTTCTGCTCTAATTTCTCTTACTTTATCTCCTTGATTGAACCATACAATTTCTGGACTGTTGAGACGTACACCTTGTTCTTCATCTACCTTCATATAGATGTTGTCATTGACGTTATCAAGCTTGAACACGGCACCCTTCTGAAGTCTATCGTAAGTGGTGTAATAGCGCTTTGTGTCTTTCTTGATTTCCATTGCGGTTCCCTCCTTCATTTGATGGTTTAATTATACCACAGGTGGAGTGAATTGTCAAGTTAAGTATGTGTAAAATGGTCAGCCTGGCAGTAATCGAAACTGCGTATACCTTGTGAGGGCTTGAAGTTTATAAGACTTCGGCTCTGAAACCACTGAGCTACAGGCTGAAGAGGGCGGGCTTGCGCCCGCAAGAAAGAGAGGTATTCTCATTTAGCATTGCCCAGGACTAACCGCGCGGAGGTAGAGAATATTTAGTCCCTGCCATAGGTGGGATTCGAACCCACAAACCCTTGATTTTGAGTCAAGTCGATATGCCAATTCTCTACTATGGCGTAAGGGGAGAGGGGATACCTCTCCCCGCAAGATTTAAGGTTCTACGCTATGAGCGTCCCAGTCTGCCTTAATGCGTCGAAAGACTTCATCCGCAGCAAGATAACCTCTTACTTCATCAAACTGTAGTTCTTCGTCTGTAAGAAGTCCCATAATCTCAATGAGATTTTCGCGTCCGCCGAGGGTGTAGTCGCCCTGAATGGCGGAGCAGACAAAGTTATCACTGCACGGATACTTAATGCGCTTGATGGATACATTTACAAGTCGATTGTATTCAGTATCATCGTCGCGCTCGTAGGGGATGCGCGCTTCATCAAGCATAGATACAAGTCTTTCAATCTCCATCATAAGATTTAGGCCACCTTCCACAGCTTCTTATTCTTTTCACCTTCGAGGCTCTCTACACGACCATCTTCGCGCAGACGGCGCAGAGCACTCATAACCTTCTGCTGGGTGATACCTTCATCCCACTCATTAGCGGTGAAGAATGCCTTCAGCTCGGTCGGCTCACTTACGCCCGCCAGCTTTGCCCATACTTCATTATCGAAGTCAGTGTGGTCAATCGGTTCAGTGGACTTCTTGGGGCGACTTTCCCGCTCAAGACGCTTGGCTTCCTTTTCGGCCAGTTCAGCATTGGCCTCCTCGATTACAGCGTTCAGATCAAACTCATCGCCATTACCATTGCGGGTGCGGCCATTGATGGTGGGTACTTTAATCTCAACAGTAAGCCACTCATTAGTACCCTTCAGGTAGTAAAGAGAAGTTCCGGGAATGCGGACGGCTTCGGGGAAAGCGGCCTCAAAGCGGGGGAGAAACTCATTACGGGCGGCGGTACGGATAGCATTCTGCTCTTCAATTCTAGTCATAATCCTTTTATCTCCTTTGGTTTTATAGGGTGTTCCTTCCCTTGATTTCGTATTTATTATACCACAGTTCGCGGAGAAAGTCAAGTTAATAGGTTGTTAAATCGGGGGCGGTTTTGAAAGTTGTGAAAGCATAAGCATTTTTCCTTTCTGCTTGTAAAGTCAAAATGAAATGCGGCGGGTGAGTTAAGCATACTGAGTTGAGCTAATATGCTATTCTTTTGAAAGGTGTTTCGAAAATGAAATGTCAGTTCCTTTCAACACATACAGTATAACACAGATTGCGGAATTTGTCAAGTTAAAAGGTGGTTAAGTCAATCTGGTTTGCTATCTTCATCGCCAATAAGCGTACCTAGTTTAGTACTTGTCGCCGCAGAACGTTTTTCTCTATTCTTCTTGCGGGCTTCTTCCGCACGCTTTGCGCGCTCCACATTTTCCTTATAACGCTCGTTTTCGCTATAAGGATCGTATTCTTCTTTAGTGTCGCGATTGCGGCGGGGGACTACAACTTTAATTAGGAGAGTGCTTTCATTATCCTCACTGTCAAGAGTGGGGATAGCAAGCTGATAGTTAGGACTGTTTGTGGCTTCAGTGATAGGGACGCGCAAAACGTCCATACCTTCGCCCGCAAGAAAAGTTTCAAGTTTATCTAGAAGTGCATTGCGCATTTCATCATCAAGAACAGGACGAGTTTTCATAAAGCAATAGTCCTCCTATTCGTCGTCAGGTAGCGCGTCAGTGTATTCAATGCGCGGCGCAATGTTAATCCATACGGCGGGGTGATCTGCTCGACCATGTTTCCAGTATTCGCCGATTTCAAGATTATTGAAAGTGGGGTCAGTTGGATCATCGTCATAGCCCGTATTATCAATCGTACAAAGTTTGTCCGCGTTTTCATTAGCTTCTATATTATCCTCCGTACAATAGATATGAAGCTGATAATCTTCGACGTGATTTTCTCGCGCCCACGAATAAAGTTCTTTGATGGTCATAATAGTTCTTCTTCCTTTCTTTTAGTCAAACCATTCATACACAAGTTCAGGGAGTGCGTCAAGAATATCAGTATCCATAGGGTTAATGGCCAGACCGCCAGCTTTCTCCCACGCCTTGCGCACATTTTCATCATCATCAATAAGAATACCGCGACGGCCAGATTTTGCGGCCACAGAGTGTTTGGGAGTACCATACTTCACCACATGGATTTCGTCTAGCACGTCAGTCAGCCCTTTATCCTTCAGCCAATTGCGTTTTGCGATACGCACAGCGTGCATATAATCATCACTCCCTGTCTTACTATTCCAACTGATAACGCCGATGGTGAAACCGCAATCTTTAAGAGAGGAAAGCAAGTTGTGAAGGTCGTACATGTCTACCATAGGGTTTGCGGTGTCGTAGGGTTCAGTGTCTTCGGCTCGCAGTTTGCGGAGCCATTCAGGTACACCGTACAGGTCAGCGATAGTGCCGTCCATATCGAACCAAATAGCTTTATCCATTGCGGAGAAACCTCTCTTTCTGTTAAAAAAGTGGGATGTATTCTTCGTCCTCGTCTTCGTTTTCGTTAATAAAACGAACAATTTTTTCTACGTCATTAAAATGAACAATTTCGTCTTCGTCAGAGAGAAAAATTTCATCAACATCGTACTCACCATGATTAAGCACTCTATCGCGCAAAATATTAAGTGCTTCTTTGACTGCGATCTGTTTTAGATCATGATATGAACCATTATAGTCCGCAGGTAGTTCCAGTTCTACTTCAATGTCAATGGCGTTTGCGATAGTGACGGTGGTGATGTAGTGCTTCATCTTCATTTTTATTATCCTCTCTTTCTTCCCTTGACTGTAGCTATATTATAGCACAGCTCCCTTGATTTGTCAAGTTAAGATTTGATTACCAGCTCCCAGCTCCCAGCTCCCCCCGTGTGCGGAGTGGACGGGTGTAAGAGCGCGGAGAGCAGAGAGCGCGCTCCTGTGCGCGCCACACGAACAGGTGTGCGTGAGGTGCGGGAGGTGCTTAACATAGATATAATATTGTTAAGGGTGCATTAAGGTATGAGGGTTAATATGGTTTTAACGCAAAAAGAGACACGATTAACCAATACTATTATACAGCAAATGCGGTTAGATGTCAAGTTAAAAGTTGGTAAAGTTCTGCTCACGCGATAAGGATTTTTCATAAACTTTACATACAAAGATATTGACTTTGTGCGCAAAGTATGATATACTATAGTCAAGAAATGAGAAATGAGGTGCTACAAAATGAAGTTTAACAACTATTCTATCTATGGTACTATGGGATTTGACGGCTGTGCGTGGGAAGTGCAGAGAACGCGCCCAATGGGCTATGATGAAGATTTCTTTAAGAGTGTGCTCCATAATCCGAAATGGATGGAATATACTTGCGACTTGAGAGCGGAGTTTTCAACTGGCGTTGAAGTTCGTATTATCTGGGACGGAACAAAATGTGAAGTGCTTAATTTCAAGGGTGGGCGCGCTATCGGTGAGACGATACTTATTCAGAATAAAACATTGACGCGTACACAGTGGAACAAACTGCTGGAAGATATGAAAGAGTAAATTAAAGGGGCTATCAAGTCCCTTTAATTTTTGGTTAATTGCATAGCACGCGATGCGAAGTTTACAATCCTTTAACTTGACTTATTGCGCGGAATGTGATATAATTTAGGTACAAAAGAAAGGGAGGACAAAGAAATGGCTGATTTTTATGACTATCGTGAAGCGGTGAAGGATAGCGTTGTTGACTGGCTGGAAGAGCATAGGGAAGAAGTAGAAGCGAAACGTTCACAGAAAGATGAAGCAGACTTCGAAGAGTGGGTTATTGATGAATGTATAATTAGTGATAGTGTTACTGGTAACGCAAGTGGTTCATATACTTTTAATACTTGGAAGGCTGAAGAATATCTGTGTCACAATCTTGATCTACTTGTCGAAGCTATTGATGAATATGGTGGTGCTGAATATGTAGGGCAGGCTATTATGAGGGGTGCTGAATATTGTGATGTTACCATAAGATGTTATATGCTGTATGAAGTGGTCAGTCAGGCGATTGAAGAGTTCTTTGAAGAAGATTAACATAAAAAGGAGGGCAACGCCCTCCTTTAATTTTATGTAAAAATCGTGGCGCGTGTTCCGCGTTTTACACAAGCTTAACAAAACTCCTATTGACAAACAGCGTGACCTGTGCTATAATAAGTACGTAATCAAGAGAAAGGAAAGTGATTAAAATGATTGAAACCGTCTTAACTGACCTGTATTTTCACCTGTGCGAAAAGTACCCTAAAGAAGACTGGATACTTGTTATCCACAAACATTATAATGAATGGCTACGCCTGTGTATGAAACATCTGGGTTTGTCCTTTATGGAAATCGCGGAATATCAATCGTTTATGGAAATCTATGCGCCGACTGAAAGGAAGTAATAATTATGGAGAAGTTTTATAGTTTCTTACTCGTCTTGTCTGTGATTATTCTGGTTGGTATATTTGGTATAATTGTAATCGCAACAGTAGACGATTGCGTAAGCATCGAAGTCGAATGCTACTCTATTGGGATGGAAATTACCCACGCAGAAGAATCTACTTATTCTACCAAATACCACGGGATTAGAACAACTCGTACTTTCTACCTACGCGGCGATGATAAAGCAATGGCGATTGAAGTTGGTGAAGAGACGTTCGCGCGGTTTACTTGCGGCGATTGGGTTGAAGTAGAAGTTAAAGTAATGGAAAGCGCTGTCTGTCATACTATTAAAGAAAAGGCGCGGATTATTGGAGCGATGGAGAACTAAAAATGTGCTTTGGCCCATTTAGAGCCAAAGCCTTTTTTAATTCTATGTTAAGAACACGCCACGCGCCGCAAACTTTACCATTACTTAACTTGACTTTGCTTTGTGGGTATGGTATACTATACTCAAGAAATGAGAGAGAGGTGCTAATCAATGATTACTAAAACTGTGAATGACTGGTGTCGCAAAACCGTTGTTACGTACACTCGCGCTTTGAGCGACCATAAGAGCGCGCAGTGTGGCGTGTGTGAGGAACCGGAACGGATTGTGTTTGTCTCGTATTCTACGCCTGTTATAGAGCTGTTGAACAATGGTTGGCTAACCTGTTACGGCACTTATAGCCGTACAACTATTCGGCAGATCGGCTGGTTCTTGCGCGAATATGCGCCGCACATTAACTATCACCTGGTTAAGCAGTTGTATGAAGATAAGAAACGGCTGAATATTTACACAATGGAAATTGAAGAACTTTAAGAAAAGGGCGCGTTAAGCGCCCTTTAAGCTGCGAACACGCGTCGCGAACTTCATAAACTTTTAACTTGATTTCTTCTCTTTTTTGTGCTATATTATAGTCAAGAAAGAGAGAAAGAAGGCAATAAAACGATGATTGGTATTGATGCGATTAAGAAGCTGAAAGAGAATGGCGGTTTGACGTTGAGGGGTGGAGAAGAAATTACTTATAAAACTGGCTGGCAAGTTGCGGACTACGGAGAACAGGCTCATAACGCGGAAGATGCTTTAAAGCTGGTTGAGAAGTATAAAGGCGATTGCGGTGTATGGCTTGAAAAAGGCGTATATTATGTTGATCATTCTTTCAGGGTTAAGACGAAGAAAGAAGCGCTTGAGATTGGAAGGAAGCATAAGCAAATCAGCGTTTTGAAATGGAAAGATATGAGTTTGGTATATTGCTAACTAAAAGGCGCGCAAAGCGCCTTTTTCTTTTGTAAAATCAATGTTATCAAACTCTCACGCGGCGATATTATAACACAAGTTTTACATAAAAGGTATTGACTTTTTAAGAGAGTGTGATATAATACAGACAAGAAAGAAAAGGGGGAACCGTATGTATAGCGTTACTATCGTTTCTGTTTCTGAACCGTCTGTTTCTATTCGTGACAATCTTAATTTTCTAGAATTGGTAGAAGCTTTTAGGGAATGGGCGGAAGATAACTCGAATGTTTATTCTTCTTTCTTTTTTGAAGAAAAAGGAACGAGCCATTCAGCACATTTTTTCAAGAAAGCAGACGGAACAGTGGAGAAATTGAAAGATTTTAGCGCTAAAAGTTAACCAACTTTTAATTTGATATTTTAGCGCGTATATGGTATAATATAGGTGAGGTGAGGGAAATGAGAGGTATTAAGAAAAAGCTTACGCATCTTGATCGGTTCGCCCGCAAGTATTATTGTGAACACGCAAGATTGAACAGTGTTAGGTTTGACAAGAGACAAGCTAAGAGAAAGATGCGTAGAATTGACAAGATGATTATTAGTAAAGAGATGGAGGTAGAATACAATGTATGATTTGAAGATTTTTGCCAAGAATGGCAAGCTGGTGTATGTGGTGTATGTTTCTTGTCCTATTAAAATTGGTGTTTTCTTTTTCAAGAGTGCGGATGAATTGTTTGCTTGGGCTGAAGAAGAGAGAAAGATTTATAAGCGTTACGGTTTTGAGTTTGAGCTTATTGAATTGAATTGGGATAGAGTAGAGGCGCTTATAGAAGAAGTATTGTTTAATGAACATATTCATATCGGAGAGTACGGAAAAACATTTTATGAATAAATAAAAGAGGGTATTAACCCTCTTTTATTTTTATGTTAAGCACGGAGCGCGTGATGCGTTTTTTACATACTTTTAACAAAAGTATAGACTACCCCTTTTATCTAACTCATTGCTTGTATTGCGCCGGAACCTCTGCTCACATAAATGTTCGCAGTCCGTCGCGGAGGCGGAGGCTCGCTGTAGGGCTCGCCCCGCTACTCGTTTTTTCGCTCTACGAGTTAGACGTTTTTCGTTAAAGAAAGGTTCCAATTTTTTATGTTAAGATTTTGTTAAGTGTTTGGGTAAAAGAAAAGTGGGATTTCTCCCACTTCTTTATTACATTGTCTTTATACTTTCAATGATATTGATAATTGTTTCTGCATCGTCCCACTTATCAGTGATAACACGCTTTCCTCTGCCATTCTTCCAATATCCGAGAATAGTTGCGGTTTCATTTGCGTTGAAACACAGGATAACGTCCCCTACCTTAATACCTATTTTATACTGAATTGCCGCCTTAACCTTCTTCATTTCGCTTTCAGTCAGTTTCATTATTTTTTCTCCTTTCAAACGTTAGCGTTGATAGTTGCCACACTTACCATAATTTCCTTGGCCCAGTCTGCGTTGGCGTAGCGCGGAGCTTTATTCAGCTCATAACCGATTACTTCAATTTTTTCAAAACGTTCATCTTGATCTTCTTTGAAGAAAACGTGATTCGCGCGCTCAACCGCCTTTTCAGCTTTGTCCCACCAACTGTCATACCATTCAGACATTCCTTCCATTTTTGCGTTCTTCGCGATAATCAGCACACCATAAACTTTCATTGTTCTAGCCCCTTTCTCATTTCTTGAGTACATTATACCATAGCGCCGACTGAAAGTCAATAGGTTGAATGTAAAGAATTGGTTAACTCCGCGCCGCGATGAGAAATTAAATAAGGGGCTTGCGCCCCTTATTTTTTTCAATATAGGTCATAAAATAAGTTACACACTTCTTTAAATGCTTCATCGTCTTCCGCAATGCTTTCGAAGTCGCTTTCGCTAGGTTCGTCAGGCATAACGTAGATCCAGGCGCAATAAATATCTTCGTCACTACTATTCTTCATTATCTCATGCATAGCCTTCAACTGTTCAATTCTTTCTTCCATTTTGCTTACCTCCCTTTCTTTTATGGCTTAATTATACCATTGGATAGGTGAGAAGTCAAGTTAAGAAATGGTTAAATGCGTATCGCGTGTCAAAAAATTAAAAAGGGCTTAATAAAGCCCTTTTGTTTTACAAGTACTGTTGTACTATAGCGGAGAATTGTTTATAGTCTAGTTCATCAAAATACTGTTCTTTGCCAGTAAAGCGTTCGAAGAGACAATAGCCGTCAAATCTTCGATAAAAGCGAATGATGCAGTTTTTATTTTTATCATAGAAAGATACGTAAGTATCGTGAAAAATATTATGATTAGTCAGCGCGGAAAAAATTAGCAGAAGTTCATATTTATCATAAGAAGAAAACTCTCTAGTAATATTATAAGTTAGTCCTTCGATCATAATCCTAGCTTTAATAGAATAGTAGCAAATCTTCATTATCAATACCCCTTTCCTTTTTCTTGGTTATATTATATCATAGGCGGAGGCTGTTGTCAATAGGTGAAAATGTTAAGTTTTGCGCGCGTGATACGTATTTAACAAAAAATTAAAGGGCGGTTCATCCGCCCTTTTATTAGTTATAAATATCAACTTGTCCGCTCTCCTGATCAATAATAGTATATCGTCCGTATTCTTGCTTTCCGTATTCTTCTGCGCTGTTTCTAAAGAAGAACCAGAAAACAGGCTTTACTCTGTAAGTACCATTAAGATAACGACTGATAATACAAGTCTGGTCATATTCCTGCGCAATCTTGTAAGCGCTTTCCGCAGTAACCGCTAGTCTGCCTTCTGCATACGGACAAACTCTAAAACCGCATCTTGCACGGGTATCTGCAATCCTTCCTTTATAAAACATCAGTACGTCGTTCAGTTCCATCAGGTCAATCAAATTGGGGCTAATTTTCATTTTTCTTACCTCCCTCTTTTTTATGGCAATAGTATACTACATTGAAAATGAAATGTCAATATGCGGGATGGTTAAGTAATTGTTAAATGTGCGGCGCGTGAGCATATTTTTACATAGAATTAAAACGAAATGCGGATGTACATTCGTCCGCATTTGCCCGTTTTATTGCTGATAAATAATTTCTTTTGTCTTACAATTTTTTATGACAAAATGTTCGCTTAAAGTTCTTGCTTCTTCATATCTTTCTATCGCATATTCAAGCGCTTCTTTCGCACTGTTAAAGTGCTGGTATGCCGATACTTTGTAGCCATCATATATTCTTACAATAACACAATTGCCCTTAAAGTCGTATAACGCACTATTCGCGGCTTCAATTGCGTCTTCATTGGGACGAGTGGCTTCTCGTGGTTCTCCCGCGAAAGTGGTTAGTCCATAAAGCACATAACCATCATTCCAAAACGGGAAAGAAGTTACAAACTTTTCATTTTGTACGCATAACATTTCGCCGCGTTTAAGATCCATTATTCTTTTCATTATTCTATCACCTCATAAGCAAAGCAAGAAAGAACTCTATTTTTATTATTTGTAAGACTTTTTATGAATTGATCATAATCTTTTTTCTTTTGGAAAAGGAACCTTCCATTAATAGAGCATCTTTTTTCATCTGGGTAAAGAGATAGTACTTGTATACAAATACCCGTTTGATCCATATAAATATCAAGAGAACGCTTTACGCGTTCACATACCATTGTAATATTCTCTTCTGTCGCTGGATTAGGAAGTTGCGCCATTATAATCGTCGCCGCCATTTTATTCATTGTTCTTACCTCCTTAAAGTTTCATACTCAAGCTCTTTATTTCAATACCATTCTCGCCCACTATGCGTTCAAAAAGCTTCTTATCTGCTTCGCTGGTAAAGACGGTCGAAAGATAAATGTCATTGCTATATGGGCTAATATGGTGGTCATATGATGCTTGAAAGTTAATGCGGTTTTTCATTGACAGAATATAAGCATCTGCTTGTTTCTTATCTTTTATCTTGTAAAAAGAAATTAGTCTCATAGTGTGTACCCCCTTACTTGCTTTTGTTTCGCTTACATTTGTATTATAGCACAGGTACATTGAAATGTCAAGTAAATGGAATGTTAAAAGACATTCATAACATACTCTTTACATTACACCTTATTGACAAAAGTGTTTCAGTGTGGTATACTATATACATCAAAGAGAGAAGAGGTGTTCACAATGACGCAATTCGCGCAGGACAGACTTCACAGGCAGACCACGGTTTACAGGCGTTTCTATCGTCGCTCGTATGAGTGGCAGAGACTTACTTACAGGGTGTTTAAACGCGTCAAGTATGTGGCTTATGTAGCTTTGATGACGCTTATGCTGGCTCTTATGCTCGTGATGATTGCGGTTGCTCCTGCGGTGTTTCATTGAGCCACGTAAACGGTTCAGCGCGCCACGCCACGCGGCGGAGGAACAATAAGAGAGAAAGCGAGGATGTTTAATCCTCGCTTATCTTTCATATGCACTTACTTTTCTATACTCAATATATTCTTCTTCTGTAATTTCGCGTCCATAGTTAATCATTCTCGTATGTTTCACGGCTGGCATTCTGCGCGCAATATTCATTGCTTGCGGTAAATTGTATGCTTGTATAGCAAAACAGATTGTAGCTCCCTTACCTCGTCCCAGGTGTCCTCGTTCGCAGCTTACCAAATAATAACGTTTTTTCATTTTTTACCAGCTCCCTTCAAAGTTAAGTCCCAGCTCCCTCGTCCGTGTTATATATAAATTATAGCACAGGCAAAAGCAAGTGTCAAGGGTTTTTGTGTTAAGTTTGCGGAGAAGCAGCAGCAGACGCGCGCGGAGACGATGACGTGATACCCATATAAACACCCTCTCAAGGCGCATTTCCCGCTACTACAATTATACCATAAAACACGGTTTTGTCAATGTATTTTGTGTTAAAAAAATCGCGCGTGAGGCTAATTTTACTGTTTTTTAACATTGTAAAGAAATTGTAAAGTGGGTTGACTTGCAAGGCAAATCGTAGTATAATATGGTTGGAAATAAAGAGAGAGGTGTTTTCAATGGAATTCAATCATGCAATGCTTCATAATTACCTGGACGTAAACCCTGCCGCTTACTACGTCATTTTTGCAACGCGTCCGCGTACGCGACTGCTGAACGCGTATCTGGTCAGCCGTGAGTCTATCGCGTTGGCCGCGGAAAAATCGCCTAACTTGTTCGATGGTTCTACTGACGGCGTTCCGCGTATTAAGCTTATACAAGCGCCGAATTTTGAGCGCTGTATCCGTTCGGCGGGTGGAAAGATCGAATATGTGCAAGAATTGAGCTTCCCGTATGATGGTATAAAGGTCGGCAAGAATGGTACGCGTTCCGCCGCGCTGGAAGCCATTGCAAGGACGGTTATTGCAGGCTTTGACCCCTCTGCAACGGTCATAGCTGATAACTCTGCCGTTGCAGGAAGCGCGGACATTCGTGTCAAGCGCGCAGATGGAACCGAATATTATATCGAGGTAAAGTGTAGGCTGGGACGCTTCAACGTTAACAATGCAGAAACAGTATGTGAGAATAACGACGTGACCGTGACCTGGGCAAGCGGTTGCAAGTCTATAACGGTTGCAAGGGACAACATTGATATGATTATCAATGTTCTACATATGGAAGGGTACAGTGATAGCGATATAATTATTAGGGAATGACGGAAAAAGTTTCAAGGCAGGACGCAAGTCCTGCCTATTTTTTTCATTGTATACTATACAAATATACTGCATAAATATGCAGGTTAAAAACGCGTTAACCGGGTATGTAAAATATGTTAACAGAATTGCGTAAAAATAATGTTAGGTATATGTTAAATCCAGGTTAATATTATACCGGGGGTATGTTTACCAATTATAATTATAGTTAACACAAAATTAACATACGTCCTCGTCATTTCCCTTCAAACTTAATTTTTCAAACTTAATTTTTCAAACTTAATTTCCCACCCAAATGCTTGACTGCTACGCTTCGTTATGTTATAATAGGTGAAGTGGTAGGCGGCGCGCTTTGCGCGCCTTTCCCACTTCACCAGAAGACAAGGAGTTGAAATAATGTGCGCAAACCTTACACTCTTGATATGTCCATTTACCGCGACGTAGATCGATGCGCCGCAGTTGAAAATATATTAGCAGACCTTGACATTACCCCTTCTGACCGCGACCTAGAGCAAATGGCCGATTACATCATATGCGGCAAAGACGATGATGACTTAAATCTTTTTCAAAAAGGATTAGCCTATATGGGCACAACCCGTTATAGCTCATTTCGAAAAAAATCAGATAAACACGTATCTTTAGACGCATTCACCGATCCTAGCGGCGAACCCCTCTCCATTGCGCGCGAACCCATAAAGTACACCAACCCGCACACGCGTATAGACCATACCACTGACGGTTGGATACCCGGTATGCAGCAATTGTGGGAAACCATTGACCGCCTTACAGAGCAACTTGCGGCCATCAAACCATTTTTAGGCGACCAATCAATGTCATATCGCTATTACAAAATGCGCCACCATCTTATCCAAACCCGCAAAGACCAATTTTTTCTAAAAGACGCTTACTTACCACCTATTGCAGTTCACAGCATCGCGCCTACAGGCCCCACTCAATGGGATTGGGACAGTGACGCGTTCTATTGGCTTACGCCAGAACAATGGCAGCGAAAGGTAGATACCTGCTATCGCACAATAGACCCAGATATATCCAATTGGGAACGCGATGGCGAACTTGTGAAGTGGCACATTCGCCGCCACAAGTTCAATTGGCAAGACCCTCTACATGTGAAGGCTCTCATTCGCCTTTATAGCGACCTGTATCCGCAATTTTGGAACAAGCCCTATATGGACACCCGCTTATTGCTACTTGACCTAGAACGTTACGCCTCTCTCATTTGCTTGCCGCCGCAATGGCGCACCGTGCTCGATGAAACTCTTGCGGGCGCGTCTAACCCATCCATTCAGCGCACCCTTCAGCGCCTTTATGGATGCACTTTAAGTGTCAATTACATAAATTGCATCATAGGCGAGCGCATACCGCAACGCATTGCGGCTTACGCTGCTCGTCAGCACGCCAGCCACGTATGGGATGGTGCGCGCAAGAAATGTACCCAATGTGGACGTGATTTACCAAAAACCAATCTATTTTTTTCTCACAACGTGCGTTACGCTGACCAACTAGCACCCATATGCGTGGAGTGTGCAGAACGTATCGCGCAAGAAAGGAGGTTAATACAACGTGACAGACGCTATAAAAGAAAGAACTTGCCTAAAGTGCCGCCAAAAGAAACCGATAACTGATTTTGCGGCCACCAATTCTCCTTACTTTCCTTCTCACCGTTGTCATATTTGTAATACTTGTCTTGAGGGGGCTACTCCCTCTCAAGACCTAGCGGCGGTAGATCGCCTTATGCGATTTCTAGATTTGCCGTTTAATCCCGATTTATGGCTGCGGTTAGAGGCTTCTAACCACGCCCATACACTTACTGCCTATCTTACAGCGTTAGGTGACACCGATAGCCCTTATATTTCTTCTCCCGATTGGAAAGCAGAAAATGCGCGATGGGCCGCAATGCGTGATCGCCAAAGCAACATTCAATTATTCAAAGAAGAATATTTGCGCGAGCTATATAATCGTTGGGGCACAGATTACTCACAAGAAGAATTAGAATGGTTAGAGAACTATTACAATCGTATTCTTGCTACACAAAATGTTTCAACTCCTATCCTAGAAGAGCACGCGAAAGACCTTTGCGAACTTGAACTTCAAATTAAGAAAGGTTTGCGGGCGGGCGCAGACATAAAAAAGTTTATGGACGCTCGCAACGACATTATTAAGATTGCTAATTTTACGGCAGCAAACAGCAAAACCGCTTCAGCCTTTGAGTCCATTGGCGAGCTTATGATGTACTACGGGAAAAAAGGTTTTAAGCCGAATTACTATCAGGAGCCGAAAGATTCAATTGATTTTCTTATGGCTAACTCTCAAAACTACCTTAAACGTCTGGTAATGAATGAAGGTGCTTTACCGGAAATGGTAGAAGAAAAACGCAATGCGGTAAATCTAACTGAACGGTTAGAAGACGTAGCAGAGCCTACCCCCGCCACAGTGGAGTATGAAGATGAATTCTCTGTATGACAATGTTAAAGTCATTGATGGTATTGAGATAGATAAAGGGGTTATGCTTTCACAATATGCGGTTGATAGCTATGCGGATACCTACCAATTGTGGCTAGAATATTGGACTCTCTATCCAGACATATTTCTTGATGCTATTCATAATGATGAAGAAGATCCTAATTTTCACCTTCTTACTTATCAACGCGTTTTCTTGCGAGCTGTGGCGCGCTATAAGAATGTTTCTATTACAGCGACGCGTGGTACGTCGAAGTCTTTTACGGCTTATCTTGCTTACTTTCTTCGTTGCGTATTCTCATCGAACTTACAGCTTTGCGTTGTAGCTGATGTTAAGGGTACTGTTATTACAACAGCAAAACAAAAGTTTGAAGAAATCTTTCATCATTGGCCTCTTCTTGAACGCGAATTGAAGACACGCGAAGACGATGGCGAGCAAGGACAGAAAAAGTCCAACGACTATTTTGAACTTAACTTTAAAAACGGCGCACGTCTAACTGTTATTAGTAAAGATAGTTCGCGTGGCTTGCGCGAGCACGGGATTTTGTACGAAGAGAGCGCTGGCATAGAGTTTATTTGTGCCGCCGCATAGAAATATACGGGCAATAAAATCTTTAATTGCGGGGACAGCCTAATAGGCCAATCCGCAACCAAAAGGGGTAATTAAATTGTATCAAACTACTTTACAACATTATGAAAATCATCTAAAAGAGTTATATCCCAAAGAAGACTTTACTGTTTTATCTTTTACTAATACTCGTTCTAAAGTAAGTATTCAATGTAATAGATGTAAAAACATTTTAGATTTTAAAAGTGGAACGACATTATACACAAAAAGAAGAACTAATTTATGTGCTTTATGTGGAACAAAAAGTATTCAAAACTTATATGATAAATGCGAACAATACCATTTTGCGGTAATTAAAGGAGATAAAAAAGTCGCAGGTAAATGGCTAATTAAATGTTTAGATTGTGGGAATAGTTTTTATCGTGTCCCGAGTGAATGGAAAACAGCTATCTGTCCATTTTGTGGGGATAAAGACTTGGATAAAATAAAAGATAAGCGTTTAGTATTACAAGAACGTATCGATAAGGTCTTTGGGTGTAATCAGTATATTTTGCTTGAAGCTAATGAGAACTTTAATAGTATAGATAAATTAGCAATTAAACATTTAAAATGCGGGCATATACAAAATATGAGATTGGATAGCTTTTTAAAAAGTACAGGTTGCCAAAAATGTTCTTCTCGTATAAGTAAAGGCGAAAGAAAAATAATTGAATATTTAGAAAAACATAATATTGAATATGCTTATCAAGTTGCTATAGAAAATACTCGTCAAAGATTTGATTTTAAAATTGGTAATATTGTTATAGAATATAATGGTGAACAACATTATAAAGCAATAGAGGTTTTTGGCGGAGAAACAAGATATGAAAAGCAGAAAATATTAGATGATAATAAATATAAATATTGTAAAGAAAATAATTTACAATTGTAT
>ERZ1034855.286-NODE-286-length-24188-cov-54.474744_pt1 | contig 24188 bp, 33 predicted proteins | sample MGYA00520699_ERZ1034855 | MGnify/ENA primary metagenome ERZ1034855 (study PRJEB33766, sample SAMN09781730) | gut metagenome | biome: gut microbiome | host: Homo sapiens | place: Madagascar | study: EMG produced TPA metagenomics assembly of the PRJNA485056 data...
ACGCAGAATCAGAAAAAACGAGATTTCAAGTTTTGAAAAAAGGGGTGATGAATATAAATAATGACGAATTATATCAACGTTTTCAAAAAAGCAACTACATCTTCTACAGTTTTAGCGGTGGACGTGATAGTGCTTTAGCTTTGTATTGTACGATTGATAAATATCGTAACACTGGAAAACACATAGAAGCACTTTTTGTGGATAGCGGTGACGAATTTCCAGATCTGCTTGAACACGTAAAGTACGTATGTGATTTTTTGAACGTAAAACTTACTGTATTACATGGTGATAACTTTATAAAAATTTATGGTGAAAAGCAGCAGTTTCCAGACAGTATACATATGGATTGCATTGAAAGATTAATCAATAAACCGATTGATGTGTATTGTAAAAGTGTGTGTGGTGCAGAAGATTATGTTTTGATACGTGGTGGTAAATCAACACAAAAAAGACCCGAAAGCAATACTAAATTATTACACCAATTGAAAAGTAAGCCACAAATGATTATATATAATCCGCTTTACGAAATTGATATAAATAAAATTGACGCAAATGTTATTGAAAAGTTGACGTAGAGTGGCTATGCAAAAGGTTTTTTACGTACTGCTTGTTGGTGTTGCCCATTTCAAAAACCTCAGCAGTGGGCACAGTTAAAAAAGTATTATCCCAAATTACATGATAAGTTGAAAATAATGTTTGCTAAATACGATTTTATTTTGCACCCTGGTGACGGTCACGTGAAATATATTGCTGATTACTGGATAAAAGAAGAAATGACACCTGTTAAATTTAAATATTGCAAAAAGCGTGAAAATGAATTGAGGTCAATTGAAATTGAATCGTAAAGAAGAGTTGATGAAAATTGTCAATAAATCAAATGAAACAATTGCAGAACCCTTGATTGATAAGGTTTTGTTCCTGGAAAATCAGCTTGAAAGCCTGGAGAGGTTACCAATGATAAAAGTAAACCCGAATAATCCAGAGCAGCAGAAAGCAACACCAGCAGCAAAACTATATAAAGAGTTTTTGCAGCAGTATATAAATGTTGTAAAAGTGATTTTAAAAGCGGCTGGAGATGATACAAACGCCGCCGAATTATCACCGTTGAGAAAGTGGGCTGAAAGTAGAAATGTTGAAATTGTATAAAGGTGATTGTTTAGAAATTATGTCAAATATTCCTGATAAAAGTGTTGATTTAGTTTTATGTGATCTTCCCTATGGTTTAACTGATTGTACCTGGGACACGATTATTCCATTTGAACAGCTTTGGAAACAGTACAGGCGAGTTTTAAAAATAAATGGCACGGCGATTTTGTTTGGAAATCAACCTTTTATGTCAGACTTAGTAAATTCAAATAAATCTGAATATTCGCACACTTGGTACTGGAAAAAGAACAATGTAACAGGTGCATTATCCGCTAAAAAAATGCCTATGCGTTGTATTGAAGAAGTCGCAGTTTTCCGCTGCAATGCAGCAGGAAAAAACAACATGGGTTTACACCTAAACTTAAGAGAATATTTCTTTTCAGAACTTGAAAAAAGCGGTTTGAAAAGAAAAGACGTTGACAAAATTTTGAATAGTAGTATGTCAAGTCGCTATTTTACAAGAGATCAACAGTTTGCTATTCCGTCAAAAGAAAACTATGAAAAGTTACAAGCTGCAACAGGCTGTTTTAAACGATCATATGAAGATATTAAAACAGAATATGACGGCGGTTCGGTAAAGCGAGGTTTCAATTTTACTTATAATCCGCAGGGTGTACGCAAAATGGATAAACCACGAATCAAGGTGGAACACGAAAACAACCAGGGTTCTGTTTATTCAAGCGTGAAGCCGAAAACATACACACAGACAATGACAGGTTACCCGAAAAACCTACTTGAAATTGACGGTTTGAACTCGAGTGCAAAAGACAGATTGCACCCTACACAAAAGCCAGTTGAATTACTGGAATACTTAATCAAGACTTACAGCAACGAAGGGGAAACAGTCCTTGACAATTGTATGGGCAGCGGTTCAACAGGTGTTGCAGCCATTAACACAAACCGAAAATTTATTGGTATTGAACTTGATAAGAAGTATTTTGATATTGCAGAAAGCCGACTAAAAAGCAGGATAAAATTATATGCTAATAAATCAGTGTAAAACTTGGACACCCGACAATTCATTCTTGCTTGAATACCGTGCAAGGATTGAAAACGGCGAAATAATAGTCGGTCAAGAGTTGTGGCAGGAACTTGAAAACTTAAAAGAAGATTTTTCAAACGATGCCTATTTCTACAACAGAAATGATGCACTCCTTAGAATGGATTTTATGCAGCATTGCGTAAGACTGACAAAATCGCCGTTTTATAATAAGCCTATGGTGCTTATGTTGTGGCAGAAAGCTTTTATTGAAGCAATATACAGCTTCAAAATGAGTGAAACAGGGTTCGACAGGTTTAAAAAAGTCATTTTGCTTATTGCACGAAAAAACACCAAAAGTGAAACGTGTTCCGCATTAGGTCTGACAGAGTTTATATGTGGTAATGCTGGGGCGGATATTGTTTGTAGTTCAAACGACGACAACCAGGCAAGTATTACATATGACGCAATAGACACTATGCGACAACTGATTGACCCTGACAGCCTGGACACCAAAAGAAACCAGCGATTTATACTGAATAAAACAAACGGTTCAAAAATTTTCAAGCTGTCTGACAGAACCCGAAACAAAGAAGGGCGAAATATTGACTTTGCAATAATAGATGAAACTCACGAAATGCGGGAAAATATCATAGGTAAATCAATAGAACAGTCGCAGTCCCTGAAAGACAACCCGAAATTTATCAATATTACAACAGAGGGATTTGTGGTTGACGGTTACCTTGATGATGAACTTAAAAAGGCAAGAAAAGTTATCAATGGTGAAAATGACGGAATATCAGCCGCAAGGCTTTTACCCTGGCTTTATTCTCAGGATTCTGAACAAGAAGTATGGACAAACCGAAAAAGTTGGGTTAAGTCAAACCCTACACTTGGGATTGTCAAAAAGTGGGAATATCTTGATGAACAGGTTGATATTGCAAGGAAAAGCAAAGCAGACAGAATATTTGTTTTGTCAAAAGATTTTAATATCAAACAGAACAAAGCTGAAAGCTGGCTGAATCTTGAAGATTATACATACAAGGCAGTTTACAGCCTTGAAGATTTCAGAGGGTGCATTTGTCTAGGTGCGGTGGACTTGTCGGAAACAACTGACCTGACGTGTGCAAAAATCCTGATGATGAAACCAAACGACAAAACCAAATACATACACACTATGTATTTTATCCCTGAATCAAAATTAGAAGATTCAGACGACTGGAATGCAGGAGCAAGATATAAGGAATGGGCTGAAAAGGGTTTAGTTACCATAACAGAAGGAAATGATATTGATTTATCTGTTGTTGCAGATTGGTTTTATAAGCTTTATGAAGAATATGATATAAAGCTTTGGAAATGCGGATATGACCAGCGTTTTTCAAAAGATTTTTTAAAGCGTATGTCTGACTATGGCTGGGAAAAATCAAACGGCGATATGATTCTGATACTTCAAAATGCAAATACCCTTAGCAATGCATTGAAACTTTGTGAAGCAGACTTCAAACATCAGCTTATAAACTATAATGAAAATCCAGTTGACAGATGGTGTTTAAAAAATGCAGGAATAAAAGTCGATACATTCGGACAGGCTTTATGCGTTAAAATGGAACGTACAAAACGAATTGACGGAGCTGTTACGCTTATTATCCTTTACGAAACTTTAAGACAGAACAGAACCGAATACAAACAGATTTTAAACAATGAGAAATGAGGTGAATAAATGGGTTGGCTTAAAGAAAAGCTTTTCAAAAGAAAACCGAAAAATTCAGCGTATGCCGATATATTGAACGGCTATACACCAATATATTCACAGTTCGGGCAAAATATATATGCCTCAGACGTTGTACAACAGGCTGTGAATTGTATTGTAACTGAACTTAAAAAACTTACACCTCTTCACGTGCGAACGATTGACGGCGATGTACAGCCGATAAAAAGCAACATTCAAAATGTTTTAAATGCACCGAATGAGATAATGACAACAAGCGATTTTATTGAAAAAGTCATATGGCAGTTGTATCTGAATTATAACAGTTTTATTGTTCCTGTCTATAAATCGTGGACAGGTGAAAACGGTGTTGAACAGCGTTATTATACAGCTTTATATCCAATTGCACCGACACAGGTTGACTTTTTGCAGGACGGAACGGACACGTTATATATAAAATTTACATTTGCAAACAGCTATGAAACAACACTGAAATATTCTGATGTTATCCACATAAGACACCATTATTCAGTAAATGAGTTTATGGGCGGTAACGAAATGGGACAGCCTGACAATGACGCACTTTTAAAAACACTTGATTTAAACTATAAGCTTTTGAAAAACCTATCAAAAGCGATGTCAAGCAGTTGTGCGGTCAATGGTGTTGTTAAGTTTAAGTCAATGATTGACGGCGGAAAAACCGAAAAAGCACTTGCAGAACTTGAAGAAAAATTGCGAAACAGCGAAAGCGGTTTTTTACCTCTTGATATTTCAGCAGACTTTACACCGATTGAACGCAATATACAGTTTGTTGACGCTGAAACACTTGCATTTATTGATGGCAAAATATTAAGGCATTTCGGTGTACCTCTTGCAATTCTGACAGGTGACTACACAAAAGAGCAGTACGAAGCTTTTTATCAGAAAACACTTGAACCGATAATAATTGCATTAAGTCAGGCATTCACAAAAACGCTTTTCACGCCAAGAGAACGAAGTTTCAACAATGCAATTAAATTCTATCCGAAAGAATTAATATTTATGTCAACAAGTCAGACACTTGAAATGATAAGACTTTTAGGTGATTGCGGTTCACTTTATGAAAATGAAAAGCGTGCCGCATTTGGTATGCGACCGTTGCCTGAATTGGTGGGAAAACGTATGCAGTCGCTTAATTATGTTGATGTTGGAATTGCAAAAGATTATCAAATGGGCGGTGATAATAAAAATGAAGAAAATTAATTTTCAGACAGTCGCTGATTTTATAGGCTTATCGGGTGAGGTTGCAACGTTACCTGTTGAAAATACTGATGATTATGAAATTCAGGACGGTGCAACATTTATGGCAGTTGATACAGGTAAAATATATATCCTGTACAACAAAAAATGGTATCCGATTTAAGGGGGTGACACTTTGAAACTTGATAAAAGACTTGTTGCACTTATAAACAGCAAAGCAGGAAGCGGTGGAAAGATAGACCTTACTAATTTTTATACAAAAGAAGAAACTGGTGATTTATTAAACAATAAAGTTGATAAAGTAAGCGGTAAAGGGTTATCGACCAACGACTACACAACAGCAGAGAAAAACAAGCTTGCAGGCATAGCAACAGGAGCGAATAAAACTGTAGTCGATAGTGATATTAGCACCACTTCGACTAATCCAGTCCAGAGCAAAGCTGTCGGACTTAAATTTCAGGACGTTGATTCGGAAATTACGGGGATAAATTCAGTTTTAAATTCCACAGCAGATGAAATCGCAACCATTGTTAATGAATATGGAAGTAAAAACTTAGCAGATTACTCTTTGATTCCAAATTCAACAGGCGGTGGAATAACGAGAAAGAATAATGGAGATGGAAGTATAACATACAGCGGCACATCAACTCTTACAACTACTACATATTTACCGCTTATGGCAGGACAAAGCTTAGGTGCAGGAACTTACATCTTTACTCCAAACCCTACAACAACCGCCTCATATACTTATCAAATGTATAAAAATGGCAGTTACTGGAAGAACTTTGCAGTAACTCAGCCAATAGAGATAACGGAAGCAGGAAAATATAGCATTGGGTTAGCTCTTAACTCAAAAGCGGCTATAAGCAATACGTTTAAACCAATGCTCCGCTATGCAGCAATCAAAGACGATACTTATGTTCCATATGCTATGACAAACAGAGAGCTGACAGAAAAAGTCGCTGATACAGGGTGGGTTGAAGTTGATTTTCCTGAAAATACAAATTTTGACCCAGCATCTCATCTGCAATATAGGAGATGTGGTAATATTGTGTCTTTTTGGGGTGAATTTAAAATAATGAGCAATGAGGATTCATCAATCTACATGAGTTTAATTTTTAAAAATTTACCAAAAGAAGATGTAGTGCCTGAATGGTTATCGCCAGATAGATTTACAGACAGCAATCCTTCTACATACGTTGCAGAACAGCGTGACCCACAGATGTGGAAGCCTAATGTATGGGAACAAGTGAGAGTGTATCGTAATGGTTGGGTACAGATTGACTTTAGGACATTTAGTGAAGAACCTCTTACAACTGGTAAAGTGCATACTCTTAACGTTACATACATGCTTTAAAAAAAAGGGGTGATAAAATATGTCAAATGTTAGTGCATTAAAAAACCTCGCCGCTAAGATGTGCGGCGTTGAGGTTGCAAAAGTACCAGGAACAACAAACGCAGAAGTAATACAGTTTATAGCTGATAACAATAAATCAGCAGTTGCAAAAACCTCAGGACTTAAGAGTGCAACATCTAAGCAAGATAAATGGACTGTAACAGATGATCACTTGACAATTTCAGGTAATTTTGCATTTGCAAGCGGTACGGTAACAATAACAGAAAATGTTAAGCGAGTGGATTTGAATATACAGACCCAACCTCGTCCTATTCAGGACAGCATTTCGATTTGTGCGATGTCACCATTTGAGAGTGATGTTGCAATGCGACTTGTGCTTTGTTATATATGGAAAAGTAGCGGTTATATTAATTTTTTAAAAGCAGACGGAACTGATTTTCAAGCGAACGAAACATTTAAATTTGGATTTCCTTATGTTACAAAATAGTCAATTTAACAATTATGTAAAGGGGTGAAAATATGGAAATATTCAAGCGAAATTACAGCTTTGAAATACGTGCGAATGAGGATAAGGAAAACAAGAATTACACTTTAACAGGCAGACCAATTGTTTATAATTCAAAAACCGACCTCGGATATTTTGACGAAATTATCGAAGTTGGAGCACTGGACAAAGCAAACCTGAAAGACGTGAGATTTTTAGTAAATCACGACACAAACAGAATACCGCTTGCAAGAGCAACGGAAAAAAATAAAAAATCTACTATGCGTTTCAGCGTTGATAAAAACGGTATGGAAATATCGGTTGAACTTGATGTTGAAAACAATTCAGAAGCAAGGGCACTGTATTCAGCCGTTCAGCGTGGCGATATAACGGGAATGTCATTTATGTTTACGATTGACGGTGAAGAATGGGAGAACCTTGAAAGTGAGCACCCTACAAGACATATAAAATCAATCGGACAGGTTTTTGAAGTAAGTGCAGTTACATTTCCTGCATATGAGGCTTCTGAAATTTCGGCACGTGACAAAAAGTCACTTGATGGCGCAGTTAATAAGGCAAGGTCAAACGACCTTGATTTATTGAAGTTAAAAGCAAAATACATTTACAAGTAAGAAAGGAATTAAAAGATGAGAGAATTTTTACTTAAACTTATTAAAGCAAAAGAAGAAAAGCGTGATGCACTCAAAAAGCAGATTGCGGAAGCAAAAACAGCCGATGAAGTAAGAGCATTAGGCGAAACACTTGATGCAGTTCTTGACGAACTCAACGAGGCAAAAAAACAGCTTAAAGAACTCGATAAAAAAGACAATTCAGACAATTCAGACAATTCAGACGACGACAAAGACGATTCAGACGACAACGCACAGCGTTCAAATATTCCTCCTGCGAATGCAGTTCAGCACGGTTTCAACCCCCTTGCAGGCTTTAAACAGGGCGAAAAGAGAAACGTTGCAACACTCGACAGTATGGAATACAGACAGGCATTTATGAAGTATGTACAGACAGGCGAATGGACATACGAAAAGCGTGCTGATGATATGCTTGTTGCCGCTGATGTAGGCAAGATAATTCCAAATACCATTATGCAGGAATTTATCCGTGAAATAAAGGTATACGGACAGCTTTACAGCCTTGTAAGAAAGCTTAATATCAAGGGCGGCGTTGAATTCCCTATTGAAGAACTTGTTCCGACAGTAAGCTGGATTGCTGAAACAGCAGTATCAGACACGCAGGCAGTTCCTGAAATCAAAACTTCAATTTCATTCGGCTATCATACAGTTGAAGCAAGAATTTCACAGTCGCTTTTATCACAGGTTGTTTCCCTTGATATCCTTGAACAGGAAATTGCAAAGCTCCTTGCAGAAGCATTTGTAAGAGAATTTGACAGAGTTATTGTTGCAGGCACAGGCTCAGGACAGCCGCTTGGCATTTTAAATGATACAAGAATTGCCGCAAGCCACAAAATCACATTTGCCGCCACAGATATGGCAGACTGGACAAAGTTCCGCAAAAATCTTTTTGCAAAAATCCCTCTTGCGTACAGAGGTCAGGGCGTGCTTGTAATGTCAGCAGGTACTTGGGAATCAAACATTATGACACTTAAGGACGCAAACGACAGACCACTTTATCAGGAAACATACAACGTGGAAACAGGCAACCTTGAATGCAGATTTGCAGGCAGACAGGTAATTCTTGTTGAACCTGACATTTTAGCAGATTACGACACAGCAAGTACAGGCGATGCATGGGGTATCTATTTCAGACCAACGGACTACGCAATTAATTCACAGCTTCAGATTGGTTTCAAACGTTACTATGATGATGACAAAAACAGATGGATTAACAAGGGTCTTTGCATTATGGACGGTAAACCGCTTGATGTGAACGGTATGTTTATCCTTAAAAAGTAAGAGGTAAAGCAGATGTCAAAAAATGTTGAAGCATTAAAAGAACTCGGTGCAAAAATTATCGGCGGTAAAACAACTGCCGCCGATATAAAAGGAAATACTATTGCGGAAGTGCTGCATTTTATTGCTGAAAATTATCCGCAGACAAAAACAGGAGAATAAAAATGACTGAATCGGAATTATTGGCAAAGGTGAAAACCTCACTCAATATAACAGGTGATTTTCAGGATAACACACTTCTTGAATACATTGCCGAAACAAAAAATTATATGGAAGATGCAGGAGTTTCCGCAGAGCTGATTAATTCCGAAGCTTCTGTCGGAGTAATAACAAGAGGTGTTTCGGATTTGTGGAACTATGGAATGGGTTCTGTTACTTTTTCTGAATATTTTTATCAGAGAGTTATACAGCTAAGGTTAAAAGGTGATTGATTATGTCAAATTACAGACCAAACGAACCGTTTAACGTGCCTATGTATCTCGAAACACCCGAAGTTGTTAAAATAAAAGGTTCAAACAAAAAAACATACGCTGAAAAAGGTGTTATATATTGCAGTTTTAAAAGTTTTGGCGGTACTGAAACAACAAGCAACGATACGCTTGTTATTGAAGACACCGCACAGATCGAAACGTGGTACAGACCCGATATAAAAGCAGACTGCCGCCTTAAAGACACGAACGGAAAAGAATATGAAATACTTGGAACTCCCGAAAATATCAATATGAGAAATCAGGTATTAAAATTTAAAATCCGCAGTGTAAGAGGCGGTGCATAATGGCAAAAAATAAAGTAGGCTTGAATTTCAAAGGGTTTGAAGAATATGCTGAAAGGCTTGATAAATTAGGCGGTGACATTAAAAAAGCTACTGAAAAAGCCTTGCAGGCTACACACGACCATATAACACCGAATCTTGAAAAAGATATAAAAAGACATCATTTAACAGGTGCAACCGAAAAGAGCCTTGCAAGGGATTCAAAGGTGCAGTGGACAGGTTCAACCGCTGAAATTAAAGTTGGTTTTAAAATCCACGATGGCGGTTTGCCTTCAATATTTCTGATGTACGGCACACCCCGAATGAAAAAAGACCAGCAGCTTTACAATGATATTTTCGGCGGTAAAACAAAAAAAGAAATCGCAGAAATACAGCAAAAAATCTTTATGGAAGAAATAAAAAAGATTATGGAGGGATAAAAATGGAAGATGAACTTATTGAAATTCTTGAAGCTTTTGGTGTTCCTGTTTTTCTTCAGGGTTCACTTGCTGATGATGAGCCTTATCCCGACAGTTTTTTTACATTCTGGAATAATGATTCGGAAAGCAGCAGTTTTTACGACAATGACGAACACAGCATAATCTATGATTATGACGTGAATTTTTACAGCACCGACCCGAAAGCCGTCTATGACACGCTGAGGCAGGCAAAAAAAGCCTTGAAGCAGGCAGGCTTTATTGTTTCAGGTGACGGCTATTCAATTGGCAGTGACGAACCTACACACGACGGAAGAGGAATAAACGCAAAATATTTTAAAGCAAACTAAAAAGGAGAAATGAAAATGGCATCAAATGAAATTTTTGAATTTCGTGGCGTTGACAAACTTATGTTTGCCAAAGTTATAAGCGATACAAAAGACGGCTACACGGCAGGCGAAGTAAAACAGCTCTCCCCTGTTGCAGAAGTCGGCAGAACAACAAGCAGTTCGAGTGAGCCACATTACTATGATAACAAGCCGATGATTATTATAAATTCTGTTGGCAGTGATGAACTTAAACTTACGGTTGCACCGCTTGACCTTGAAACATATGCAGAAATTACAGGTCAGATATTTGACCCGACAACAGGGGCACTTATCGAAGGCAACAGAAGTAATGATTACTATGCAATCGGTTACAGAACAAAAGGCACAGACGGCAAATACCGCTATGTATGGAGATATAAGGGACAGTTCTCAATCCCTGATGAAACAAGTGCAACAGAAGATGATGGAACAGATGCAAACAACACGGAACTTACATGGACAGGTGTTGAAACTGTTTTTGAATTTGAAAAGGGCGACCCTGTAAACAATAAGAAAAAATCAGCAAAGGCGATTATTTGCGATGAAAGATATGATGCAGTTGACTTTGAAACATTTTTCGACATTGTAAACACTCCTGACACCCTTAACGGAACAGGTTTGAAAAAAGTCGGCAGATGTTACGCTTATCCAGCAGATGAAGCAGGTGCAACACCTACAACATATACAGGTCAGGTTTATGTAACACTTAAATGTGAAACAGAAGGTGCGACAATCTGGTACACAACAGACGGTACAACCGCAAGTCCATCAGCACCTGCAAAGCAGTATGTCAGACCGTTTGCTATTAACAAGACCACAACAATTAAATTTATGGCAGTCAAAAAGGGTATGGCAAACAGCGATAATTACACATCTACATACACTATCTCATAAACAAAAAAGCGGACAGTGAGCAACTGTTCGCTTAAAACAAGGAGAAAAAATGGATTTAACACTTAATATTTACGATAAATCAGGAAAAGAAGTTGTAAAAGTATTAAAATCAAGCACATATGATTTGATGTTTACAACAATAAGAAAAATTATGGCGATTTTAAAAGTTGAAAGCCTTGATAATAATGTTGAAATCTTGAAAATAATTTGTGAAGCGTGGGACGAAGTTGTTGATGTGCTGTCTGCTGTATTCCCTGATGCCGAAGAAAGCGACTGGGACGGTGTTAAGGTAAAAGAGCTTGTTCCTGTTGTTATGAATATTGCCAAATTTGCAATTACTGATGCACTTACAATTCCAAGCAAAAACTCAAAAAACTAACAGAGGACACAGACAAAGAGCCTGTGTCCTTTCAGGAAATGTTATTTCAGATTAATTATAACCTATGCAAAGAGTTCCCTGCTTTCACACCATTTGAAATAGGTAAATCAAAATATCACGAAGTTATATTGTTATATAGCGATGTAAGGCGAGAACAGATAAGACAGGAAAAAGAAGAAAACAGAAAAACAAAAGTTGTAAACGGAAAACGAATCCCGAAACGCAGAGCAAAAGACAATTGGTTTTAAAAGAGTGGTGATTTTTAAAATATGGCAAAAGATACAGATACAACCGCCAAGTTTAAAGCGGACATATCGGAATTAAAATCGGCTTTTCAGGAGGCTTCAAGACAGGTTCGGCTTGCAAATTCAGAATTTAAAGCCGCAACCGCAGGTATGGACAACTGGAATCAGTCCGCTGACGGTTTAAGTGCAAAGATAACACAGCTAAACGGTGTTTTATCTGCACAGAAATCACAGCTTTCAAGCCTTGAAAAACAGTATGAATTGACCGTACAACAGCAGGGAGCAAATTCCAAAGGTGCGGAAGAGCTTGAAATAAAAATAAATCAGCAAAAGGCGGCTATCGGGAATACTGAAAAGCAGTTAAAAAACTACACATCACAGCTTGACGATTTAAAAAGTGAATCGGGCAACGCTGAATCAGAATCAGAAGAACTTGCAGACAGCGTTGAAAAAGCAGGAGATTCCGCTGAAAATTCAAGCGGCGGTTTCAGTGTTTTAAAAGGAGCACTTGCAAACCTTGTATCAGAGGGCATAAACAAAGTTCTTGACGGCTTAAAAGATTTAACAACAGACAGTTCAAACGCATATTCGCAATTTGCGGCGGCGACAGGCACGGCGACTGATGCAATGGGCGAATATCAGACAGCAATTGAAAATGTCTATAAAAATAATTTTGGTGATTCCCTTGAAGATGTTGCAGGCAAAATGGCAAAGGTTAAAGAAATTACAGGAGAAATTGACCCGTCCAATTTGCAGACAATGACCGAAAAGGCAATGACGCTTGAAGACGTTTTCGGAATGGATATGTCTGAATCTTTGAGGGGTGTTCAGTCCCTTATGGACCATTTCGGGATAAGTTCCGAAGAAGCTTTTGACCTTATGTCAAGTGGAGCACAGCAGGGATTAAACTATTCCGATGAACTCGGTGATAATATTGCTGAATATGCCGGAAAATTTGCAGAAGCAGGCTTTTCAGCAGATGAATATTTTCAGTACTTGCAAAACGGCTCTCAGGGCGGTGCATATAACCTTGATAAAGTCAACGACTCACTCAATGAAGTGACAACAAGACTTGCAGACGGTACAATTGAGGGAGCGTTGGATAGCTTTGACAGCAACACACAGGAAGTTTTCAAAGCTTGGCAGGACGGTAAAGCAACACAACAGGACGTTGTTAATGCAATTGTACAAAATATCAAAAACACCACAAATGAACAGGATAAAATGAACCTTGCGGCGACTGCATTTGGAACTATGGCAGAAGACGGCGGCACGAAATTTATTGAATCACTGTCAAGTGTAGGTGACAGTTTTGACAATGTCAAAGGAAAAGCGGACGAACTGGCAGATGTTAAATACGACACACCGCAATCAGCATTGCAAGGAATAGGCAGAACCTTAAAAGTCGATATGTTGCAACCTATTGTGGATAAGCTTATGCCGTATCTTAACAAGGCGGCGGCTTGGGTTACTGCAAATTTACCAGCAATAACACAAAAAGTAATGGACATTGGGGTAAAAATAAAAGATGAAGTAGTCCCTGCTGTTAAAAATGTATTTGAGTGGATACAAAAACTCTCCCCGGTTATAGCGGCGGTGGGAACGGCAATTGCAGGACTTGCTCTTGTAGGATTTATTCAAAATTTCAAGACAATAATTGCATCAACAAAGCTATGGACAGCGGCACAATGGCTGTTAAATGCGGCAATGTCAGCAAACCCTATTGCGCTTGTAGTTATTGCAATAGCGGCACTTGTAGCGGCTTTTGTGGTGTTGTGGAATAAGTCTGAAGCATTCAGAAATTTCTGGATAGGTTTGTGGGATAATGTCAAGGCGGTTGCAAGTACAGCGTGGGAAGCAATAACAGGCTTTTTCTCGGCGGCTTGGGACACAATAAAAGCCGTGTGGGACGTTGTTCTTGGGTATTTTCAAACACTATGGGCAGGCATTCAAACAACATTTTCTGTTGTTTCGGAAGTATTGTCAGGATTCTTTTCAGCCGCCTGGAATGCAATAAAAGCAATATGGGATTTTGTTGTTGGATATTATCAGGGTATCTGGAATGGAATTAAGGCTGTTTTCAGCGTTGTAAGTTCTGTTTTAACAAGTTTCTTTTCAGCGGCTTGGAATGGAATTAAAGCTGTTTGGAATGCTGTTGTTGCTTATTATCAGGGCATATGGAACGGAATCAAGGCTGTTTTCAGTGTTGTAAGTTCAGTTTTAACGGAATTTTTCTCGGCGGCTTGGAATGGTATCAAAGGCATATGGGACGCTGTTTCGGGATATTTTTCAGGCATTTGGGAATCTGTTAAGAGCGTTTTCAGCGGTGTTGAAAGCTGGTTTCAAAGCATATTTTCAGCGGCTTGGACAGCGGTTCAAGGTGTATTTTCAAACTTCGGTTCATTTTTTCAAGGTTTGTGGGACACGATTAAAAGCACATTTTCAAATCTTGGCTCCAGCTTATCGGACGCAATAGGCGGAGCGGTAAAAAGTGGATTGAACGGCGTTTTGTCAATGATTGAAAACACAATAAACAACGGTATCGGACTTATTAACGGTGCAATTGGTTTGATTAATGCTTTACCAGGCGTTAATGTCGGTACAATTGGAGAGTTGTCTTTACCGCGACTTGCAAAGGGCGGTATTGTAGACAATGCAACGACTGCAATAATCGGCGAAGACGGCAGAGAAGCTGTTATACCTCTTGAACGCAACACAAAATGGATTGATATTATGGCAAGTAAATTAGCCTCAAAATTATCATCAGGCGGATATACAAGCACGCAGTCAACGGCAAACAGCGTTGTAAATAATTTTTATCAGACAAACAACAGCCCGAAAGCATTAAGTCGACTTGAAATATACAGACAGTCAAGAAATTTACTTAATTTTAAAGGAGTGTGAGCCAATGTATACTCTTAAAGTCGAAAACAAGAAAGGTGAAATCTTATCGTTTGACGACTGGCATAAATATGATATATTAAGAATTGACGGCTTAGCTCCTGCCGATGCAAGTATAAATTTTTCGGAACTTGCAAACTTTGACGGTTCTGTTCATAATTCTGCACGTATCGGCAACAGGAATATTGTTTTAACAATTAAAATACATAATCCTGCTGAAGAAAACAGAATAAATTTATATAAATATTTTCAGAACAAAAATCAGGTAAGACTGCATTACGAAAACAACACAAGAAAAGTATTTGTTGACGGCTATGTTGAAAAGTTTGAATGTGGATATTTCGAAATGAATCAAACCGTGCAAATATCAATTATCTGCAATAATCCTTACTGGAAGGAAGAAACAAAAGCGGAACTTGAATTTTCAAGAGTTATAAGCTGTTTTGAGTTTCCAATGGATATACCGCCCGAAGGCATAGAGTTTTCAAGAATTGAAACATTGCTGTCAGCTTATATTTTAAACAGTGAAATTGAAACAGGTGCGATTATTGAGTTTAGAGCCGTTGCAAACGGTGTTGTAAACCCGAAATTTATCAACCGAACCACACAAAAATATTTTGCAATTGATTTTGAAATGCAAAGCGGTGATGCCATAAGAATAAGCACCATAAAAGGCGAAAAGTCCGTAACACTTATAAGAAACGGCACTGAAACAAATATAATAAATAAAATGGCAATCGGAAGTGAATGGGTGTCACTTGTTGCAGGAATAAACGAATTATCATATGAATGTGAAAGCGGTGCGGAAAATCTGAATGTTTTTGTATCTGCTTACAGATGTTATGAGGGTGTTTAAATGGATTTATATGTTTTAAATAAAAGCCTTGAAACAACAGGTGTAATTGATTCGTATGAATCGCTTATATGGACACCAAGATATTATACATACGGTGATTTTGAATTATATCTGCCTGCAACAGACTATAATATAAAACTCCTTGAAACAGATAATTATATCATCAGGGACGACAGTGAAACGGTTATGATTATTGAAAAAATAAACATAACAACCGATGCAGAAAACGGCAATTATTTAACCGTTTCGGGAAGAAGCCTTGAAAGCATTTTAAACCGCCGTATCATTTGGACACAGACAACATTCAGCGGAACGGCTGAAAACCTTATATACAAGCTGTTGAATGAAAATATTATCAATCCAAAAGACAGCAAAAGAAAAGTTGCAAATTTAATTTTAGGCGAATCAAAAGGATTTACAGAAAAAATTGATAAACAAATAACAGGCGACAACCTTGGTGAAACAGTAAGTGCTATTTGTACTACATACGGTTATGGCTTTAAAATAACCCTGAATCGGAATAAAAAATTCCTTTTCAGCCTTTACAAAGGTGAAAACAGGTCGTACAGTCAAAATGTCAATCCTTATGTTGTGTTTTCCCCTGAATTTGATAATCTTATAAACAGCAAATACGAAAAAGACAGAACAGACCTTGCGACTGTTGCACTTGTTGCAGGCGAAGGCGAAGGACTTAGCCGAAAAACAGCCGAAACAGGCGGTGGAACAGGGCTTGAAAGATATGAAATATATGTTGATGCAAGAGATATAAGCACTGATGCAGAAAATCCCGTTACTGATGCGGAATACAAATCAATTTTGCAGGCAAAAGGACAGGAAAACATCAAAGAACACGGTATATCGCAAGCGTTCGAAGGTGAAGTATTGACGCTTAAAACATATCAATACAAAAAAGACTGGAATCTTGGGGATATTGTACAGGTAAAAAATGAATTTGGAATATCTTCAACACCACAAATAACGGAAGTAATTGAATCAGACAGTAAAGACGGTTATTCCGTAATACCGACATTCAGCACTTGGGAGGTGTAACATATGATAACAAGCGGATTTTTTAACAGCATAAACCACGACAGAGTTTATAATGCGGAAGAAATGTCAAACTATTTCGAGGGACTTGTAACAAATGGCATTTATGAAATGATAGGCGGTGCTTTTGAAGTCACAGCCGCAGAAACAACGGAAAAATTAGCTGTCAACGTTGTAACAGGTCGTGCAATGATAGACTGCCGCTGGATAAGAAGCGATTCTGTTTTAAGTATAACTCTTGACAATTCAGATTTACAGCTTGACAGAATAGACAGCATAGTTATAAAACTTGACTTAACAAACAGAGAAATGACGGTTGAACTTGTAAAAGGCTCTCTTGCTTCAAATCCCGAACCACCAACACTTGAAAATACAGACACAACAAAATATTTAAGAGTTGCAAATATCAAAGTTAATCACGGAGCAACGAGCCTGACACAGTCAGACATTGCCGACAGAAGAGGTACAACAGACTGCCCATATGTAACCACTCTTGGCAAAGGTTCGGGGGCAAGCTTCCAGAAACTCCAGAACAGCTATGATATTACCAAAAGTCAAAGCAAATGCAATATAAATATTGAAAATTACAATAAATCAACAGATATATTATTTGTGTATCTTAACGGAATTTTGCTTATAGAAGATATTGAATTTGATGTTGTGGGCAACGGTTACAATGCTTATATACAGCTTAAAGACAGCCGAACAGTCGAAGCAGGAAATAATCTGGCATTTGTTGTTTTGAAGAGCAGATAAGGAGTAAAATATGAAAATATCAATAATCGACATATCACAGCATAATGAAATAGTAAATTTTAACACGTTGAAAAAACATTGCGAGGGTGTTATAATCCGTGCAGGATATAAAGGATATGGTACAGGCAGAAACACCACTGACACAATGTTTATACGCAATATTACTTGTGCGATTAAATCAGGTTTAAAATACATCGGCGTGTATTGGCTCTCACAAAGCGTTACAACAGCAGAGGCAAAAAGCGAAGCAAATTATCTTGTAAATATTTTAAAGCCATACAAGAGCCGTATAAACTTCCCTGTTTATATCGACAGCGAATGGAGCAATAACAAACACAATGGCAGAGCTGACGGACTTACAAAAAACGCAAGAACCGCCATAACAACGGTTTTTCTTGACACAATCAAAAACGCAGGTTATACCGCAGGGATATATGCATCAACATCGTGGTATTCTGACAAACTTGATGATTCAAAGCTTAAAAAATATACTCATTGGGTCGCAGATTACAGAGGAAGAAACGGTTACGGCAAGTCGGACGGCTGGCAATACACAGAAAAATATAATATAAACGGCAATTTATTCGACAGGTCAGAATTTTATACAGATTTTAAAAAGTCAGCTCCTGCACCGACAAAAACATCAACAAGTTTTAAGCAGGGACAGGCTGTAAAACTCACAAAAGCAAATCTCTATGCATCGCAGGACAGCACAAAGCCTGCAAGACAGCTTACAGGCACATATTACATATATGACGGCAAACTTATGCACCTCGGACGTTACCGCATTACCTCAAAGCCTGAATACTGTGGCAAGGGTACAACTTATATCACAGGGTATGTTGCTTATACTAATTTTAAATAATATTGACATTTTATCAAAAAGAGAAGACCTTGATTTTTAGCCAAGGTCTTTTTGTATGTCTATAAGTTCTTCCATTTTGCAATTTAAAGCTTTTGCAAGCTTGTAGACTGTTTCAGCCTGTGCTTTTTTTATATCCCTGTCCCCTTGCTCATATTTCTGGAGCATTCGCAAAGATACTCCAGATGCCTTTGACAACAAGGACTGTGACAGTCCCTGTTGTGTTCTGATTTCTTTTAATTTATTCATAATCTTCCGGGCAATATTTTAACTCTTCTTCCGGGTCAACGTATCCAAGTTTTTTTGCTGCTGTTTTAGAAATAAACTCTCTTGTTCTAAAGTCATATTCTTCTGTTTCAAGCCATTTTAAAGCATCTTCAAAAGACTCAAATTTCGTAATACGATGCTGCCAAGTACCAAAATCATACTTATACGAGTCACCATAAATAAATCCATTTTTTTCAAAGTAATTTTTTGCGTTTTTCATAATATTTGTTCAACTTTCTGCGGAGGTTAACCGCTCCGCTCGGTTTATTTTGTTCTTAATCTTCTAAACTTTCAAATGGGATTTCGTCAATACAAAGTGATTCAGCCGAATTTTCAGGGTTGTCTATTACTGCAATTTCACCTCTGCCCTGTTCTTTGAGCATTTTCTTTGCTTCTTCAAGGTCGTAGCTTCCTGTGCCCCAATCAACATTGTCATTAAGCTTATCTGTTACTGCATACCATACGTTTTTCATTTTATTTTACCTCACTATTTTTAAATTTATTTTATTTGGTTTTGGTCTTTCCCTCAACCTGTAATTATATTATACACCTATAGGTGCATAAAGTCAATAGTTTTTGATGTGTTTTGTATACTTGCACAAAAATATTTTTATAATTTGTGCGATATTATCAATTATTAAAAAGCTGATGATTTTAAATGATAAAAAGGGGTTGACTGAAAATCAATCCCTTGGAAATAAAAAAGAGCTGAACAAAATCCAGCTCTCTTGATAATTACAAAGTAAAAACTCGGTACAGAGTAGACAAAAAGTAGACAATAACAAAATAAGCCGTTTTTCCCAAAGAAAAAACGGCTTAAAATGGAGCTTGTGACGGGATTCGAACCTGCGACCTGCTCATTACGAATGATGTTAAACACATAAATCAAAAGGCTTACTTACACTAAAAAATCCTGTTTTAAGGGTTTTTGTGTGACAAGTAAACACAAATATAAATAAATAAAAAGGTATAAAGTAGACAAAAAGTAGACATTAAATGCCAAGTTGATTTCTTATTCCGTCAACGTCTTTGTGTGCATATCTTTCTTCGAGCATTTTAAGGTCTGAATGCCCAAGGATTGAAGCAACCGCAAAGATATTTTTGCCATCGTTTACCCAGATTGTTGCCCTTGTATGTCGCAGTTCGTGCGGCTTCAATATTTTTATACCAAGGTCTTTATGCATTGATTCCATAAATTTTTTATAATTTCTTTTTGTCCAGTTGTTTGGGCTTTGAAATGTCCCTTTGCGGTTCTGAATGATATATCCCGTGGGAAGCTCTTTAAGTCTTGACAATGTATCATCAGACAGTGGGATTATTCTCCTGCTTGATTTGTTTTTTGGTGGTTGGAGTGTCGCCTGAATGGTGTTTGTTTCTTTGTTCCTGACATCACCGACAGAATGATTCACAGTAAGATATTTATTTTTAAAATCAATATCGTTTGTATGCAGCCCAAGAACTTCTCCTTTTCTCATACCGTAATCAAGCATAAGTTCAATTGCGATACCGTCAGGAAATTTATATTTTTTTGCGTATTCGCTGACTTTTACCGCTTCTTCTTTGCTGTAAACGTCTTTTTCCTCTGTTTTAACAGTAGATTTTAATTTTACAGTATGGCAAGGATTTTTTGTGCAATATCCGTTGTTTTCAGCGTAATTAAAAATGATATTTAAAACAGCTTTATACTTACGCATACTTTCAAGCGGACTTTTATCACTTATGCTGCTGAAATATCGCTGAACATCTGTCGGCTTTATGCTGTTAACAACTGCATCACCAAAAAACGGCAGAAGATGCACACGTACTATTATCTCATAATCATAATAAGACTTCGGCGAAAGCGTTGCCTTTGCTGATTTTAAGTATAATTCGGAGACCTTTTTAAAAGTTGTTGCTGTTGCTGCAAATATTTCTCCTCTTTCGGCGGTAAGTTGTGCGTCAATTATATATTCATCTGCAATTCTCTTCGCATCAGCTTTTGATTTTTTGCTGTAAAAAACCTTTTTGATAGGTGAGCCGTCAAAATTATGTCCAACTGTTTTACAATACCGATACATTCCGCTTGAATGTGTCGGTTTTTCTTTTTTCGGTCGTCCCATAATATTCCTCCAATTTTTTTAAAAAAACAGCACTCCAAACCATTTCTGTTTTGAAGTGCTACAATTTAAGATACATAGGTATGCAACCGCTTGCGAAAGTACTGTTATATAAATTGAAATTATCATTAAGTTTTTTCAATCCCATTTTATTATAAAAACCTATAGTTTTGTCGTCAGGGACAGAAAACAATACAAGATATTCAACGTTAATGCGTTCGCAGATTTCTGATTTTATGTAAGAAATAAGCCAGTTAAAAATCAGTTCAGAATATTTTGCTTCGTTATCAGGTGCTATTTTCTTCCCTTGATAATTATGGTCTACCCCGAACAATTTCAACTCAACAGCAGGAAAAACTGATGTACTTTTTGTTTCTTCAAGCTGGATAGAAGATGCACATATTGATAAAATAGATATTATCTTATTATCAGCATCATCATCAAGTACGAGATAAGAAGTTGAGTGTATCTTCTTCAAACCTCTTTTAAAAAGCTTGTTTATATCATCGTTTTTACAGTCAAAACCTGCTATTTTTGAATAATTCTTACTCAGATATGATGAATCAAACTTTATAATCTTTATGACTTTTCAACGCCTTTCTTTCCGAAAGAAGTTGTGTCAATAGTAACTGAAAAGAATCCGTCTTTATCTTTTTTGAAATCAAAATCAGATTTATTAAACATCTTCGCTTTATCTTCTGCAATACCTTCCTGTTCCTCACTCTTGCTTAAAAATGCTTTTATATTTTCTTTTTTCACAATATAAGGAACATTTTCATATACAGCAAACATTTTAAAACCCTCCTTTTTTGGCATAATGTAACCTCCGTTTGTTTATATCTGTATCATATGCGAGATGATACAAAAAATACATTACACCTTATTTTATTATATCAAAAAATATTTTTGGATTCAATTGTTTGCTTAAACTGTAACCTTTTTTCGTTTAAATGCACAAAAAAACATTTTGTTTTTGTATATATTTATCTTAGTAATTCCGCCGCCCATTCAGGCGGCTTTTTTTATTCTGCTCTTGTAGTTTTTCCTAAGACTTTCCCCCAACAAATCATATCATCATCAGTGGAAAAGTTAATAGGCTTGTATTTGTCGTTATAAGATATAAGCTGATTTTCTCCCAGCTCTTTGACGTAACCGCAGGAATTTAAGGTAAAAACGCCCACATCGCCCCTGTCAATGACAGGGGTAGATTTTACAAGTAAAATATCGCCGTCGCAATAAACAGGCTCCATACTATCGCCGTCGACTTCAACCGCAAAATCGGCTGTATGTACTTCTGGGACTTCATAAACTTCCGCTTCCTGCCAGTCGTCATCGTCGTTGAAATTGAATCCTGTTCCTGCTGAAACCTTATGACAGCTTAAATGCCTTAAAAGATATTTTGCTTTTTCGATAACAGGTTTGTTTCTTGCCTCTTCTTTTAAAACAATCTTTCTTAAAACGTCAAGAAATGATTTTCTTGATTTTTCATCAAGGTTAAGCCATTCTTTTATCAAGTCCTTTTCCATTTCGTCAATTGTTTCGATTTCATCAAATGGGTCTTTTGGTGCTTTTGCGTTTGGTCTGCCGAGGATATAGTCTGTGCTTACTCCGTAGAAGTCGGCGAGTTTTTGGAGTGACCCCAAGCCAAGTTCACGCTGTCCATATTCATATTTGATATATGTTGTGTATGGAATACCAGTTCCCGCACTCACTTCTTTTTTGCTGATGCCTTTTTTTTCACGTAGTTCTATTATACGTTCTTTGAGTTCCATTGCACTCAACTCCTTTCAGTTATCATTATAACACAATAGTGTCAATATGTCAATATAAAAATATACGCTTAAACCCTTTTGGGTAATATGCATAATTTCAACAATATACATTTGGGTAAATTTTTACACTGAAAAGTATTGACTTTTTACCCGATAGGGTGTATAATAATATTGTTGGTTGACACAGTGGTGTAAATCAAATAAGACGGCAGATGTCAGAAAGGAGAATAAAATGGAAGAAATGACAAATGAACAGTTCAAAATCATAATTGAAGCCATAATCCAGATTGTTAAAGACAACGAAAAAGAAACAGCAATCAAAAAAATTGAAGCCTTAATCAATAAAGACTAAAGCTTCAAGAAACCAAAAAACCAAGGTGGTATCTGCCACCGCCTTGCTTTTACTATTATATCACATAATTAAAGTAATTGCAAGGGAAATTTAAAAAAAATCAGGAGGTAAAACAGTGACCAACTTAATAAAAATAAACTTTGAAAGTGAAGACCGCCCGACAGTATCAGGCAGAGAACTTCACGATGCACTCGAGGTAAAAACGGCATATAAAGACTGGTTTCCGAGAATGTGCGAATATGGATTTGAAGAAAACAGAGATTATTTAGCTATCGCTCAAAAAAGAGCAACAGCTCAGGGCAATATGACAACATACACCGACCACATCTTAACGCTTGATATGGCAAAAGAAATCTGTATGATACAGAGGACGGCAAAGGGAAAAGAGTTCAGGAAATATTTTATTGAAGTTGAAAAGAACTGGAATGACCCTGTTATGGTGCTTGGAAGAGCATACAAAGTCCTTGAACGCAAGAACAACGAATTGCAGGAAAAGAACCTTGAATTTGAAAACACAATTGCAGTGCAAAGTCAACAGCTTGTTGAAATGAAGCCGAAAGCAAGTTATTATGATGTGGTTCTGAATGCAAAGAATCTTCTTTCAACAACGAAAATAGCAAAGGACTACGGAAAGTCGGCTGTATGGCTTAATAATTATCTCCACGAAAAAAAGGTGCAGTATAAGCAGGGTGATATTTGGCTGTTGTATCAGAAATACGCACAGCAGGGTTACACAAGCACCAAAACAAGCATATACAACGGCTCAGACGGCACAGAACACGCAAAAGTTCATACATACTGGACACAAAAAGGCAGATTGTTTATTTACGATTTGCTGAAATCAGACGGGCTTTTACCGCTTATTGAAAAGGAGAAATAAGCATGATTATAGCAATAGTAATATTATCTGTATTACTTCTTTTTGTGTTGTTACAATGGTTCAGAAGTGATATTGCAGGAAGAACACTTTTTCTTTATCTTAAAGATAAAAACATTTATTTGAACGAAAAAGAAAGGGAAGAATACGCAAAAAAAGCGTGGAAAGATTTCTTCCACGCTGAATGAAATAAATTTATGCACCTAACAAAAATTTAATTAAAGTCGGTATTGTTGAAATACCAGCCTTAATGAGTTGTGGTTTTATTTTATTCCATTTTGTGTTGCTACGCACCGCATCTAAAAATTCGTGTGCTTTTGGTGTAAGTCCGTAAATAATGCCTTGCGTGTAGTTGTCGTAAATACTGATTTTTGTAAAAAAATCATTTAACTTGCACTGCTGAATATGATATTTGATTTCGTTTTCTGAATATATGTCTTTAAATTCATTGAATAAATCAGGAATTGAAACCGTTTCATCAAAATCA
>ERZ1034855.287-NODE-287-length-24074-cov-14.283484_pt1 | contig 24074 bp, 44 predicted proteins | sample MGYA00520699_ERZ1034855 | MGnify/ENA primary metagenome ERZ1034855 (study PRJEB33766, sample SAMN09781730) | gut metagenome | biome: gut microbiome | host: Homo sapiens | place: Madagascar | study: EMG produced TPA metagenomics assembly of the PRJNA485056 data...
AGGTTCAAGTGGAAATTACGCACAGATAGGTTCAAGTGGAGATTCCGCAAAGATAACATCCGAGGGTAAAGATTCAGTTGTTATGGCAGCAGGTTATAATTCGATAGCAAGAGCAAAAATCGGTAGCTGGATAACATTAGCTGAATGGGTAAAAACTGACAGTACGGATAAAAAAGGAAATTACATATGGAAACCTAGGTGTGTAAAAACAGAATATGTAGACGGTGAGCGTATCAAAGAAGATACATTCTACAAATTAGTTGATGGAGAATTTAAAGAAGCGGAAAGTGAGGAATAATTATGGCAGAGAATACAGCAGTTGCAGAGAAGAAAGCATTTACTACCTCATTAAGCGAGTGGAGCAATACAATGACAGGACTTATTATCAATGATTATAAGGCTGTTGGAATGGATATGGACGATTATGCAAAAGAGTGTGCTATGGAAGCTATGACAAGCATTTTCAGCCTTGTTAAAAGCAACCCTAAGGTTAATATGGGTAGCCTTGACACAAGCAATTTGAGGGGTATTGTGAAGCGTTGTGCAAGTCTCAAACTTAACGCAAGCGCATTTCCTAGAGAATGTTACTTCCAGTTGCGGAATGTGAACATCGGAAAGGATGCCGACGGAAAAGAAATTTGGCAGCAGCAGGTTGAAATGGGTATTGAGGGTAGTGGCTATGATTCCTTACTTGCTAATTACGGAAAAGATGTTAAGCAGGTATATCCATATTGGGTGATTAAAGAGGGCGACAAGTACATACCGCCTAAGCATAAAGGACTTACAGTTACAGAGCCAGAATGGGAAGAAAATGGATTATCTGATAAGGCGGTAAGAGTTGTGTATCCTGTTAAGCTATTAGACGGAACAGTAACATATCTTTCCGCTGATAGAGATAGCGTTAAGGTTAATCTGTTGGCTCATGTTAAGCAGAATATGATAAACGAAACATTTGGGGTAATTACCGGAACTAAAAAGCAGTATAACAAGGAAGTTGCAAGAACACGTTACGATGCTACGCCGGAAGAGAAAGCAAAGATAAAGAAAAAGAAAGAGGAAGTCCTTAATGCTTTAAGAGCGTGCAAGACAGTAGATGAAATGCTTGAATGTGAGCTTGCAAGACCATTTATCAGTGGTGCTTGGCTTGATACCCCAGAGAGTATGATACAGAGAAAAATGTGTAACAATGCAACAAGAAAATATCCTAAGAATTATGACCCAATGGCACGACAGGCACAGGTTGAAATGGATGAGGTGTATCAAGTTACGCAGGCTGAAATTGCCGAGAATGCTAATTCTGTTGAATTTATAGAAGATAAGGCAGATGTGATTGACAGCACAGCCGCAGAAGTAACCGAAGAACAGGCAGAAGATAGCACATTACCACCATTCATGCAGGAGAACTGATTATGGCAAAACATACAATGCAAGAGTTATACCAATGGCAGGCATTACCGCTGAATATCAAAGTTTTAATGACAGCGGAGAGAGTAAGAAACTGGGTAAATGAGTTCGGCGAAGATGGTGTGTATCTGTCATTTAGCGGTGGCAAGGATAGCACGGTTTTAGGACACATAATCAGAGAAGTTTGCGGATATAAAAATATCCCTTTTGTGTTCGTAGATGTTCCGACACAGTATCCAGAGTTGAAACAGTTTGCACAGACATTTGATAATCTTGTGATTTTAAAACCTAAGATTTCATTTGCAGAAGTTTGCGAAAAGTATGGGTTTCCGCTTTTTGGAAAAGAAATTGCAAACTGTATAGATGGTGCGAGAAGATATGTAAAATGCCTTGACAATAAAAATAATAGTAACACAATCTCGACAGACAGACAGACAGACAGTTCCGTATGCTTGCTATATGGCAGACCTGCTAGGAATAGACAGGAGAATAAACAAGCAGAACGAACAGTACAAGAGTTTGCAGATGGGAGTTACCCCTAGCGGTTCAAAACGCCGTTTAGATAGATTGAATGGGGTTTTGCTTGATAACAATGGTGAAAAGTCACAGTTTAATATGGAGAAATATAAATTTACCCTTGACGCGCCATTCGATATCAGTGACAAGTGTTGTGATTATCTCAAGAAAGAACCAGCACACGAGTATGAAAAGAAAACAAGAAGAAAGCCAATCTTAGCAACTATGGCGACAGAAAGTAAGGTAAGGACACAAAAATGGCTACAAGAGGGGTGCAATGCATTTGATTGTAAAAGACCACATAGCAAACCTATGTCATTTTGGACGGAGCAAGATGTGTTACTTTACATCAAAGAAAACAATCTGCCGATATGTTCTGTTTATGGCGAAGTAGTCACAGATTACGAAGCTATGGGGCAATGTGAAAATCAGATGTCGTTTGCGGATTTTGGTCTTTTTGATAAGGAAAGACCATTGCTGAAAACTACAGGTTGTCAAAGAACAGGTTGTGTACTGTGCGGATTCGGTTGTCACTTAGAGAAAGAAAGCAGATTTTTAAGGCTAAAAGAAACATACCCTAAATTTCACAATCTGCTGTACCACTTAAAAAATAATGGTGTGACATACGCAGAAGCTATTGACTGGGTTAATGAACACGGAAATATGAATATTAAGTATTAAAGGAGCGATTTCATGAAGATTATTAAAGGTAAAGAGAAAGAATACAAGGATTGGCATGACAAGAACAGTGACGGATATAGCAGAGCTTGCTTCACCTATGCTGAAAGGTGGGCTGAACTGTTAGAAGTGGAAATTGACAAGAGTAATGATGTTATGAAGTGCTTTGCTGATAATGCCGACAGATTAAGCCGTGAAGCAGACACAGAGGGCATAACAGGATTTATGTACGGATGTGCAGTTGGTATTCTTTCACAGTGCTGGGAATATGGAGAGTATTTGAGAAAGTGGCACAACAAAGAGTATGGATATGACGGAGACGGAGTTGTAAATCCAGCGATTATGACAGTAGGTGCGAAATGATGAAACTGAAATGTATTGCAACAGGAAGTGCAGGGAACTGCTACACCCTAACTTCCGACAGCGGAGAAACACTTATCCTTGATTGTGGAATACCGATTAAGGAGATTAAAAAAGGCTTGAATTGGAATATTAAAGATGTTGTGGGTGTGTTATGCACCCATAAACACCTTGACCACAGCAAGTCGGTAAATGATTTTAAGGCTATGGGAATACCTGTATGTAAACCATACGAAACCTTGCTTATGAATCAGTTTTTAGCAAATTCTTATTTTACTGTAAGAGCATTTGACCTAACAACAATAGACGGAAATTGGACACATACAGACGCAAATGGTGAGCCTTGTCCGATATTCGGCTTTCTGATTACTCACAAGGAGATGGGAGGAATGCTTTACATAACCGATTGCGAATTAATCAAATGGAGATTTAAGGACATCAATCACATTCTTTTAGGCGTGAACTATGACAAGGATTTAGTCGATACTGACAATCCGAAAGCTAATCACGTTTTCAGAGGTCACTTAAGCATTGATACCGCTTGCGATTTTGTTAAGGCTAACGATTCAGACAGCTTGCAGAACGTCATAATGTGCCATTTATCAAGTGAAAATGCTGATAAGGATAGTTTTATCGAGAAGATGAAAAAAGTCGCTTGTGGGGCAAATGTAGATGTTGCAGAGCCTAATAAGGAATGGGTTTTGATGAATCCAAACGAATGCCCGTTTTAGAAAGAATTGAGAGGTGGAGAAAGTGAATGATTTGATTAGTAAATCAAAATTAAAGAATGAATTATCAAAAATTCCATCTGAAATGGGACTAATTAAAAAAGCGTGGGTAATGCAGACAGTTAATAAGCAGAAAACATATGGTGGCAACAATACTTGTAACTGTCAGCACAACAGCAATTCAAGAGATAATGAACCTTGTTGCAGATGTGATAGCAGAAAAGAAAATAAAGAAATGAAAATAGTAACAGTTAATGATTTAATAAAAATTCTTGATACAAAGGAAAATAGATATGGTGCTACAGGAAAACCGAGAATGTTGAATTTATCTCTAAATGACAATTTCGCTGGCAGTATTGAGACTGTAAAGCTAGATGGTTACGGAGATGGGCTTATTACGGATGTGACGTTGGAGATTACTTCATCTAAATTCACAACTACCAATGCCGACAGGATAAGGAATATGTCGGATGAAGAGTTGCTTGATTTTATATGTTCGATTGAAACTTATGAAGAGGGTAGCGTTATGACTATTGAAAACAGCAGTGCACTGTGTTCAGTCACAGATGTGAAAAAATGGCTTCAATCAGAAGCAGAATAGGAGGAATATGAGTAGCAGTTATTGGAATTATGAAGATGATGAGAATATCATCTGCCCCTATTGTGGTGAAGAATACGAACCGTCTTATGAAGATACATACATAGGCGATGATTGTGTTGATTGCTACACCGAAGATACCAACACATACACTTGCGAGAAATGTGGCAAGAAATTCACAATGTATGGCTATCAAGCCGGGTGGAAATACCATACCGAAACGATTGACGGAGAAGCGCCAGAGGAAGAAATTAAAGATTTGCAAGAATAGGAGAAAATATGAAGTATATAAGCAATGCAAAATATGGAGAGCCTGTTGAAACAGGAACTATCTACAGAAGTAACAACAGAAGATTAGGTATATGTGTTCACACGGTATGCGGTTGTGGAGAAACACTATACATGAATTGTCGGGCACTAGGTATTGCGGACAAAAGATTAAACAGTACATCTGTAATAGCTGCGATAAATGAAGCACAATCATTAGTGAAGCGTGAGCTTGATTTACTTAGCAAGGAACTTAATTCAATATTGAATAGCGAGATAGAAATATCAAGGTATTAGAATTATAGAAGATGGAACAGGAGGACAAACAATGAGAATAATTGATGCAGATAAGTTTAAAAAACAGATTGCTGGAATGGCTATTGTGAATGGTTATTCAGCTCAAAAAGTCAATAAGATGTGTGAATTGATTGACGAACAACCGACCGCCTATGATGTGGATGCGGTTGTGGAACAGTTGAAAGAATGGACTTTTAACGCAGATGTGAACATTGGTGACGGAACGATGATGAATCATAACTTGATAGTAAGCAAAAACGCAATCGAGATTGTGAAAGGCGGTGGTGTAGATGCGAAAACTGATTCCTAAATCCGTAAGGAAACAGGTGTATGCGAAATACAATGGGCATTGTGCCTATTGTGGCTGTGAAATACCGGAGAAAGGCTTCAACGTAGACCATTTGCATTGCCTTAGAAATTATGAATACACAGAAATAGACGTGCATGATATCAAAAATCTTATGCCGTCCTGTGGTTCGTGTAATCGCTACAAGGCAACAATGGATTTAGAGACATTCAGAAAAGAACTGCAAAAAATACCGAACCGGCTGAAAAGAGATGTGTGTACATACAATATAGCCTTGAGGTATGGCATGGTAAAGGAAAATAGAGAACCTATAAAGTTCTATTTTGAAAGAGTAGGTGGCGCAGATGGCAATTAAACCAATTTTATTCAATGCCGAGATGGTTCGGGCAATTCTGGACGGAAGAAAGACCTGCACAAGACGGCTTGTAAAATTCTTGCCGGGAGAGAATTCGCAATGGACTGGATATATCAAAGACGGATTGATGTTGTACAACGGAAGGAATGAGCCTTGCATCAGAAAGGCGCCGTATCAGCTTGGCGATATCTTGTATGTCCGAGAAACATGGAAAAAGGCACCAAATGGATATTACTACTATGAAGATTGGCAAAGAAATGACATCGCAGATGTTACAAAATGGAAACCATCAATCCACATGCCGAAAGAAGCGGCACGTATCTGGATGAAGGTAACGAATGTGAAGGTGGAACGGTTGCAGGAAATAACCGCAGAAAGTGCTTTAGCGGAGGGAACAGATAAGTATATCCACCTAAATGGCAAGTTTGATGAAAACGCTATACTCACATCATTTATGGGTATTTGGAACTCCACAATTAAGAACTCCGACCTTGACCGCTACGGATGGAATGCGAATCCGTGGGTATGGGTTATCGAATTTGAGCAGTGCGAAAAGCCAAAAGAAGAAAACTAAACTGAAATTTACTTCCCGACATTAATATCGGGAACATAGGAGGAAACATGGAAGAAAGATATTTATTCAAGGCAAAAGGACTTGATAACGAAGAATGGGTTGCAGGACATTATGTAAAAGGTTTAGATATGTATGATAAAGAAGTTCATCTAATATTTGAACCCACCACAATATTTTATTCTAGTGGAGAGACAGACGGATGGCACAAAGTAGACCCATTCACAATCTGCCAATGCACAGGACTGAAAGATAAGAATGGCAAGCTGATTTGGGAAAACGATTACTTGAAAAGTTTTGATGGAGATGGTGATGATTGGGAAATATCAAAAGTTGTGTTTGGAGAAGATAGTCTTGGCGTTGGATGGCATGAGATAGGTATAAAATCCTTAAGTGAATATAATTGCAAACTGTTTGATGTTGGACTTAGCCGCTATGACGCTTCTAAACGTGAGATTATCGGCAACATATTTGACAATAAAGAGTTATTAGAAAGTGAGGAAAAGTAATGAATCGTGTGATTTTATGTGGCAGGCTGACTAGAGACCCAGAGATTAGATATTCGCAGACAGCAAACGGAAGTATGGCGGTAGCAAGATATACATTAGCCGTAGACAGAGCTTTCAAGAAAGAAGGTGAACAGGCAGCAGACTTCATTAACTGTATTGCATTTGGTAAGAATGGAGAGTTTGCGGAGAAATATTTGCACCAGGGAACTAAGATTATTGTTGAGGGTAGGTGGCAGACAGGCAACTATACAAACAAAGACGGACAGAAAGTTTACACTAATGAGTGCGCTATTGAAAGGCACGAATTTTGTGAGAATAAGAGTGGTGGCAATGAGAACAGACCAACGCCATCTAGGCCCGAACCAAGCAGTGTAGGAGATGGTTTTATGAGTATTCCCGACGGTATTGAAGATGAGGGGCTGCCATTTTAAAAAATGAGAGGTGGTGTTTTTATTGAACGCCGAGGGCTGGATTAAGCTACACAGGAAATTGCTTGACAATCCTGTCACAATGAAAGACACAGACCATTTAGCCGTATGGATATACCTGCTACTCAATGCTTCACATAATGAACATCCTGCCTTATTTAAAGGCGAGAAGATAATATTAAAACCGGGACAGCTTATCACAGGGAGAAAATCAATCGCTTTAGCACTTCACATTGATGAAAGCAAAGTTGAACGAATTTTAAAATCCTTAAAAAGTGAACAACAAATTGAACAACAAACAAGTAGCAAAAATCGGCTTATTTCCATAACAAATTGGGAATTTTATCAACAAAGTGAACAACAAATTGAACAACAAGTGAACAACAAACGAACAACAAGTGAACAACAAGTGAACACAAACAAGAATATAAAGAATGATAAGAATGAAAGAAAAGATATATGTCAAAATATCCTTGATTTGTTTAACAAAATTTGTTGTTCGTTTGGGGGAGTAAAAAATGTCACAAAAAACAGGGCGGAAACAATAAGCAACAGCTTAAAGACATATTCTGTTGATGATTTTAAAAAGGTTTTTGAAAAGGCGGAACAGTCAGATTTCCTTAAGGGCAACAATAACAGAAATTGGTCGGCTAGCTTTGATTGGCTGATTAAGGAAGATAATATGGCTAAAGTTCTTGAGGGGAAATACAACAAGCAGAATAAACAGTCAAATAAGTTTTGCGATTTTCCGCAGCGACAGTATGATTTCAGCAATGATAAAGAGTTAATAATTAAAAATTGTTAAAGGAGTGGTAAAGAATGGAAGTAGAAGAAATACTTAAAGGCTTAGAATTAAGCGGTGGAATTGTAATTACCGGCAATTCAAGAAGAGTTACAAACTTCTTAGCAACTCTTAATGAAGCTATAAAAATTCTTAAGAAAATTAATGCAGACGGATGTGTCGGATGCAAACACGAAGATGTTCCACTGCATTGTACGCCGTGTGATAAATGTAGGAGAAATTGCCCTGATTTTTGGGAAAGTGAGGAATAATATGAAAGAGAGTGAAGCAATTAAAGAATTACATGAAATAAGACCGAGAGGTGGTATCATCCCACAAAAGAGAGCCGAGGCTTTAGATGTGGCGATACAGGCACTTGAAAAACAGATACCCAAGAAACCTATCATGAAGCAGTATTTTGAAGATTTGGAAGAGGAATACTTATGTTGTCCGACATGCGGAGAAATTTTAACAGACAGAGTGCCGGCTGATAATAAGACTTTCTACTTTCATTGCATGAACTGTGGTCAAAAATTTGATTGGAGCGATGAATAATGAAGCCAAAATATGACAGGGCAACAAAGGCTTGGTTTAAAAGCCATATATGTCAGGAAACAACAGTTTGCCGGTGCGAAAAGTGTGGATTGTTCTATAAGCCAAGTTTAGGACATAAATGCAAAGCAAAGGAGCGATGAAGAATGAGGCTGATTGATGCAGATAAGTTTAAAAAACAGATTGCTGGAATGGCTATTGTGAATGGTTATTCAGCTCAAAAAGTCAATAAGATGTGTGAATTGATTGACGAACAACCGACCGCCTATGATGTAGATAAGGTTGTTGAGCAGTTGGAAGAAAGAAGCAAAGAATATAATTCTGGTGTGCGGTTGCACGGAAAGCCGGAAGAAATGCTTACTGATGAAGCAATTGAGATAGTAAAGGCAGGTGGTAATTCTTGAGTTATCAGAACATAGCAAGGGCCAAGGCGATTGAGAAAAAGAGTTATATAGGGCAGAAAATAGGAAAGCTTTATATTATTGACAGAGCAGATGATATTGTATATCCAAGTGGGCAGAGGGCGATTGCTTATAATTGCTTGTGTGATTGTGGGAATAAAGCAATAGTAAGAAAATCACAGATTGCCAATGGAAATACAAAGTCTTGTGGCTGCATTCAAAAAGAAATAATCGGCTCACTGAACAGAACTCATGGACTTTCAAATAAGTGCGGCAGGCTGTATCCATTATGGAAAAGCATTAAATATCGTTGCTATTGCAAAACCTCTCGTGATTATAAGAATTATGGCGGCAGAGGAATAGTGATGTGTGATGAGTGGAAAGATGATTTCCAATCTTTTTATAAGTGGGCGATTGACAATGGCTACAAAGAAGACAAGACAGATAAAGGCATAAATATATTAACTATAGATAGAATAGATGTTAATGGAAATTATTGCCCTGAAAATTGCAGATTTGTTTCTAACGAGGTGCAAGCTAAAAATAAGAGGAATAGCATTTTAGAAGAAGATAGGTATAGAATCTGCCCTGTTTGTGGAAAAAAGTATAGAGTTTCAAAAAGGAACGGAGCAAAAACTTGTAGTTATGAATGTGGTTTTAAGTTAAGAAGCAAAACGCACCCGAATACAAAGGATTACACGAAAATCTGTCCTATATGTGAGAAAGGGTTTAATGCCAAAAGAGGAGGGCATTTTAAAAATGCTGTGTATTGTAGCCGGAAATGCAAGGATTTGTCATGTTCTCCGATTTGGGAATATAACGGAGAATCTCACAGAGCTATTGAGTGGGCTGAAATAGTAGGTATAAATACACATTGTTTATTGCATAGAAAGGATTTAGGTTGGACTATTGAAGAGATATTGACAACACCATTAGGAGGTAAGAGAAATGCCAAGTGTAAATTATAAACAATTATATGCCATAAAAAGTAAGAACAGAGAACGCATATTAAGCGCTTGCCCCGATATGAAGAATCAAAGTGGTATTTACTTCTACACTAGGACAGATGAGAACGGAATATCGTACTTTTATATCGGACAGAGCGTTGATTGCTTGGAAAGAAATATTTCTCATTTATCCGGGTATCAGCACATAGATTTATCAATCAGGAAAAGGGGTTTTTATAGTGATGAAAACCCTTATGGGTGGAGATTGAATTTTATCAATTATCCCGAATCTGAACTTGATAAATGGGAACAATACTGGATTTTGGAATACACTAAGAAAGGCTATCAATGTAGATATAACAAGACAGCTGGCGGTCAAGGAGAGGGCAAGGAAAAAATAAATGAATTTAAGCCCTCTAAAGGCTATCGTGACGGCATACAGCAAGGCAAAAAGGTGTTAGCAAGGGAATTATCCTCTATCGCTGAAAAGCATCTTAAAATCGAATTGAGAGCGGATAAGGCTAATAATAAGGTATCGCAGAAACAGTATGAGAAGTTTATGGATTTATTGAAAGCAGGTGAAAGCAATGCTAATTCCGAAAGTTGAAGCCAAAAAGTTTGAAAAATTCGGCTTTAAGAAATGCAAGGGCGAATACGGAAAGAATGGTTGCTATTACTTATGTGTGTCAAGAGGCATAAAAATGCTTTTTGTGAGTGATGTGCATTTTGACGTTAATGATTGGAGGGATAATGACCCAAGAATCCATAAAGACGCAAATTGCAGATATAGAGACCGCAGGACATATCTTGATATTATTTATGAGCTTATAAAGGCGGATATGCTTGTAAGCGATTGTCTGAAAGCTGGTGAATATAATCAGTAAAGATTATGATTGCCATTGTTGGAATGATTATCCGAACGAGAATCATAAATACTATGGATGTTCAGATACGCCGAAAAAGAGTGGCAAATGGAAATGTGTTGATTGCTACGAATATGTGGGTAAATCCAAATTCGGCGCAACGCATTGTAGGAAGAAGGTAACTAACTAAAAATCAAAGAAAGGAATAAGGTTGTCCGGACATAAAACCGAGGCTTCCTTTTAGTAGATTTAAAATGTATAAAAAGAAGATTAAATGTGAGATATATCGTGATTCTATGCAGAATTACAAGAAATATGCGATACCGCCAGCACAGCTTATTATAGCTGATGTTCCTTACAATGTAGGAACTAATTTTTATGGAAGTAACCCTATGTGGTATAACGGCGGCGATAACAAGAATGGCGAGAGCAAACTTGCGAAAAAGGCGGCTTTCAATTCGGATTTTAACTTTAATTTGTATGAATACTTCCATTTCTGTTCAAAGATGTTAAAGAAAGAAGACACAAAGCCTATCGCAAGGGGCAGAAGTAGCAACAGCCCTTGTATGATTGTATTTTGTTCATTTGAACAGTTATCAACATTGATTGCCGCCGCAAAGAAACACGGATTTGTTAATTACATACCGCTTGTATTCTGTAAGAATTACAGTCCACAGGTACTTAAAGCTAATATGCGTATTGTAGGTGCTACGGAATATGCACTTGTACTGTACCGAAATAAGTTACCGAAATTTAGAAATGGCTTACAGGTAGACGAAAATGGAAAGAATATCAGAGGTACAGGACATATGGTATTCAACTGGTTTAACTGGGAAAAAGACGGAAAAGATGTACCTAAGATACACCCAGCACAAAAGCCTGTAGCAGTTCTTAAAAAGCTGATTGAGATTTTTACAGACAAGGGAGATGTAGTTATTGACCCTTGTTGTGGAAGTGGTAGTACACTTAGAGCCGCCGCAGAGCTTGGAAGAAGTGCATACGGATTTGAGATTGACAGAAACTTTTACGAGCGTGCTAAAAATGAAATGCTTGTATTTGAAAAGGATAGTCAAATGAATATAAGCGATTTTATAGGAGGTACAGTATGAAAGTACATTGTTTATTTGAACAGTCGGGCACATTCAAGAATGCTTTCAAAAAGTATGGAATTGAAGCATATGACTATGACATTCAAAATGAATTTGGCGAAACAGATTATGTTATCGACCTTTTCAAAGAGATAGAGGGGGGGTATCAAGGCGAGCCGAGTTTATTCGATAGGATAGGTCCTGATGATTTGATATTTGCATTTTTCCCTTGCACTTATTTTTCAGACCAAAGCCCTAGGCACTTATGCTGCACAGCTTATCAATATAAGAATTACACTATTGAGCAAAAATGCGAGGTGTCAATGAAAAGACATAGGCAGTTAAGTTTGTTTTATGAGATACTTAACAAATTTGTTATTGTCTGTCAAAGAAAACATCTAAAGCTGATTATAGAAAATCCATTAAGCACTAGCGGAATGCATTATTTAACACATTTTTGGTGCATAAAGCCCAGTGTCATCGACAAAGACGGGACATCGAACGGAGATTACTATAAAAAGCCTACACAATATTGGTTCATTGGTTTACAACCTAAAAATAATCTTATTTTTGAACCATTAGAGGCAGTTGAGGTTATGAAGCAAAGATATGTTACAAGCGATAATCCATTGGGAGTAGACAGAAAAACAGCAAGGTCGATGATACACCCGCAATACGCAGATAGATTTATCAGACAGTATATTCTTGATGAAGAAATATGGAGAGGTAAATAATGAAAGACGAAACAAAGCAGGAAATACAGTAGTGCAATAAGAAAGGAAACGCCAATATGAGTAGTTCAAAAGAAGAAATAGCAAGAAGAGAGGGAATGTCTTATGCGTTCAGGTATGCAAAAGAACACGGTCTTGACGAACTGGAAAAAGAGCTGAAATACCGAGGAGCATACGAAATACCCCTCAAAATATCAAATAATGATTTGCAGAAATTCACAGACAATGCTAAAAACATGATGTTAGACACAGTATTGATACTTGCCAGTATGACATTGCGCGACGAATTTGGCTTTGGTAGGGAGAGATTGCAGAGATTTATTAAGAGGTTTAATTTCAAGGCAGAGTGTATCGGAGAGGGATATACGAGCTGGAAAGAGCAAATTGACATTCTTAAGGATGAATGTGGACTTGAATATCAGATAAGGATGAATGATAAAAACGTTAGAATGGAGAAATAAAATGATAAAGTTTGAAAGCGATTGCCTGAATTGTGGGTTGCCGTGCAAGCATGAATTATGTCCACATTATAGGATTAAACGTCTGTATTGCGACAAATGTAAAGACGAGGTGGATAAGTTGTATAAATACGGCGAAGAAGAATTATGTGAGGATTGTTTGGTTAAGGAATTTGAAGTTGTTGAATTAGAGGAGAATTAAGTATGAAACTTAAAGAAGCTATATTGGATTATTCCGGGGAGTGGGTGTATGTAGGGGCAGCGAGTGGGTATGTCTATATCGGCAGGCGTGAGGAAGCCTTAAAAGGCTTAGAAAAGAAATCCATTGAAAGATATTGCAATCTGTCAATTAACACAATACCAAAATATGAGGCAAAAATGGAGTGGATTACAAAAAGGTGCCAAACCTTGAAAGAAAAGGCTAAAATCGACATAGCCTTTGGAAAAATGTATAGGCAAGCCGAAGAATACAAGAAAAACCTTTTCTTGCATTTAACAGAGGCAAAAAAATACAGGGATAATTACATTGAATTTAACGAAAGAGAAGTTGTTGAGGAATACAATCAGGACGCACTTAGACCTTTTGGTAGGGTTTTTATTATTAAGGGTAATGAGAGAGGAAATTGGTTTTATGGGGAGAGTAAGAAATGAATAAAAATTATCTCAACAACGTAAGGCTAAGAGAACGAAGATTATCCGCCCACCAATGTTTAGCTTGTGGTAAACAGTTAGAAGAAGATTATACTTCTATATACTGTGAAGCGTGCCGTGAAAAACGAAACAAAAATGCAAGAGAAGAGCGAAAATGGTATCAGGGTCACAAAATATGTCCGAGATGTCGCAGAATCGAAATAGGCCCAAGTGAAAGCTGTTGTCCGGAGTGCAGAGCTAAGTTGTGTTCAAACGTAATGAAGAACAGAAAACGTGAACAATATAACGAAGAACATGCTGTTTGGAGTAAAAAAGCCTATGCAAATTGCGTTGAAAATGGTATTTGCACACGATGTCGCAAAAGGAAAGCTGACAATAGCTACAGAACGTGTGGAATTTGCCGTGAAAAAGACAGAGTGACTAGACAAGCAAGGAATAACACACAGTTTAACCGAGAAATAAAAGAAAAGCATGGTTTATGTTACTTTTGCAATGAGAAAGCCTTGCCCGGATATAAAGTATGCCAATTCCACTACGATATGTGCATTGACAAGTTAAAAGACCCTAAATGTGTTGCCAATAGGAAGAAATTAAAGCTAAGGAGCATAAAATTTTGAAAACAAGAGAATGTATAACGTGTAAACACTTTTTAATCTGCAGCGGCAAGGAAAATGACAAACCTTGCGTTAAGTACGAAGCAAGAAACAAAGAGAATAAAGAGAAAGAATAGGAGAGAATGGCTTATGAAGTTATCAGAACTGACTAAGCCAGAACTTGAAAAAATCAAAGAAAATGCCAATTTTACTGATGAGGAATTGAGAATTTTTAAACTTCTATCGCAGGATAAAAGCATAACTGATATTGCAGTGCGTATGTCCGCAAGTAACAGGACAATAAACAGGAAAATCAGTAAAATCAAGCAAAAGATTAGTAAGTTGGAGGCTTTTAATGATTAAAGTTACCCAAAACGGAGTAGATGTGAATATAGAAAATATAACTATCCCGGACAGCTTACAAAAGATAATTGCCGAAGTGATTGACAACAAATAAATATGTGTTAAAATGTGCCGTATAACGTGATAAATGCGGCACATTTTACATAAAGGAGGATTGACAATGGAATGTGTTGCGTATATGAGGGTATCAACGGAAAAACAGGCTGTTGAGGGAAATGGACTTGATAGCCAAAAGCGAGATATTGAAAATTATTGTAGAAAAAATGAGCTTGTAATAACAGATTGGTACATTGATGACGGTTACACCGGTGCTAATATGGATAGACCGGGATTGCAAAGGCTTGTAAATGATTGTAGCCGGAAAAGAGTAAGCTGCGTTGTAGCTTTTAAACTTGACCGATTATCAAGGAATATGATTGACGGAATATACCTTATTGAGAAAGTATTTCAAAAGTGCAATGTAGTGTTTAAATGTGTTCACGATAGCGTGAATTATGATAGTCCTATGGAGCAGGCTTACACGCAGATGATGGCTGTATTTGCACAGCTTGACAAAAATACTATGATGTTGCGTATGCGTGGTGGTATGCTTGAAAGAATAAAACAAGGCTATTGGATGGGTGGCGGCAATTTGCCTTACTGTTATTCATATAGCAAGGAACAAGGCATATTAATACCTATTCCGGAACGTGCGGAACAGGCAAGGAAAGCACTTGAATTATTCATATCCGGATATTCAGATGTGAAAATTAAAGAAATTTGCGGTTTTAAGTCTGAACTTGTCACAAGGAATATTTTAACCGGTATCGTTAATATAGGAATGATACCCTATAAGGGCAAGATATACCAAGGCAAGCACGAACCGATTTTTGGCAAAGGCAGATTTAACCTTGCACAAGAGTTGAGAAAAACTAGGGCAAAATCCAGAGCAACCTGTCAAACTGAACCTAATCTGCTGACCGGATTATGTTATTGCGGTGTTTGCGGATGTGCTATGCGTTACCAAAAATGGACAAATGGCGAACATAAGATATACTGTATGTCCCGAAACAAGTCTATGAGCTATTTACCTAATTATAATGCTAATTGTAATAATTCACTTGAATGGGCTGATGACATAGAAAAACAGGTAGAAAAGGAAGTCCTTAAAATATCATTGAATTTGTCATCGTATAAGCCAAAGGAAAAGGCGACAAAACTTGAAATTATGCAATCACAGCTTGATAAAGAACAGACAAAGTTAAAAAGATTATACAACCTGTATGCCGACGGAAACGATACAGTTTTGGAAATGATTAAGGAATCAGAATCACTGGTTAAAACAATGAAAGCTAATGTTCTATCAGAAAGCAAAAGCACAGCCAACACGCAGAAAAAAGAATTTGTTTACGAGAACATAAAAAAACTTGCCGACGTTTGGAATAACATCGACAAGAAAAAGAAAAATATGATACTTAAGACTATAATAGACAAAATTGTTATAGTCAATGGAAATATCGAAATTCAATTAAAAAATTTTTAGCACAAACTTAATGCCGTGCCTATGGCATATAGGAAGTGCTAATGCCGTATTTATCACGTTTTAACAACTGCATAATTTTAAAAATGTCGCTTATGTGTCATATATGTGTCTATTATATGTCGCTATAAGCGTCTTTTTTTATGCCAAAATTAAGTTAGAAAGAGAGGTAGTGCGAATGTTTTCTGATGAAGTTAGAGAAAAAATCTTATGCAAAGAAGAATTACAAAAACTTGACTTAGTAACATTATCTCTTGTTATCCACGCAATTGAGGAAGTTTTAGAGGAGGCAGACAATGAACAATCCTTATCAAACACCTATGATGAATAATCCTTATATGCAATCTCAAAATCCATATATGGATAGAATGAACTTTTTGCAAAATTATCAGCAGAGCTTACAGCAGCAGCCTATGCCGCAGCAGATAGCAGGCATTAACGGAAGAATAGTGCAGGCAGTTGAAAACATTAATGCTAATGAGGTACCTATGGACGGCTCAATGGCATTTTTTCCAAAACAGGATATGTCGGAGATATATGTTAAGGGTTGGAATGCTAACGGAACTATTAATACGATTGTGTATAAGCCTTATACAGCCCCTAAAGATAATCAGACAGTAAATTCTATGGCTAATACAGAAAATGCTAAATTTACCCTATCAGACGAAAGCACACAGCTATTTCTGAATAAGTTCGAGGAATTATCAGAGAAGATAGGGCAGTTGGAAGATAGATTTGACAAATCTTTAGGAGTACAGAGAAAAACTTCAAGAGTTCAAAGTAAGGGCGGTGACGAAGAATGAATCAGCAGTTAATTCAAGCTATAAATCAACTTAAGTCAATTCGGAATCCGCAGCAAATGGCTATGAATTGTTTACAACAGTCAGCTAAACAAGGTAACCCTATGGCAAAAAACTTACTTAATCAGATAAACAGCGGAAACGTACAAGGCGCAGAGCAGATTTTAAGTAATTATATGAATACGCAAGGAATAAACCTTAATGATATTAAGGGAATGATGAATTAGGACATTTTGGGTTGTGCGCACATAATGACCGGTTATCCCATTTGTTAATAAAATAAATGGAGGTAAACAAGATGTTTAATTCAAACGGAGTTAGTCTCGCAGATATTGCCGCAGTAACAGGCAATAATCGTAATAACGATGGTATGTGGGGCGATGGTGCATGGTGGATTGTAATTCTCTTAATCTTTGGCTGGGGAAATAACGGCTGGGGCGGTTTCGGTGGAAATGGCAACGGCGCAGGCTACACTGATTCAGCTATACAAAGAGGTTTTGACAATCAGGCAGTTATCAGCAAGTTAGACGGCATTTCTAACGGCTTATGTGACGGCTTCTACGCTATGAACAACAGTATGCTCACAGGTTTTAACGGTATTAACACAAATATTATGCAGACCGGCTATGGCATACAGCAGGCGGTAAACGCTGATACAGTTGCTAATATGCAGAACACCAACGCTTTACAGACACAGCTTGCTAACTGCTGCTGCGAGACAAGGGAAGCCATTCAGGGTGTAAACTACAACATGGCAACCAACACTTGTGCTTTACAGAACACAATGAACAATAATACAAGAGATATTATTGACAGTCAGCAGGCAGGAACGAGGGCAATCCTTGACTTCCTGACAAATGACAAGATTGCAACCTTACAGGCAGAGAATAACGATTTGAGAAGAGCTGCTTCACAGGATAGACAGAACGCACTTCTGACTTCCGCAATGAGTGCACAGACAAATCAGATTATTGATGCAGTAAGACCTACACCGGTCCCATCATTTCCGGCAAGCAATCTTTACGGATATGCTTATGGCTGTGGTTGCAACGCAGGTTGTGGATGCTAAACGTATGTAAATTCATACGGATAACAACTGAATAATTGAGTATCTTAATTGAGTTTAACTCAATCTAAACCGAGATTTAGTCAAGGCTTAGTCCAAGTTTAGTCAAGAGTTAGTCAAGATTATGTCTGCTAAGCAGTATTACTTGATGTTACCGACGCAAATGTCGGGAAGATAAAGGGCAGACTATAATGTTTGCCCTTATTTTATGAAAGAGAGGTAAAAACAATGGAAATAACAGGAATTACATTACAAACAGTTGCCGCCGGAGAAGATGTGGCATTTACAGAAACACCGGTATGTGGAACTAAATGTATAGTACACAGACAGGGAAGTGGAATTATCAAGTTAAGAGGTATTACTAATCAGTGCAAAGCAAGATTTTTAGTATCTTATAGCGGCAATATTCAGATACCTACAGGCGGTACAGTTGAAGAGATTTCACTTGCTATTACAGTAGACGGAGAGCCTTTACAGTCTGCAAGAATGGTTGTGACACCGGCAGCAGTCGAAAATTTATTTAACGTATCAGCGCAGGCATACGTTGATGTACCTTGTGGCTGTTGTAGTACAGTAGCTGTGCAGAATACATCTACACAGGCTATCGAGGTTCAGAACAGTAATTTGATTGCAGTAAGGGAGGCTTGATGATATGCACAAATGGGCTAAACAGATAATGGAATGTGTCAAGGCAAAAGTTGAAGCAATCGGATTAGATAGCTTTGAGGGGCAGAACCTTGACGATTTAAAGGATTTTACAGAAATAGCGAAGAACATAGCTTGTTTTGACAAGGATTACAGAATCGTTGAAGCTATGGAAAAGTCAGAAGATAATGAGGATATTATGCGTATGCTTGAACAGTACGAAGATTATCCGGACAGAAGATTTTACGACCACTACCGCTATGCAGATGGAAGATTTGCACCGAAAGGACACGGAACATATCGCAGGGGATATGAAGAACCGCCTTATATGCACATGTACCCAGAAGCAGAGCATATGAGGGATATGGATAGGGATTATGGCAAGATGTACTATACAGAGCCAATGTCTGAAAGTAATTACGACAGGGCAAAGAGAAACTACACAGAAACCAAGGAAATGCACAAGGCTAATACGCCAGACGATAAGGAACACAAGATGAAAGCACTTGACGGCTATATCAAAGAACTTGGCGGCGACATTACACAGCTTATCGGAGATATGACAGCAGAGGAACGTAATCTTATGCGGTCAAAATTAAGTACACTTGTTTCTAAGTTGTAAATTTAAAGGCTATGAGTAGTAATATTCATAGTCTGTTTTATTCAGAAAGGAGCATACAGATGTTTTTTACAATTAATGGCACAATGTGGCAAGTGCAATATAAAAATTCAAATTCGGGCGAATTAAAGCGGTCAGACAATGTTTCTGTGCTAGGTGTAACAGATAGAAATACACATACAATTTATCTGTCTAATGCCTTGCGTGGATTCATGCAACGCAAAGTGTTAATACACGAAGTATGCCACGCAATCTGTATGTCCTATGATGTGTATTTGCCGATTGAACAGGAAGAAATATTGTGTGATTTTGTCGCGACTTATGGGGATGAAGTATTTGACATTGTCGATATGGTGCTTGGGGCAGTTAGGAGAGTGGGATAATGAACATTGAAGAACTATTGAAAATAATTAAAAAGACTAACCCGGATATGACAAAGGATAGGATGTTGGCTGAATTAAAGGAAAGCAAATACTCTAGTATTGCACTTGTTATGTCACTAGAAAGCAAAAAGTAGGCATTGAGCCTACTTTTTAGTTTTTGCCAATAGTTCATTGTGTGTTTCCATTAGCCATAGAAGTAATTTTTTGCTTCTGTCCTCGGATTCTTCTTCCTTGTAAAGAAAATGAGGTACAGGAAGCTCATAATTGTTGCACAATTTCATTGAAAATTGTAGAACATCTTCCCAATCCCCACGATTTTGAGCATTTAAAATCTGGTCAAAGATTCCGTGCCAAGCTGTAACCATAGTTTTCTCCTTTTTTTTGCGTTTTTCTTACACTCTTTAAAGTGCTAAATAAATGCTTAAGTTAAAAAATCAATTTACATTCCAATATGGGTTATTCGGGGAAAAATTAAATTTAAAAATTACTTTACATTCCAATGTGGAGATATTCAAGAAATTAGTAAGATTATATAACATTGCTAACAATATGTCAAGGTTCTATACTATGTCATATTTTTTAGGGACCATCTTCCCTTTATTGGCACCTTTTTCAAAAGGCTTGATGTATACCACTTTGCCTGACTTATAGTGTCTATAATGTCCTCTTACAGACCAGCACTCCGCCACACGAACAATTTTCTTGCTTCTGATTTTTGAAGCTACTGTCGGGCTGTCTGTCTTGATTGAAACACCGTTCAAGCGGACAATATGTTCCTTGTCTGAATAAAAATTATGTTCTGAATTGTGAGAACTTCTTTTCTTTCTATGTACTTCCTTTTGTTCAGGATGTAGCATTAAATAGTTAAGCCATAAAGTCACACCTAAAGCAGACATAAACAACGATGATAATTTTTTCTTAGTATCATTGTCTTCTTTACCTTTAATCGCACCCATAATATGACTTTTAGGGTCAACATAGTCCTCTATTTTTAAAGCTCCGCCTATTGCCATTTCACAAGGGAAAATGTATTTAGCAGAGCAAAGCCATACGGTGGAATTATCAGTCACTGCAATAGTATCTGCTTTAACAGTAATTGCATCATCTTCAATATCCGAACTAAATAGCACCATTCCTGATTCAGAACCATTTTTAAGTACAAACACACCCTCTTTTAAGATTGGCATAGCAGGTACTTTTCCAGGAATATTTTTCATAAATGCCTCTACCTGCTGATACCTGTTAATATTGATTTCAATTTTATCCATATTGGCGGATTTTTTGTATAGTTCTGCCCCTTTTTTATTGGCTAAATCAAAAATTTGCTGATTTAAGTTATTTTTCATCTTCTCACTCCTTTCAAAAATTGGATGTAAACTTTTTTGACCCCCCTAGGGTACTTTAACTAAATTACAAAATTCTTTTTAAAAAATCCCGAAAATTTGAACCGGATTTCAAAACAATTCGTTCTCTTTTTCGTACATCATAAGTAAGGTGGCAGCAGTCATTTTTACAATCCGTTCTCCAGGTTCAAGCGTGAACTCCGTCTCCGGGTCATTCTCGATAAAATTATAATCTTTATAGATGGTTATACCCTCTACATCCTGCACCACCACATCTAATATGAGATGGCTTCCAAATTCCTCTATATCCTGTTTAAGCTCGTCAATTAGACTTTGGCAGTCATAAGAATTTTTTATGCCTGCTTTATTCATAAATGCCACAAATTTTACCCCCTTTTCTGATGTAATTTGCGATTAAGGTATAAGCTGACGCAATGTTAAAATCGTAAACGCCTATAACCGCTACAGCTTTATCAAATAAAGCAGCGGTGTACTCCGGAACGTTCCGGCGGATGTCTTTCCTTAAATCTGCAAGGGAATAACACTTGCCAAGGGTTTCCCAAATGTAGGCGGATTCATCCTCAAGCCCCATTATTTTATTATATTCGTCCAAAAAATCCCGGATAGAATAGCCTTTTACACCGGGAAAATGCCTTTTTGAGCATGAAACCGCCTCAAACTCAAACTCTTCTTTTTTGGCAGTAATAACCGCCTGCTTTAAATCATTAAATTTTATCATAATAATCTCCTTAAAAATATAATGCAAAAATTTTTATACCCCCCTAGGGTATGCGTTCCCCAGGTGGTAAAGTTAATTTTAAAATGTGGCAAAATTTCAAGGCAAAAATTGCCCTGATTTTACCGTAAAAACAGGCTAAAAACTTTAGCGTCCTAAAGCCTGCAAGCGTTCAAAATCCTATCTTTATTATACACCGGGCAAGGCTGCCCGGTCAAGGTTTGGAACGCAAAAACCGCCGCCGGTAGTGATCCGGCGGGCATTCTCTGCGGCGGCTTAAAACGTTGATTTTTGATAAACGACGTTTTTTAGATATTCGATTTTCTGCCATGTTTCCATCTCTGAACTAGAAACATATAAATATACATTTAAAGGAACCATGTTGTATAGGCGGTACAGCCGTTCAAATTCTGGCATATTGTCAAGCCATTTTTCCCAATTAGCGCGGCTTGTGTCTGCTACGTGCTCGATCTTTAAAAGATCATCACCTGGAACGTACGAACCAGGGTTCACATACCATGTGATTTTTCCGCATTCTGCAATATGTGCAATTATTTTATAATCGCCGTTTTCCTCAACTGCTTTATTGCATACAGTTGTACCGTTTCCAAGACATCTCATAAATAACTCAAATTTTCTTTTTTCCATTTTTCAATCCTCCATGTTTTCAAAATTCCCTGTATCTGGGGAAAAGCAAGCCGGGGAATCGAACCCCGGAACCGCACCGCCTGTGCCTGCCTAATTCTTTAAAATCTGCCGCTGCCGCAGTAAAAAAACGTTTTTTCTCCGTCAATGCTGCGATATATTGCAACATTGTAATTATACATGCCCCCAACTGAAAGCGCTAATTTTTTAATTTCTGCTTTTTCTGTTGTTTTCATATTTTTTCCCTTCCTAGCCTACCATCATCAGAGCCGGGAGGCTGTCCCACGGCTGACGCTCCGATCTGGAGCGTTTCGGCTTAATTTACGCGGTGCCAATATTTTTTTATCGGTTCAATATTCATTACGTCTCCGGCTTCGGAGGCTCTGCGTTCCTCTACTTCATACTCCACGCGGTTATATTCGCATGTGAAGCTTATAAAGTCGATATTTTCGCCGTCCTCGTCTTTAAGAATGTAGTCAACATCCTCAAGCACGCCAGCCGGGCAATTTTTATCAGTTGCACCGCCTGCATTGACATATCCAGCAGCTTCAAGAACCGTCGCTCCGTCTTCTTCTGATAATTCTTTGACGATGTTCAGAACGTCGTCGCCTTTAATTTTGAAGCTTGTAAGCTCTCCAGATTTCAGCGCTTCAAGTATTCCCCGCACTTCAAATAATGCGTGTTTTTCTGCGATATCGTAGCAATCGCTATAATTACTACTTGCGTCTTCTACTTTAATTATATAATCCATATTTTTTTACCTTAGCCCCTGCGGGGCTTCCTTTCTTTCTTTTGTTATACTAAGTATAACGCTAACGTGATATAATAGCAATATCGGAAAAACTTACAAATATAACGATAACATTATATGCTTTTTTGTGCAAAATATATAACGATAACATTATATTTTGACAAGAATATTTTTTTGTGATATTTTAGAAAAAAATAAAAGTGGAGGACTAAGAAAATGACAGCAACTAAAGCAAAAATAAGAGCGACAAGCAAATACGAGAAAAAAGCATATTTTAAAACGCTGGTTAGATTTAGAATAGAAGATGAGAAGCGGATCAGAGAAGCAGCAGGAGAAAGCCTGAACGGGTTCATCGTGTCGGCTGTAATGGAGAAAATACAGGAAGCAGAAAAGGCGAAAGCTCCAGCTTGTACAAGCTCTGATGAATGCCCATTCTAAATAGTTAAAAGAATTTTAAAATATTGCTTGACTATATAACGATAACGTGATATTATAAGGGTATCAAAAGAAAGGACCAGCCGCACAGGTTGGAGAGGTAAAAACTATGAAAAGATTTTATACAACAATTTATTGCAACGAAGACGGAGCCGGCGAGGTTTTGGAGCACAAAACAGCGGAAGAAGCGAGAAAATATATAATTGATAAATGGGATCACCTCACAAGCTCCGAAAAAAAGAAATTTAGAAAGTATGACGATTTCCGAGCTTATGAGATTGAAGCAACAGCGGAACAGCTGGAGCAGATAGAAAGCGGCGAGATTACCCCGGAAACGCTGGAAACGGCTAATATTAAGAACTGTTTGAAGCCTGTTTTATATTTCATTATCGACAAAAGAGACAGGAACGCAGAAGCCGAGGCAAAGCCCTATAAATTCGAGGAATTAAAAGCCTGCTTTCAGCCGCTGGAGGACTTCCCGGAAGAATTAATTGAGGAATGGGAGAATATAGCGGACTTGTGCGACCTGCGCGAGTTCCTGGAGCATGAAGCGGACGGAATGGAACAGCCTTACTCATTCGAGATAGAAAACGAATAATAAACCAAACAGGACCCGGAGCCGTTCCGGGTCTTTTCTTTTTGCCCTGAATCGGTTTAAAAATGATTTTTCATTAATAGTATTATTC
>ERZ1034855.290-NODE-290-length-23800-cov-44.428174_pt1 | contig 23800 bp, 53 predicted proteins | sample MGYA00520699_ERZ1034855 | MGnify/ENA primary metagenome ERZ1034855 (study PRJEB33766, sample SAMN09781730) | gut metagenome | biome: gut microbiome | host: Homo sapiens | place: Madagascar | study: EMG produced TPA metagenomics assembly of the PRJNA485056 data...
ATATATATAATAATAATTATTACTAGATAAAAATTTCATTTTAAGTCTTGACATAGTTTTGAATCCGTGATATAATACATTCAGAAAGCAAAGAGGTGTATGGTCTATGACAAAAGAAAAACGTGATTGGTGCAAGCGCCATGGTATTTGTACTCGATGCGGTAAGAATAAGGCAAGAAAGTGCAGAACCACTTGTTGGGCTTGTGCAGAAAAGAAAAATAAGCGAGAAACAGAAGATAGACAATGGTTCGTAGAGCATCATATCTGCATTCAGTGTCGTAAAAATCCAGTAGCTCCAAATCGTGTAAGGTGTGATGACTGCTTAGAGAAGGCGTCTGAATACAAGCAGTTACATAAACCAGACAATAACAAAGTTAGAGAGACTGCCAAAAATTTAAGAGAAAATTATCTTTATGATAAGATTTGTTCAAAATGTGGTAAGAAACAAACTTATGGTGGAACGAAATATTGTATCGAGTGTTTATTAAAATCAAGAAAGAGTAGCAAAAAATACAAAAGAGAACGCCAAATCGCTAATAATGGATGTTTCTGGTGCGGTGCAGAGAGATATGGCAATAAGAAGTATTGTTTAAATTGTTACAAAAAAATTATCAAACAGCTTAACGATATTAGACCAATGGCGAATAAAGATAAACTAGAGAAATCAATTAATTCTGCTTATAAACTCAGAAAGGTTAAGAAAAATGGACTTGAAATCAATTGAAAACTTGGAGCGTTATGCAGACAATATCCTGAGTTTTACAGATGATGAAGACTTAATGGTTGGAGCCTCTATGCTCTTGAAATCCATGAAATATTTTAAAAGCCATTATTTCAAAGAACATAAACGTAATCCTTCTGTTAAATTTTATTCTGATAAAGACATTGAGGCTATGTATGGCAAAAAGTGAAGTTGTAGAATGCAAATTACCAAAAGGTAGAAAATGGTCTGATAAAGAAGTAATCAAAGAAACTAGTCCATATTGTGCAAAATATGATGGTCAGCTTTATTGTCCATATGGTAAATATTGCTATTTCTATCCAATTGGAGAAGACTTGTACATTAAAGGGATGTTTAGCAAAGTGGATAAAAGTAAACAGGAAATTGTAAATATTCCTGTTAAATTGACAAATTATAAAAATTTAACAGGAATTGAAGCATGGAGCATTCTTTCAGAACAAGTCTTTACAGAAAGTATGGTTCTAAGCGTGTGGAATAAACTTGGAATACGTTTAGGTTTTTCAGTACCTGTACTGAAAAATTTGAGGTGATAACATGGCAAGTATCAAATTTGAGATTGGATTCAACTTTGATTCTGTTGTTGTTAAATACATTATGAACGATTTTGATGATATTTTAAATAAAGAATCTTTAAAGGTAAATAACTATGATTGATGAAGCAACGTGTAAATACATAGTTGAAGGACTTAAAAATACACAAGATGTCGTTATGAAAAACTTGCAAAATGCGACAAACAAAGAAGATGGTATGATGACAAGCTATTATCTTGGAGAATCAGTTATACTTGAAGAGATTATTAAGGACATTGAATGGCTTGTTATTTTTAAGGACTTAATTTAAAGGGTGAATCAAAATGTCTTATTATTATATCAAAAACAATTATTTTGTAGAGGAAGACACTTGTAATGTCAACCCCGATGTTGGTATTTTTAACGAAATCGGTATTGAAGACGCAAAGAAGAAACTTGTATCTAAATGTAAGGAAGATATTCGAGATGATTTAGAAAGAGAACAGTCCATTCTTAACGAACATGATATGGAGTATCGTAGACTTATGGCTTTGCTCGATTTTTGGAACACAACTAAAAAGATTGATAATGCAAAAGACTCTGTTGTTAAGAGGTTAAATGAACTCCAAAAGAAAATGGAAGGTGAAACCGCAGAAACGCAACGTCTTATTGAATTGCTAAATTCTGATGATTTAGATGAAGTTCTAAAGGAATCAAAATACGAAGTGGTTAAAATTCCTATTCTTGATAGCTGTAGCGAAGAAGCATTAAAGGAGATTTATTAAGGATGAACGACAGTAGAGGGTTTGATTTTGCAAAGAAAGCCAGTGAATTTAGCGACTATCCTACTTTTCACTTAGGCTGTTGCGCAGTCTATAAGAATAAAGTAATTGCAATTAGTTGGAATACTACCAAGACAAGCCCTCTGCAAGAGTCTTATAACAAATATCGTGGCTACCCCATTCTTCCTAATAAACATGGTACTCATGCAGAAATCGCTTGTATCAACAAAATTAAGGATTTGGACGTTGACTTTAGTAAGGTCACGTTTTATATTTACAGAGAAACTAAGAAGGGTGAAATCGCACTGAGTAAGCCCTGTGGTGCGTGTAGTAAAGCAATTAGAGATTTGGGAATTAGGGAAATTCATTATACTGGTAATTTGAGTTATATTGTTGAGAGGTATTTATAATTTTACGATTAATTTTTTGTTAAATTTGAGAACGGGACTTGACAATCTTGTTCTCTCTTGGTATAATACTTATAAAGAGAGACGACATAAACATCGTCAGTAAAGTTTTAATTTGATTAAGGGGAATATGATTATGATGAAGGTTATGGAGAATCATACCATGAAAGAGGTTTGGGACGCGATTCACACACTTTCTGACATCAGAGCAGGACTGAACTGTTTTGACCCGAATGATGTAGAAAAGTATGAAGCGTGTTCTATGGGCATTCTGGCTCTGAGAGAGGTTGTCGGAGCTGATAAAAACTAAGTTTTATCCTCAAAATATATGTAATATTGTTGCAAATTTATATGTATTTATGTATTTTTGTTGTGCAATTTGACGAAAATTGGAGACATTTATGGATGTTTTGAGTCTTTTTGATGGAATTAGTTGCGGAATGGTTGCGGCTGAAAGAGCTGGGCTAAAAATTGATAATTATTACGCATACGAAATTGACCAGAACGCAATTAAGATTAGCAAAAAGAATTATCCGAGCATTGTTCATTGTGGAGATGTGACAACAGAAGACTTCACCAAATACAAAGGAATTGATTTGATTATTGGTGGTAGTCCGTGCCAAAGTCTTTCTATCACCACTGGTGCAAACAGAACTAATCTTGATGGTAAAAGTAGATTATTTTTTGAGTTTGCAAGAGCGCTAAAAGAGTCTTGCCCAAAATATTTTCTATTTGAAAATGTTGCTTCCATGAATGAAGAAAGCAAGCATATTATTTCAGAATGTCTTGGATGCAAACCAGTGTATATCAATAGTGAAAATTTTTCTGCTCAAAATAGACCAAGACTTTATTGGACAAATATTCCACTAAATAATGAGATTAACATTTGCAGTGATGTATTGAAGGATATTCTCGAAGATTCTGTTGATGAGAAATATTTCTATAATTGCGGCTATGACTTTTATGGAGAAGATAAACACGTTGTTGCTACGTTAGATGTAAATACGCATGAGATGCTAAAACGAGTATATAGTAAAAATTTCAAGTGCCCAACTTTAACGTGTGTACATGGTGGTTATCAACAGAAGAAAGTATACATCAACGGGAGGTGCAGGAAATTAACCCCTGTTGAATACGAAAGATTGCAAACATTGCCAGATAATTATACCGCTGGTGTTTCTGATACGGCAAGATATACTGCCGTTGGTAATGGCTGGACGGTTGATGTAATCGCTTATATTCTAAAAAATATTGCAGATAACTCTTGATATTTTATTCGTTTATGATATAATATATTTAAAGAAGGTGATTAAATGGCTGGTTATTTCTATGATAAAGATGGATTCCCTCATTACTATTATACATTAGATGAATTGCTTGATGAAGCCAGAGCGGTTCTAGGTGACGATTATGTTCGTGCTTTACAATCTGAAATGCAAGACGAAATTCAAAGTCAAATTGACAAGTATGAACTAGAACATGATTACGATGATGAGGATGGCGAAGTATGCATTTGTCTTGGGGTATATAAAGATAGCAAGTCTGCTAAGATTGCGATGAATTTTATTCAAAATAACAATAATTGCAATTATAGAAAAGCTTGCGGTCACATAGAGCCGAAAGAGTATAATTCTGATGGTTATATTTTTGACATGATAACTCAAGAAGAGGTTGATAAAGTGCTAGAATATTTTACGGATGAGGATGGCGAAGATGACTCGTAAGAGATTTGTTAAATTACTTATGTGGATTGGTTATGACAGGAATGGTGCTAATTTATTTGCTACTATTGTAAATGACACATATTGGTTTTACTCATATCAAGATACATTTGAAAGGCTAATTCGTAATCTCGCTATCGAATACGGAAAGGATTTAACATGAAAAAGTGTATTGCTGTTTTTCTCGTAACAATTGTAATGTCTGTTCTTTGCGGATGCAATAGGCAGATGGTTGACCTGACATATTCTTATGATTACGCCCAGTTTAAAATGCCAGACGGTACTATTGTTGAAGGCAAACTTGATAGTTGGCGTGATTATGACGGAGAACAGGTTCAGGTTGTTATTGATGGCGTAACATATCTTGTAAGTTCTATGAATCTTGTAATGATTTCTCATTAAAAAGGAGAATGGCTAGTGAACGTAGAATTAATTAATAAAAATGAAGTAAAGCTTTTGTTTACAACGTGGAGCAAGGTTGCTTCTGTATGTTATGATAGTACAGTTAAAAACCCTGATGCTATCGGAAAGCATTGTATGAAATCTGGGCATTTTTCTGGGAGTCGTGGAACTTATTTTATTTTTAAGATTACTGATTGTCCACGCTATATAATTGACCAGATGGTTCGTCATGAAGCAGGAGTATTTAAAAACGTACAATCATTCAGATACGTTAATAAGGACTCTTTTGGCTATGAAATTCCTGCTGAAATCAAGAGCAATGAAGAGCTTCTAAATAAATACAAGAAACACATGGAAGATACTGTTGCTCTTTACGATGAAATTCAGAATTATATTGTTGATTCTGGCAAGTCTAAGGAACGCGCAAACGAACAGGCTCGTTATGTTCTTCCTATGGCAACTTATAGTGCCGTATGTATTGGGTTTACTATTGAAGCGCTAATTCATTATATGAATATGCGTCTTTGCACGAGAACCGAAGACGTTCATCGTCAGCTTGCTATGAAGATGCGTGATGCAATTATCGAAATAATGCCGGAGCTTTCTGAATATCTTGTTCCTCAGTGTGACCGTCTGCTGTATTGCCCAGAAGCTCGTGGTGGTTGTGGTAAATATCCAAATAAAGAGCGCATAAAAGAACTAATTACTATGGGCGAATGGAATGAAAAGATTCATTAATGGAGGATATCATGACGGACATAGAAAAAGCAATCTTATATAACACTATAATTAGATTTCCAAATGATGATGAAATAAAAGCATGGGATACTCTTGTAAAAGAAAATTATAATATAACATCTAACTGTGTTGGCTGTAAATATTGCAAAAATTCCGATTGTATTCTAAAAACTCTTCCTCTTAACGATACTCCAAAAATGTGTCGTAAAAATCACAGAATCTTTTCATTAGATATTTATGATAAAAAAGGTAAGAAACTGTTCCCGTGTGAATACACATCAGATGCACTTTTGAATAGTATTGATTACGATGTCATAAGCCGTGTTAGGATAAAGGATGAATTTTGGAATAGGTGTAGAATAATAGTGAGGTTGGAATAATGATTAAAGAGTTTTGTGTAGATTACACCTCTCATGCGAGTTATAATTATCGTGATGGTGAAGATTATACTGTAAAGATTAAGACTGACGACGACATTCTTGTTAAAGAAGTTCCGTCTTATGAACTCGATTCTTATATACAACCGCTAAAAGATTTAGGATACAAAGAAGTTTATTTTACTTCTTGTTGGAATGATAATGTTGAGAAATATGAAAGACTAATTTCTGATACGGAAAAGAAGATTTCGGACTTTCAGAAGAATCTTACAATTTATCAGACGGAGCTAGAAAAAGCAGAAAACGATAGAGAAGAAAAGACCAAAAATGCCTGTGATTGGTGGTGGGAAGCATGACTATTTACACAAGCTATTATGCTAAGTCAAAAAAGATTCCAGAAAATATTGTAAGGATTTCAATCGCTGGTAAAGCACCTGAGTATTATACAGGCATTCAATACAAGGTTCTTGCTCCTAAATATGGATTTTTTATGGAATGGAAAAAGAATCACAATAATGACTTTTATATTAAACACTTCTATTCCGAAGTTCTTGATAATTTAAATCCAAAGGATATCTATAATAAACTTTATGGACTGTCTGTCGGTAAGGACTGTGTACTACTCTGCTACGAAAAATCTGGTGACTTTTGCCATAGGCATATTGTTGCTAAATGGTTAGAAGATAATCTTGGCATTACCGTTAAGGAGTGGGAAGAAGATGCTTAATAATCCATTTGCCAAATCTGGCGCTTGTATGTGTCAATGTTGTTCTAGCAAGACTTATCTTTATAATAATAGCGGAAATCGTAATAGATTTTGCGGTAATTGCGGTAATGAACTGGATTGGCCCGAAGCAAGTTTGACAGATTGGAATGACCCCGAACAGTGTTTACCTATTCCAAACAGTAATGTTATTGCTAGATATGATGATAATGAATATAAAGAATATTATTCTACTAGTGGCAAATGGATGTCTAGGGATGCGTTAATTTATTATAGAACCCCAGATGTTTGGAGATATGATTGAGAGGTGAATAAAGTTGGTATTTTACAGTCGAGATTCTTGCTCTGATTTTGAAAAGAAACTAACAGAGCATGGCTATAAAAAGTGGATTCCAGATAGGTATATAGATACATTTGACTATTTATATCAAAAGCGTTTTGACGATGATTTTGGCAAGAAATACTTTATTGACTTTCAGTTTTATGATTATATGAAGTATTATCACGACCACGGAATCAGCGTAAAAGCTAGTGTGACTTTCAATAACGACAATGAAGAGCCGGGTAAACTGGATAAATCTGTTTGGCTAGATTTTGATTTTAATTCTATCGAACAGGCAGAGGCATTTGTTGAAATGATGTGGAAGGCTAGTAATAGTCAGTATTATGAACTATGGTCTGAATGTTGAGTAAAATTTAACAAGAGAATTTGAGCTAGGGTATTGACATCCTAGCTCTTTTTGTGCTATAATACTTGTAGAAACAAAAAGCACAGAAAAGGAGATAAATATGGCGAAACGCGAACATAAAACTCCAAAGAAAAAGTTTCATATTGGAGACATCACGAAAATTCAGGACAAGAACGGACTTCTTCTCCATATTGGTGATAAGATTAAATATGGAGAATATACCGGAAGATTTCTGTTAAATTATGAGATGCCTTGTATTGCTCCTGATTATTCTATGTGGTACGGCGATGATGAATTTAATATGGATTCTTATGGAAAGTGTATTTATATTCCAGTAGATAATGGTGGAAAGATGAACCTTGAAATTGTTGAGCCGATTGTTACGGAGGAATTTTATAATGATTGTTGCGAATAAGAAATACCTTGATAAAGAGGAAGAAGTCTATCCTGATATGGAAACATTCTTTAATAAAAAGAATCAGAATTATCAAAAGTGTAGAGTATACGGTGTTTACACTGCTTATGAAGCGCTACAGAAAGAATGCGCTGATATTGCAGAATTGTTCAAAAATCGCTATCCAGACAATAATTGTTACTATGATGTTTCAAAAGTTGGGGATGGTATGTACATCGTAGAAGAAAATAGTGGAGAGTACAAGTATTATTATCCGTATGTCTCTGATAAAACGGTTGTAAAAGGTAGTCACTGCTATCTTGATTATGACAGTGCAATTCTTGCGGTTGTTGCAATGAAGTATATGGATACAAAATCTTCTACAAAAGTGGGAGATATGGTTATGGTTCTCGAAAAATTGATTGATAAGACTATGGTTAATATCCAGTAATTTCAACTAAGAGGTGTAATAATGGATGATTATAGATGGGTCGTGTGTTTTGACACTGCAATGATTATTCGTGGAGTATACTCCACGAATGAAGAAAACGCAAAGAGTTCTGTCAAATATTACTGCAGTATTTATCCTCATGTTAAAATCATGGATGAACAACAACTCAACAAGGCATTGAAAGAAGATTTTCTTACTAAAACCGGGAGGAATTTGTGATGTACGATTGGCAGAAACGCAAGCTAAAGCGTGAACTTGGTAATCTTTATGATATATTCTCAGACTATGAATGTTATTTGGCTGGTGGTGCTATTACCTCTATCTTTACCAATAAGGATATTAACGATTATGATATCTTCTTTAAGCACAAAGAAGATATTGTCCGTTTTCTTCATAAAGAATCTTATGGAACAAATTTCAAAAGTGATTATGCTATTACTATTGCTAAAAATGGCAAAACTATTCAGCTAATTTATAAGCATGAATATCCTACTGCACAGGATGTGCTAAATTCTTTTGACTTCTCTGTGTGTATGGGCTGTTATGATTTTTCTACGGAAGAGTTTGTGCTAGGTGACACTTTTCTTGAAGATTTAGCAAGCAATACTATTCATTTCAATCCCAAAACTGATTCTCCTATCATGTCTCTTATTCGTGTTAAAAAGTATATAAATAAGGGCTTTGATATTCCCGTTCCTGAGATGTTTAAACTTGGTTTTACTATTAGTCAGCGAAATGTGGATAGTTACGATAAGTTTCAGAGTCTTCTTGGCGGGATGTACGGAGAGAATTACAACAAGTTCGCAGAAAAGCTAAAGAACGAGGGTAAACCTTTTGATTTAAATTACGTCGTAAGCAAGCTTTCAGAAATTGATGACGCAGATAAGAGTTGCGGATGTACAACTGAACTTGATTTTTCTGAAATGAATGAATCAGAAATCTCTAGGGAAGTTGGTATTCCGTTTGATTATTTTGAATATGATGACAAATATTACACACTAGATTTTAAACTCCTAGATAAAGAAGACGTTGATAAATGTCTTTTTGCGAGAAAGAAACCTATTGAAGAAATTGTCAAACTTCCAATAACTGTTTATAAATGGATTAATGCCAAGAATCGTTGCAGCTTCTTTAATAGCAACTTTAAGTGGAAAGATTATGGCGAAGTAAAAACAAATGATTGGTTCGCATCTTCTCATGGTCTTCATTTTGTTACAGAAGATAAAATCTGGGATTGCTGTTATTCTAATAATTCAAATAAAGCTCTTGTTCGTGGTATTGTAACTTCTTATGATGATTTTATCAGTGTTGATGATATGAATGCAAAGAGCTATGAAATAAAGCTAGAGCGTGTATTTGTGACTAATATCTGGAACGAGGAAGATATTCCAGAAGAAATCAAGAGTAAGAAAAAAGAGAAACAGGAGGATTGTCCGTTCTAATGATTTATGGTATTTTGATTTGTGCTATTATTATCCTTGCCGTTGTTATTCTAATTCAGCATTTTTCAATTCAGATTTCTGCCGCTATGATTGCAGAGTTTGAGAAGTGGGCGAACCATTATGGTTATACTTTTCTTGACGTAGACCATAGTATTAAATACCCTGACACTGTAAACAAGATTAGTGGTGTTATTGAAGAAATTACTGATATTATCCAAAATGGATACGATGGTAATGGTGATAAGTGATGATTCAAGGACTATGCTACTTTATGGCATTTGGAATAACTCTTTTCTTTATGTTTGTTATTGGTGTTATTTGTGATTTACCAAAGCATTTCTGGAAAAGAAATAGGTTCGTGACTTGCGCTCGCTACTATATCTACAGGGCATTCATGGATATGGTTAAAGAAAGAAAATTACAGCCATATACGCTTGTAATGAGTTATGAGCAAATTATTAGTATGTTAAATGTCCCAGAACTAAATCTGCGAGATACCATTATTGACCCAAGCTGTTATAGCATTGCGGACAGCAAGGCATTCCTTTTAATCTACACTTATAAGCATTACAAAGACGGAGGAATTTCTAGGAGTATATTTTATGAGAGTTTAAGAGAGAAAAATGGCTTAATTTTGTTTATTCCTAAAAGTTACAGAGACTATCACAAGCTCTGTCGCTATTTTGCTGATATTGATATATCTCAGGAAAATAGTAATATTAAAGCAGAGCAAATGGATTCTCTAAAATATCTTACTGGTTTAATTCATCAAGCACAAGACAACTCTACAAAGACCTTACAAGATTGTCAGTTAGAGATGGATAGGTATCTTGATGGAAAGATTCTAAAGGAAAGACGCAATATGTAAATCAAAAATAATTTTTACGCACAGGTATTGACAATCTGTGCGTATTTTGTTATAATACTTATAGAAACAAAAACACAAAAAGAAAGGTCGATATTACAATGAAACTCATTAAGAATATTTTAAATCCTGTAATATGTCTCGCTATTGGTTATACCTGTATACATTTTTACGATGCTGGTAATTATAACAGTGTAATTCTTTGTTTCGTTATTTTTGTACTATGGATGTTTCGTTATTTAGAGGACTAAGACATGAGGGTTTGGGCGTTAATTGATAAATATGAAGGCGATATCAAAGCTGTTCTGGACGAAACTGGTAAGCGCAATGTAGAAAAGCAATTGATTGAACTTGGTAGGAAAGAAGTAAAAGAACAAATTGACAATATAGAAGATTTTGGTAATTACGGTATGAATATCTATTTCCATCTAACGAGTCTTCTAAATTCTGATGATTGTCTTGAGCTGATTGATTATACACATTACGAAATTGTTGAATTTAACGTAGAACCTAGTTATAAATTGGAGGGTTAATATGAAAACTTTTTATGCTGTTACCGATGGTGATTATTCTGATTATCATATTATCGCTATTACCGATAATAAGGAACGCGCAGAAAACATTAAGAAACTATATAGTAGCGAGTATTCAGAACCAATGATTGAAGAGTTTTTTGACAGCGAATCAAAAGACGAAGCGCTCTATAGTGTACGGTATGACACAGATGGAAGTTATGATGTGAGTTCACGAGATTTTGACAGTGATAATTTCTTTAATATTAATATCATTAACGAAAGTGCTTTCGTTAATGATTGGTGGAAATATAGAGTTTTCGTTATGGCTAAATCCAAAGACCAAGCTATCAAGATTGCACAAGATTTGTGGGCAGAATATAAAGCAAAGAAAGAAGGTGTTGTATAATGTTTTGGATTAGATGCTTGATTTCTCTTTGTATTGGTGCTATTATTGGCAAGAATGTAGCAAATGATGATTGGGTTGATGTACTTTTAGGGATTATCCTTTTCTGCGCACACGAAGCAACTTTAATTATTAAGTAATTAAAATTTCTGTTTCATCATTGAGGAAATTTAAATGAATAAAGTAAAATACTCTGTTCTTGAACAGGCAGAAAGAGAATTGCGTACTCAATTTAACGGCACAATTATTGAGTTTCTTCGCAAAGGTAATGGTATAGATAAGCCGATTTATCTAGTTGTTTCTATTCCGGGTATTACTAAAGAGCTGGATGAAATGATTTCTATTGCAGGAAATCTTTTGGTTGCTGGAAAAGCTGCAAAAGAATTTAAATACAATGGCTATTTTGTTGATTATAATTGAGGTGACTTATATGAATACTCCTATTGTTAGTCCTGTTTGGTTTTATTTGGCAGATGCCATCCCATCTCTTGGAGTCTTTTTGGGAATTTTGGGTGGAGGGCTTTGTATCGTTGGATTAGCATTTCTCATGGCTAGTGAAACCACAAAAGAAGATATTAATAGGTGCAAAAAGTGTCTAATTCCGGGACTTGTTGTGCTTTTGCTATCATTTATGACACCATCAAGGGATGCTATTTATCAGATGATTGCCGCTAAGGCAATTACACCTAATAATATTAAAATTGTATCTGATTATGTTAGTGATACGGCAGCAAATGTTTCTGACAATTTAACGAATGCAATTAAAGATATTATGGATTATTCTGTTGATAGAATTTATAATGTTCGTAACAATGAAAAGGCTGGTGATTAAATGCTAATTTATAGACCTCATAGAAGTAGTTTGGCAGAAGCGATGAAAGAAGCTAAAACCTTCAATTCGTTTGAAGATATTAAAAATTATGTTGTAAATGAATGGAATAATCTTTGGGGATATCAGATTCTTAACACAGATGATATTGTATTGGACGAAGAGTCTTATGATGATGACCGTATCGGCTGGAAAGACGTTCATTATCTTTGCACTAAAAAGCTTGGAAATGAAGACTATATAAAAGAATATGGTTATCCTCAGTGTATCGGATTTGTTGGGTGGATTGAATGATAAGTGTTCTGATTTTCATAGGTAAACTTATTTTAGCTATTGTGCTTTGTACGCTATTTTTTATTTTTATTACTATAGCAATGGAGACAAGTAGTGGTCACTATTGCTATAAACCTAAATCACATCCAACAAAGTCCCCAAATGAAGTAAAGAATAAAATTAAGTGAGGATATCATGTTTTGTCATAAATGTATATGTAGCCACTGCTCTTATGGGATGAGCTGTTCATACTGCGATACTTGGCTAAATAGGCATATTATTATTGCAGAAGGATGTGGTGGTTGTATAGAAAATAATATATGTCCACTAACAGAAATATTAGGGGATGGAGCTATGAAACTTAGAGATTTTCTTAAAAATAAAGATGAAATTGGTATAGAAAATTTTTTCAAAGAAGATTTTTATGTATGGTATAAGTGAGGTATAATATGGAAAACTCTTTTGAGTGGACAAAAGATATTGGTGAAATTCCAAAAATTAAATATCCCATTACAAAAGATTATATTCCTGAAACTCTTGAATGGTGTAAGCACCACTACGTTCCACCTATGGATAGATATATTACTTGTTGTGACTTTGGTAATAATGATGGTATGAATGGAGCTTGCCACTGGTGTTTAGAAATGACACCATATCAATTTGAGATGTGTTGGGATGCGACAAGTGTTAACAACTATAGGCGTATGAATGGTTGGTCTAAAGAAAAAGCTATCAGTTTCATTGAAGATTATAAACAAGGTAATTTTGAAAAATGCAAGAAATATTAAAGATAAGGAGTTTAATTGCTATGAAATTTAAGAAAATTATTTGTTCAATCATGATTGCAGTTATTGCTTTATTCTGTGTAGGTTGTTCCGAGGCAGATAGAGTAAATCATAATATTTCAAAACAAGCAAATTATTTTGAAACAGAGCGTCGTATCACTGTATATAATGCCCGTACTGATAAGATTATTCTTGAAGCAGAGGGGCTAATGTCTATCTCAAATAATTCTGATAATGAACTCGTATGTACCATTAAGACAGGGCCAAACACTTATAAGAAAAATTATATCTATCTAAATGCCTATACTATGTATGTTGTGGAAGATATTACAGGAACAATGACCGACCCATACCATTATAAGATGTATTTCCACACAGAAGTTCTTCCTGACGTTGAGGTGAGGCCGTAAAAATTAAATTTTATTATTAAATTTAATCCAGAGTATTGACGCTCTGGATTTTTTATGTTATAATATTCACAGAAAGGTTGGTGTTAACATGATTACTCCGAAAGAACTTGAAGAACGTGACATGAAATTTGATGAGCTTGAAAAGAAAATTGATAATTCTATTAAAAACTATCATGGTTGGCATAAGTGGGAAGAGGCGATTATTGACGGTGAATACCCTGTAAATGTTAGAACCGCTATTGGACTGAGATATAGGGAAGCTGGGTGGAACTATGTTTACCATATTACATCTTCTGAACATGGCGACCGCCCCGGTTTAACCCGCTTTATTTTCTCTATGGAAAGATTGGATTGCAAAGTAGTTGGCGGCTTTTATATTGTGTGAGGTGTAATATGGTCTATAATTATCAGTTTGTTCCTCTTAATAAAGGGGTGTATTGTGTTGGTTTTCGCTATGGCAGAACTAAACCTATTGTAAATCGTAAACCTACCCTTGGTATCGTTAAAGATGATAGCTGTTGGAGACGTTTTGTCCCGAATAAAGAGAATGAGTATACTATTGAACTGCGTCAATATGCTTCAAGTTATTATTTCGCAGATACTTATGCGGAAGCGGTAAAAAAGTATAACGAGTTGGTTAATGTGGTTTATAAAAAATATTACGATTTGACTTATAAAATTGGACAGAACTTTATTGGAGGCGTACCTAGATGACTATGATTATTGACCCATTTAAAATTAAAAAGTATAGAATTGAGATTAACAAAATTGAAATTACACCTTACCGTGTTGATATCAGCCTATTGAAATATAAGAAAGTTGACCAAGTTGTTGATGATAGTCTTTGGTTTACCGATGAAGAAGGCAGTTTAACACCTGATGAAATTGGAGAACTTTATTGGATTCTTTTCACAGACCCAGAATATCAGAAAATTATTGGCATTTATTATGATGAGCTGCTTGTTGCTTTTCAGATTATGGTAGATATAAACGATTTGCATTATATTACTTGGAATACAGAGGGCACTATGGTCGTAAACTGTCTCGAAGGGATTGAATGGCAAAAGGAGATTACCAAAAATGAATAATTTTGTCTCTACAGCAGAAGCACAGAACGGGTTTTATCCAACTCCAAAATCTGTTGCATATCAGCTTTTTGATATGATTGATACTCAGCCTATCCGTGAAGTTCTTGAACCTTCTGCTGGTAAAGGTGACTTACTAAAAGCATTCGGTTGTTATAAGAATGAGAAATATCAAGAATCTCTTGCAGAAAAGGGTGTTAGTAAGAAAGACTATAACAACGCTTCTTGTAATGTTGACGCTATTGAATTTGACCCTAATCTTCGTGGTATTTTGAACTATGAATTTTGTGGTCAACGTGTTCAGGAATTTAACAACAAGATGTATGAAATTAGTCAGAATCGTCGTTATCTCTGGAAAGAGGATGATTACGAAGGTTTGACTGACGAACAGATTACAGAACTTAAACAGCTAAAAGAAGAAGTTAAAGAGCGGTCTACTTATGTCCATGTAAAAATTGTTCATAATGATTTTATGACATTTGCAAGTAAGAAGCATTATGACCTGATTCTTATGAATCCACCTTTTGCAAATGGTGATGAACATTTAATGAAAGCGATTCAGATGCAAAGTGAAAACGGTGGTAAAATTCTTTGTATTCTTAACGCTGAAACCCTGTTGAATTTGTATTCTAACAAACGTAAATTCTTGATGAATACACTGAATGACCTTGGAGCAAAAATTCAATTTGTAGACAATGGATTTAGTGATGCAGAACGTCAAACAGATGTTCGTGTTGCTCTGATTTATATTGATATTCCAGAACCAGAACATCACAGTGAGATTTACGAAAAGTTCCAGAAAGCAAAAGAATACAAAGAATCAACAGGAGAAAATTCTTCTAAGCTGACAACCACTAATTTTCTTGAGGATTTGATTGCTCAGTATAATGAGGAAATGGAACTTGGTCTAGCTCTCATTGATGAATTTAACGCTCTTCTCCCTTATCTGAATCGTAATGTTGTTGGGGATGCTGGCAATTATTCTAACCTTTCTTTAAAAGTTGGGAATGAGGCAGTTGGCTATACCGATTCTCCTAAGAATAAGTTTATCAATCTAACACGTCATAAGTATTGGACTTCTTTATTAAACGATGAAAGGTTTACAGGGATGCTTACAAAGAATTTAAAGGATAAATATTCTTCAATGATTAGCAAATTTGCAGAATATGACTTTACTATGTTTAACATTCAAACCTTAATGAATGATATGAACGCTGGTCTACAGGATGGTATTGAGAAAACTATACTTGACCTGTTTGATAAAATGTCTGCTAAGTTTGCGTATATTCCTGAAATGGAAAGCAATATTCATTTATATAATGGATGGAAGACAAACAAAGCGCATAAAGTTGGCAAAAAGGTCATTCTCCCTTGTAATGGTGCTTTCTCTGATTGGAAATGGGATAAGAACCCTCTAAATGTTTATAATTGCGTTGAGTTACTATCTGATATGCAAAAGGCTTTAAACTATCTGGATGGTGGACAAACTGACGATATTAATCTGAATGTTGCAATCACAAAAGCGAGAGACGAATGTAATTACAAAAAGATTGATACTAAATATTTTTATGTTACATTTTATAAAAAGGGTACGATGCACTGTGTCTGGAAAAATGAAGAGCTGTTGAAGCGCTTCAATATTTATGTTTCTAAAAGACGCAACTGGTTTCCACCTTGTTACGGCAATAAGCACTATAACGATATGACAGAAGAAGAGAAACAGGTTATTGATAGTTTTCAGGGCGCAGATGATTATGAAAAGATTATGCGTAATCCTAGTTATTATCTGAACGCAAATACAAATCTGTTACAACTTGGTGAATGATATGATTAGAAAACATGAATTTAAAGACATCTTTCTTTCTGACTCTGCCATTATCTGTCATCAAGTAAATTGTTTGGGTGCAATGGGCGCTGGCATCGCAAAACAAATGAAACAAAAATATCCAGAAAATTTTGACTATTATAAAGAATTATGTGATGAATTTTCATATAGACCAGAACTTTTACTTGGACAATGTCAATTAACTATGAACTCTGACGACACTATGCCGTTACCATATACACGTTATATAGCAAATCTGTTTGGGCAAGTAGGATATGGCAGAGATAGGCAACAAACAGATTTAAAGGCGCTGTTTCAGGCATTTTTAAGTCTTAGAGAACAGAGTAAACTTATTGACAAGTTTACCATTGCAATTCCTTATGGTATTGGATGTGGTCTTGGTGGCGCAAATTGGAATGATGTTTACAAAATCATCGAGAAAGTTTTCAAGAATGACGAGTATTCAATCGTAGATATTTACCAATTAAAAAAATAATCCTGTTAAATTTTAGGATAGGTCTTGACGACCTATCCTTTTTGTGTTATAATACTTATAGAAACAAGATATTAATAAATGGAGGTAAATACCATGATTAAAACTATGTTTAATGGCGGTATAAACGGTTCTTGGGACTTTATGGTTATGTCTGCACAGGATGCAGAGCAATTTATCCGTGAACCACACAATCGCAGAATTGCGTTTGTTTCTATTACTGAGGCGAATGGTCATCATATTGATTTTCATAAGTCTTATGATAAAATCAACTTCCTTCCTCTTAAATTTGATGACTGTACTACTGATATTGAGGGTACTTGTATTACAGATATTCAGGCGGCTAATATTGTAAAATTCATTCTGGATAACAAAAACAAGGTTGACTGGTTCTGTTTCAACTGTTCTGCTGGTGTTTCTCGCTCTGCCGCTGTATGTGCTGCTGCTATGCGGATTCTCTGTAATGACGATATGCCCGTATTCAAGGATGGTTATTTCTGCCCAAACATGACGGTTTACAGAGAAATTCTCAACGCTTGGGTAGGTATCATTTCTGATGAAAACGAAAAAATTAGCATTGACCATTGGAATTTTTGGGATGCGGAGAAATAAAATGATTATTGATAAAGAATCTGGCATTACTACTTGGGAATCAAAAGATTTTGATGTTGAATATTATCAGAGACTTATTGATGAGTGCAACATAGGTCAAGATGCTACAATTTTAATTCACGCAATTTTTTGGTTCTATTCGGCTTATGAAGATGAAGTTAACGAAAATAAACCATCAAAAGATGATATGTGGGATAAACGTGATAAAGATTATAAACTTTACGAAAAATATAATAATCTTGTTATGAATGCTATTGACCTTGGAAGCACAAGTATGGCTACAAAACTAAAACATACTATTTATAATTGTACAGAAAAAGATGGAGACAAACAAGAAATTGCAGAAGCATTGCTTAATCTTTTAAATAAGGCTATGCAATTGAGCGAAAGAGGACGTAGGCTAACTCTTGAATACGCAAAAGAAATCGGTTGGAAAATTCCTAGCGAAAGGACTGCCGCTAAAAAGTGTTGGATGCTGGAAATGCCTGTGGAGGATTGAAAAAATGATTTATGCCGTCGCATTGATGACGCAGTTCAAAGACAGAGTGTCTAAAATAAATAAAAAAATGATAAAATCTGTGGAAAAAATTCCGAAGTGAGGTATTAAGATGATTAAAGAATTTTATATTGATGATGAACGTGGTATTCCAACAGAAGATAGAACAAAAGAAGATATAGAAATTGGTGTAAAGCTTGGCGATAATATTATGCGTGGGAAGATTGGTAAATGCAATGCTGATAATTACAAAAATATTCTGCTAAATTTAGGTTTCAAACAGGTGTGGAGGCTTCCTTATTGGGATTTTGATGTAAGCGAAATTCAAGATAAGATTTCAGAAACAGAAAATCAGATTAAAAAATTACAAGACAAAGTGAAAGAATATCAATCTGAACTTCAAAATAAACTTGAAGAATCAGAGAATAAAAAGAAAAATCGTTGTGGATGGTTTGACACAGAACCAAAGAAAACTTCTCCGTTTACCACATTTTGCAGTGACGATATTGCAGATTACTTTAAATAATGCTTGACGAATTTGGTTTTATATGGTATAATAATTGTAGAAATGAGGTATATAATATGACAACGAAGATTAAAATTTTCAATAACAGCACTAATATTCAAGATATGTTTCTGGATTTAATGTATAGTGATTCTCCTGTTAAATATATTTCTGGTTTACATCCTGAGTGGTCTATTACAAAAACCAATAACGGCATTTGTGCATACAACGAAAATACGAAACAGGTTTATACAATTGGGTGCTAAAATGACTTACAGAGAAATTGAAGATAAAATTGCATACCTTGATACAGATACTATTCTCGATGCTTGTAAGAACATTTATGATTGGAGAAAAGATGGCTGTCTCAAGAAAGATTCTACGTTAAATGTACTATGTACGTCATACGGACTCTATGGCGATATGGCTTTAAGGGTTTTGGAAGATATGATTATGAGAAATGCTCATGCACGGTTTAAGTGGATTGTGCCACTTCTTTTGTCAGACAATCCCGAAAGATATCTTAAATAAAATTGGAGGTTTATTTATGGGTACAGCAATTTCAACTTGTGCTTTTCTGTTGCTTGCATACGAATGGAATAGTAAGTTTTTAGTAGCTCTTGCATTTATTATTGCTCTTACTGGTGCTTGCACAAATTTTAACATCAATTATAAATGAGGATTACAAAATGGTTGACACAAAGCAGGATGAAATTGAAATTGGTGACGAAATTCTCTTAGCAACTGTATTTAAAGAAAAAGTGCATTGGAGTAAGCATACGGTTGTAGGAGTTACGCCTTGCATGGTTAAAATTGCACCACCATGTAACTGGAAAGGAGAGGAAAAAGGATACTCTCTTGTTGGCCCAGATAGATGTATTGTCGTTAAAAAAGGAGAAAAGTAAATGATTAATTTTCTTGAAGAAACTTTGGATATGTTAAAGGATTGTGGCAAAACAGAGGATGATGTTCTTTGGGTTGGACGTTGTGAAGACTGGGCATCTGATTACCCTGATGTAAAAAATACTTGGGAGTGGTTTAAGTCGAAGGCTAATTTCGAGTACGACAATGGCTATGGTGGGGCAGAAATTCCGTCTTCGCTTGTGGTAGTTGGTAAGGATTTCTGGCTTGAACGTCATAAATATGGCGGGTCTGAATGGTGGGAATATAAGAGGATGCTTACTGAACCACTTGAAACTAAAGACTTTGATTTACAAAAGGTAAATAATTATGTCTAATGAAATTTGGTGTGTGACACAATACGACGATAGTAATTTCAACTATCCTCCCATGTTTTTCAGCAGTCAATTTAATGCAGTAGACTATATGCTGAAAGACATTAATGAATATACAGACGGTGAACAACCATTCGATATCAGAGCAGACAGATATACTGCCGCTCTTGAGACTAATGACTTCACACATTGGTGGTATATTAATAACGTAACAGGACAAATTGAGGATTTGCAAAAATGATTTATACAGTAACCCTTATGGATGAATTTAAAGATGATGAGAACGCTCGTTTTAGTTCTCCCGTTTCTCATAAAGCAATTTATTGGATGGCAGACCACAAATGGACTGCTGGATATTTTACTCGTAAAGCGGATGCTATTAATGCTGTTAAAAACAACGAAGCGGATATTTTTGGGCATTATTATAACTATGCTGTTGTGGAAGCATTCGATGAGGGTATTTATCCATATCATTTAATTGACCCGATTTGGTTTAGATATGATTATGAAACAAATCAGGCATACGAGATTAACCCTCCTGTTTATAATCAAATTTCTAGCTATGCTTTTTAATTGTTGACACATTATTAAAGTTGTGGTATAATACTATCAAAAAGTAGGTAAACAAAATGATTATTAATTGTAAGTCTATCGCTCAAGAATACAAAGATATGGCAAAAGCAAAAGTTAGTCGTATGTGGAACGAAAAAATTATTCCATGTCTTTACATTGTTCAGGTTGGTGATAATCCAGCTTCCAACGCTTATATCCGTGGGAAGCTAAAGGATTCTGAGGAAGTAGGCATTCACTCAGAGCTTATTAAACTTCCAGAGAATACCACTGAGAAGCAAATTCAGAAAGAAATTGATGATTGTCAAGATACTTATATTGTTGATGGGTTTCAATATGTATGCTCTGGAATTATCCTACAGCTTCCTGTTCCTGAACATATCAATGTAAAGAATATTAAGATTCCTGATTGGGCTGATGTTGATGGATTTAACAAAAATTCTGAATTTTATCCTTGCACTCCGCTTGGTGTAATGAAGATTTTTGATTCAATCAACTATGACCTTGATGGCAAGAATGTTCTTATTTTTGGACAGTCTGATATTGTTGGCAAGCCAATGGTTGATATGCTTCTAAAGCGTCACTGTAATGTTTTCTCTGTAAATAGTACGATTGAAACTTATACAAAGGAAGAACTTATTTTACACTCTGACGTTATTATCACTGCTGTTGGTCATATGGATTTTTTAACTCCTAATATGATTGATGGTAAATGGAGTAGCAAAATTAGCGGCTATGAAAATACCGGTTCTTGTCCTGAACTAATTATTGATGTTGGTATCAATTATGGAGACGATGGTAAACAGTATGGCGATGTATCAGAAGAGCTACGCTCTGATAAATATAATTACTGCTTTGATATCACACCTAGAATTGGTGGCGTTGGTCTAATGACTCGTGCAATGCTTATGTGTAATACAGCTCACGTTTTTACAAAATAAGGTTGTTATGGTTATTTTCCGGCTGATTATGCTGGAAAATTATATTAAATAGTTGACAAGTGGTTTAAATTGTGCTATAATAAACTTAGGATGAAGGACGTGATTAAAATGAACACAAAAGTATCTCGTTATCAGCTTCTTTTTAATGACGAACGTAATGAATTGAAATTCAAACAGTTCAATGAAGTTATGTTCCAGCTTCAAAGGGAAATGGTTCAGGTTGCAAACAAAGCCACGCAAATTCTTTGGGAAGATATGAATTGGTCTAATGATGTAAAAGTTCAGACTGGCTCATATCCTACTAAAGAAGAAGTTACTGGGCGTTACGGATGCTCTGTGAGAAATTTTATATATCGTACTGTTCCGTATGAGTATAATAATACCGGGAATATTGCAACTATATTACAAAGCGTCAATAAACGTTTCTCGCAAAACAAGAAAGAAGTAATACAAGGGAAGCGTTCTATTGATTCTTATAAATCGACCCTTCCGATTGCAATTCATGGCAACAGTATTAAGATTGAGAAGTCTGGAAATAAATATCTTATTTCCTTATCGCTTCTTTCTAACGGTTACAGAAAGCAGCTTGGAATCAAGAAGGGGCAGATTGTATTCGAGTTAATGTTTGGAAAAAGCTGGTCTTCAAAACAAATCATTGATTCTATCATTTCTGGCGAGTTTTCTCATACTGCAAGTTCTATTGTTTACAAAAACAGAAAATGGTTTCTAAATCTTGGTTATTCTTCTCCTGATAAGGACAGTATTAAATTTATTGAAGGACGCACAATGGGTATTGACCTTGGAATCGTCAAACCTGTTGTAATGGCTTTTAATGATAATCCTGTACACTTTGAAATTGATAGTAATGAGATTTCTGAATTTAGAAAACAGATGATTGCCAGACGCGCTTCTATTGGCAAACAGACTAAATATTGTGCCGATAGCAAAATTGGTCATGGTGTACATAAGCGTATCGAAGGAATTGAAAAACTAAAACAAACAGAGTCGAATTTCCGTGACAGAATCAATCATCAATATAGCAGATATATTGTAGATATTGCTGTTAAATACAAATGTAAAACTATTCAGATGGAAGATTTGAGTGGAATTTCAAAAGATAGCACTTTCCTAAAATCTTGGCCTTATTTTGACCTACAAACAAAGATTGAATACAAGGCAAAAGAAAATGGAATTGATGTTATCAAAATCAACCCTAAATTTACTTCTCAGCGTTGCTCTAAGTGTGGTTATATTTCAGAAGATAATAGACCTGAACAGTCTGTATTTCTTTGCAAGAAATGTGGTTTTGGTCTAAATGCAGACTGGAATGCCGCTCTGAATATTGCAACGCCGAATATTGAAGAAATTATTAAAAACTCTGATACAGAGTAAGCGTATGTGCGAATCATAAGCTCGCATAGAAACACTGGGAGCTTCGCACTAAAACTATTTGGGTGGACTATAACGCCCTAAATCGAGATAGCGGCAGTAATTCGCTATATTGCATAACGTATGTATCGCTCTCGGTAAGGTTCTTTGTTAAATATAACAAAGAGTAAGTCTCACATGAAGTAGTCCTTGTGAGCAGTTCTTATATGCGCTCTAAAGAATTGAACATTTTTGTGCAAGTTTGCCGAATCAATTCGAGCGTATGCGAGAATTGATAGATATAACCATATCCTTTTAAGGAAGAAGGGCAAAGAATCAATTCGAGCGTATGCGAGAATTGATAGACGATTCGACACGCAAAAATATATCATCGTTAGAATCAATTCGGGCACAAACGAGGATTGATAGATATGTGTACAACACAGTTTTACGTCATTATACAGAATTAATTCGAGCGTATGTATGAGTTGATAGAAATATAAATAGGAATAAAATGGATAAGAAAACTGCTATTGAAATTACGGAAAAACTTCTTGCTAAGTCCAATATTAAATATACAAACTCTACTAAAAAACCAAATACGCCAAATTCTGAAATTGAAAATTTAAAAAGAAATATTGATTTTTACGAATACATTCTTTCCGGTCTTTACAATAATCATTTCTAAGGAGATTTACAAACTATGACACTTAATATTCATATGCCCTCTGCTCTTGTTAAATTTTACGCATTAAAACCCGGAGATGTATTTCGTTACGAGATTAATGGAGCTAGTCATTACTTTATGAAAACACTTGAAACAAAAGATGGTTGTTGTAATTGTGTAGACCTTACAGATAGCGCACTCGGCTATATGGACGAAAGTGACTGTGTTTACGAAGTACAATCTGCTGAATTAAATATTACAAATTAACAAAGGAATACTATGTTTTACAAACTAATCTTCCCTCTTATGCTTATTCTGTTTCTACGTTATTTGTTTTATTATACAAAATATTCTTTTACAAACCGCTCATTGTCTCACTTTCCACATATTATCATTTGCCTAATTTCAATATCAGTTCTTACATTTTTATCCATATCCGAGTGGGTTCATTTCTAATTTTCTTCCCCATTTTACAAACTCTCTTCTATTAAGGATTTACAAACTATGACCATTAATCTCATCTATCTTTTTATCTTTCTTTACC
>ERZ1034855.298-NODE-298-length-23489-cov-11.190663_pt1 | contig 23489 bp, 6 predicted proteins | sample MGYA00520699_ERZ1034855 | MGnify/ENA primary metagenome ERZ1034855 (study PRJEB33766, sample SAMN09781730) | gut metagenome | biome: gut microbiome | host: Homo sapiens | place: Madagascar | study: EMG produced TPA metagenomics assembly of the PRJNA485056 data set...
GCAGGCGCACACTGCGCAGCTCGCGGAAGTAACGCTTAACGGTAGTTTCCTCGCCATCAATCAAAGCAACAACAATATCACCGTTATTAGCAAAGTTCTGCTTACGTGCGATAATGTAGTCATGATCCAGGATACCTGCGTTAATCATGCTGTCACCGCATACGGAAAGCATGAAGACATCATCGTCGCAGCCGATCAGGTCACGAGGAATAGGATAGGTCTCTTCAATATTCTCTACAGCGAGAATAGGAACGCCTGCAGTAACCTTACCAACCAGCGGTACCGGAACAAGCAGCTTATTTCTCCAGGCATCACTTTCGCTCATCAGCTCCAATGCACGCGGTTTGGCAGCATCACGCTGAATGAAGCCGTATTCCTGCAGCTTCTTCAGATGGTTATGCACGCTGGCACTGGAGGATAAGCCTACTGCTGCACCAATTTCGCGTACAGCGGGCGGATAACCCTTATGATTAATAAAGGTACGGACGAATTTTAAAATATTACGTTGGCGTTCAGACAACATTTCTTCAGTATAGTTGCCATCAAAGTCTGGCGGGAGCGCTTTTCTTCTTCCCATTTTAGACCCTCCAATCATTTGTTTATAGATTACCTTATACAAATTATAGCAGATAAAAGTAATTTCGTCAAACAGCAGTGCGCATGGTGACTAATTAAAGAAAGCAAAACCACAAGCTCCAATAAAACCTAAAAGAAGCATAAGAGCATATATAATACCTACAATTAAAAGCAGTATTTTAAGTATTTTCCATAGTACAGAAATTGCTTTATCCATAGCTTTACCTTTCCGGTGTATTGAGTGCAAAATAATATTTTACGTCCGATAATGTATATTATGTTAAATTTTCCTTTTCTCAGACGTGAGAATTTTATGCACTGCAACTCATTACACCTGTGTAATTAAAAGTGCCATTCGTTTACTTGCTGTTCAAGGCTTTTTTCCGTTTCAGCGTCGGTTTTTTTGATAAAAAGCATCGCTGTAGCAGCTTTTTGGTTGCAGCTCAGTAAAATTTTGTTGTTATAAGCAAAATCCTTCAGCAATTGGGTATCAGCATTGATGCCGATAAGAGCTTTTTCCTTGGTGAAGTCATAATTTGTCTTATAATCCTTCAAAGCAAAGTAATCGTTGCTAAAGCCCTTCAGTCGCTGCAGACCATCATTAATAAAGCTTTCCACAGCAAGCTTGTTGGCAACAGGCGTTGCTAAAAGCTCTTTAGCATCAGCGTCATTAATATTATCTACGCTGACGGTAACAAGCAGATGATTCCAATGCTCCAGAACATTACGCATGCCGCTGGTGTAAAGCTCCATGAACTTCGACTGGTATTCAGGATCAGACGCTGGAATAGCAAATACGGAATAAATATTGTCATAATTAGTATTTGCGGCAACCTCCTGCATTTGCTTCATTGAAGAAGCCATGGTCAGATAAAAGGTGCCTTTATCCTTATATCGCAGGTTCAGCTGGCCATAGAACCAATCATCCGGCAGCTGCACACGTTTACCGACTGCAGTATCAGTAAAGCTTATTGCTTTCGGCGTGCTTGTCGGAGCAAAAGCCTTAAAGCCCTTCAGCAGATCAGTGTGTGCTTTATCAAAGCGCTGCATTGTTTCTACAGGAATGTCGCTCAAAGCAACATTTTCTACCTGCATGGCCTTTTCTATTGCTTCCTTTATAGAAGCTGCATCCTGAGGCTTGGTTTGTGCTGCTTTATCCTCACTGCCTGCTTCGTCAGTATCGATATCTTCAATATCATCGATATCAACATCTGTATCAGCGTCAGCAGCTTTTTCGTCCTTCTTCGGAGCGTATACATCCTGGTCACTGTTCACCGTCGACAGCAGATAAAGTCTGTCATTGGCAGAAACCATGCTGGTATCAATTTTAAACAGTACATCAGATTGCTTATAGATATAAGAAATGGTAATTGCCTTTTTGCCGGCAAGCTTGCCTACCTTGATTACAGGAGTAAGCTGGTCCAGCTTCTCCTTGAGCACCTTGCTTTGGATAGTTACATTACCATTGCTGTCGTGCTCTGCATATTTTTCAAGCTCCAGTAACGGTGTAGGCACAGTTTGCAGGCTGAGCTGCGAGCGTCCTAAAAGCGCCAGCTTCTCATACTCCGCATCAAAATATGCGGTAGAGAATTTTTCGCCTAAAATCTGCTCCATATCCTCTGCTGTGTAATAGTTAACAATATTAACTGCGGTATTTTTTAAATCCTCTTCGTTCTGATAAACCTTTTTGCTGCTGATATTGGTATACGCATAAACCTTCTTCGCTTCCAGCTTATAGTAAGGCTGTCCGTCCTTAACACTGTAGCCGGCATAGCTGTTTTCGTAGGCATAAGCACTGCTGCTTGCAAGGATGAGCATTGCTGCTAAAATCGCACTTTTATTCATAAGCTTTCGCTCCTCTACTTTATTATAAGGAAGTTATTTGGTAACAACGTTCACCATCACGCCACTGCCCAGGTTGCAGGCATTAGCTTCATCAGTATCAATATGAACCTCGTCAGCATGCTTTACGCCCGCACGTACCAGAACATTATGCAGTGTTACGGAACGCTCGCCCTCTGTAGTAATATCAACGATATCGCCATCCTTCAGGCCGTATTTTTCAGCGGTTTCGGGGTACAGATGCACATGGCGCGCAGCGATAATAATGCCCTCCTTCAGGTCCAGCTCGCCCTTCGGACCGATGAGCTTAGCGCCTGCGCTGCCTGCGATATCGCCGCTGTTGCGGATAGGAGCATCCAGCCCAACCTTGCGCGCGTCAGTCAGGGAAAGCTCAATCTGGGTTTCCGGACGCAGAGGACCGATGATACGCAGCTTCATGGAATCCTTGGGAGTTACCATGGTAATCTGTTCTTCGGAAGCAAACTGACCGGGCTGGCCAATCGGCTTTTTAACGTGCAGCTCGCTGCCTTCACCAAATAAAATATCCATATGCTCACGGCACAGATGTGCATGACGTGCAGAAACACCTAAAACTATCGGAAATTGCATTGTATATCACCTCATAAAATAATTTTTTGTTTATATACTTATTATAGCTTGAATTGCGGTAATTGTCATCAGTTATCGAAATTTTTTTCATATAATAGGATATCAGCTACAGGCAAAGCTGCTTTTTCCTACATATATACAGGAAAAAAATAATAGGACCAGGTTTCCCTAGTCCTATTATTACACAAGATTTTTTAGAATTGACCGCTTACCATGAAATGGATGCGAGTTGAATCTACATCAGTATTATTGATTTCCTTAATCAAAGGCACGCCCAATGTTACCGCAGCACCGATATGCTTGGTCATGTTGCTGCGCACGCCCAGGCCACAGCTTGTCAGCACATGGCTGTCAAAGGCACTGTCGCCAAAGACCTGACCATGATCCATAAAGACGAAAGCATTAGTCTTTTTGTCCTTAGTCACAGGCACGGAATATTCCAGGCCCACACTGTAGCCACTGTCGCCGCCAAGCAGGCTTTCCTTGTAGCCGCGTACGCTGTACATGCCGCCAATGTAGAACTGGCGGGCGGAAGGCAGATAATTATTGAAGCCACGCTGTGCGTCCAGGCGCAGGCTCAAAAGCTGCCCATGCTGATACATTTTCTGGTACAGGCCATTAAGCTGGTACAGGGAAAAATCCTTGTCCTTATCGGCAATATTGGTATGCGTACCGGCGTTAAAGCTGTGCTTTTGGTAAATAACAGAGCTTGTGCCGTAATTAGTTACGGAATAGCCTGCCGTAACGCCTTTAATGGTATCATCGAGCCAATGCTGGCCGCTGAAATCAGTCTTGGAATTTTGCTGACCGTAATCAAGCGTTGCCTCAGTACGAATTTTTTCCGTAACTACCAAGGGCTGGCTCAGGCCGACGTTCATCGCATAAGCATGACCGCGTACATTCAAAGGCTCCAGCGGTCCGTCAGTAATGTGAACACTGTTGGTGCTGTACTGCAGGTTCAGCTTGGTACCGCTATGGCCTAAGGGCCTGCTGTAGCCAAGGCCGAAGGATTTGGTGCCATCGCTCAGCATCGTGTTCAGCGTCAGCGCATCACGCACACCTGTCAGGCTTCTATCCGTAAAGAACAGACCGCCGCGGTATTCGCCGCTCGTATCACTGCCTGCGTTGTCACTGTAAACAGTCCAGGTGATGTTTTGCGGTTCATAGGCGCTGATGACGTAATCCGTAGTACCAGGCTCGCTGCCGGCCTGCAGAGAAATGCGCAGCTGCACGTCATTGGCAGCGTTAAAGCGCAGTAAATCGTCATTCAGCTTATTGATGTTGGCAACCTCGCCCTGCTTTAGGCTCATACGCTTGCTGATGTATTTGCTTTTGGTATACTTGTTGCCCTGCACCTCAACAGCATTCGTTTTGCCTTCGATAAGCTCAATTTTTACCGTACCATTTTTGATCGTCTGTGCCGGCAAAATTGCACGACAGGTAAAGTAACCATTATCAAGATACAGCTTGTTGATTTTATTTACCAGCTCGTACAAATCCTTGACGCCAACCTCTTTACCGATATATTCGTCCGTCAGCTTCTGCAGCTCTGCCTGCTCCAGTACAGTGGATTCATCCAGCTCCAGCTTTTCCAGCTTAAAGGTTACTGCCGCCTGCTGCTCCGCATCAGGCTTTTCGCTCCCCTGCTCTATCTTGCTGCTTGTCTTGGCCTTGTCCTCGGCAATCTGCTTGGCAACACGCTGGCGCTCCATATACTCTATAGCTCTGTTGGCTGCCACACCGGCGTTGTTCAAACCGCTTTTATGGAATTCTGCTGCCTGCTCATCTGTAGGCCCTGCAAAAGCAACGGCACTGCATCCCAGCAAAAGCGTAACCAGAAGCAAGCTTGTTTTATTAGTAATCATCGTCAACACCCCTTTAATATACATAACTTTGCTGCATCCGGCAGGCTAATTTGCCTGCCAGATGAGCTGCATTATTTTTTTATATTCCTTTTCCAGATGCTTGATGATTACATCCAGCACGGTATAAATCATGTCGCCCTCCAGCCTGCCATTTTGGCAGAGCATGCAACTGTCCAGGTAGAGTGAACCGTCATCTGTAAGATAATATTTGAACACCTTATATTGACGGTTCACCTTGTTGATTTCCCTCAGAATAGCCACTTCGTTAGTTTCGTTGACAGCATTTGCTGCCAGCTGCACGCGAAGCATACCATAAATACTGCTGTCCAGGATGACCAGCGTCGGCAGACGCTGGCCTTCAACAACAATGTGAGAACGGAAGACCACTGTGTTCAGCTTATCCTCGCTAATCTGTTCAATGGCAAAGCAGGTAATCTTCTTATCATCCAGATATTTGATAAAAGCCTCTGCCTTTTTGTTCATCAGCGTTTCCTCCTATGCTTCTACAGTGATTTTTACGGGTTCACTCTTGTTATCGTCCTCATCCAGGTCATACAGGTCGTAGCGGAAGTATTGTACTACATCCGGTGCGTGATTGATGTCATATTCCTCTGCTTTGTTCTCGTTGAGCTGCTGCAGCATATGGTCTACAGCGGTAAAGCGTTGGTCATAAACATAATCGTAATTACGCAGATCAAGCAGTGCGCCGTTGCTGTGCTGAACGTTCGGCTGTGCAGTGAAGTGCAGGTACATCCATTTATCCGGGTTAGTACCCTCCTGCTGCCATTCAGTCAGATTATCTGCCGGGTTGTTCACTGCAATGTTGTTCCAGTAAACGCTGTCGCTGCCGTCACGTTGCGGCGGTGCGCCCCATACAGCAGTCTTCATATGCTTATTGCTGAAATGCGCAACATTGTTGACTACCAGCTTATCGATATGGAACATGCCCTCGCTAACTTTGATAGAGCCGTTATTCAGCCACAGATGCTCGAAGCGGACACCCTTATTGGTAATTATCTCACCAATCTTCAGATTTTCAATAGGCTTATCAGGCTGTGCGCCGTCCGGAACGATGGTCAGAAGGCCGTCAGCATCCAGACGCTGCTGAATCTTGTTCAGGTCAATGTCGCTGCCCTGAGCAATAATCTTGGTGCCTGCGATAAGCTCATCAACCTTCAGCTGCTTACCTTCGGTCTTCAGCTGCAGAGCTACCAGATTGCCGTCGATTTTTGCCAAGGTAAGATTGCCGTTGGCAACGTCGATAAGCGCATTGTTGGTAGCATAAATCTCGTGCAGGTCAACATCTCCGGCACCCTTGATTTGCAGTGCGAAGTTGCCGCTGTTGATATCACCCTTGTCGCCAAGAGCTTTGAATTTGTTGTCATGGTCGGTTACACTACCGTTCTGCAGTACGTCGATATTGATGTTGCCATGATCGGCAGTTACATCGCCGCCGAAGGTGATGTCGCCTTGAGCTGCGTCTGTCTGCAGGTGGATGTTGCCAGCCGTGCTGTTGATAATATCTTCGGTAGTAATGCTGCCTTTGGCGTTGTAATCAACATTCTGCTGAGCTTTAACTTGTCCGCTGGTCGTAATGCTGCCGCCTGCGTTCAAATCTACGTTAGCATTAGTAGAAGTGAGGTTACCGTTAGCAGTAATATCCTGCGCTGCGTCAATATCTACTGCCTGACCAGCAGTTACGTTCTTCGTCGTTACGCTACTTGCATTGGAGTTGAGCTTTGCTTTACCGTTTTCTGCAGTAACATCGCCGTTGGTGTTGATATCGCCGTTAGCGTTCGCAATTACGTTGTTAAGCGCATTTACTGTGCTATTCGTCATAATGCTACCGCCTGCGTTCAAATCTACGTTAGCATTAGTAGAAGTGAGGCTACCGTTAGCAGTGATATTATTCGCTGCATCGATGTCTACTTCATTATTGGCTGTTACGTTACCGCCAGTTGCAACAGATCCCTTCCTAGAATTGATGCTTACCTTATCAGCTGCATTCAAAGCAACTCCGTCTGCCGTAGTAATATCGCCATCGGTCGTAACCGTAATATTACCGGTATGCTCATCATTATACTTAGAGGTATCAATAGTGGAATTAATGGTAATCTTGCCGGTATCTGCCTGGTAGTTTTCAATCAGGACATCGCCCTTGATATGAGAATCAGCAACAGTAACCAGCAGATTATCCGTCGTACCATTAAACCTGGTTACGCCATCAACCATCAGGCTGCTGCCTGCGTTCTTACCCTTAATCGTCAGGCTCTTCACCTTATTGTTCCTACTGAGCAGCTGCTGCGTCTTGCCGGATTCAACTGTCAGATTGTCTGCAGTAATACCTACAGCCGCTGCATCCTGCATTACGCTGCCGTTAGCATCCAGCGTCAAGCCGTTGTTAACACCGTTCACTGTAATGCCGCTGCTGCCAAGTGCGATATTACCATTGGTTGCGGTAATTACGCTATCAGCGCCAGCTACCAGCGTGCTGCTGTTCAGGTTAACGTCGTTGCCTGCAGTAATGTTGCCTGCGTCAGTAGAGGTAATGCTGCCGGTTGTTACTTTCACATCATTACCTGCGTTAATATCGCTTACACCACCTGCAGTAACAGTACCTGCGCTCAGGTTAACGTCTCCGCCTGCGGTGATGTTGCCTGCTCCGCTAGATGTAATGCTGCCGGTTGTTACGTTCACATCTTTACCTGCAGTGATATTGCTTGCGCCACCTGCAGTAACAGTACCTGCGTTCAGGTTAACATTGTTACCGTTAACAGTTACATCTACGCCTGCGCTAATGCTGCCGTTACCTGTGTCGTTACCGAAGTTTACATCACCATCCAGGTTGAGCTTAGCATTTCCTTTAGTAGTAATGCTGTCAACTACCAGGCCTGCATCCTTCGTGCCTGCGCCCTGCAGGTAAACAGAACCGTTTTCTGCCTTAGCGTTAATCACAGCGCCGTTTTCCAGAATGCGGATACTGTCATCAGCTTTACCGATATCGCCGTTGGCTGCCTGCAGGTTAATGCTGTTAGCGTTCAGATAACCGGTGTTCTTGCCTGCTTCCGTAGTCATCTGCATACCGTTATCTGCCTTGAGCACCAGCGTTCCTGTTGCTGCATCCTGAATTGTCAGCACCTGCGCCGGCTTACCGTCTACAGCCGTCTGATGCAGATATACGCCATGGCCTGTATCGGTATTAGCTTCCAGATTGCCGCTGATATTAGTCTTGATGAAGGCATCCTTGCTGCCTACATCACCATTGCCGCCCTGGATAATAAGGTTTTTGCCAACAATGCTGCCGTTGTTCATGCGAACGCCCTTATCACTGAGCAGCTTAACATCCTGCGTCGTGTTAATCGTACCGGAAATATCCAGCATGGTATCCTTAACGCCTGCCAGATAAACATTACCGGTATTGTCAGCACCGCTGGTGTTGGCCTTAAGATTCAGCTTGCCGCCATCTGCCAGCTGTACCGTAATCTGACGCTGCTGACGAACTTCAATTCTGTTGTCAGTATCATTCCAGGTAAGGTCACCGGCTTTAGCCTGTGCTAAAAGCTTAAGGTTATCCAGCTTGCCCATCTCGTTGTAGGCAATGTTGGTTGCTTCGCCATCGATACCGATGTTCTTGCCTGCTCTCAGGCTGATGTTCTTGCCCTGAACGTTGGCCTTATCTACTGTAAGTACCTGGCCGGGGGCTGCATTCAGCACGCTGTCCTGAATAGCATACAACAGCTCATTTTTGCTCCAGCCATAGGCAGTGCTGTTATCAACCTCTGCGTACATCTTAGCCCAGTCCTTAACGTCCTGGCTATAGTTTTTACCTTCGAAGGCTGCTTCGCCATTAGTTTTGTAAGCTTCTGCCAATGCCTTGTATTCTGCCAAAGCTGCATTCTGCGCGTCTTCAGTATATTTCTTATCTGCCATAGCCAGCTGCTTTGCCCTGTTTTCCAGTGCCTGCACACGCTCGCTCTTGGCTGCCGCTGCAGATGCTGCGCTTTCTTCTGCCTTGTCATTACTGTTAATCAGTCCCAGCTCCTGCCACTTTTGCAGCTTACTTTCGCTGTCGGACAGGGTGCTGTCGCCTACTGCGTCGATAAAGCTGCCGCTGGTTGTAAGGCTTACATCACCGGTCTGGCTGGCAATATGACCGATGCGCATATCACCGTTGCTGTTGGTCAGCGTAATATCGCCATACGCGTTAGCATTTACGCTTGCAGACATGGTATCACTGCTGGTCAGCGTCTGACCGGGAGCAATCGCTGCGTTAATCGCACCAAGAGTGGTGAAATCAATGCGGTTGCCGTTCAAAACAGTATCACTAGCCGTAGTAATGTCGCCTGCTGCGTTAATTACCAGGTTACCGCTCAACGCGCCCTTATTGCCGCCGACAAATTGCAGCTTGCCGCGGTCGGAATTGATGCTTACGTCACCAGTTGTTGCTTCAATATTCAGCTTCGCCATGTTGCCCAATGCACTGTGATTGATGCTGATACCTTTGGCTGCTTTAGCAGTCAGGTCATCCGCGTCAACGCGTGCACTGCCAACAGAGCTGATAGCGCCACCAATGCTGTTTAAGGTAACCTTGCCGATTGCGCTGCCGTCAGCCTTAGTTGCATTGCTGATATTGCCTGCAAGATACATATCCTTAGCACTTGTAACGCTGATGTCACCGCTGCCGCCGGTCATAAAGCCAACATTAATCGGCTTATCGCCCTTAATTGTATAGGTACTGCTGGTGGAATGCATCTGGGTTTCAGTCCAGGTATAGGTGCAATTGCCATAGCCGAAGATTTTGCCTGACAGACCGGAATATTTCTTGTTTTCGACAACAGGCGTGTAAGTCGATTCATCAGGATTATTATAGTCCTTAGTCGTTACACCATATTCCTTGGCGTTATTGTTTACCTTGATAACAGTACCCTGTCCCAGCGGATCGGCGCCAGTAATACTGGAGGAAGAAACCTCTGTCTTACCGTTCTTAACTTCCTCGTTCTCGACAAAGTCCTTAGTAGTGCCATATTTGATCAGGCCCCAGAAAACGAAGTCCTTCTCATACTGCCACTTGATAATCTTCTTATCACCGGAGGTGCCACCTGTCCAGTTAATCGTCATGCCGTCAGCCGGTTTATAAGTGGTAGTAGAATCATTAACCTGCGTTGTGCTGGTAGAGATTGCATTACCCTTACTGTTAAGCGTGGTTGTTTTAACGGACATCTTCTGGCCATCAGTGGTGTACTCAGTCAAGGTGTTCTTCTGCGTATCCTTAATGCTGATGAGACCGGTGATATCCTTATTAGTGATTTTGTTCACCCGCAAATTGCGGTCTGCATTCGTAGTATCAATAGCAATGTTGGCAGTACCATCCATCGCCAGCAGCTTGCCACCGCCAGTGCTCGACAGAGCGCCGGTAATATAAATCTTACCGCCGTTAGGCTCAATTGCTTCCGTCAGCAGCTCCTTAGTTGCTGGGTTGTAGTAAACCTTAACAGTATAGTCGTAAGCGCCGGTTGCTGCGTTATAAACTGCGCCAGCATTGGTGCTTACGCAATACTTATCGTTGGACATAACATATTGATCGGTAAGCGCAGTCCGGTTACGCGCATAGTCGCTATCCAGATTGCCGATTTTCTTGTTGGCTGCATTATCAAGTGTAACCTTGAAATTCTTGTAGCCACTCTGTACCAGGCCGTCCAGGTTAACATTCAGGCCGCTAATATAAACGTTATTGCCTGCAACAATACCGCTGGATTTATTGACGCTGTAATTCCTGATCTCATTAACCTCTGCATCAGTAAGGCCAAGAGCGTCCTTATGCGCAATCAGAGCGTCCTTATACGCCTGATAGCTGCCGATATTGCTCAGCCAGTCAATAGTAGTATTGCCATTAACAGCCTGATTGGAAACATAGCTTTGAATCTTTTTAGCAATAGCATCGCTGAACTGGTACTTGGTTACCGGGTCACCGCCGATAAGCAGCAGGCCCTTGCTGTTCTGCGTTACCGAACCCTTGTCAGCCTTCAGCTCGATGTTGCGCGCGCTGATATTGGCATTGCCGTCTACGTTGATATTGTAATTGCTGTTTTGGATTAAAACGTCACCGGTGCTGTTCTGCACAGTACCAAAGATACCTATATCAGGCTTAGTCAGTCCGTTGGTGGAGGTGCCGGTACTCTTTACGGTAATCTTAGGATCAGCGTTGATACCTGCAGCAGTATTCATTGTACCATTGAAGCCATCAACATTGCTCACCTCAGCATCGTTGTAGAGGATTACGCCGCCCTTATCCTTGATAGCCAGGTCGTTAATCTTCAGGTACAGGTCACTGCTGTTATTAATTGTCAGGTTCTTGGCACCCTGCGCTGTCAGACTGCCGCTGCCCTGCAGCTTGTCAGCCTCGATGTTGATGTTGCCGCCGGAAACAACGATATCCTTGACATCAACTGCCGGCAAAGAAATTTTATCGAAAATGCTCTTGTAGGTTTTGCCACCCTCTACGCTGGTCTTGACAAAGCCATTTTCTTCCATCTGGGTTATGATGCGGTTTCTTTCACTGTTCAAAATGCTGTATTCGTCAGAAGTGGAAGCATATTGTCCAAGAAGATCATTAATTTCCTGCAGACGGGCGTAAAGACCATTTTGCAGCTCAACCACATCTGCAGTAACATTCTGCTTGGTATCGAACCAATCCTGACCTGCACCGGTGGTAACCTTGATGCCGCTGAAGTCTATGCTGCCTTCTTTAACAACCTTGCCGTTTTCAACCTTAGGATTAGTAACCTTAGTGCTGCCGCTGATGGTAAGCTCCAGATTATTATGGATGCCTGCGCGTACATTTTTACCGCTGGCAATATCCACATAGTTGGCAACCGTTTCGCCCGGAGTTACCTCGCCCAAAGCGGTGGAGGTAACGGAACCGCTGCCGCTGGTACCCTTATAGATGTTATATTCGCGGGCAGAGGTCGATACAGTGGTCATACCCTTGCCAGCCTTGAAGTTGACGTGGCGTACACTGTCGATATCGCCGTTGATGCTTACCTGATTTTCCTGCGTCATCGTGTTCTTGGCTTTCGGAGCAGTAGCCAGAGGAACTGCCGTCTTGTTATATGCATCCGCCAGCACGTTGTAGGTCAGCGAGGAGGTGATGCCGTCCAGGTTTGCGCCTGCGTAAATATTTACGTCATTGGTGCTGAGAATCTTACCGTCAGTAACGGTAATCTTGTTGCTGCGGTTCAGAGTGTTATCTGTTTTAGCAGAAGCTGCACCCACAGCACCGCCCTGGGTATCAGCAGTAGTATCGAAGGTTGCGGTGGTTTCATCGGTTGCTGCGATGGTGATATCCTGATCAGCCTTCGCCGTCGACAGATTACTTCCACTAACATTGATGCTGTTGTTATAGGTGATAACATTCTTGCTTGCTGCGATAGTAACAGGAACAACGCCGGCAGATTTAAGTGTATTACTGTAATTCATCTTGCCGTCGGTATAAGCAAGTGCTTCAATAGAGCCTGCACTGCCGGCACCGCTCAAGTTTGCATTGTCGATATTCACGCCTGCAGTATATTTCAGCACGTTGTCCATATCATTAACATTAACACTGCCGCCGCCATAACCGCTGCCCTTCAGGTCAACGTCATGGTTCAGCGTGTTGTTGGTAATGTAGGACTGCTTGCCGCTGGTTGTAATATCGCCTGTTACGTTGATGTTGGCATTATGCGCAACATTGTTTTTAATTTCTGTGCCGCTGGCACCGACAACAGCTGCAGTCAGGGAATCCGCCAGAATATCCAGCTTATCCGCATTGTTGGCAGCAACGCTCAGGGAGCCGACATTCTGCCATTTGCCGCTCACGTCAGCAGTAGTATTGGTAGTAATCTGATTCTGCGACCTTGCGGCAACAGGGTTGAAGCCTACAATACCGCCGCCATAGCCATTGGCATCATTGTTTACTGCACTGTAGCCGGAGCTGCTGATGTTTACAGCGCCCAGGCTGTTATATACATTCTCTTTAACGCCTGCAGCCTTTACGCTGGTCGTCAGGTTCGTCTTGGTATCGGACCAGTTGCTGCCGCTGGCAATATAACCGCCCACTGTTACGCCCAGGGTATCTGCCGCAATAACCGAAGCATTATCAGCCTTAAGCTTCAGAGCATTGACATTATACTGCTCCTTGCCCACATCAACGCTGACAGTCATAGTATTTTCTGCATAAGCAGTGTTGAAGCCTGCAGCGTATTGTCCGGAGGCAGTAGCGCCGATTGTTTTGGCGCTTACATTATCTACAGCATATTCGTTATTGTTCTTGTCCTTGGCAGTCTGGGTAGTTACGTTTGCCGTAATCTCTACATTGTCTGCCGCAAAGCTGCTGCCATCCGCAACCTTTGCTTCTACCGTACCGCTGGCCTTAGCCTTGGATACTGCCACGCCTGCTACCGCCAGCAGGCCGCCGGAATAAGCCTGTGCCTCTGCGCGTACTGCAGGCTTATTGGTTGCATTCAGGCTCACGCTGTTGCCCAAGAAGCCGGAAGCACCGGTCACATTAACCTTGCTGCTGCCTGCATCCGAAGCGAGTGCAACAATGCCCTGCGCCGCAGCAATGCCAACCATGCCACCGTAGGTTTCGGCGGTGATGCTGTTGGCTTTGACAGAAGCAATGTCAACCTTGCCAATATTAGAATATCCATTACCATACTCTTTGCCGGCAATAAGCTTGCTGCCGCCGATAGTTACAGTATTATCGCTATTATTCGTTGCATTGCTTACCAGCACACCGCCAGCCACAGCGCCTGCTGTTGCGCCGATAGTGCGAACTGCTGCACTGCTGGTATCCTCTGCCTTAACAGTCAGCGTACCTCTAGATCTTGCATCACCTTCAGCCTGAACTGTACTATTGTCAATAGTAATAGCATTAGCACCATGCAGACTGTTCTGCGCGTAGGCAGCACTGCCTGCGAAAGAAGCGCCTGCTGCTACCTGGTAAGCCTCGATCTTGGATGTGCCGTCCTGGGCACTACCAAGCGTTACATTCTTGGCGATGAGCTTGCTGTTATTGTTAACGGTTACGCCGGTCTTGCGTTCTACATCCAGCACTGCAACAGAAGCGGCAATGCCGTTGCCTGCGATACCTGCTGCCACCTGCGCCGAAGTCAGCTTGGCGTCAACAGTGCGCTTAGCGTTGACCTTCGTATCGCCTGTTGCCTGCAGCGTAGAATTGCTTACCTTCGCCTGCACGCCCTCAGCCGTGCCGCTGCCCTTGCTGGCAGTAGTACCGGGGCCAGCACTCAGGCTCTGGCCGTTGCTGCCGGTATATTTATTAAAGGTCATGCCTGCAGCGTTAGCACTGCTCTTACCATTTTCATTAGTAACAGTGCCAACAGTTCCCTGTCCTGCGATTGCGGCATTCGCTTTATCAAGGATATCATTAGTATTAAAGGTTGCCTTTTTATCACTATCCTTAGTTTCGCTGTCACCGTACTGGTCCGCAGCTGCTGCGCCAATCGTGGTTACGCTGACGTTCGCACTGTAGCCATGTCCGCCGAGAGCAGCGTTTTCCACCACCTGATTAACGTCCAGCTTTTCGTTTGCTGCTACGTCGATAGCACCGGCAGTAATCTTGCTGCCGCTGATTTCGGTGATAACGCCTGTATCAATAGTGTTCACGCCTACGCCAACGGCAAGACCTACACCGCCAACTGCATTTGCACCGTTGACAAAGCTTGTCTTCACACTGTTATCTGCCTTCGCTGCAAAGGTACCCTGTGCTTGCAGATTACTGTTATCCTTCACCAGTGTGGAAACAGTGTTATCCAGATTATTTACAGCTACGTTCAGACCGCCTGCAACCATGCTGGCAGCTACGCCAAAGACTGCCGTTGTCACATCAGTCTTGTTGGCAGCGTTAACAGTAATATCACCTGTTTCGGCCTTTATATTGCTGCCGCTCAGCTCGGCAACAGTCTTGCTGTCATCATCCACTACGCCAATGCCTGCACCACCGGCAGCGCTCACGAGCGCGCCGGAAGCTGCGGCAGCAGCGCTGCGCAACGTAATATCATTAACGTGGTCAGCAGTAATAGCCAAACCATTATTTGTGCCTTGAATATTCTTTACTGCAGCAGTAGTTTCTGCGTCCAGCTTAGCAACCGAAACAGTGCCTGCGCCGGCTCCGGCGCCATAAGCACCACCAGCTGCGGCAATACCATAGGAGTTGGTAGACATTTTCGCTTTATTCAATGCACTGACGTCAATTTTATTGACGTTGACAAGCTTCTTCGCACTGCCACCGTCAATCATTGACGTTACATTTCTGCTGACAACGCCGGTATCAGATGCCAGACCGACACCTGCACCACCATCAGCGCCACCGCCTACACCCAGCGAACCTACATGGCTTTCGCTCTTGGTAGCATCGTTTGCTGCTACATAAACGTCTGCCTTGCTGCGGTCGGTCAATGCTGCATTAATGCTGCTATCCGTTACCTTGGCATTGGTTGCGCCCAAAATACGGTTAACAGTAACCGTGCCTGCGACGCCCACGCCAACGTCAGCACTTACTGCCACACCAGCGCTGACTGCTACATTCGTCAGGTTGTGCTCCGCATCAGCCGCGATGATAACGCCGGTGCGCTTTTTATCGCTGACTACATTATCATTATCCTTATTGCGTTCGTTGACAGCCACACCTGCATCATTGCCTGCTGCCGTCAGCTCTGCATTATTAACTACGCTTTCAGTAGTACCGCTGATTTCATTGTAGGCTACGCCCATGCCAACGCCGGCCTGACCGCCTGCCGCCACACCAAAGGCACCTGCAAAATTCTGCAGTGTATCCTTGCTCTTGGCAATTACGGCCAGCGTGCCGTCTGCATTAATCTTGGCACCGTCAATCGTAGCCTTGGTATCGTTCGCCAGCAGGTTTACGCCGATGTTACCGGCAATACCTGCAGTTTTGGCAACACCGCCCGCTACACCAACAGAAAGAATGCTGCTGTCAGATTTAGCTTCAGCCGTGAAGCCCTTAACCTTGTATTCACCCTTGGTAACAGTAGTATTGGTATCAGCATCGAGCTGGTTAACTGCAATACCTGCGCCGATGGCTGCGTCCTTGGCACCTGCAGCAACAACGGCTACGGTAGTAATCTTCCCCTTGCTGTTTGCACCAGCCTGCACAGTCGCTGCATTATTCTTATCCTTATTGATATTAGTATTAACAAGCTCTGTATCGGTATCCTTCTTGATCATAGCAGCAGAGCCTGCGCCGCTGAAGGCCACATTACCGGTAGTAATGGAGGTACCTACGGAAATAGTCGTCAGCGTAGATTCATCTACGGCATTGACGCTAATCTTGCCATCTTCAGTAGTGGTAATATCAGCATTATTGATAGCAGCCTTGTTGGTTTGCTTTTTCTCGCCAGCGCTGCCGGTGATATTGCCGATTTCGTTATAAGCTACGCTGCCGCCAGCTGCAAATTTAGCATTGCTGCCTGCGCTGACGCTTACCGCACCCACTACCGCCAGCTGGTTGCTGTCATCCGAGGACTTCACTGCCACCTTGCTCATATTATTGAGCTTCGTACGTCCACCATCAGTTTTCGCATTTTCGCCGTCATATTTGTCAATAACAGCTTCTACATCATTACGACCGCGGTTAACAACAACCACGCCATTCAAAGCATTGGCCGTACCTGCGGTAACTGCTGCTCCGACGCTATAAACATTGCCCTTGTTTGCTGCGTCTACAGTAAGAATGCTGTTGGCATCTTTCACGCCGCTGATTTCGCTACCCTTGACATACGCACCGGTGGTATTGTTCAGGGAATTGTAGGCAACAGCCAGACCTGCGCCCACCTTAGATTTGGAACCGGCAGTAACACCAATCTGTCCTGCAACATTCACTGCCAAAGCACCGCTTTCGGCCTTTACATCAGTTTTGGGCGTAATAATCTTGCTGTTTTCAACAGCTGCCGTAATATCGTTATTCAGGGATTGCCAGTTAGCACTGCCGCCTACGCCGAAGCTACCTGCGGTTCCTGCAACACCGGCCGCAAAGCCTGCCAGAACAGTATGGCTTGCCGCATTAACGTTCGTGCCGACCAAATCATCACCGCTGCCTTTGCCAGTAGTCGTAATATTGCTGTCCTTAATCTTAGCATTATAATCATTGTCAATATCGCTGACAGTTACAGATGCAGCTGCGCTGCCGCCGTCGTTACCGGTGGTAACGCCTACGCTTACCGCGCCTGTAACAATCACATTGCCGCCGCGGGTAATATCAACATTGGTAGGCTTATCGCTGTCGCCGCTTTCATCTGCTGCTTCCTTAACCTGCGCCAGGTAGGCAGAGCCATCAGCATCGAGGCCGCGTTTTTTGAGATACTCAGCCTGCGTATTAGCAGATTCCGCTGTATCATAGGCTGCAACATTCAGGCTTTCGCCGGTCAGTGTTACGCCCTCAACCGTTGCGTTGGCATAGTTATCCAATTTATTGTAGGCGGAATTGCCGGAGAAAGCATAGGAGGTCTTGGCACCGCCTGCTACACTCACGTTGGCAGCTACGCCAACCTGCGTCATGTTGGTAGTCGCTTTGACATCAGCAGTAGTAATCTTGTCATAGGTTCCACCTAAAATTGCCGCCTGTACATCATTCTTCAGCGAACCGTAGGCCACAGTCGCACCGCCGACAAAGGCGTTATCGCCACCAATAGAAAGACTGGTGTTCACGCCACCGGTTATCTGAATATCATTATCAAAAACTGTATTGGTAATGGAGGTTGCACGCTTATCCTCACCGCTTACTTTTTCAGTATTAACCTTATTATTCTGTAGCAGTGCATAAGCAGTATTATCCGCAATGTTTACCGACGCATTGACGGTAGCAGCAATATTAGTGCCGCCATTGCCGCCGGAATTCTTCGCCAACGCCAGTCCCAGGCCTGCTGCTGCCAGCGAGCCGGATTTTTGCGCATTGTTGATAATCGCAGCAGCGTTTTCAATTTCACTGTTGCTGATTACCGCCAAGGTCTGCGAATCAATATCGTTTACAGCAACGGTACCACCGAAGGCCGCATTATTGCTGTTCGCGTTATTGTCCTTAGTCAGATTCTTCCAGGAGATGCCTGCAGCACCACCGGCAGCCACCATCATAGCGCTGTCTTTGGCAGTTACAGTGATAGTTTTATCCTTAGCATCTTTGGCAATATTGATTTTAACATTGTCTACAAGCGCACCGGTATCGCCATCCAGCAGATTAATTGCTCCGCTGCCTGCACCGGCAATAGTTACGCTCGACTGCTGCCCGGCCGCAGTGCCTGTAGCCTTTTGGTCAGTAGGCAGCACCGTCTGCGCTTCGGTCTGACGCTTCATCAGGCCGTTAATCTTGCCTGCAAACTTATGGTCAAGTGCATGGAGCTTATTACTAAGTGCATTAGTCTTGTTGCTGACAAAATTGCCCACCTTGTCACCAATACCTGCTTCACCACTGTCATCACCGGTAGATACGCCACCGGCAACAGCTACGTTGATAATTTTGCCGCCGGTTTCAGCATTAACCTTAAGTGAGCCTGCGTCGATAGAGCCTTTAACGCCAGCAGCAGTCTTGGAGCCGAAGAAATCTACCTGTTCTGTATATGTCTCATCGCCGTCCGTACCCTGACGCAGTCCGGAAGCATTCTGCACCAGCTGCTGCAGAGTTGCACGTTTTTCGGCAGCAGTATTAGCCAGCTTTTTCGCTTCCTTGCTGCGGTCCGCATTCGCGTCCTCGCCAAGGGTAGCGCTGGTATCACCGCTACCGCTGCCGCTTTCTCCCTGATTAGTCGTTGCCTGCGGAGGAGCAGTATAGCCATTATCACCAATTGCCGCATAGGTATAGCGGTCAAAATTGGTAATCGTTGCTGCCACACCAATGCCTGCAGTTTCGCCCATAGCCACAGCACCGGCTGCGCTATAAACATTAGTATCATTCTTAGCATTGAGGTTGACTGCGCCCGTGCCTGCGTTAATAACAGCTTCGTCATCTACGGAAACAAGGCTGTTGCTTGCACCCTCAAGGTATCCCACCATGCCGCTGACGCCCTTATCCGCGCCTTTACCTGCAGCAAGCGACAGCTGAATATGGTCAATTTTATTTTCTGTGCCTATATCTATAGAGCCTGCAGTCAGCTTAGCTCCCTGTGCTACCGCAACAAGGCTGTTGGCATCAGCCAGACCAACAGCAAAGGTTCCGCCAACTGCGTTCTCACCACCGCCGTTTAAGCCGAGCTTGCCTGCCAGCGATACATCGAACTGCTTGGACGCAGCTTTCATTGCCAACTCATTATCAGCTTTAATATTAGCATTCTTGCCGATTAATACGCGCGCATTGTTGCTGATGTCTGTAGCTACTGCACTGCCTGCCAGCGCAATCTTAGCAGCATCAGATCCGCTCTTGCCGCCGTTAGCACTGCCTGCCGAGAAATTAAGATAGCTGTTGGGATTAGCAAAGGCTGCAGCCGCACTCACTACGTTAATCGGTCCTACAGCAATATCCGTTGCTTCATTGCCCAGTGCGCCGGTCAAAGCACTGCAAGCATCAGTGAAATCTTTATACTTTTGCCCACTGAACAGGTCCATAAAATCTACCTGTTCTCCACCATTAGAAGAGAAGCAGTTATCCTTGGCATATGTAAAGAAAGCATCAGCTGCTTTTTCAAGAGCATCTGCTTTATCCTTAATCTCATCATGGTTAGCGCCTGTATAGGCAGCCTTAACCTTGGCACAGGCATCCTTAACCTCCTGCACCATGCGATTGATACGATTATATTCAAAGCTGCTGTTGGCCGCAATATTTACCTTGTCACCGGTAAGCGTAACGTTGGTAGCATTGGCAGGATTCTGTGCTTCCTCACCGCCGGCTACAGTTACAGTTGCAGTATTATCCAGCTTGCTGTAGAGCACGGACGCATTGACAAGTGCTTTGTTGCTTGTATCCTTGTCATAGTTATTGCTCTTGCCGGTAATTTGCATCTGGGTATCCTGAATAACGCTTTTGGCAGTAATATCAAGATCATTTTTGGCAGTGAGCGCAACACCTTGCCCAATTTTAACATCAGCAGTATTGCTTTCCACTGCAACGCCCACGCTGACGCCGGTGCTCATGAAATCTGCCAGCTTATCCCAGGGCTTAGGCTCCGTCGGCGTAGAAGGAGTAGATGGTGCGTTAAGCTTATCCTTCAGCTTTTGCGGCGTGTACTTGGCGTTAGCCAACCAGTTTTTAATACCGCCCAAAGCTTTATCCTTAGCTCCGCCTTCGCCGATAAGTGTGTCAAGAGTCTGAGAGCCCTTAATATTGGTAACAATCTTCTTCATAAATGCCGAAGAACCCATAGCGTTGTTTGCAATGACAGTATTATCCGTCAAAACATTTTCCGCATTAACAGACAGGCTTCCATCCTTGCTGCTTACATTGCCATTGATGTTGACATTTGCCTTGCTGTCATAATCAGTTACGTTGATAGCGGTAGCAACTACAGCCTTTTCACCTGTGCTTACCTCTGCCTTGGTAATCACACTGTTTACAGACTTCGCTTCAATGTTGACGTCCTTTTGCAGCTCAGTCATCTGCGCAGTCTTGCCAATGGTAACACTGCTCTTGTTGTCACCCGTAGTGATATTCAACGCTACATCACCCAAATTAGGGTTTTCAGAAACATCCATAGTGGTGGCCTTGGCTTCGCTGTTCACCTTGCTGTCGGCCAAGGCAGTAACAGACGTGCCGCCTTGAGATTTAAGGGTGCCGTCTATATTTACTGCTGCCTCATTATTTGTTTTGCTGTAGGTTACGGCAGCCGCCGGGATGATATTGGTGCCTGCCACGTTCATAACCTTCAGTAAAGCAGTGCTGGCACCTGCGCCAGCTTCCACGCTGCTGTTCGCCTGGATATTCAGCGCCGGCTTAACAACCTTGCCCTCGCTGACAGTATCACTGCCAGTGGCGTTAATCTCAGCACTTTGGCCTACGTTGACCTCGGCCTTGCTGTTCAAAACTGCATAGGAAGCATCAAGATTAGCTGTGAGTGCACCCACAATATTAGAAGTAATGTTGCTGGCGTTCAGCACACTGCTTTCCGCGCTAATATAACGGTTCACTGCATCGGCAGTAATATCAACCTGCTTTGCTTCAACAGTGCCATCAACATTGACTGTAGCATTAGTAGTAACAATCTGCCCATAAAGATGGGAATTAGTTCCGGTAGAGGGAGTATAATTTTCTTTATATTGGTCGGATTTTTCAACTAAAACATTGTTCAACGCCTGTGCGCTCAGCTTGGCATTGCCTGCAGCCTTTACTTCAGCGCCTTGGGCAACGGTAACCTCAGCTTCAACCTTGGCACCGGCAATTTTGCTGAAGTCATCAAGCATTTTGTAGTTATCATTATAATTGTTAGAGGCTGCGAGAACGATATCGCCGCTACCATCTTTAGTAGCCTTGAGCGCCTTGTCTGTCAAACCGGATTTAACTTTACCAATGTTGACAATATCCTTAAAATCAACAACACCAGTACGAATAGACGCACCCGTTGCCGTTGCGCCTGCAGCTACATCACCTATAGTATTTTCACTTACATTTTTGCCTACACCAATCTTGGCAGCACGCAAATTAACCGCGTTAACAGCATTAACCTTGCCTAATACGCTGATGGTGCCGCTGGCGTTGATGGGAATCTTGGCAAAGCCTTCATCCTTGATTATGGTATTAAACTTATCCTCGGTATCAAGTTTCTTATAATCATCAAAGGCAGTCTTAGTCGGCGTAGCAACATAAAGCGCACCGGCATTAATCACACCGGTTTTGCCCACTGCCATACCGTCGGAGCTGAAGAAGAAAAGGTTACCGCCAATCTTTTTGTTCTGAATCGCATTGACGGTGCCGTTGATATCAATGCGTGAATCAACAAAGTTGACCAGATTACCGGCATTGCCGTCTTTGTCCACGCCAAAGTACATATTGGCAATATTATTAGCGTCCAGCTGGAACTCTTTAAACTGGTTGATTGCTACGTCACCGACAACCTTTTCTGCAATAATGTTGGTAACAGGGCCGGTAGCCAGATTAGTATTGGGAGCATCCGCTCTCGTAATCGTGCTCGCCAGTGCAGCTACAGGCTGCAGCACGAAGCCAATGGCCGTAACAGCGCTGACAACCCTTTGTGTAGCGGAATCTTTCGCAATAGCGCTCAAGCTAAGCCTTTCCGCACTACGCAAGAACTTACGATTGACCTTCATCTTAGTTTCCCTCCTTATTAATGCCTATCCGATATGCATAAAAAAGCAATAATCTTCTGAATTAATCTTAGAGCATCCTCTGCGAAACAGCAATTAACTAAAGGTTATGACCACCTGCTCGCAGTAAGCTATATTCTATTAATTTATTGGAACAAAACATATAGTTAAGCATAAGATTATACTTAACCTTATACTTTAATTATAGAGCCATCTTGGCTTAACGTCAACAAAATAATATATTTTTTTCATATATGAGTAACCAGGCCCTTAATCTTCTGTTTAAATTGTTTAAAGCTCGTTTTTAAATTGATTTTAATTTAATTTATTGTCTCATCATTCATTATGTGCTATAATTAGAACAAAAAATCAACCAATGCTAGAAACGGAGAAAAAACATGACAGATTGGAACAAATGGCTTAAAAAAAGAGAGCTCTGTGCGGATAATATTCTCTATGTCTATCGACGTGACCGCAAAACCATCATACGTCGGGAGGATGGCGAGGAATTTGAGCTGTTCGCTCCCGTATATACACTTCTAGCGCTCTTCCCGGAGGATGCCTTTCTGAACATCAACAAGGGAATTGCTGTGAACAAAGCACGAATCGTAGATATCAGCAGTGAAGGCGTCTATACCATGTCTGACGGACACACCTTTCAGGGACGCAAGCGCAACCTGAGCGCCCACCGCCAGCTGCGCAAGCAAATGGGTATCAATGCTCTGCCGGACGCACAGCCGCAGGCAGCACCCATGAGCTTTCTGGAAAAATGCACCCTGCTTGATGACATGCCTCTGGCATATTGCATCATCGAGCTTGTTTTTGATGCCAATGGCCATGGTGTAGACTTTGTTTTCCGTTACTGCAATAAGGAAATGGCACATATTGAGGGAGTTCCCGTAGAAAAAATGCTAAACCGTTCTTTCTATGAGGTTTTTCGCAACGGTGACAAAAAATGGCTGGTGACCTATGCTGATGTGGCCCTCAACGGAACAAAACATCTTATCCACGATTACAGTCCGGAAATAGGCCAACAGCTCAACATTTACTGCTATCAGCCGGAGTAGGGTTTTTGTGCCTGTATCCTGCAGGTTGCTGATAATATTGATCATGAATAACAAAGGAAGTAAGCAATAATGAACGGACAGGAATATTTACAGCAATTAGAACAGCGTCTTGCTCACTATTATGATAAGAAGCCTTTGCCGAAGGCTCCGGCGTTCGCCCTGGCGGCAGAGCTGAACGCTGCGGACGAAGGCTATTTCATCATACCTAATTTAAAGACCTACAGTGTGCAGGTCTTTAAATTAGGTATGATAAAATCCCCTTCGTCCGCAG